>Ga0307510_10003944_pt1 | contig 17390 bp, 22 predicted proteins | sample 12_EM_MG_FD_207224 | JGI IMG/M metagenome (GOLD analysis project Ga0307510, IMG submission 207224) | Populus trichocarpa ectomycorrhiza microbial communities from riparian zone in the Pacific Northwest, United States - 12_EM | ecosystem: Host-associated > Plants > Roots > Unclassified | place...
ATCTCCACATGATTGCCGATAGTCGCCGCTTCTACGATGGTATTGGCACCAATGTGGACAAAGTCACCGATTTTCATAGGGTAATAGTTAAATGCACCGCGATACGTCTTGTAAGGCGGCCTAGATGATGGGTCACAACGCGCATCGAATGGTCGGTTGAGGAGTGGACCAAGGAGCCGTGTTGGGACGCACCTCATGACGCACCCCTCCCCCACGAGACAATACCGGCCCAACGAGATAACCACGGCATGCCCGGGACCAGCGCGCTTCAGGTCCCCTCGGATGATGGCACCGTTCGAGATGATCGTCTTCCCGCCTAGGATAATGTTCTGAGGTCCTGAAATTGTGGCACGACGCGAGACTTTGTTGCCCGTGTCCTTGACCATCGATAGGTAAAAGGCGTCTCTTCATCAATGCTGGTGACACTTACTGTCTCAATAAACTCGGCTTTCGGGTAGTATATCGTTGTCTGCATCTCTTTGAGTTAAAAAGAGAGACGCGTCAAGTCGACGTTTCCGAAATCGTGACGGGCCGACCCGGACCGTCCCTCAAGCAAATTTGGTGCCGTGCTCCGTGCTGTGCCGCGACCGACACCTCGTGGGTTGGCAAAGCTCGCATCAGGATCGCAATGCAAACACACCCTCTCTTGGCTCCTGTCTTTCCAGCAGGGAGGGAGCCCCTCCCTCCGGGGATGACGGAGGAAGACCGCGCGAACGTGATGCAGGTCAAGAAATACCAGGACTACATGTCCGCCGGGATGGAATCTTGCCTCGGAAAAACGACCGTCGCTGGTGTCTTCGGTACGCCCTGTTTCTCGCTCTCATACCTCACCTACCGATTTTTTTTTCGAACCTTCGTCAGGTTTCGCTGCCGGTGGATTCTTTTCGTTGATGTCTTCGTCGTTTGCGTACGAGGACCCGTTATTACGACAGAACTTGAACACCACACAAAAGTCGATGGAGATATTCAAGGAGATGGGCCGAGGTATGTGGAGGAGCGGAAAGGGCTTTGGGAAGGTCGGAGCTTTGTACGCGGGGATCGAGTGCGTCATCGAATCGGTTCGCATATATTCTACCAGGTTTTCTGGTCTTGTCCGTTGACAAGTCTGATTCACCACACAGTATCGAGCGCGAAATGACATGGTGAACCCCGTCGCTGCTGGTTTTGTCGCCGGGGGGATTCTTGCGCGCAATTCTGGTCCAACAGGTGCAGTTGGAGGTGGCCTTGCTTTTGCTGCGTTCTCTGCGGCAATAGATCTTTTCCTTCGACGGGAACCTGCTGAGTGCGTATCTGAGTCCCTCGAAATAGGGCCTATACTAACCGGCTACGCCAGTGACGACTGATTAGATATACTCTCACCTCTGTCACGCTTTGATTTATTACTGCATGTTACTGCAACCTGTATGAGACGTCTACCACTCACTGCTTCCCTAATCGCTGTCTAGCACTCAGATTACCCTCCATCATACTTAATCATAGAGTCACCCTCATCTCACGGCTGATAACCACACGGCTACCATCAAAAATGAAGGTGCAACGATTTTAGACACTACACAGTTGTCCCTTTCCCAAATCAACTTGAGCCCGGACTTCTATTCCCGTTCGTGGTGATCAGTCGCATCAATTAATTGACAGCATGGCATAGTTACCATAAATCAAAGCAGGAAAGCCGGTGATTGAAAGTAGGCGGGGAACTAGCAAGTGTATTATGGTACCCGTGAGTCTCGTGGCCCGAACATTCCGAACAATAGAAGTGAGTACAGGAGCAATATGATGCCAATCGTGATACAATGAAAGTATTGCACAATCCAACGCCATACGGATTAGCTCACGTCTTGCAGTCTCAGCGACAGTAACCGTCTCACGACGCATCATGGATATTTGTCGCGAACTAGATGGGATCGGAAGGAAACTATGACAATAGGGTGCAACTGTTGAACATTTCTCCTTATGGTATCCCTTGCAGAATTCGAAATTTCGTTGCAGGACCACTCAGCCATCCTTGTTGGTCAGTACTTAGATGGAGATAGAATCGTGTGTTGAATACATCGTGGTTTCTTCACTATCATACATAGAACGAAACGTCTGACACCTCTGGGATATGAATATGGAGCCGCCCTTATCGCACCTTTTTACCCCGCGTCCCCACAGTTCGACAGCAGCGCGCATAATGTCATGAATTCCACCAGCTGATACTTCTCGGGATGGTCATCGAGTCGTGTAGTTCCCTCGCAGACGAGTGCCAGACCCAAAAGGGTGGAATAGGACATACGCTGGCAAGCCCCGCCTGCGATGGCGAGCCACTGGCACGCGTAAAACTGGTTGTGGCGCCTGCGCCGTGCGCGAGGAGGACGCGCACGACGTCCAGGCGTCCCTTTTCCGTCGCGTGGCGCAGCGGGGTCCACCCGTACTTGTCCCGGGCTGTCACCTCCGCGCCGCCACGTTCGAGAAGGACGCGGGCGAGCTCCGCGTGTCCCTGATCTGACGCCCGATGCAACGGGGTCCACCCCTGCTCGTCCCGGGCCGTCGCATCTGCGCCGTGTTCGAGGAGGACGCACGCGACGTCGGCATGTCCCCTGTCCGACGCCCAGTGCAACGGGGTCCACCCTTGGTCGTCCCGGGCAGACACGCCCGCGCCAAACCCGATGAGGAGACGCACGACTTCGACGTGTCCCCTATCCGACGCCCGATGCAACGGGGCCCACCCACGCTTGCTCTGGGCTATGGGATCTGCCCCGTGCTCGAGGAGGATGCGCACCACTTCCGCACGTCCGTTGCCCGACGCCCGGTGCAATGGGGTCGAGTTGTCGTCTTGGGACCGGGCGTTCACGTCCTCGGGGTACTCGGTGACCAGAAATCTCAAAGTGGTGTCGGAACAATAAAGGGCGGCATAATGCAGGGGCGTTTCTCTAAGCCGCGGTGGCTTCTCCACCCACCAAGTTTGACTCCATGAGCCTTCGAGATCGTATATCCACACCCAGACGGCTAGATGCGGCCTGCTCGGGTCAAAGAGGAGTTTGATGCCATCTCGTAGGTTTGACAACGCATCCGCACACTGACCATGGCCAACCCAGTGTCTGGCGGCGTATTCGGCGAGAGGAAATGTCTGTAGGCTGCCTGCGGTGATGTCATCACCAAAGTGTAGTAAAAGGCCCAGACATGCTTGTGCGACGAGAGTATGAGCGGCCGCCACAGACACATGAAAACGGCCCGGGGAGGAGATAGGATCGCACTTTTCGGTGAGGCGGGTAGATGTCAAGTACTCTTTCACCGAGAAGTGCGAAAATTGGATCACTTTGGATCCCTTTACGTTGACGACGGCAAGTAAAGTGGAGCACGTTGACAGCACAGCGGCAACTGGGTCTTCCAGGCGCCAACCCTCGTGAAATTGGGGAATCGGTCCTATTTCAAAGTCGAAGGCCAGGAACTCCGCCAGTTCCTTGACGCTGAGAGGGCGGGGGGCCACCGCGACACATTGAAAGAGACGGTGGGCAAATTCCCAATTCCCTTTGTGGATCCTTCGCAAGGTACGCTCATATGTCTCGTCGAGCGTTTCTGGCAATTCGGCCAGAGCGTGGCGGATACGTCCTGGAAGGCAGCCTCGAAGATAGGCGACTTGGCAGTACACCCACCGGAACCTACAATACGGGGTGTGTGAGTGTCGTAAAGAAGTAAGGTGTCAATATGTCTTACATTCCATCAGCTCCTTTTGTCAGGACGTCGATAACAAGCTGCTTGTCCTCCGCACTCCATCTGCGCATCCATTTATCCGTATTAACGACGAACCTAATAAAGTTGTCGATGTCCCGCATTTGTCCCTTCTCTCGGTGGAGAGAAATGGAATATGATGTCAAGGGACTGAGAACAACCTTGACGTCGATCTCTGGCCGGCTAGTGAGACAGAGGCGCAGATTCGGGAGTTCTGATTTGACAAGGTCGTCGATGAAATTCAGGACCTCTTCTCGGGACGATGGCATGTCAACTGTAATCGGACATTCGTCTAGACCATCCACAACCAAGAAGACGGGGGGTTGTCCTGGCAGTTTAAGAAGGTCTTTCAAACATCCGACAAGCGCATCATCGCTAGCGTGTTGCGAACCACTTCCATGTTCCGAGTAGAAATCGGAAAGCACGTCATAGAAGGAGTCGGACTGATGGCAAAGCTGGACGAGCAGAGAAGAGAGCAACCCATGCAGCTCCTTCTTTTGATGTTCCCTGAAGTCGCAATAGAAGAACGCCAGGGAGGCGAGTCCGACTTTCCGCAAGGCGTCGATGTCCCGTATGACTTCGGAGCTGTCCGTATGGTATAAGCTCCCCGATAGATAAATATATTCAATGTTAAACGTACCAAAGGACGGTCTTTCCTGCGCCCGCTATAAAGCAGCAATCATCAGCCCCGAGAGAGGGGTAACTTGATGTGGAAGATACTGACGCTTGCCATAAATCCATAGCAAGGAACCAGTGGGGGACCGTTTCCATTCCAAGAAAACGCTCCCTTGAATGAACCATTCTGCTGTTCCACTATGGCGAGATTTGTGGGCAATGTTATGATTCTCCCAGGGATCTGGCGGGGACAGCCACCTCCGAAAGTTTTTCTGCATCTTAGCGCCTGGGAGGTGATCTCAATATCCACTACTCAACGTCGGCAATAGGATGTAACTAACTTTTCGACTTGTTCATGTTGGTCGCTATTTGCTGGAGGAGTTCTAAACCTTAGTCAGGAACCGTACTGACCCATTGTCCGCAGTAGAACGTACTAAGTGCATTCTGTACGCACGCTATCGATGCCTTGCCATCTAGAGGAGCAATGTTCAACAACTGGCAACTGGTGAGGCGAGCGGAGATTCAAAAGTCAGTCACCTGCCATGATGATCCTCATGTTCTGGACAAGGCTATAAACGACCTCGAGAGTCTGGGCTGCGGTGGTCCGAGCCTCGTCCAGCGTGAGTCGATCAAGTCGTTGCAGAACTGCCTCGACGTCATGTTCTCCCAAGAGTTTCTTCACAAATTTGACTGTGCGTTGTTCGGTCAATTGAGGTGTCTCCGAAGGTGGCGGACTTACTTGGTCGCCTTTGCCTGATCTGTTTGGTTACAAGAGCAAGGGTGGAGAGAAGCTCCATCATTATTTTGACGATGATTTCGACCATGGCTCCCGTCGGTGAGATTTTGGTGTAGATCTCAAGACGGGTTATGAAGTGTTCGATGGACTCGAGCAAGTCGACGAGCGCATCGTAACTGGAATTGACTTCCTTGACAGCCTGATACATAGGATGTCGGGGAAGGTGCGCGGGTATGAACTAAAGAAAGGGACAAACGGAGACTAGGATGGCAAAGCCAGCAAATATCGCCTTTGCTGGTGGGAAAGGCTATTTGTACAAGCGTCAGAGATGCCCAACACCCGTCTTTGATTTCCGACGTACCAGGCCGATGGCCTCGCCGAGAGTGGTGGAAAGTGCATGCAGAACAGAGACGGCAGATTTGAGCGGCTTCATGACTCGGCTATCGCTTCCCCCGGACCCACGCAAGGCTCGTGCCTGGTCCTCAAGGACGGCCATGACAGATTCGGCAGAGTTGCAATCCTGGAGTTGATGGGTGAGCGGGTGCTTGGCCAAGGTCGTCCCCGTCTGCTTCTCGTAGTCTCGCAAAGCGGCCTCGAAAAGGGTTTGAAAACAAGATGATGATGATGATGATGATGGTGATGACGATTTGTCATACATGTTGCGGGTTACGAAAAAATGGGGATTTGGGGAAGGGGATGTGGCCCATTATATAGATTTAGATTGAGCACTGTGGAGTGGTTGTGGTAAGCCAGTACACCGCCCCCACATATCGCAAAACGGCTGATGCAGTGAAAACTGACAATACCAAAGCAGAGGGCGTTATTAAGCTTCTGTACAGAGGGATCTCTATGTTTGCCCAGAGAAAGCTTGGTACAGCATTGATGGAATCGGTATTGGTACAGAATTCCAAATCAGGACTCGAAGAATTAGGCGCGACCGCGGTCGAGCCGAGGAGCCGCGTGTGTCCACATCCCGTCCCGTGTCAGCTTCAAGTGTTCCTCCTGCGCGTTGCGAAGACTGCACTACACCCTTCCGCACTCTATGCAACGAGTAATATTTCAAAGAGCTCTGTTACACCCGTCGAGAATAACATCTGGACGATGCGTGACTCACGCTGTCATACCAGCCCTACCACGCAGACGACTGCACTCTCGACCCCCCTATGAGGTTCGCGCCGTTTCCTCCTCAAGCCCAAGTTCAGCGGCGCCTCTATCCACCGTCGCAGTTGCCGACGCAACGCGCAATTCCACGCCTTGCACCGACGACGACGCATCGATCATCTACGTCGGTCCACTAACGAAGACCTTCCGCCGCCTCAAGATCTTCTCCCTCTCCTCCCTCGCGCTCGCGAGCACACTCTCCCCATTCATATTCATCGTCGAGTCGTCCCTCCCCTCCACAGCCCGCGCCGCCCTCGCCGCAACCGCCCTCGCCACCTCAGGCGTGTCCACAGCGCTCGTCGGATGGTGCGGCAGACCCTACGTCACGACCCTACGCCGCCTCTCCACTTTGCCCAACCCCACCACCACCACTGCTGAAAGCACACCACCCACGTCACAGCAACAACAACAACAGCAGCAACAGACGACGCACTCGCACAACGAGAACGCGCCCGCAGGGATCGAGCTCACGACGCTCACGCTGACACTGTCGCCGCGCAGGACGCGCGTGTACGACCCCGTGTTCCTCTGCGACACGCCGCGCGCCTTTGCGCGCTGGGAGCTCGCGCGGCGCGTGCAGCTGCCTCCCGAGGACGCCGCGGGCGTGCAACCCGGCGCGGAGGAGACGGTCGCGGAGACGCTGGACGGAGCTGGCCACGTGCTTGGTCGGTGGATCGTCACCTGGGGCGAGAACGGCGAAGGGTCCTGTCGGGCCGCAGGACATGTCGAGACGTGAGTCGTGCCCCGCAAAAGGTTTCTTTTTGTTTTGGTCGGTGTGCTGATTCTCGGTCCCAATGAAAATGTAAACAGGCATTTCAACGTACACGAGGAACTATTAACGACCCCCATTCGGTAGCCCACCATTTTGGATTTGCGCTCTTTTGTCAGTCAGTCAATTATTGTTCAATCGATGTTATATCGATCCATCCGACAACGAATCCATTGTTCCCATTAATCTTCGTTCCGCTACAATAGCACATTATTCTGTCTGATCTCCTGAGTGTCCATCTTGAAACATTATACGTTCAATAATAGTAAAGGAATACGTGGCTGGATCATAAATAAAGTAGATCAGTCTGTCCTCACCCAGCGAGGTCATGAAGCAGCGCAGTAAGCTGGTGGTGGGATACCATCCTCCCTTTGTTGACCAGTGATCAACCGTTCGAAAATCACGTTGCGCTCGTAAAATGAGTCCACTTCGGCCGACTGCTCTTCAGGCAACATGAAAGGACGGAAGGCGCCCGTCGCCATCTGGCTCTGTAGTATGACAGAACGACGCATGCCGCGACGAGGGTCCCCATGGTCCTCACAAGGGGCGCATGGGGCAGATAATGGGGACCGAGCACCGAGGCTCTCCGAGTAGCGCGGGAGAGCGGTATGCTGGGAATTTGACAGGGGCTAGAACATACAGTTGCATGTCAACCACGACGGCGTTTGATGCACAAATTCGATATAAATTAAGGAACGCACCGAAAGCATGTGTACGGGCGTCCGCATCACAATGTCATACTGCTTTGGCTTCCCCGTTTGCGGGTCTACTTCTTGCTCGTCGCCTCGCTGCACGCGCACCACAACCTTGAGGGTATGTGTGATCTCTATCGGCGCACGCTTGTTTTTGTTCGAAAAGTGCAGCGTCCCGGGTGTATCCGGCACCGTCAGGGCCATCTGGAACGTCCACGGACCGGGACCCGCCAAACTTGCCATAAACTCTGACAGGTCGTCATGGGATCTGAGAAGGGAGTGAAGCGAAGACTCTGTGGTTGGAGTTACCACCTGGGGGAGCGGGAGAAGTGGCGTGTCTTCGTCCTTGGACTGGAGGGAAAGGAGTTCGATTCGCCGATCAGGATCCTTGCGGCGCGCCGTACGCGAAAAGGCGAAGAAGTAGTCCACCCGCTCTGTTGACATCAGTGATGGTAATCAGGGAGCATAGATGAATTACATTACCTTCCAGTTGCACCAAGATCTTGAATACCTTGACCTTTGCCAGGGGCAATAAGCTGAGCGTTATTGGCACAGCGCCACCAATGGGGAATACACGGCCTGAGACAGAGAGCATATACTGCATTTGATCCTCCCAAAACCGTTCGATGGTGACATTGTCGGTATCATCCCTGTTGTCTTCACTCGGCGACGCAACGAGGATGACCCCGTGCGAGGCAGTGAGCTTGGGCGTAAATGCTCCCGGGCGGTGGACCCAGGCCTTTAAACGCCACGAGACGGAGCCGTAATTGCATTGCATCGTGGGAGGCACGTGGGATGGAATCGCAAAAGAGATAGGGAACGTGTATGTTCCTGTACGTTGGTCAATCAGCGGGAGATGACAAAGACCAGAACAACATGCATACCCTTCTTGAACTCTTGCCATCCGTCTCCTGAACCCTCCGGACAGTGTTCGTCGCCATCGATAACAACAGCCTCTTCCACGTGGCTAAGGCGAGCAGGAGGAGGGCGAGAATGCTCATTGTCCCTGCTTTCTTCACGCTGTCTCGAGTGACCACGTTCGCTGGACGCGCCCTGCACGCTGCGCATGGCTTCTAGTATAGAACTCGACACACTGGCAAAGCTAAACCGGGAACGCACGCGCCCACGACTTGGGGAACGTTGGCGTTCTAACGACTGGTCACCGAAGGAGGAACGACGACCCTCGCGTAATAGTGAGGAAGGCTGTGGTGAATGCTGGCTCGAGTTGGGGGGCAGTGAAAGGTGGGAGATAGACGGTGAGTTACCTACGACAAGGGCGGGATATGATGAGCAGTGACGACGAGATTTGGGCAGGAAGCACGTACGTGACAATGATTGGCTCTCATAAGGCAAGTCCACCATAGACGGAGGTGAGATTGTGGGCGACCGCCGTTCGATTGTTGATCGCAGGGATGTAAGCGGGGGATGTGCATGCAAGCGATCTACCAGTGAGTTAAGCGGAGGCACGGAATCTTCATCCTCCGATGATGCAGGGGATGGTGAACTAAGGCCAGGCGTGGAGGGCGAATGCACCTGTGGAAAACGTTCACGCTGCAGGATATACTCGTCGGCGCTAAGGCGAGCGGGAGCGCGCGCTCTGCCTCGGGGTATATCGACGGGGTGAATCTGACCTGAATCGCGTGCTATCGATGGTGAGGAAGGACGATGACGATGAATAAACTCGGCTTCTTCGGCATAATGAGAGAGTCCAGGTTCGAGGGAGAGGGCGCGGCGGCCGGAAGGGATACGGGGCGCCTGAAAAAAGGTGCGAGTCGCGGAGAAAAGGTTAATTTTCTCCTGCAACTCTGAGGGATAACGTGTGCTCTGTCCTGCAACGATGACAAATCGATATCGATATTTATGCGAATAAACACCATATGTACCTTCCGTCCACGTTGTGATCGACTGGCCAGTGAGCTCGACTTGAATGTTGCAGATGCGAGTCGGCCTAACTAGGGTTAGGATTAGGAGACCACGGAGGATAGACGGAGAAGAAGCATTTTCGCGGGTCGCGGACAGATGAGCGGAAACGTCTACGGAGCGAAGGAAGACGACGGATTCTGTAAGGGATATGGAGAGGGAATTCTTGCGAGGGTTGAATGTCGGTGTCATTTTGGCAGAGCGGAAAAAGCTCGAGGCCGGCTCGCCTTATATTCGTTATTAGAGTTGGGTGTGCGTGCACTGAACCACTCCAGTACATGTTCATGTTAGACAGCCGCCCATAGTTGGACAGGTCCGGATCATGAAAGCACCGAAATGACCACGAGTGGGACAGGCATGCCGGTGACTCTTCCAGTTGCAAAAATATCTTGACGTAACCCTAGTGAAAACCACTGTACTCGTATCATGAGTTTAAATAGCTGTCAGTGTCGGACATTTGTCATGGTCGGTGTAAAAGGGTGTCACGGGTCTGGATAGTTGTGAGGACAGGTGACAGGGGTCCAGGTAAGAGGCTGTTTTTCTTTGGGAGGTGTCGAGTGGTGCATTTACTCACCCTTCACGTCCCCAGGACTGACCTCTGGATTGGACTCATCCGTCCATCCTACCCCCCCTTCCCCTTTCCCCTTCCCCCTCACGCCCTTCCCCCTTCTCCTATTCTTCTTTGCCTCTGTCGAATTACTTGCTAGTCAGTTCGCCTGCTGGCAGGTCATTTTTCGAAAAGACCACCCGAGCGCGTACTACTCCCAACATCGCAGTCACAAAAACTCAGATCTCTCCCCCATCCCGACAGGCGATACTCGTCCACATTCGTGAGTATCTTCCCCTTGCTTTTCCATCCCACCCGATCTCTATCCACTGCGTCCCATTGTTACTCCCTCTCAAAAGCTTACCGCCTCTATCGCTCGCGTGGCCCCCGCTTTCCCTACTCCCGCTATTAACATCTCCGTACATTTCTCTCACCCCCTGTTTGCATGACTGCCGTTTAATTATTATTCTCATTATATCTTATCCGAGTTGACCTCACTTTCCATACGAAGCCATTATCTCACTTCCTAACTTTGCTTACCATGTCTCGCAGAATGAGCAGATCCGCAACAGCCTCAACGCCAAAGAATCCTCCTCTTCCGTCAAAGTCTGCTTGGGCACGGGGCCCTCCACAACAAAACAGCGCAAACACTACTCCACGCTCGCAATCTCCTGCCCCACCTACCCCCGTTTCCGCCACAAATCCCGCCAGCGCAAACTTTCATGCAACACATTCCCGCCGTCCCAGCGCTCTTGGCCAAGGCGTCTCCGTAAAAGATGGTGTCAACATACCTCGAAATGCGGTGAAGCAAGGTACTTTTCGTCCCATCTTTCCTCGCCTCCATTTAATTTACGTCACCAAGGATCACCTGTAACCTTTGGCTCGATAGGTAATGCTCCGGCACCTATCTCCTCTTCGCCAGCATCTGCCCCGACAGTAAAACCTGCCGAGGGTGTCAAATCTTTTGGCTCCGTTGCCGTCCAGAATGGTGGGTCTGACGCTGCAAAGTCTGCCGTTACAAATCGACCCCCATCCCTCGCTGCACCTTCAATGTCATCCTCGCAGGCTGCGGCCGCAGTTACCTCTACGCCTTCTCCTGCCCCAAAGTTTGACAAGAAGAGCATCGCAAAGCTCTTTCAAGGTCCTTCCACCCAGTCCATACCGACACCTCCCCCTGAGACCGCTTCCCCTGCGTCACGACCCGTACCGTTACCTTCCCAAGCCGGTCAGGCCCAGCCATACCAGCCCCCCTTCGCGTCAAGTGCTCCACGCCAAGGCCAAAATGGTAATTCTACCGCTCCTCGGTCCCCTGTTTATTCGCGTCCCATGGCGAATGGCCAACCCAATAACGTCGGTATCAGTGGTCGGCCGCAAGCTGGTTCTGGCGGTCCCGGTACTGGTCCCGCGCCCACGGCCCTGCCTAGTCCGAGGCTGACACCGCATGCGCCCCCTGGCCCACCTAGTGGACTACCTCCACCTTCCGCCATGTGGCCCGGCGGTTACTACGTGCGTATCGCTCCATTGATTTGATGACGTCAGCGCATAGACATGCTTAATCCTGATGTTATTGTAGTATCCTCACCCGCCCTTCGTTTCTGGTGTGCCTCCGGACCAGTTCTATCAACCACAATGGGCCGGCCATCATCATCTCATTCCACCTCAGCATCAACCCCCACCGCCTCATCATCCGCCAGGTCCGGCTCCACCATCAGCCGGTCTACCAATGTCACCAAGAAACCCGCCCTTGCCCCTACAACAGGTCCCTGGCACACCTACTCAATCGCATGCTATCCCACCCATGCACCATCCTCCTCACCCATCTGCTTCCCAACCCCCTCCCTCCGTCACCTCACCTCCATCCACGCCTTCGACCTCCAATCGACCCACATCACTAAGCGCTAACGCTGGTGCCTTTGTTCCCACAAAGAAGGTCTCAATCAAGACTGCTTCTGGACAAGAAGTTACTCTTGACACGCTGAAGCGGGCCCCCCCTCCACTGATCCCTCCTCATCCACCGTCTCCCGCATCTGTCAAAAAGGATATCAAACGGCAACCCATTCGGATAGAGAGTCAGGAGCAGAAAGAAAAGCGCCTGGCCGAGGAGAGGGCAAAAGAAGAGGAAAGCGATGATAAGGGCAGATCAAGTAACGCCCTGGCCAGGGCAAATGAAGCTGCTGCCCGTCGCGAATTTGAGGAACAGGAGCGTCGCAAGGAACAAGACCGCAAGGCAAAGGAGGAAGCAGACCTAGCTGAGAAGGAGCGAAAGGAGGCCGAAGAACGTGCTTTGGAGAAGGAGCGCAGGGAGGCCGAGGAGCGTGCCGCTCAGGAAGAGAAGGAACGCAGAGAGGCCGAGGAACGTGCAGCGAAGGAGGCGCGTGAAAAGGAGGAGCAGGAAAAAGAGCGCGTGCGCTTAGAGGAGGCACGGGTGCAACGCGAGGCCGAGGAGAAAGCAGAAAAAGAGCGTGTGGAGCAGGAACGGCTACACAAGCTCCAAGAAGAAGAGAAAGCTCGTGCGAAGGAGGAAGCAGAGCGACAGCGCAAGGAAGAGGAAGACAAAGCCAAGGCTGTTGAGGCCTCTGAGAATGCGCGTACTCTCTCTGACGACGCGGAGGAGTCCACTTCTTCCCTGCCAGAAGAAGGCGAAGTCGAGGACGAGGCATCACGGCCCGCCTCAACTGCCACCGAAGAGCTGACCTCGGCCAACAAAAGTGCTGTAGCCCCACAGCCATCACCGTCACCACAGCCCGCACCGCATATTCCTGCGGAACTTCCAGCCAAGCCCGTGGAGAAGGAGCCACTGCGTATCGACACTACTACTGTTCCCCAGTCTCCTGAGCACACGCGGAAGCGACCTGGTCCGCTGAATCTTCAGACAACCATTAATTCCAACATCGCTCCGTCTCTACCTTCTGCCCTCGCTACTGCTCGCCACATCGAAGACATCAATTGTATCACGTACCCTCAGGGTATCAAGAGTCCTAAGATTGAGCTTAATGTTAACACTCAGAAGGGCAAATTCCGGTACGATTTTGAGATTCATATCATTATGCCTTTGTTTCTCAACGTGATCCCTCCACAGTTATGATCGTGATTTCTTACTGCAGTTCATGAATATCTGCAAGGAGAAGCCCGATAACCTCCCACCGCTGGATGTCATCGGGCTCGAACCTACTGACACGTCTCACACGATGTCCCGGGGTGGCTCTGGTCGGAATCGTAACCCAAATAGCATGTCTATGCCTCCGAACCCTCGCTCAGCGTCTATTGGCCTCGGTTTTATCCCTGGCTCAATGGGCAAGAGCGCCGGCAGTGGATTCCAGATGGGCCAATTTTCAACCACAGCGGGCAAGATGTCGAGTGAGGAACGTTTCCTCGCTGCTAGCACTGGTCGTTCCGTGTCTGTCACTGCTAGTTCACTCGGAGGTCGACCCCCTACAATGGTACGCACGATTAGTCAAAGCGGTACAGGCCGTGAGCGCACACGTAGCAAGCGCGGCACGGCCGACTCAAGTCGTACAAGCGTCCCCGGAAATGCGGGCCCTTCCATGCCAGTTTCTATGATGGGTCCTCCTATGGATCATATTGCTCCGCTAGAGATTTCTGCGAATCGTTGGGTGGCAGGCAGCACGCGTCGCAGTGGTTCGGGCGTTGACACCGATTCGCCTGAGATGGTCGACCGCAAGGTCAAAGGATTACTCAATAAGCTCACTATGGAGCGTTTCGACTCTATCTCAGACCAGATCATCGCATGGGCAAACAAATCTGAGCGGGAGAAGGACGGGCGGACCCTGATCCAAGTCATCAAACTCGTTTTCGAAAAGGCCACCGATGAAGCTACATTTTCTGAGATGTATGCGCGCCTGTGCCGTAAGATGATGGACCTAATCAGTCCCAAGGTACAAGACGATGGGATCAAGAACGCTGAGGGCAAGCCATTCGCTGGTGGCCAACTTTTCCGGAAATATCTGCTCAACCGGTGCCAGGAAGACTTTGAGCGCGGGTGGGTCGCCAAGGAGACAACTGCAGCCGCCGCTGCGACCAAGGCGACCGAAGACCGGGCTGTCAAAGAAGCCAATGAGAAAACCAAAGGAGAAGAGGAATCGGAACTGTACTCAGAGGAATATTACGCGGCGGCGAAGGCGAAACGTCGTGGATTGGGTCTGATTCGTTTCATTGGCGAGCTGTTCAAGTTGCAGATGCTCACGGAACGTATCATGCATGAGTGCATCAAGAAGCTTCTCGGCAACGTGGAGAACCCCGAAGAGGAGGAGATCGAGAGCTTGTGCAAGCTGCTGACAACAGTTGGTAGTCTCCTTGACACGCAAAAAGCCCGGGCACACCTTGATGTGTACTTCTCTCGCATGCGGGAGTTGACGAAAAACAAGAACGTCAACTCGCGGATGGTGTTTATGTTGCAGGTGGGTGTTCCAAGTTTTTTATGTTTCCGGTCGACGCAGATTGATGTGTTCTTTAGGATGTCATCGAGCTCCGGGAACGTAGATGGGTTCCTCGTAATGCCGTCGCAGCCCCCACAACGATTGCTCAAGTCCATGAAACAGTAAGGTCCTCACGTAGATTGTAGGCCACCAACTGACCGGCATCTTGTCTAGGCCGCCAAAGAGGACAAAGAGAAGTCTGCTCAGGGGAAAGAATCTTACATTCGGCAAAATACTAGCATGTCTCGTGGTGGATCTCGTCGCGGCGGCAACCGTGATGCGACGGAGCCCCCTCACCCTGATGGATGGTCCGTCGCTGGTTCCAGTGCTCCAGCTCGACAGCCGCCAAAGGCAGGCGATCTATCTCAATTCGGAAAGATTAGCAAGGCGACGCCGATGACCTTTGGTCCTGGAAGCATCTTTACTGCCAAAAAAGGAACAGACCCCAAGAGCCGTGACCCACCAATGTCTCGTACCCCTTCGACGAGTTCGAACATGTTCTCAATGCTCCAGAACCCGGATGCCGTGGTTGAACCTGCCGTGTCCAAAGGTAGTCGGCCACCTAGCCGGAAGCCCAGCGTAGATCTAGGTGCTGGGGTGCCTTCGGAACCTGCTCCACAGCGGCGGAGGCTCCAGCTACTACCCCGGTCCAAGCCTGTTGGAGAAGAATCGAAAGCGTCTACGCCTGCCGCGTCTGAGTCCGGCTCGGACGATGAGGCCACAGGAGAAACTGGCTCGCCTGCTCCGCCCGCATTGTCAGAAGCGGAGACCAAGGCGAAGATCGAAGAGGACACCAAGGAATTCTTCAGCATCCGAATGCTCGATGAGGCCGAGTCGTACTTCTCCACTCTTCCAACGGAACATCGCCATTGGCTAGTGGATGCTCTGGTAACAAAATCTATCGAGATGAAGGAGCCAGATGTGGTTCTGGTGAGCGAACTGTTCGTCCGTGTGCGGGAGAGGGAACTCTGTAGTCCTGGGACCTTCGAGGAAGGATTCAATGGATTGGCGGAGGTCCTGGATGACCTCTCGGTTGATATACCGAAGGCATGGACTTATTTCGCGATTTTGTTGAGGGGCTCTGGCTTAGACCAAGATGAGGCATGCCGTGGGCGGATAGCTGAGAAGACCATGGACGCTGATAAACTCAATAGACTGTTGTAGCGTGGGTTTGCTTGCATCTTCTTCACCGTTTGTCCTGTGTCATTAGCTTACTGTACGACTCGCTAAAGCATCCCTTACTCTAAATCCTCTGCCGTCCTTTCTTCACATTTCTCTCCCATGTTCGTTCATCATCCCGGCACATTACTTATTTTCATTTTTGTCTTACATCGGTCCGTCTTGTTACATGGGTTCCTTATGTATATTGATAGCATGTTCCCCTCTTAGAGATCAAGCGACGAGATCCCTTGCGTCATAATGTCATGTTTTCTGTCTCTCGTCATCACTTGGCTTTGGACCTTTTCGCTGACTAATAATGTTCCAACCACCAACGAAGAACGCCGATCTTGATGCGCCCATTCGCGCAACCGACAATGACGCCGCCATCGCCCGTCTCTCCACCGTCCAGAAGGGCTATCTCACTGATCCATACATCGCCGCATTTGTCCCCCGTGCCCACCTACAGCAACCACGACCCCCGCTAATTAATATTGGCACCTACCTCCGCGCCTGGGGGATCGATCATCTTCTCGACGGTTGGTTCCATCTTTCTGGCGAGCGCGAAGTACAAATCGTAAGCCTCGGTGCGGGCAGCGACACCCGTTTCTGGCGCCTCGCTGTGCGTAAAATCCTGTTTTTTTTTTTCTCTCAGACAAATGTGATGTGTGTGAACATTAACAACGACAATCGGGGGTCCGTTTCGTCGGTTTTCGGTTAGATAGGATGGTCCACATGCTGCGCGATTGAAGCGATACATCGAAATCGATTTCGCTGAGAATACGTCGCGCAAGGCCATGGCCATTCGAAGGAGTAGGGCGTTGAACGCTGCTTTGGGCGGCCCGAACGATGTCTCAATCGGTATGGTGTCCTACTACTCAAACTCTACCCCTCGTTCTTTTCTTCCTCCCTGTCTCTTCTCACTATCTCGCCCTTTTCTTTGTATGCCTGTCATTGCTCTATTCTCCTACACATATAGGCGGAGGGGGGACCACCCTCCGCTCTCCGGTGTATAACCTTCTCCCCGTGGACCTGCGAACACCTCCGGCTGCGTCGTTGGCCCCGCTTTTAGCCTCCGGTTCTGGCAAGGACGACGAGCCGTTACTGTCGCCGTCCCTGCCGACGCTGCTGCTCTTCGAATGCGTCCTCGCGTACATGGCGCCCGATGCGTCCAACGCTCTCATTCGATGGTTCGTCGACTACTTCGCGGCGGCAGGCGCGACGGCGGGACCCCTTGGCGGCGTCGTGTACGAGATGTTCAAGTTGAATGATGCGTTTGGACGGGTCATGTTGAATAATCTGAAGGTGCGTGCTCGCGCTTCTCCACTCTCACTTCCGATGGTTTTAGCCTCGTGCTGACATTGTTTCTCATTCATCGATCATCCCGCCGTGCTACTACGCACACCACACAGTCGCGATGCGTGTCGCTCCCTGGTGCAGAGCCGCATACCGATATCGCCTCGCTTTCGCGGCGGTTCCTCGATGTGGGGTTCACGACCGCGCAGGCGTTGACGCTACGCGAGATCAGGCGGACGTACGTTGAGCCGAGGGAGTTGCGGCGGATCGCGCAGCTCGAGATGCTCGACGAGGTGGAGGAGCTCGAGCTCGTGTTGGACCACTATGCCATTTCTTGGGGCGTGAGGTTTCC
>Ga0307510_10003945_pt1 | contig 17390 bp, 15 predicted proteins | sample 12_EM_MG_FD_207224 | JGI IMG/M metagenome (GOLD analysis project Ga0307510, IMG submission 207224) | Populus trichocarpa ectomycorrhiza microbial communities from riparian zone in the Pacific Northwest, United States - 12_EM | ecosystem: Host-associated > Plants > Roots > Unclassified | place...
TGCTTTTTGATCGACTCGTTTCGTTTTGGTTCGTAGCTGAAAGGGGACTTGAATTGCATGATTTCGAGCTATATACATAGAACCAGAACTATTCAGAACTGCCCGAGTAAGAGCCGTAGTACTCAGGTGCCAAGAAAATCCATGTCTTCTCCCAAGGAGCGCATTTCATCCATGAACGCTCCCCGATCTTCTTCGGTCAGACGTGCCACTCGCGCTGCGAGGGAAGGGGTTGGGGCGAAGGAAGAATTGTCACTGGAAGCGGTCGACTGATTGTCTTCAATTTGGACAGTACGAGCGCGTGCCGGTTTGCTGGGACAGTCGCGAGCGAGATGTCCTTGTTTTCCGCATTGGAAGCATCGTCCGGTACGATGATATTCTTCCTTTTCTTTGTCTGTCGCGGCTTTTCGGATCACGGAGAGATCCATGGCGTCATCGTTTCGCGGGGGGAGGCGAGGACGAGGGGGCTGTGCCCGATTTCCCTGTCCACGCCAATTCTGGTTGTTGGAGTTTGTGTTTCCTCCGGGGCGACGCCAAACCCAACCGGAGTTTTGTTTCTGTTGAGAGTTTTGGCCAGCGTTTCGAGCAGGGTTGCGAGTTCCATACTCAGAGTGTAACGCTTTCTTTTTTAGGTAAATTACCTGTTGTCGTTGCGCCGCTGCTCGCCATTGTGCGTAGGTGTCTGGGTTCTCCATAGCAAGACAAGCGTCTGCTAGCTGACGAGGGAGTCCTTGGGCGAACGTTCTCAAGTTCGATGGATCGTCGGGATTTAGTTCTGCGCGACTTCCAAGAGTTTCGAATGCCGCTAGGTATTCGTCAAGGTTATCGCCGGTCATTCTCAGTTTCCCAAGTTGGTCTTGAGCGCGTTCCCTTTCCGCGTAGTCGGTAAAGGACACCTTGAACTTCTCCTCCATCATTTTCCAAGGATTGGAGAATCGATCGATGAGACTGGGATCGGCCTCGATTTCTTCCAGCCAGTTGAAGGCCATATCTACCCATCCGTTGACCTTCTCTCCGTCGAGGAGTGACATGAAATAGATGCATTTGGAGATGGGATCTTTAGCTATGTCTGCTTTGCGATTCATTAGCATGAACCTATTGAATTGGTTCAAGAATCGTCTGGTCTTGGATCTATCTCCTTCAAATTTGTCCGGGTGGATGCCTTCCAAACGACGTCCTTTATCGTTTGTTCTCTCAGGTTCGTCAAGAAGGTCGTCAAGGCCGATTGGGTCATCCCCTGTTCCTCTGGGGCGACGTGGTGGAGGCTTAGATGGTTGTCTAGCCGTACGTGAAGAACGCATTCTCCATGATCCAAACCCTGCGAAGGACTTCTGTTCGGGTTGTTCTTCTGGATCGGGTGAAGAAGATCGACTTGTGTTGCTAGCCGGTGCTTCTCTTTCGTCGGGATTGGTTTCATGGAAGACATCTCCTTCGTGCAGAGTAACTATCGATGTATCCAGTGGGGCTAGTCGGACCGGAGATGTCGCTCTAGAAGGGGCTCGAGTGATTGGGAGGCTAGTGAGTCGGAGTCGTGCATAGTTAATCCCTTTCATTGGGAAGTCTTTCAACTGTAGACTTGGTCGTGCCAGACGGAAACATTCGTAAGTGTTTCCTGCTCGAAGGCGAATTTCGAACCAGACTCCAAAAACATTAGATAGCGCGAGGAGAGCTCCTTTGTAGCAAGCATAGTAGGCGGTGAAAGGAGCCTTTTTAGAGACCTCTTTTCCATCTATCCTTAGGACGATGTCTTGTCCTCCAACCAAGTGGCGAACACGTTCGGAGAATTCCGATGGGACTGTATCTTTGGTTTCGGGTTTTGTTTCGAATGGGAGGTCTAATACTGCCAAGGATTCTTCCGTTGGTTGGTCGATGGCACGTACGCGCCAGTCAGTGGGAATGCCTAGTCCTTCGGGGGTTTTCTGTTTTTCTTTCGATCCAGAGGGAGTCGAAGTCATCGTTGGTTCGTGGTGAAGAGAAGCTCGTTCTAATGTCACAGTCAGACCACCGTGTCAGCTCGAGTTCGGGGAATTCGGGGTTCGGGGATCTCGGACGAGATTACGAAGATGGATTTCAGAGAGGGGTCGTTCCTAGAAAGGAAATTGGTCACGTGAGACGTCACGTGACAAGAAGGGTGACGAGTGAAGATTACACAAGTCAAACGTGACTTGGAATCGAGCGAGACACTAACACGCGATCTCGAGACGTTTTTAGAGTAGAAGGCAATTAGCAGCTAGGCTGACTAATGCAGAAGGGTTCGTTCGATGGAAGCCGCACGCGTTCAACAGTGAGAAGAGACTATCAAAGTCTGATTGCACAAATAGAACGAGCTTAAGAAAGCCGTTCTATGCTACTTGGTACGCTATATATACCGGTACAGGGGAAACTGCTAGAAGATGGGAGAAGGTCATAGAAGACCATGGAACAAGATAGAAGTACATCGAAACGTATGGAAGCCTCTGGAAAACGCGAGAGCAGTCCATAGATAAGTACGTAAGCGATGGGCAAAGCGGCCCGGAGTCACGGACAGAAGCGGAGCGAGAGAATGGAATAGGAAGGAGAAGTTAGATAAGCGGGGCAGTCCGTGACAGATAGAGAGATTGCGACCCTCTAGCCAGACTTGGTCACCTTCTTTAATCTCCGTCAGCTTCTTGTTATCTTTGTGACTTTGTACGTTTTGTAGAAGCTTCTGGGCCGACTGTCTAGATTCATCCAGGAGGCGAAGGCGTGTTTCCGCAGCAGGCACCGGCCCTTCTAGATGTTTCAGAATCACCTGTGGTTTGATTCCAATCAGAAGTTCATGCGGGGATTTGTGCGCTATATCGTGCTTCCAAGAGTTATGCGCGAATTCTGCGACAGGAAGAAGTTGGCTCCAGGCTGAAGGTTTCCCAGATGTCCAGGGTCGTAAGTACTGTTCGATCCAAGCATTCATGCGTTCGGTCTGTCCATCAGTGCGGGGGTGGAAGGCCGTAGACAGGTTTTGTTGAATCCCCAGAGCCTTACACATTTCCTTTGCGAACGCAGAAGTAAATCGGGGGTCACGGTCGGAAATGATCCGTTTGGGAAGTCCGAACCAAGGTACGAGGTGTTTCAGATATTCGAGCGCTACCCCTGTTCCGTCGATCGTTTTGGTGCAAGGAATGAATTTAGCTGCTTTGGAACACCCCTGGTCTACAATCGTGAGAATGGAGTCAAAGCCTTGTGACTTGGGGAGGTCTGTGATTAAGTCCATTGATACGTATTGGAAAGGCCCTTCTTCGACAGGAGTATCAAAGCGTTGTAGGGGAGCCTTTGATCGATGTACGTTGGTTTTGGACTCTTGACAGCGTGCACATCCTTTTACGTACTGTTCCATGAATTCTCGGAGTTTGGGACCTTCGTATTGTTCACGGACGAGTTCCCAAGTGTTCGAAATACCCGGATGTCCAGCGGCGGGGGAATCGTGGAGGGTCTGTAGGATGTCGCGTCGAAGGTCGGGGTCGTCTTCAAGAAAGATTTTGTGTACCTCGACAGGATTTGTCGGAGCGAAGAGGTGGTCGGGGAGTAGGATGCGAGGTTCGTTGGAATCCACCCCCGTGTTAAGGTCCTTTCTTCGCGACAACAAATCAGCCACGGTGTTTGTTGACCCAGGAATGTGTTCGAGGGTGTAGTCGAAGTCTTGCAGGAACTCTATCCACCGCGCTTGGCGGCCGGTGATCTTGCGAGGGTCGCGGAAGTACTAAAGATTTTTATGGTCAGTACGGACTCGTACGGCGTGTGTGGCACCCAAAAATAGAGGGCGGCCACTTTTGAACCCAAAAATCACTGCGGCGAGTTCTTTATCGTGAGCGTCGTAGTTCCTTTCGGCTGGTAGAAGACTTCTGGAGTGAAAAGCGATGGGGTGGATGCCATCCTCAAATTCTTGTGCGATGACCACACCGAGAGCGTAGCCAGATGCATCTGTTTCCATAACGAATTGTTTGGACCAGTCTGGAGTGCGGAGGACTGGATAGCTACTGCAAACCGCCTTAAGACGAAGGAAGGCGTCGTTACATTCTGTCGACCAAATGAACTGCTCATTTTTGTGAGTGAGATTGTTGAGAGGGCGTGCGATGTCGGAGAAGTTCTTTATGAACGCCCGATAAAAGTTGCAGAAGCCTAAGAAACTGCGCACGTCCTTAACCGTGAATGGGGTAGGCCATTCCGAAATGCCTTGCACTTTAACAGGGTCCATCTTGACAGAGCCATTGCCGATCAACACACCAAGATACTCGACCTCGCGTTGGTGAAATTTGCATTTCTCCGGCTTGAGAAACAGGTCGAATTTCTCGAGTTTATCAAGGATGTGGTTGACTCGGAGCTTGTGGAGAACTTCGTCATCTTCGGTAGCAATGATCATGTCGTCCATGTAGATGCGAAGCCACCCTTGTGCGACTTCCTCCTGGAAGATGTCGTCCATCATTGTCTGGAAGGTAGCCGGGGAGTTAGTCAATCCAAAGAACATGACAGTTGGTTCGAAGAGTCCTTCGCTGGTCTTGAAAGCGGCTTTGTACTTGTCGCCTTCTTTGATGCGAATGTTGTTGTATCCCCAGCGAATGTCGAACTTCGAGAAGAGGTGTTTCTCGGCGAGGTCGTAGATCAATTCAGAGATCAATGGAAGTGGATATTTATTGGGAATGGTCCACTTGTTCAAGTTTCGATAGTCTTGTACGGGACGAAACTTGCCATCTTTCTTGCGAATCAAGAAAAAGCCACTAGCATAGGGAGATTTTGAACGACGAATTCTCTGAAGGCGGAGGTTTTGGGAGAGAAATTCTCGTTGCTCCTCTTTCTCTTTAGGAGATAGTGGATAGACTCGACAGTTTATCGAAGTAGGGGCGTCGTCTTTCAGTTCGATAGCGTGATCCCAGGGGCGTCGATCAGGAAAGCGTTCTGACGCTTTTTCAGAGAAGACCTTGCCATGTCGGTGATACCGCTCAGGAACCAGTTCTTGCCAGGTTCGTTTCGTCTTGTCTGTAGAGGCCTCTGCAAGTTGTTGAGCTACGGTAGTTTTGGCTACTCTAGTCTGAAGCCAGATTTCATCGCCTTCTTCCCACCCGGGAATACATCGTACCCAGGCTGGAGTCGAATCCCGTCGTTTAGTTCCTTTGGGAGGGGGCCGCCAAGTATTAGCGTTTGTAGAAGAGATTGTTGTAAACCCTTCTATGCGGCCTCCACTCCAATCAACGTTTGGATTTGACGCCTCAAAGAATGGATAACCTAGGATAAAGTCATCGCGTCCTATATTGGCAACAAAGAAGGAATGGGAGGCTTCCTGTCCATTATTGTTGACCAACAGATCGACAGCTTCTAGGATTTCTCCGGATTTATTGGGAGAGCCGTCGACATTTTGTACTTTCCGGGGTTTTACCAGTTTTCGAGTTGTAAGTTTAAGGCGTTCCACCGCTCGAGGGTGAATAAAACATTCGGTAGCGCCACAATCTAGTAGTGCTTTTTGATCGGCTCGTTTCGTTTTGGTTCGTAGCTGAAAGGGAACTTGAATTGCATGATTTCGAGCTATGTACATAGAACCAGAATTATTCAGAACTGCCTGAGTAAGAGCCGTAGTACTCAGGCGCCAAGAAAATCCATGTCTTCTCCTAAAGAGCGCATTTCATCCATGAATGCTCCGCGATCTTCTTCAGTTAGGTGAGCCACTTGCGCAGCGAGGGAGGGGGTTGGGGCGAAGGAAGAATTGTCACTAGACGCGGTCTGACTGTCTTCGATTTGGACCGTGCAAGCGTGTGCCGGTTTGTTGGGACAGTTGCGTGCGAGATGTCCTTGTTTTCCGCACTGGAAGCATCGTCCGGTACGACGGTATTCTTCCTTTTCTTTGTCGGTCGTGGCTTTGCGGATTACCGAGAGATCCATGGCATCATCATTCCGGGGAGGAAGACGAGGACGAGGAGGTTGCGCTCGATTCCCTTGTCCGCGCCAATTTTGATTGTTGGGGTTGGTGTTTCCCCCGGGGCGTCGCCAAACCCATCCAGAGTTCTGTTTCTGTTGAGGGGTTTGACCGGCATTTCGAGCAGAATTGCGAGTTCCATACTCAGAGTGTAACGCCTTCTTTTTCAAGTAGATCACCTGCTGTCGTTGAGCTGCAGCTCTCCACTGTGCGTAGGTATCGGGGTTTTCCATGGCCAGACAGGCGTCAGCTAACTGTCGGGGAAGTCCTTGGGCAAAGGTACGCAAGTTTGACGGGTCATCCGGGTTAAGTTCTGCTCGACTTCCAAGGGTCTCAAAAGCGGCGAGATACTCGTTGAGGTTATCGCCAGTCATCCTTAGTTTTCCGAGCTGATCTTGTGCACGTTCTCTTTCGGCGTAGTCAGTGAAGGACACTTTGAACTTTTCCTCCATCATTTTCTAAGGGTTGGAGAATCGATCGATAAGACTGGGGTTGGCCTCGATTTCTTCCAGCCAGTTGAAGGCCATATCCACCCATCCATTGACTTTCTCTCCGTCGAGGAGTGACATGAAGTAGATGCATTTGGAGATGGGATCCTTGGCGATGTCAGCTTTGCGATTCATTAGCATGAACCTATTGAATTGGTTCAAGAATCGTCTGGTCTTGGATCTATCTCCTTCGAATTTGTCTGGGTGGATGCCTTCTAGACGGCGTCCCTTATCGTTTGTTCTCGCGGGTTCGTCCAATAGATCGTCAAGGCCGAATGGGTCGTCCCCCGTTCCTTTGGGACGACGTGGCGGGAGTCTCGATGGTTGTCTAGCCGTACGTGAAGAACGCATTCTCCATGATCCAAACCCTGCAAAGGATTTTTGTTTGGGTTGGTCTTCAGGATCTGGTGACGAGGATCGGCTTGTGTCGCTGGCTGGAACCTCTCTATCATCCGGGTTAGTCTCGTGGAAGACATCATCGTGTGGAGTGGTTGCTTGTATGTCAAGTGGAGCCAGTCGAATGGGAGATGTAGCTCTGGAGGGGGCTCGAGTGATTGGGAGACTGGTGAGTCGAAGGCGAGCATAGTTGATTCCCTTCATTGGGAAATCTTTTAATTGAAGACTAGGTCGCGCTAGTCGGAAACACTCGTATGTGTTCCCTGCTCGAAGACGAATCTCAAACCAGACTCCATAGACGTTTGACAGAGCAAGGAGGGCTCCTTTGTAACAGGCGTAGTAGGCAGTAAAAGGGGCTTTCTTGGAGACTTCCTTTCTGTCTATTCGTACGACGATGTCTTGTCCTCCGACTAAGTGGCGGACACGTTCGGAGAATTCCGATGGGACTGTATCTTTGGTTTCGGGTTTTGTTTCAAATGGGAGGTCCAATACTGCCAAGGATTCTTCTGTTGGTTGGTCGATGGCACGTACGCGCCAGTCAGTGGGAATGCCCAGTCCTTCGGGGGTTTTCTGTTTTTCCTTCGATCCAGAGGGAGTCGAAGTCATCGTTGGTTCGTAGAAGAGGGAAGCTTGTTCTAATGTCACGGTCAGACCACCGTGTCAGATCGAGTTCGGGGATCTCGGGGTTCGGGGATCTCGGACAAGATTACGAAGATGGATTTCGGAGGGAGGTCGTTCTCAAAGGGGAAATCGGTCACGTGATGCGTCACGTGACAATGAGGATGACGAGTGAAGATTACACAAGTCAAGCGTGACTTGGAATCGAGCGAGACACTAGCACGTGATCTCGAGATGTATAGAGTCAAAGGCAATTAGCAGCGAAGCTGACTAATGCGAGAGGGGTTCATTCGAGGGAAGCTGCACGCGTTCAATAGTGAGATGAGACTATCAAAGTCTGATTGCACGAATAGAATGAGCTTAAGAAAGCCGTTCTATGCTAAGTAGTACAGTTTATATACATGTATCCACGGAAGCTACGAGAAGGTGAGAGAAGGCTGCGGAAGACTATGGAAGGAGAGGGAAGCATAGAGAAACGTATGGAAGTCTCTGGAAAACGCGAGAACAGTCCATCGATAAGTAAGCAGAGATGGGCAAAGCGGCCCGGAGTCACGGACGGAAACGGAATGAGGGAGATGGAATAGGAAAGAGAAAGTTAGGTAAGCAGGGCAGTCCGTGACACTTTCGTTATCATTACCAGTGCTTCTATAGGGCTGTTTCCTTAGCTACCTCATACAGCAGTCTCATGCGGCCCAGGCAAGGGGGCTCAAGTATGTGACAAGTATGTTATGCGCAAGTCGAGAAGAGGGGGGGAACGAAAAACTGAAGGGCAAGGGCGAATGCCGTCGCATGGCAAAGACGTTGAAGGGGGAATGGTGTCTGAATTGTAGTCAGGTGCATGACAGTGGGCGTGTAGACAACGAGAGTGAGGGAGGTGTGGTGACCTTGGTGGTGAAGTTTGAAAGAGGGAATACTGGAATGGAGAGTGGATAATCCAAAGTAAAAGGAGATGGCCCGGGGGAACTACAAAGAGACCTGAATGAGCCTATATACAGTCAGGCACTTTCTTAATACTGATGTGGTCCTGACTGAGGTCTTGTCGTGTGTGATGTGGACTGACAGGATTTTCAAGGCGGCGTGCGTTTGTAACGTTGGTTGACGAAGCTTGAGCACTTGAGCGATCCGCGTGTCTTTGGCCATAAGGATTGGGGCACAACGAAAGAGGGAAACTTGGCTGTGAGAGGAAAGACGTGGGTGCTCAGCTAGTAGGACCATAGTAGGGCACAGCAGTACAATCTGTCTCACTTCGTCAACGTCCTGCGATCGACTGCCACCACCCGGGCTCTCCGGTATAACTGCATTGCTTGCTCAATCATCTCTCTTGTGCCACTGATATGGTCTAGCGCGTGGACTAAACATGCACCCATTCATTTCCGCCATTTACCACGTGCCTGCACAGCAAGGCCCTCATGAGGCACAGGTGGGGCGTGCACATGACCCTTCCCCCTACACCCTCTACCACCACAACCATCTGTCTCGCCACAGTTTCGTTACAGCGAACCATCTCCCCACTTCAAGGCCATATTTCTTTCTTACCTGTGATATGGATGACCAGTCTCGACCCACTACTTTTTGGACACTTTGCAAGTCTGCCCTGCGGGTGTACAAGAAGAAAATGGGCATAACCTTGGCCGAACATCCTCTTGGCCTACAGCTCCAGAATTGCCACACCGTCGAGTCTATGGCTGCCCTCATGCAATATGAAGTATCATCCCTCAGTGAATTTCGAGGAAAGGATAGAGTCTCAAATGCGATTGCGAGTACTCTATCAATCTTGACCAAAATTTCCACCACTGCCTCCCTCGATGGGGTTGTGGGTCTGGTACGTCAGAGGGTGTTGATGGAGTGTTCATACCCTACGAGAAATGAGTTGACCCTATGTGACTTAATTCGACATTATGCAACTCACCAAGACTGTGATCAGATAGCATCACTGGACATCAACATCTCACACAAATATTGATGCTATCTGACGTTATATGACCTTGGCTGAATGGTCACTTCCAGTCATTTCATGCCCGTTGTCGTCAGAAAAAACTGATATTTTTTGATCCTATGTGACTACAACACAACCCCCGTCCTTCCTTTCCATCCCCAGGTCCTTGATCGCGTCCACGGTCCACCAATTCCACCGCGTCCACAAGTCCACTGCATCTGCAAGTCCACCACGTCCAACATGTCAACCATGTTCCGTGGAAGGGGGGCTACTTCGACAACTTCATACTGTTCTGTAATTATATCGTCAGTATTGCAATAGAAAGTAGATTGACTTCATTACTTACAAGATGTTTTACTCAGTCTTTGTACACCTGGTAAAAATTGTGTGAGCCTGAGAGCACCTCTTACAGCAGAATAAACGCTACCTGCAACTTGTCCTTCTCCTGTTGAATGGAATCCCAGAATATGTTGAAGTCTTGCATCGTCCCCTTTGGGTTTGTCACTTTCCAGTCGTGAGCTGCCTTCCACCTAAATAGCATAATAATCGAAGGAGATCCACCCTTAGTAACTCAAAGGACTTACTTAGGTGAAATAATGTCAGGAGGAGCCCATGATCCCCTCCCTCCTTTCGAAGCTTTCCCACCAGACTTCTTTGCAACAGGCTGGGATATGGCGCCATGTGACGTTTCGACAGGGTTAGCGTCTTTGAGGGTATCTTGCTGCCTGCAGACACTGAGGGAATCAGGATTGTCAGTAAAGGAGCGGACCAGAGAAAGTAGGATACCTATCGATAGCCTCTATGATGTGTCCGACTTTCCCCTTGAGAAGGCCCTCATCGACTTTGCGATCACGAACAAGGTGCTCCAAAAGCTGGACCAACCCGATAAGACCGAACTTACCCCATGTGATCATGGGATGGATGTTGGGGATGTCGTGCAAGATGAGGGAGTTTAGTATCGGGTCCCATGTCTTCCAGACGTCTGCGTCAGCTGTGACATCTCTTGTGAGCTCCTTCGGATTGCAGCAATACCCCGCTAGTGGGCTGGTCTTCTTCGCTGTGGGGACCGATTTCGGTAGGCCTTCGACCTTCTCATGGAGCGTCTTCAGTATGCCAAAGGGTGGGGTACCCCGCACAGGTGTGACGGATGAAGAAATCATTGCAGAAACAGTCGCAAGGGTGGACGACAGTGAGGAGGGGCCACGGACGAGTCAGGAGGGGCCAGGGATGGGTTGGGAGTGCGATGCGGATTCTGTAGGTGTTGATAAGTGTTGTGAGTTGGTCATGGGGCAATGTCATACCATCGTCGAGATCCAACAGCATCGTGTTGAAAGAAAAGCCATCCCTATGAAAGATATCAGATGTTTCCCCATAGACCAGCAAACCTTACAGAGGGTTCTTCGATTTCTGTATGACAATTAGCACCATGAAGTATAATAAAGTGATGCAAACCTTTGAGACAAGTGTAGCATTTTGAAGCCAAGTTGGGGGCTAAAGCGATAGAGATGTCAACAGAGTCATAGCAAGAAGACAAGGTAGACGATAGGAATATCACTTACGATAGGTAAACCCTACATCCCCCATAGTTCGAATTGACCCTCGCTTTCTAATGATCAAGTGAGCATCAGCAGATAATCGACGCACCTTCTGAGACTGGCTTGTGGTAAGAATTGAGGCCGTTCCCTTCTTCACTTTCTTCGGTCAAGGTGCATCAAGCAATTCATCAGCCTTGCCATGGGGATCTGCGGGTTCCGGAGACTCCTTTTGCTTGCGCTTGCCACCATTGTTCGAGTCGCCAGTACTGAGAAGTGTCTTCTTCTTAGATTCCCTAGCCAATAAAGAGTGCTTCCAGCTGTGGTAGTTCTTCTTCCACAATGCATCAACCTTCCATCGCCCAGCGCAAAACCATAGAAAAGGAAATTTCGCTTCGATTACATCCCGGAATTTATCGTGAAGAGCAGAACTGGCAGACGACCAGTTATTGGGAGGACAATTTGAGTCAATGTTGTCGTTCCAGAAGCCTCGGAGCTCAGCATACAGTCGCTTCCTCTCATTGTGATCAATGGCATTGCCACTTTTGTCTTCAAGGAACTGAATGCTGCTTTCTTGTTTCGTGATACCCTCATTGTCGCTGGATTCTTTATCGCTGTCACTGGCATCAGTGTCACAAACTTTGATTGCAGAAATTTGAACCGCATTGTTATGTTGCTTCTCCCAGTATTTAACATTCAGATAGTCAGACTTGCTGAGGGTTATCAGTGGAGACTTGGGGGTAGGTCAACCTTGAGCTTGACCACTGGAATTAGAGCGTTGTGGTTTGCTATTCAACGCATTGATCAGCTGTGTTCTGTGCGCAGGTTTTCAGTATGATATATGCATGTTGAATCAACAGATGACGTACTGTAAGCTATCGACCCTGTCACGCAACACGATATTCTCCTTCTCCAGCTTCAAGTAGGCCAGATTACCAGATGCACGCAAGGTGGCATCTGATAACAAATGATAAAGTGCGAATCGCTCCACAGAAAGGCGATTTTTTTCCAGAGACGAATCCATTTGCTAGAGCATGGCTTGAGAGATAGATATATGCAAGATAAAAGATATGCTTACAATGTACAGTCCATTCGTTTGGTCAAAGGTTTCTTGCTGAGCTTGACCCTGTGAGGTACATCCCATAGAATATGATCATTGAAGTCGAGGCTCGAGTAAAACACAGGTAAAAAGAATCCCACGGAGAGAGAAGAGCTTGTCAGAAAACTCGTTCTGTGGATGGCTGAATTGTTCTGCAGCCAAGGGTCGGCTACATGGGGCCCAAGTTGCAATAGACCAAGGATGCCTTGTTGGTTGTAGCTTGCAGAATGTTGGAAGTGCTGAATTGTCGACAATTGTCCACTATCGTTATTGTCATTCATGGTGTGAGAAGAAAACATGTTCAAATCACAAGGACATATAGAACAATTGCCTTAGCATTGTAGTTAGCGCGCTGCAATCCGGACCATAGATCTGGAGTCACATTTGGTCCGACTTGCAGCCCGTTTGACCAAGACGCATCAATGCAACAGGATTACCGGATTTGGACTAATAGTTGCTATAGATAATAAACACAAACACACTCTGTTCAGTCTTGCGCTACTGACTCTCTTCACCTCACTCTTCACTACAAGACCTAATTTGTGTCTGTCACTCATTACTATACACCTCTAGACACTCTATTGTACGCTTTTACACATATATGCTGTACTCTAAGGACTAATATAACCTTTCACAACAATCTTCCACTGCGTGTTCTTTCTCAACATCTAAGTTTTGTCATGATTTGATATGCAACCTATTCCTCCTCCTCACGGTTATCTGTATCCCCTTTACAAACCACTACAGTACTCATTTTCTCAATCGCGAAATACTGCTTGCCCTCTGAGTAACTTGTCTCTCCATGAGTGTACTTGAATGGGACCATCCCAATGACATCTGTGATCCATTTGGCATCAACAACGCGGATTCCATTTGTGCCAAGGTACCTGCATAAGTGAAGTGTCCCATATGACTCTTTTAGCACATGCAGATCTGCTTCCGCAAACATATTGACAGCCGCAAGGGTATATTGCAAGTTGTTCTTTGTGACGAGAAAGAAGTACAGGACCTCAGCAAAACGCGAGGATCCTTTGAGGATCAGCTAGTTCAATTAATCAGCTTTGCCCTCTTGGCAAAAATCCATTGATCTACCTTCACATTCCTTGCTATCCGAACCTTTTCAGCAGGTTGTTTCTTTTCATGCCACCAAGATTGAGCAATCTGTCCATTTGGTAGAAGAAGCCTTGCAAATCTGTCAACGCTGAGAGAGTCCCTGTGTTTAATTCGCCAGTGATACAAGTCTGAGAATCTCTGAAAAGTGTTAAGAGTCATCTTGTCCATTTCATGATGCTCATGCGGACCCAAGAGAAGATAGCGTTCCCCGACGTCACGGGCTCCAGCAGGTAGGTTATCTACAGTGCGCAAGAGGTCTGGGGCAAGGGCATAGAGAGCATTTGCCCAAGCGCGTTCAAGTATCCTTTGACTTAGATTTGCATACAGATCAGAATGAAGTCGGATTTCTTCACCAAGATTCCCAATAGTTTGCTCCATGGTCCATTGAGATAGCTCAGTGAGAGAGCCAAGGCGAAAGTGTTCCGGGACGATGTGAGTCAATGCATGGATACACGGCCATATGAAATGTAAGCATGTAAGTTGGCGCCTATAGTATAGAATCTCGAATTCATAGACGAACTCGAGAAAGGCTTGGTGAGCTGCCAGGAGGTCTTCTTTCGATTTGTGGCTTCGATGGATCACGCGCGTGCCAAAGACAAGCTTGCAGAAGTGATAGTAGAATCTTGGGGGCAGGACACGATAGAGAAGAGCGGGACAGAGACCAAAGATGTAAACCAAGTACTCCACTGCCTTGTATCCACTAGAAATTTTCTCGGCGGGATTGCATGGCACCCTAGATTCCAGACAAACAGGGAGATAGAGGCCAGCACCCATGACAGATGCCCCATGCGCCTGCCAGACTGCGTCATCATGGAGAACACCAAATGGCCAAGTAGTTGGATCATCGTCTTGTGCATGATAGATGCTGCCATGCCACAGAGAAACAAGAAGTTGACTTATATTAAGCACGAACAGGTGCATAGTGTCTGCAGGAAAACACTTTGGAACGGGGATGGACTTTGGGAGTCCAGATACGATGGACGGCTTGCATATCCCAGTTTCCTTATGGTTGTTCATGTATTCATAGGTAGACGTGGAGCCAAGAACGCAGCAAAGCCTCTCGTTGTACTCAGCTGGTGATGGTGTGGTTATTGAATTGATACTGACATCAGGGTGAGCTGATCTAGGAGGTAGCGCACTAGGATCACCATGTGGCTTCAACATAGCAGGGTAATAGGTCCCAGCACCAGGTTTATGGTGGCCTGGCATAGAACAAAGTACTCGGCATCTGTTTCTCCCATGATAACTGACCCACCCATTTAGTTCAGCCATTCCTACCGTGTCTGCAGTCCCAAAACCAAACCAAGGACAAATATCGAAAGAGAAACTTGTCGAAGCGTCCCAGATCCGTAGACCAAGCCGTTGGCAGGTGGAAAGATGAGCAAACGTAGGAAAAAGAAACGAGTCATAATTCTTGGGGGCATTGGGACCACCAATCACGAAAAGCAGGAGGACCATCTCTTTCGCATGATGGATTTCAGGGGCATAGTCAATGATGGTAGCGATGCCAAACCATGTGTCTGACTCTTTGTTCCAGTAAAGCTGTGCGCCATCCATAGAAAGCGCAAGGAGCATATCGTTATCAGCAATCTGCCCAGATTCAACAAGATCAAGATATTCTGAGCCACAGCAAACGTCGTCATAGTCTTGAATACCACCAGTGTCACGTTGTGCTAACAGAATTGCAGTGCGTCGGAGACAATCTTGAAGCTTTGCGACAGAGATAGGATGTTGCCATAAAGCTTGTAACTGGGGTCCCAATGGAAGAGTAACAAACTGGCGACAAGGTGTTTTTGAGTCTACATGAAGGTGGCATTCGTATCGATGTTCTCCGCAGAACGGGCAATTGGTGAGGGGAGCAAATGGACCGGTATATGCGACACAGGTGTTGATACACATATCGAAGTGTAACGAAGGGACACTTGTGATCATTTTCAGTCGATTTCGGACCTGGTCAAATGAGAGCATGGTACTCTCAGGGTAGCATTCCTTGATATTTGATCGAATCGCATCATAGGTTGCCTCAGAGGAATGCGCAGAGAGAGAGAGGTATGTCTTGAAAGACAGACAGAGTTGTGGATCATCTGGATTCCACAACTCATGCAAGGGACTAAAGAATGAATGTAGTTCGTCTTCAGTCCACTGGATTTTCTCATGTTCGAATGAATATTCTCGGATCTGTGAAATCATAGACTCCATAAGTATGAGATCTTCGAGCATGACTTGAGTTTGGGGCTGGTCCAGCTTGCAACTTGGGGAAGAGTCTTCTTCGGACTGATCGAAATCAAATGGCTCATCTGCTTCAGAACTATGATCGCCGACAGCTCTACCACTGAAACGGGTTCATATGGGGCATCTCAATAAACTGTAAGATGTAAATCCAACGCTCACCCATCAATCGGGTCAAGGGTATCGGGCTCATGGTAGTTTGGCACATTGTCGAGATCTGAGCCAATGCTATGCTCTTTCTAAAAGACTATCGGATCAGTGTTCTCAGAAACACCAAACACTTTGTACTTGTAATTGAGGACGCTTGGTCTTTCTGATCCGATATTTTTGAGCATCGCGCTCATCTTGAGTCATTTTCTTTTCCAAGTCACGCTGGGCTCCATGGTCGTACCAAGTCCGTATCGGGATGACCCTTCCTTCACGCGGTGCTTGACAGAATCTCTGACAAGTGCAGAGTCTTGTCTTCTTCGTTGACATCGAATATAGTCACCTCAGATGTTGCCAAGGCACGCGCAAGACACAGTGGATCAAGGTCAAGTCAAAGTCACATGAAATTAGTACCAAAGGAAGGGAACGGAATGACATGAGGAATGCTCTGAGGAGTCCAATCAACTGGCACCCCTTAGAGTCAGTTTTTACTGACACACGAGGAACGCTCCAACGAGGCTAATCAGTTGGCACCCCTCAGCGTCAGGTTTTGCTGACCAAGTCAACAAACGTCAAATTACGCCACATAGCGTCAACGCATTTCTTGTAGGGGTTCATATCTGACAAGTGTTTCGCAGCGATTTCCACTTGTAGATGCGATACACCTTGGTCTTGCTGTCCTACTTGAGGTATGTGCTTTGCCATGATCCCCACGCAGATATCCTTGTGACATCTACCTATATCAGGTGTCCAGGGGCATAGATGCTTGTTATGACGCACTCGTCGACTTGCTCGAGTCGATCGAGCACTTTCTTCGGCGTCTCGATATATATACCCAGATCCCCCTTACACAGGCCTTGAACGAGATGGTAGCCAAAATTATGGCGGAGTTGCTCTCTACCCTCGCACTGGCGGCCACAGAGCTTAAGGAGGAACGATCTAGTGAGTTCTGTCTCGTTGGCATGCGACCTTACTCAATGCAAGGCAGTAAAATGGGCACAGAAACACTTTGGAGGGGCGAACTTCGAGGCGGTACTACGGAGACTGGACCACCTCACCCAAGACGTGGCTCGGACAACGGCGGGGGAGACTTTCAAAGTTGTCTACGGGCTCATCCGAAATATGAATGTAGTGATGGATGGTGAGTAAGGGCGTTCGGCCTGTCGCCCATGGTCTGTTGAGCGTACTTCTCTCTAGATGGCGAGGTATCTATCGACAGTGTTCAGGAAGCTCTCGGTACGTCTTTCGCCGACGTCAAGCAACTTCTATGCTGACTAAGGGTTAGAAAACTTACATCAAATGAGGGACAACCTAAAAAGGAACAAGTCGAAGCGTCAGTCACTTTATAACGTTGCCATTCCCGACAGGAAGCACTGAGATTCCTTGGCAGGTAACAAGTTGCAGAGAGATATTCGAAATTGGCTCTCTCCACCTGACCCATGGAAAAATCACGATATTGCCTGCGAATCTCACCACGAAGGGACTGCGGCATGGTTTGTCCAAGGCGAGACATTCTCAGAATGGAAAGTATCGGGACCCAGCTCCCTCCTGTGGCTCCACAGGAAACATGAGTTGCCACCCAGCATGTACCCTTTCAGAGTTGATAGTTTCCCCATCACTGGATGGAAAACTACCTTTTGATGCTAAGAAAATGTTAACATATATGATAACAAAAGGCAAATAATTTCTATCAATTTGTATAAGAAAAAATTAAACTAAGGTAGTTATATTTTGCTATATAGACTTCATGTTACAAAATCAAGTTAGAATGGAGTCTATTTGGAATTATTTTATTACACTGTTTATGATAAGAAGAAGTTGTGTTCTGTTAAGATGTTTCAGATAATAATAATCTAGGAAAATGCAAAGTATAATGTTTTTGTCCAAGTGAAAACAATATAACAAGATAATAAAA
>Ga0307510_10003946_pt1 | contig 17390 bp, 13 predicted proteins | sample 12_EM_MG_FD_207224 | JGI IMG/M metagenome (GOLD analysis project Ga0307510, IMG submission 207224) | Populus trichocarpa ectomycorrhiza microbial communities from riparian zone in the Pacific Northwest, United States - 12_EM | ecosystem: Host-associated > Plants > Roots > Unclassified | place...
GCTCATACTGGCGGTTGGCCACTTTCAATTCCTCACTGGCTTTTTTATAATCCGTCTCCGCTGCTACGAACTTATTCCTATCGGAATACGTGCCCGGATCGGATAAGGATGCTTCGAGCCTGGTCCGTTGTTCAGAAAGCTTTGCTATTTTTTCTTCCAGTTCCTGGAAGATACGCTGCTGCCGCTGTAATTCTTTCTTTGCTTCTTTATTGATGGGTGTGCCTGCCGGTGGAGGCGGGGGGGCTGTTACCGATGGTTTTGCGGGTGCAGCTGTCGCCTTCGCCGGAGCCGCTGCTGTTGCGGAAGTGTTATCCGCAGCTTTTGCCTGGCCATTGGAGTTGCCGTCCTTTTTGCCAGCCGCAGGCGAGCTTGCGGCTGCCTTTGCTGCCACATTCCTTTCCTTCCAGTCCACCCATTCTTCGTAGGTGCCCTTGAACTCACGGATCTGCTGGTCTTCGATCTCCCAGATCTTGTTGGCCGTCTTTGAAATAAAATACCGGTCATGGCTTACCAGCAGCAAGCTACCCTCATATTTGTTGAGGGCATCGATCAGCAGGTCGCAGGAATGCATATCCAGGTGGTTGGTCGGTTCGTCCAAAAGCAGGAAGTTGGCCTTGCTGACGATCGTCTTGGCCAGCGCTACCCGGGCTTTTTCTCCACCACTCAATACCTTGATCTTCTTGTCCACGTCATCCCCGCTGAACAGGAAACAGCCCAGCAGCACCCGTAATTCCAGGTCTGTTTTCTGACTGCCGCACAACTGCATTTCCTCGATCAGGGTATTATTAACGTCCAGCGCTTCCATCTGGTGCTGGGCATAAAAAGCTTCGTCTACATTGTGTCCCCAGACGCGTTCGCCTTCGAAAGGCTCTGCGCCGGCTACCATGCGGAGGAGGGTCGATTTCCCTTTACCGTTGGCGCCGATCAGGGCTATCTTGTCTCCGCGGTCTATTTCTGCGGAGGCGTCCTCCACGATGGTGAGGGGGCCAAACTTCTTGGTTGCGCCTTTCAGCGTAGCGAGTATGCGGCCGGGTTGTTTGTCAACGCGGAAATTGATCTTGATATTTGGTCTTTCGATCTGTATGTCTTCGATCCGGTCGATCTTGTCCAGGCGTTTCATAGCGCTCTGGGCGGCAGCGGCCTTGCTGGCCTTGGCCTTAAAACGTTCGATGAAGCGTTCCTGCTGCCGGATATAGTCCTGCTGGTTCTCGAAAGCCCTTTGCTGAAGCTCTACCCGCTGTACCTTCTCCGTCTCGTAGAAACTATAATTGCCATTGTAGACGTGCAGCTCCCGTTGGTAAAGCTCCACGATCTTGGTGACCATCCGGTTGAGGAAATATTTGTCATGGCTGACGATGATCACCGAGCCAGGGTAATGTTGCAGATATTTTTCCAGCCATTCGATGGAAGGAAGGTCCATGTGGTTGGTAGGTTCATCGAGCAGGAGCAGATCGGGATTCTGAAGGATCATCTTGGCCAGCAGGACGCGCATGCGCCAACCCCCGCTGAACTCCCGGAAAGGGCGGCCGAGGTCGGAATTGGAGAAACCCAGCCCTTGCAGGATCTCTTCGGTCCGATGGTGGATCGAATACCCGTCCAGGGTATCCATCTCGTGCAGGGCATCCGTATAACGGATCAGTAAATCATGGTTCTCGTGATCTTTCTCCAGCTCGTGGCCCAGCTCGACGATCTCACGCTCCAGCTGCAACACCCGTTCGAAGGCGGTGAGGGCGACTTCGAGGATCGATCCATTGGTGTCAAAGCTCAGCAGGTCCTGGTGCAGATAGCCGATGGTTGTGCTCCGGCTTCTTTCCACCGTGCCTTCCGAAGGGAGGTACTGTCCTGCAAAAAGTTTTAATAAAGTTGATTTTCCCGTTCCGTTGTAACCGATTAAACCGATCCGTTCATTGGGTTGTATGTGCCAGGTGGCGTCTTTTACGATAACCCGGGCTCCAAATTCGAAAGTAACATTCTGTAATCCTGCTAACATGGGTGCAAATTTAACCCAAGGTCTCCATACCCCCAAAACCCCATGGCTGTTATTGTTAAATTCCCACCTTATTGTCAAAATGCGCGGATGCTTTACCTTCGGGTGAAATATCGTGCCATGAAGAAATTCATCCTCCTGATCCTTGCTTTTATCGTAGTTGGCTTCTTTGCTTACAAGCTCCTGTCGGACAAACCTATGAATAAGGTAGAGAAAAAGGGCGATGCCCTGAAGATCGGTAAGAATCCCAGCAAATTTAACGATGCCTTCTCGGAATTATTAACAGAATATTATGCCTTAAAGGATGCTCTTGTCGACTGGGACACTGTCAAGGCAGACCAGGCTGCCTATGCCCTGGCTGCAAAGGCCGATAGTCTGCCTGTCAGGACGCTGAAGGCGGATTCGACCATCATCATCACGGCTCAGAGTCTGGATGCCAGCGTCAGCAGCGAAGCAAAGGCTTTTACGGGCGAGACAGGTATTGAAGCCCGCCGCCGGTCGTTCAATATGCTTACCGACCAGCTTTATACGCTGGCCAACGCCGTTCGCTACGATGGGCAGATCATCTATCATATTAAATGTCCGATGGCTTTCAAGGAAACCGAAGAAGGCTACTGGCTGAGTAATACGCCCCATGTCGTCAACCCTTATCTTGGGAATAAGCACCCGGTCTATAAAAGTAAGATGCTGGGTTGCGGGGAAGTGACGGATTCGCTGGATTTTGCGAAGAAGTAGGGTGTTGCTTGGGCAGCGCGGGAGTTGATTGGCTTCGCGTATCGGGCTTTGCTCCGACGGCGCGGTTGTCTGCGGCGCGTAGGCTAGTGGCGGCGCCGGTCACGGCTTATACACAAACTTCACAGCCGCACTCTTTTGTTCGCTCGAAGACAGGAAGACCTCAAATTTCTTATCTCCGGCTGTGACCATCATCAGCGCTGTATTGGGCGGGATGGTACCCAGGTTATCGGCATACATCACCAGCTCGTACTCGGTTGAAGGGAAGGCATTGAAATTGATGGTCAGCGGCCTGTCGGTCAGCATTTGTCTATATAGCAATACTTTATTATTTATCAGCACCGTCACGGTATCATGATCGATCTCCCCGTTGTCATACAGCTCGATCTTTATCTGCGGGCTGTTGACGGTGACGGTCTTTACCAGGGTTTTTTCCCGGGGTTCGAGGTGCAGGGCCTTTTGAAGGGAGGCCAGGGTATCGGGCTGATCGACGTCGACGGGAAAATCAGAGACATTGACCTTTTTCAGCTGGATCTTACCCGGCGGGCAAACCATATTCTTCTCGGAGAAGACTCCCTTCCAGTCTCCGTTGAGCTCTTCCTGGTCACCTTTCTTTGAATAATTGAGGTCGTAGGTCTTGATACAGGGCAGGCAGTCGGTGGGGATCTCAGACTCCAGCACCTTGTTTTCTATCAGGACCAGCCGGTGTGTCTGAGCGTTATAGCGGCCTGTGAAGCTCATCTTCACGAAATGGGTCTTGTCGAAATAATCATAGGCTCTTCCGGTGATCTTGTCGCCTGCGATATTGATCTGGAGCTCGAGGAAATATCGGGGATAACAGCCGCCCTCGCCCTGGGTGAGGGTGCCCTTCCAGATACCGTTGAGATCTTCGGCCTGTGCACAGCAAGTCAATGCGATCAATAAAAAAAGGAGAGAACCCCGCATTATTTCACGTATTTGAAAGTGACCATTGCATTCTTTTGTTCGGTGGAGGTGATCCTGACCTCATACTCTTTATCCCCCGCTTTTACGATCATCAGGGAGGTGTTGGGCGGGATCTCGCCTTCGTTCTCCGCAACCATTACCAGCTCATGGTAATCGTTGGATTCATCCAGGTGCAGGGTCAGTATCAGCGGCCGATCGGTCAGCATGGCATGTGAAATGACCTGTTTGTTATCGAGGTAAACGGAAATTGTATCGTGGTCGATGGCTCCGTCGTCATAGATGTTGAGTGTGACTTCGTTGACATTTACGATTATCGTTTTGACGACCTGGTTGCTTCGGGTCAGCAGGATGCGGGGCGTAATGGTGGGGAACTTGCGGCCCATGCCGTTGCTGTCAGTACCCGGTGGCTGGTGTACGGTCGCATTCGGCACTGTGACTCTTGATGTGGATGGCTCCTGTTTTTCCAGTCTGCTGGTTTTTGGGGGTGCTGTTTTTGCTACCGGAGGCGCTGTCTTTGTTACAGGCGAGCCTGGCTTTGTCGCGGGCGACGTCGGCTTTGCTCCGGGGGCTCTGGTCCCGGCAACTGGCGGCGGCAGTTTCGATGCGGGGGGCTTGGTTCCTGCTGCCGGTGCTGTTGTTTTGGCGATGGGCGGTGCTGTCTTCACACCGGGTTTTGTGGTCGTACCATTCCTGTGCGGTGTTGTAGTTTTTGCGAGGCTGCTATCCTTATGCGCCGGGGGGCTCTTTGGCTTTGCGGTCGCAGTCCCTCCTTTTTCGGCGATCTCTTTTTCTTTTTTTGCCAGGAAGGGCTCCACATAAAAATCGCTGGATGCTACTTTACGCAGGAAGACGGTTCCCCGGCCGCAATTGGAGGAGTCCCGGACATTCATGCTGACATAGGTCCCTTCGAGGAACTCGTCATCACCCGACTTCGAATATTGCAGGAAGCAGGTCATGATACATACGTCGCCGGACTGGTTTCTTAGTTCCAGGAGTTTGCCTTCCTGTAGCATTACCTTTCCCGTATGCGCATTGACGGTGCCTGCTGCGGAGGCCTTGCCATAAAAGATAGAGGAAAGATAGGAATAGGTGACGGCTTCAAAGTGTTTGTTTGTCTGGGCTATCTGCACCTCGAACCGGTAACGGTCATCGAATATGGAAGACCGCGGCGCTACATTGGTCGACCGGAAATGTCCCTGCCACACTCCTGTCACATTCTGAGCCCATCCGGCAAAGGGCATCAGCAAAAAAAATAACTGAAAAAGTCTCCGCATATTCTACGATTTCCCAAAGGCAAATTATGGAAATAAATCATTGGATGGGCTACCGCTGATAATTTTAACCAAAGCTCGCGGCGTGACGGCAATTCGATTGCAGGCCAAAGCATTAACGCCAAAATTCTTTTCGATTGGCGGGAGTTTGTTAAATTTGCGGTCTTATGATCAAGATCACTCTCCCGGATGGCGCCGTACGCGAATACGAATCCGGCGTCACCGCACTAGAAATCGCCAAGTCCATCAGCGAAGGATTGGCCAGAAAAGTTTTAGCCGCCAACGTCAATGGACAGGTATGGGATGCCACGCGCCCCATCACAGCCGACTCTACCCTGAAACTGCTCACCTGGACGGATACGGATGGCAAATCCACTTTTTGGCATTCTTCCGCGCACCTCATGGCCGAGGCGGTGGAGTCGCTGTACCCCGGCGTAAAATTCTGGGTGGGCCCTGCTGTCGACAACGGGTTCTACTATGACATGGACCTGGGCGGCAGACAAATTACGGAAGAGGATCTCAAAAAGCTGGAAGTGAAAATGGCCGAGCTCGCAAAACAGAACGAGGCCTACAGAAGAAAGGAGATCAGCAAGGCCGAAGCCATCAAATTCTTCAGCGACAAAGGCGACGAATACAAGCTGGATCTGCTGGAGAACCTCCAGGACGGAACCATCACCTTTTACACACAGGGGGGCTTCACCGACCTCTGTCGCGGACCGCATATTCCCAATACCAGCTTTATCAAAGCAGTAAAGCTGACCAATATTGCCGGCGCCTACTGGAAGGGCGACGAGAAGAACAAGCAGCTGACCCGGGTTTATGGCGTGACCTTTCCTTCCCAGAAAGAGCTGGATGAATACCTGGCCATGCTGGAAGAGGCGAAGAAGCGTGATCACCGCAAGCTCGGCAAGGAACTGGGTATTTTCACCTTTGATGAACAGGTCGGACCGGGTCTGCCCCTGTGGATGCCCAATGGAACGATCATTATCGAACAGCTGGAAAAGCTGGCGAAGGAAACGGAGGAGCGCGCCGGCTACAAACGAGTGGTGACGCCAAATATCGCCAAGGAAAGCCTCTACATCACCAGCGGTCACCTGCCTTATTATGAGGACAGTATGTTCCCGCCGATGGAGCTGGAAGGGGAAAAATATTACCTGAAAGCGATGAACTGCCCGCACCACCACAAGATCTTTGGCGCGGAACAAAAATCCTACAAAGACCTCCCATACCGCCTCGCAGAATACGGAACCTGCTACCGCTACGAACAAAGTGGCGAACTTTTTGGTTTAATGCGGGTACGATCTTTGCACATGAACGATGCACACATCTACTGCACAAAGGACCAGTTCTACTCCGAATTCAAGGCAGTAAATGAAATGTATCTCAAGTACTTTAAGCTCTTTGGCATCGATAAATACGTGATGCGGTTCAGCACGCACGAGCCGAGCAAGCTGGGTAAGAAATACATCGACGAGCCCCAACTGTGGAAGGAAACTGAAGACCTGGTGCGGGATGTGCTGACCAAGACCAATACGCCGTTTATAGAGGTGCCGGACGAAGCTGCCTTCTACGGACCTAAAATAGACGTGCAGATCTGGAGCATTATCGGAAAGGAGTTCACCTTGGCCACAAATCAGGTGGACTTTGCGCAGGGAAGACGCTTCAAGCTGGAATATACCAATAAGGAAAACCAGGCCGAAGCGCCGCTGATCATACATAGAGCCCCTTTGGGCACCCACGAACGCTTTATTGGGTTCCTTTTGGAGCACTATGCGGGCAAATTTCCGGTGTGGCTGGCGCCACTGCAGGTAAAGATCCTGCCGATCACCGATAAGTCTTTGGAATATGCACAAAGTCTTTTAGTTTCCCTGAAAAATGCGGATATTCGTGTAGAACTCGATGATCGCAGCGACAAAATAGGCAAGAAGATCCGTGACACAGAACTCGCAAAAGTTCCTTATATGCTGGTCGTTGGCGAAAAGGAAATGACGGAGAACAAAGTAGCCGTCAGGCGACAGGGAAAGGGTGATCTGGGTGTTCAAGGCATTGAAGAGTTCATTGCTCAGATCACAAAAGAAATAAAAGAGCGTCTCCCGAATCCCTAAGGGAAAAACGCAGACCTGTATATCAAAAAGATATACAGATTCGTTAAAGAAAACAATAGAAGCTTCCGATAGGGAGGGAAGCTGAACTTAAAAACAGTAAATGGCATTTCCACCGAGACCCCCACGCGGGAATTTCAATCCAAGGTTTAGAAAAGAACAACAACAAGAACATCGTACCAACCATATGATCCGGGTGCCAAGCGTACGACTGGTAGGTGACAACGTCGAAGTAGGCGTTTATACCATCCAGGAGGCGTTGAAAATGGCACAGGAGCAACAGCTCGACCTGGTCGAGATCTCTCCAAATGCGGATCCTCCAGTATGTAAGATCATCGATTATAATAAGTTCCTTTACGAGAAGAAGAAGAAGGAAAAGGAAATGAAGGCTAAGAGTAAGGCCTCTGAAGTAAAGGAAATCCGTTTCACTCCGAATACGGACGACCATGACTTCGACTTCAAGGCTAAGCATGCTGAAAAATTCCTCAAAGAAGGCAATAAGGTAAAGGCCTATGTGCAGTTTAAGGGTCGTGCTATCCAGTTCAAGGAAAGAGGCGAGCTGCTGTTGCTGAAATTTGCTGAACGGCTGGGTGATGCGGGTGTGCTGGAAGGCATGCCGAAGATGGAAGGGAAGAGGATGTTGGCGATCTGGGCGCCTAAGTCTCAGAAAAAGAAGACAGAAAAGGGAGCAGCGTCATAGTTCGATCTTTTAGATTTGACTCCTTTAAAATAGTAAAAGAGGCCCATCGGGCCTCTTTTTATTAATATCAAGCATAAAATGGGGAGATTTATGAGTATTATTAATATTTTTCCCTAATTTTGCACTCCCTTTTAATGCCCCACAAAGGCATCAGCGGGAATCGACAAATAGCCCAAACGGCTCCATAAGTGGTTCGCCTGTGCGAACCCGCCAGCAGGGTATCATGCAAAAAGCATTCAAAATGCCTAAGGTTAGAACCAATTCAAGTGCCAAGAAGCGTTTTAAAGTAACCGGCACGGGTAAGATCACCTTCCAGAAAGCCTTCAAACGTCACATTCTTACAAAGAAATCCAAGAAGCGCAAGCGCGTAATGGCCAAGAAAGGCGAAGTCGCTCCGGCAAACCTGGACTTCGTCAAACGTCTGTTGAGGCTTAAATAAGCTGCAGCGAGGCTTAAATTAGCCGCAGCTTCGGGTAGGTACTTCATTATTAATTTTCAAACTAGTTAGATATGCCACGTTCAGTAAACGCCGTCGCTTCCCGCGCACGCAGGAAAAGAATCCTCAAACAGGCAAAAGGGTTCTACGGCAAACGTAAAAATGTATACACAGTCGCCAAGAACGTCCTCGAGAAGGGGCTTCAATACCGTTATGTAGGCCGTAAATTAAAGAAAAGAGAATACCGCACGCTGTGGATCGCGCGTATCAACGCCGCTGTCCGCGCCGAAGGCCTTACTTACTCTGCCTTTATCCATAAGCTGAGCCAGAAAGGTATTGGTCTCGACCGCAAGGTACTCGCCGACCTCGCTATGAACGAGCCGGATACTTTCAAAGCGCTGGTAGCTGCTGTTAAGTAAAAGCTTCATATATAATTGGAGAGCTCCCAATTCGGGGGCTCTTTTTTTTATTTTAGTAATTGTAAGAAAACCTCCATTTTTGCATAGTTTTTTTGGAAATATTATCCAAAACATCTTTTCATAACCATTAATATTGAATACACTGGATCAGTCAATGAACAATACGTACACCGACCTGGTGACGCAGACCTTTAACTTCCCACAAGACGGATTCGAAGTCAAAGACAACTATTTACAATTTAATGGCCTTGATCTGAAAGCGCTCATCGACAAATATGGCACGCCGATGAAGCTGACTTATCTACCCAAGATCGGCAGTCAGATCAACAAGGCAAAAAAGATGTTTGCCACCGCGATGAAAAAACATCATTACGAAGGCAAGTATTTCTATTGTTACTGTACAAAGAGCTCTCACTTTTCCTTTATCGTAGAAGAGGCCCTGAAGAACGACATTCATCTCGAGACCTCTTATGCTTACGACATCGAGATCATCAAAAAGCTGTATCAGCGTAAGAAGATCACAAAGGATACTTACATTATCTGTAATGGCTTCAAGCAAAAGCCTTATACCAGCAGGATCGCCTCGCTACTCAACAGCGGGTTCAAGAACGTGATCCCCATCCTCGACAATAAGGACGAACTGCAGCAGTACAAACGCTCGGTGAAAGTGCCTTTTAAGCTGGGTATCCGTGTTGCCGCTGAAGAAGAACCCAACTTTCCTTTTTATACCTCGCGGCTTGGCTTTCGCGCCCGGGATGTGCTGGAGTTTTATGTGGACAAGATCGAAGGCAACGAAGACCGCTTCCAGCTGAAGATGCTCCACATCTTCCTCAATAAAGGTATCAAGGATGATATCTATTACTGGAGTGAGCTGAATAAGGTCATCAACCTTTACTGCCAGCTGAAAAAGATCTGCCCCGAGCTGGATTCGATCAATATCGGCGGCGGCTTCCCGATCAAGCATTCGCTGGGATTTGAATATGACTACCAGTTCATGATCAATGAGATCGTCGGTAATATCAAAAAAGCCTGCAAGCGGAACAATGTACCGATGCCAAATATCTTTACTGAGTTTGGTAGCTATACGGTAGGGGAGAGCATGGCGCATATCTACAGCGTCATCGGGCAAAAAATGCAGAACGACCGTGAGATCTGGTATATGATCGACTCTTCCTTCATCACGACGCTGCCTGATACCTGGGGTATCGGGGAACGTTTCCTCATGCTACCGGTCAATAAATGGGATGTTGAATATCAGCGTGTTGTATTAGGAGGGATCACCTGTGACAGTCATGACTACTATGACTCGGAAGAGCATATCAATGAAGTGTTCCTCCCCAAGGCAGCGAATGGCGAGCCCTTATATGTGGGCTTTTTCCACACCGGAGCCTACCAGGACCAGATCAGCGGTTATGGAGGGATCAAACACTGTCTGATCCCGAGTCCGAAGCATGTAATTGTGGGGTATGACAAGAATGGTAAGCTGACGGACTGGCTTTATGCCAAGGAACAGACGGCTCAGAGCATGCTGAAGATCCTGGGGTATATGTAAATTATTTACATGAAATATCGTTTTTGCCTGGCGGTCGCGCTTGTCGCGACCGTCGCATATACGCCCCTGCGCGCACAGTCGACCGAAGACTCCGTCAAGGCTGCCGTCAACCTGCTTTTTACCGGAATGATCCAGTCCGATGCGGCAAAGATCCGCAGCTCCTTTACGGATAGCGCCATCTTACAATCTATTGTAGAGAAGGATGGGAAGACCAGAACCCGCACGGAAAGCGTTGAAGAATTTGCGCAGAGCATTTCCAAACTGGAGAAGGGGGTAGCGGACGAACGCATTCGGTTCGATGTGATAAAGATAGATGGCCCGCTGGCCATTGTCTGGGCGCCTTATAGCTTCTATTACAAAGGACAGCTGAATCACTGCGGGGTCGATTCCTTTCAGATGCTGCTGGTAGACGGGGTCTGGAAGATCCAGTACCTTGTCGATACGCGCCGGAAGCAGCCTTGTCAATAGACACTGCTCCTAAGCCTGCGATCACTGGTCGTCATTGTATGATCCGGCGCGCCTTATTTCTTCTTCAACCGGTATTTCTTATTGACCCGGGGATTATCAAAATAGGCGTTCAATTGCTCTTCGGTCATGCTGCTGGTCTCTTCCAGCGGCACATCGATCAGCTGGACCTGGGTTTGCTTTAGTTCGTTCTTCAGATTGCCGATCTTTTTGACTATTTCCGGATCTTTTTCCCCAACCAGGGCGTTGTCGCGCATGGTATAATCGAGGCGTTTGATAGAAGACCGGATCAGGCTTGCCTGGTTCTGTTCTGCAGTCAGCGGCGGCGCCACCGTTTCTTTTACGGGAACCAGGGCTACCCCCACGCTGGGCAGAATGGTGCCGGTCGTCTTGGCGCTCTGGCTGGCCTGGGCCGAGAAGATCGTTCCGCTAAGGGCGGTGGACGCCGTGGTCATATCAAACTGCGTTCGGGTACGACCGGTCCTTTTTACCTTTTTGTCGAGCTGGAAGAAGGCATATTTCAGACGGAGGATATACGTGTTGATGTTTCGGATGGCCAGATCATAATCCCCTTTCATATAAGGATAATTCAACGCATCTTTTACATAGATCCGGATCGTTGCTGTATCGCGCATAAAGACCTTATTCGTGCCGACGAAGTAAAGAATCAGGAGCTTTTGCTTGGCAGAATCCGTTTCTTTTACAAAATCATAGGGAACTGACCAGGTAAAGTCATCATTACAATTTTTTATATTCGAATTGGTCTTGATCGGGATGTTGGAGTAGAAATTGATGCCTTCGATAGGGTAGGTGCCTGTTTCACACTGGACCCGGAAACTGATAGAATCCCCCTCTTCTATATATAATACATTGCTTACCGTCGGTTTTACATGTGAGGGGATGATCTCTGTCGTGAAGAAGACGATGGTAAAGGAAGTATCCGTCCGTTCTTTCGGGTTATTGAGATTTTGCACTCCGATGTTGACCTTGTATTCGTAATCGTATTTCAGCTTACCGGAGAGGAAATAGGATTTGTCTGCTTTAAAGGTCAGGAGGCCGTTTTCCTTGATCTTTAGTCCTACAGGCGCGTTTTTCATGAAAAAGAAATAACGGCTGGGGTCTTTATTGATCTCCAGTTGATAGCTGAGCGTCGAATCTACGTGTAAGGTAAAGTAGGGGTTCAGATTACGGATACGCAGCGCGGTGTCCGGAAGTCCGGCAGTGTCGGACAGCTGTAAAGGCACCCTGAAGGCTGGATTCTGAGAAAACCCTTCGTGGAAGAATAACATGCCTGTCAATACGAATAGCCAGAGCCTTAATGCGCCTGAAGGTTTAATCATATTCTTGGATGAATTATTGAGTCTCTTCATTCAGCCAACTAACTGAACGAAGCCCGGTTTTGGGTGATTGAAGCCCGAAATTAAAACAATCAGCAGAAATATGGTACCGGGAACTAAAATTTAAAATCTATCAAATTCAACATTTTAGCAGTTCTTTAGTTCTGATTCACCTTTAAATATGCAAAAAAGAGGCCGGCCCAGGGGTTTTACCTTTAGGGCCAGCCTCATTATTCAACCAAAAACCAACCAAACCTACTTATGAACCAAATCTTCTTATTTAAACCAAATCTTATAAGTTGGACGAAATCATCCTATTCGATTACTGAATAGTGATCTGTTTGGTACTTTCCTTTACTTGTTCCTTCTTAGGGAGCAACAGTTTCAGAACACCGTTTTCGTATTTAGCCTGTATGCCATCGCTATCGATGCGGTCATCCAGGTTAAAGCTGCGTTTGAAGCTCTTGAAAGAGAATTCCTTACGTATGGTCTTGTAGTCTTCCGTCTTAGTTTCTTCCTTCTTTTCAAAGCTGACGGTCAGCTGACCTGCTTCGACAGCAAGTTTGAAGTCTTCTTTGCTGCGGCCGGGGGCGCTGAGTTCCAAATGATAGGCTTCAGCTGTTTCATGAATGTTCACAGGGGGGAAGTTGTAGCTTTCATCGCGGTGTAAACCGGCGGGGAAACCCTGAAAGAACTCATCTACAAAGTTGGAAAGGCTCTTCTGGCCATTGTTGTTAACTTTTACGAGTGTCATAGTAATGCTTATTTGAGTTATATAATTTTTGTTCGACGGGGAGTAAGGATCAAACCATGTACCATGCGGCCTAATGGCCTTGTTTTAGGAAATTTTGGCTTGGTTAGCTTGGTTTTGGGTGACATAATTGCATATTTACTTGATTTTAAGTGACATTGTTGCCGATTTAATCGTGTTTTGCTGATTCGCTTAGATGCTGGGCCTGCTGGCTATGCGCCCAACGCCGCTGATCAACCACTAAAGCCCAGCTGTGTAATTCTACTGGACTGTGCGTTAACTGAGCAATAAAATAGGGCTACCGCCACGGTCGATAGGCGGCTTTTGGGCCATGCCAGCAGGCCTGGTCCTGGATAGGCGAGGGGTGTGAAATCTCAAAAAAGCAAGAGATTGGGCCAAAGGCCGAGTATTTTGGAAAGGTGCCGTAATGTGGTTAAGCCAGGTCTCAGATTAGATAAAGGGCACAATTGAACTTTTTATCTATTTTTGTGTATTATTAGTATATCTAAAATCACAATAAAACAATGTATCCACAGGAAATAGTACTGCCGATGAAGGAGCAACTGACCGACAACGGTTTTCAGGAATTGCTCTCGTCCGATGAAGTAGATAATCAGCTGCAGAAGACGGGGACCACCCTTGTGATGGTCAACTCTGTTTGTGGCTGTTCAGCTGGTTCTGCGCGTCCTGGCGTGCTGATGGCGGTAGCCAACAGCGGTAAAAAGCCGGATTATCTGACTACCAGCTTTGCCGGGTTCGACCTGGAAGCTATCAACAAGATCCGTGAGCATTTGCTCCCTTATCCTCCTTCTTCCCCGGCAATTGCCCTGTTTAAGGATGGAAAACTGGTGCATATGATCGAACGGCACCAGATCGAAGGTCGTCCTGCTCAGCTGATCGCACATAACCTGATCGCTGCGTTCGACGAATACTGCTGATCATATTTGTTCATAGTAATACATACCCCTCCATGCGGATTTGCAGGAGGGGTTTTTTGTTTTTAACCCTTTTTGGCGCGTAAAGGTGTTTGGGCGTTTTTGTTTACCGGGGTGACCTGGCTCCGCTTTGTGAGAGGTCAAAACTTGGGCAGCCCGGGCTGATCTCATTTTGTAATGGGGGGACAAATTTTGGCTGGCTCCGGTCTGATTGCTTTCGGTGGGACGAGAAAGGGGTGTGGAATCCTAAACCCACATGTTGATATCTGATTTGCTATTTTTGAATATCCACATTCGTGGATAAGCTATAGGATGTAATATTGGTGAGACTTTTGGAGGAAAAGTGTTCCCCGTGGAACACTTTTGTGGAACTCGAATCCCCAGATTTTAGTATGTGTGGAAAAAATATTTTTGGATGGAACTTTAGTTGGGAGCTTAAAACATTCAGGGTCCATTAGTTCGGCTGGCGACGATGATCAGATCGGGGTGCAGGGCCCCGGTAATTTTACTGGCCGTGATGAGAATGGAGCAGGGGCCTCGGATAATTTCGTTCAGGTCCTAATTCAAAACGGGCATTTTTATGGGCCTGGTATCTTAATCCTGTTCTATTTAATTTTTATAATGTAGGTTTGTACGCAGCAAAGAAGCTGCCTAACAGACTATGTATCCCAACCTATATTTCGCTCTCAAGGATTTATTCGGAATCTCTCTACCCTTTTTACGTTTTGTCAATTCCTTTGGCTTTTTTGTAGCGCTTGCTTTTATTGCTGCTGCCATTACGCTGACCAAGGAGCTGATGCGGAAGGAAAGGGAAGGGTTATTATATTATAGAGAAGAAATGGTTTGGGTTGGTAAGCCCGCCAGTCCGACCGAGCTGGCGCTGAATTTTATCCTGGGCTTTTTATTGGGATTTAAGCTGATAGGCCTTTTTATCTCTTCGAGTCCGCTGACTGCCAATGTCCAGGACTTTATTCTTTCAGGGGAAGGCAGTCTGCCTGCCGGTTTGGCCCTGGGGATCATCCTGGCCGGGTTGAAGTGGTATGAAAAGAACAAACAGAAGCTGCCACAGCCACAGGAAAAGAAAGTCCGGATCTGGCCGCATGATCGGGTAGGAGATCTGACCATCTTTGCCTTCATCTTCGGATTCCTTGGTGCAAAAGTCTTTAACAGTCTTGAAACCTGGGATGACTTTGTAAAAGATCCGGTCGCTTCTCTTTTCAGCTTTAGCGGTCTTACCTTCTATGGCGGATTGATCTGTGCTGCGCTGGCCATCTGGTGGTATGCCAAGAAGAACGGCATTGGCTTCTGGCATCTCAATGATGCTGCTGCGCCCGCTCTGATGCTGGCCTATGCCGTCGGGCGTATCGGCTGCCAGGTATCCGGCGATGGCGACTGGGGTATCCTCAACAGCGCTTATATTTCAACTCCGGAAGGCAAGTCTATGCTTGCAAATCCGGGTGATTTTGAACGTATTACTCAGCAATACAAAGAAGTCTATCTGCCCCAGTTCGGCGGCCTCGACAAAATACCTCATCTTGCTGTCAAGGCGCCTTCTTTTCTTCCGGACTGGCTTTTTGCATATTCTTATCCGCACAATGTCATCAGCGAAGGAGCCCGGATCCCTGGTTGCGAGGGTCAATACTGCAGCCAGCTGCCGATCCCTGTCTTTCCGACTCCTTTCTATGAGACGTTGACATGCCTGGTGCTTTTCTTCATCCTCTGGTATTTCCGCAAACGCCTGACCATACCTGGCACACTGTTTGGATTTTACCTGATCCTCAACGGTATCGAGCGTTTCCTTGTCGAAAATATCCGGGTCAACAGCAAATACAACATCTTTGGGCTCCATCCCACCCAGGCAGAGCTGATCTCTGCGGGGCTTGTCATATCAGGGATACTGATCTATGTCAGCCGCAAACGCGCTGCGCAGCGTAGTGGTGTTCCGCCTGCTTCATCCTCAATCAATCCACCGCAAGAAGTATAGGGATGATTTATTCCATTTTCAAACTATCCACCGGATCGGCTGCAGCTGCCTTGAACGAATAAAAGCCAACAGTCAGGAAAGTGATCAGTACTGCTGTCCCCGCTGCAAGCGGGAAAACCCACCAGGCTATCGTTGTCCGATAGGCGAAATCCTGGAGCCAGCTGTGCATCACAAACCAGGCGATAGGCGAAGCTATCACGAGGGCAATAAAGACCAGTCGCAAAAACTCTTTTGACAAAAGTCCGATGATGGTCGTGACTGAAGCGCCGAGGACTTTTCGGATACCGATCTCCCTTGCACGCTGAATGGTACTATATGCCGCCAGCCCTAGCAGGCCGAGACAGGATATAAAGATCGCCAGCAGGCCAAAATACAGAAAGACGCGCTGGAAGCGGTCTTCGGAGGAATATAGCTTTGCGAAGTCTTCGTCTACAAAAGAATATTGAAAGGGCCGTTCCGGCGCCAGCAGCTTCCATCGTTCTCCAAGGGCGGCGATGGTCTGAGGGATTTGATCCCCGCTGATCTTTACCGAGATCATCGCATAAAAGCGGGGATTAAAGACCCTGAAGGCGAGAGGCTGAATGGCTTCCTGTAAGGACCTGAAATGGAAATCCTTTGCAACGCCGATGATGGTGCCGTCTGTTCCCCACATATTGAACTTCTTTCCGACCGCCTGTGTGGGGTCGTTGTAACCCAGACTGCGGGCGGCTGCTTCATTCAGGACCATTGCTTTTGTCGTGTCTGTACCAAACTCTTTTGAGAACCCTCTGCCGGCGGCCATTTTGATGCCATAGTGAGTGAAATACTCAAAATCGATGACATAGAAATTGAGATTGGCGCCCTGCATATTTCCTTTTGGGTTGGCTATCTGAAGGTACCAGTTGTTGGGACTGTTGCCGGGGATATTGCCTGAAAAACTAACTCCCTTTACCTGCGGAATAGCCGCGAGTTCCTGTCGGATATGTTCTGTATTGACCTGGACGGCGCTGTCTCCGTGATAATCGATTGCGACCTCCTGGTTCTTATTGAAGCCAAGGTCCTGATCCTGCATGTATTTTAACTGATTGTAGACCACGATGGTCCCAATGATGAGAATTGTAGAAATGGTAAACTGAAAGACGACCAGCACCTGGCGCAACCCAAGTCCTTTTCGGCTGGGGACAAGACGGCCTTTCAGGACGGCGATGGGATTGAATCCGGACATCACGAGGGCCGGATAGATCCCCGCGAGGCAGCCGATGGCGATGCTGATGACGAGAAGCAGGCTGATATATCCCCCGGGCCCAACCGCTTTTAACGGAATATCCTTACCCAGCATAGCGGAAAATGCCGGGTGAAGAAGATTGCATAACCCGATGGCCAGACCGCAGGCGAGGAGACAGAGCAAAATGGATTCGCCGAGGAACTGGGCTGTGAGCTGAGTTCTTACTGCGCCGACGGCTTTGCGGATGCCGACCTCTCTTGCGCGTTCGGAGGCCCTTGCGGTGGTCAGATTGACAAAATTGATACAGGCGATCAGGAGGATAAAGACGCCTACAATAGAAAAGATATAGGTGTTGGATCTGCTGCCGGTTGGTTCGCCCGAGCCATAATTATTCAGGGTGGGACCGAGATAGATACTCTTCAGGGGCTGGAGATGTAAAGTGTAGGACATGCCGGTCGCCTTCTCGACATCGGCAGCCTTTTCCTTTACAAAGGGTGGGAGCCGGGCTTCGAGACGTGTGGCATTGGCGCCGGGTTTGAGCAGGAGAAAGGTAAACCAGTTGAAATTGCC
>Ga0307510_10003947_pt1 | contig 17390 bp, 13 predicted proteins | sample 12_EM_MG_FD_207224 | JGI IMG/M metagenome (GOLD analysis project Ga0307510, IMG submission 207224) | Populus trichocarpa ectomycorrhiza microbial communities from riparian zone in the Pacific Northwest, United States - 12_EM | ecosystem: Host-associated > Plants > Roots > Unclassified | place...
TCCCCCGTTTCTCGAAATTATTCCCATCGTTTGTCGGATCTTATTAGCTAGCTAGAATTCACTTTAAAATTACAATGCCGCTTCAACTACTGCCACTTATTTCTCACCAGTAATTTGTAGCGTATCCCCAGTGCATTCATTCCGATAGTTGGCAGAGGGAATCAGCGACTCTAACTAAATCTAAGCCAGAACCCCAAAACCGGTGACCCCACTATTAGATTATGTTTTTTCTCACTGCCGTTAAACATCCTCCTTTGGGCATTGATGGCCCCGTTGCGACCCGGTGAAGTCGTTCTTTTGATCAAGAAAGGAAGAAAAGGCTTTTCTATCGTTCCTATCTGTGATCAATGCCGATAACTCCTGTTCTAGGAGGCCGCATCATATCTACCTACCTACTGTACCTGTACCATAAGTCTATGTTTGATAACGGAAGATAAGGCGCTCGTTTCCCAACCCCAGGCGAAAAAAGAGAAGGGAAAAAAAATCTAAATTCAGATTCACCTAAGGTATCAATTGGATGGGGGGGGGGCTACTTCCCACGGGCACTGCATCGTGAAACAAATACCCGTCTGTCATGGTAGCTAGGGCCTTAAAGAGGAACCAACCTAACCGCTAGCAATCGGCAGGAACAAAGCACAGACCGTTCGATTCCTCCCACCCGCAAGCCGTCATAAGGTGAAGAACTGAGCGAGCTGTTCGTTAGGTGGGGTAGTAAGAAAGTTGAGAAATTCTGGCCTGGCATAAGGGGGGGGTGGAGATGTTCGGACTTTGGTATTCTGGAATAAGTTTGCGGGGGGTGGCCGAACCGATTCCGCGCAATGTACCGTACAGTACATACACTCCAGCATGTTGTCTGCAATCGGAGGTGTAGCAGAAGGGGGGGGGTGATGGCTAAGGAGGAAGAAAATGGGTTATTCCCGCCCTTCCTTCCTTTGGCTTGAAACTGCTACTGCGGATGCGGGTTTTGAATACCGATTGACTTTCTGCTATGGTACCAGTACAGCACAGCGTTTATGGGAAAGGTCGGGGGCGGAGGATAGGGTATTCGTGATGGCCTGCGCTGCTGGGAAACTCTGGAGATTTACCTGGTTATGACTCAAAAGTGAGTGCCTTTTTTCACGGCTCATTTTCTGGCAACCCCCCCCCCCACTGTGAATTCATATCGTGGATGTTTGGAGGAATCAAGTGTGTTCGACTGAAGGCTGGGGGGGTGTTAAGGCGGGGCAAAAATCTACCCCGTCAGACCACTCCTGTTGGTGTCGGTTTGGTGGTTGGATATCCTTGGACGTTTATGGTCCTTCGGTATGCCAAATTGCTGGTGTCTGGAGGGGTTTTTTTCTTCTTGCTTTCTTTAGGAATGGTATGCTGCCAAACGCCTTCCCACTGCTTGGGAAAGTGAGAATTTCGGAGCGTTTTTCTTCTTCCATTTTTTGGGTTGTCCGCGGGTTTTCTATTGGTGTAGAGGGAATGACCAGAGTTTTGGGTATTTGCTTGCATCATAGAGCTGAACATCAGGCTAAGTAAGCCAGGAAAGCTACTTCGATATAGTCTATGGAATACTCAAGCCTCTGTTAGGACTTGCTGGAAGTGCACTCGCGGGAAATATTGTTACATCGGGATTAGTGCTTCTTGCTGCCGGGGGAACTGCTTTACTTCCGGAGCAGGTTGGGATCGGATTCTGGGTAATTAATTGTATTCTCTGCATGAGAAGTTGTTTCTACGTTTACGGAAGTAGGAAAGTTACCTGCTGAGTGCTGTTCTGATTCCGTATGGGGCCTCTGTATATTTTCCCTCTTCTCTTGATTCATCCCTATCCTCAATACTGTTGGAAACTGTAGTTATGGGTGGGTGCGCTCTCCTCTTATCTGTTGCAGTAGTTACGAGTGACACCTCGTGACCACTTACGTCACCCCCCCTGTTCCCTCTCAAATCCTTGCTTCTCTTCTCTCTTCCTTCTTGTTTCTTTCCTTCTTCTTTTTCCCTCTTAATAGTCTTCTCGTTCAATAAGTAAAACAAGTCTTTTGCCTTCTCCGGTGACTACTTTGCCTTTGAACCTGTGGAACTACTCACTTGCCCTCTTTTGCACCCGATAGTTCTCAACAAATACCTTCACAAAGCCATTCACTTTCCGTAGAATAGAAAGTTAATCATCATTTCTCACTCGTCCCTTCCTTCACTCTCTTTGTTCGTGTATGATTTCTTGCTCCTCTCAAATATTGTTTCTTTCTCTTCTCGAATGCTTCTTTCAGCTCTTTATTTTTTCCATGCTCGTTACTGGTTGAAGTCTAATGTGCGTTTCATTCATTGCTCCATTTGTTCCTCTCAGGTTGCTCCTTTGATAGTCTTTGTTTTTCTTTGTGGAGGGACCGCAGCGGTAATAGCTGGACTCAACCGCTGTGCTACTTTATATAGCTGAGCTATGTCTTTCTCATTATTCAATCGGAAAGCGTTGTCGCAATAAGATATCTCAACTACTTCTATTATCACTTCTCCATCCAAAGTACCGATCGCATATTGTAACACTCTTTGTTGGAGCCTCCTTCCATATCCAGCACGGTCGGCTATAAGGGAGTATGATACGTCAGCCGGCAAAGTGGCGGGTGTGGCCGCGAGTGAGGCCGCGTGAACCTGGGAAATTGTGGCTGGTGCTTTCCTGCACAGACAGCCAGGGATGCCCCCCCCTTTGTTTCTCTCTCGATCAACAACAGTCGTTTCAACACTCTTGGAATAGGGGGCGGAAGCACTACTAAAACTCACCGCCCAAGTCCCGGCTCGGGACAAAAAAGAAAACCATTATTCCGGTATATACGGTAATGCGGAGTACCGCACCTCGCCCCAGCAAAGCAAAACTACAACGAAATCCCAGGAAGAAAAGAAAAAAAGAGGCGCATGATCGATTCGACTTCACAGCCTCAACCCCGTCATGAATTCTCACCCGGGTAGGATATAATCCCAAACAGCCAAGAATCCAGGATCAATGTTCCACAACTCGGATCATTTGGTGGATCTGGGAAAACTCATGCTGTGGAACCATTCATGTGCAAGATCTGATTCAAGCGCCTGGAATTTAACCCGACTTTGTGTGAATTGATATACTTGTCCGAGATATTTTTTATTATTTGTTTCCGTTTTTTATTTATTTATGATACCCCCTCACTAACTTAAGGCACAAACTGGATGGTAAATGGACATAGTAATCAGGAATTTTTTGGTGAATCATAATTTAGGGCACTTTAGCTAAGTATATAATTAGTTCATCATAGCTCTGGTGTGTGGCCTTTTTCTTCTTTTTTTTTCATTTCATTTCAGGTTCTACAGGTTTAAGGATGTGCGGCGGGGATTGCAGGTTCGCAGCGATATAAAAAATACAAGAGGTGTCATTCCTGACAGTACTGTACGGCAATTCTGATTGAAAGCATATTATCTCGGTCGACTGTGGACTTGTGTCAGCATATTAAGCTCCGATCTGTCGCATCGGGATTATATGGAGGTACAGTACAGCCCATAAGTTTTGTATATTTTTTTTTTACTAGCAGGGGGTGTTACACTAGTATGGGGCGAGAGGGGAGAATTGGGCCGTCGCCGTACCGGTGCCTATTTCGCTGCCTAGATACCCAGTTTCGCACTCGTACAGTATCCGCGGCGACACCCCCCCCCTACTAATATTGTAAAATATACTCGAGTATCATACGGAAGCTTATGGGCCGTTCCTCCGTGGGTGTGTAATTCAAATTGGCTGTTTTTGGCGACGCCGATCGCTTACCCCGTGTGACCACCGCCAACCGGGTAAAACACATTCATTATATTATTGTGGCAGCTCATATAATATAAGGAGGGAGCAAATTTATTCCCATTCCAGAAGGTCCAACAGGCTTTCAAAATGGTGACCTTTTTTTTTCCTTTCCTCAAAGCTTGACATGCCTGTTTTGAAATAGCCGGATGATTCACTGGGCGAAAAAGCGGTTGTGGTTGGGTGAGCTCTGGTCGTATCATACTGTAAATCTAACTGGGGAAAAAAAAGTGGTGTCATCCATTGTTGTGTTGTGGGAATTCGCTGCCGGCGATTGGGCTTGTCGCCTAGCTAAATTATGACAAACCCCCATTCCGATCATTACCTCCGCTCGCTCCCCCAGGTTCCTGGGTTTGTGTGGGAGCGAGCGGTGGTGCCTAGAGGCCTCCACGTTAGCGCTTGCTAAGGGCTAGATCAGTCCAAGGCAGACTTGAGGATCTAATTGGATTAGTTTACCAGCAGGAAATAATTTTGTGGGCGGATAACATTGTCGAAGGGCTGGCCGGGTTGTTACTCATGAATTATCACTCGCGCAGATTGCTTGGGTTTTGTTCAAAGTAATGGCTGCGGGGGTAATGATTTACGGTGGGGATTTTACGCAGTGGAGTGAAACCGCTTAAGTGGAGGTGAAGACCGTGATTGATTGATGGAAAGGAAAGACTTGAAGAAAGTTTTCTACAGGAAGAGAGGTATGTAGCAAGAAAATACAAGAGGGAAAGAAAAATAGGGGAAAAAAAAAACATTTTCATAGCTTGCGCGTCATTTAGCCGGTGCGTAAGTGTGACACGACGGCCTTAGAGCGCGGCAATTAAACCGTCATTTCCAACGGGTTTCCCATCTCGAGGGGTACTCTCAAATGGTTTAGGGTGGAAGTGAGGCTCGGAGAAAATGTGAGCGCCGAATATGGCAGGAGGTAGGGTGGAGCTGACTTCTCCCTTCTTTTCTCTGTGTTTTTTTTACCCCTTCCTATTACTGCGCTTTGGACTGCGCTCCTTAGCGCCAGTTTAGGAAACGGGGTCTATCCCCACTGGACGAATGCCCCGAATTTCTCCTATAGCGTGGGTTGTTGAATACCGGTCAGTAGCGGTAGTGGTGTAGTGACCTCTTGTGTAGTTAGCTAGAGCTTAGAGTTCCGTAGAGGTTAGGTGTTTGGGGTCGGTCTCTGCCAAGCACTCTGAGCCGGTAGCTTATTAGAAGGAACACGGAGGCGGGGAAGAATCAACCAATTATCATCATCCTTCAGATCTCACCTTCCGCGTTTGTTCCTATCAAGCGGTATGATAGTAACATAGTAGTATTAGCCTGATATCCAAAGAAGTTGTTATCTTGAATAGTCTGACACACCTTAATGTTAGCCCGGGAGAGGCGTAAACAGCGTGCTGGTAGGGCCAGCTGAGTTTCCTCACCAGCCTGGCTCCTAGAAGCCGGCAACTTGGTCATAACGACCTACCTTTTCCTAATCCCCTAGGCCTGTGCGAAGTTCAATATGGCAAGCAGATACGCAGCTGGTATTCCTACCACCACTTGGGGCAATGCACAGACGCTAGAATCGGGTCATACTCGGCGCAGGAGCCCTGATGGGAACTCAAGCGCTATCACCACTTTAGAAGACAGCGTGTCACCTACCGTTTGCTTAAAGTTTCGTTCCCGACATCCTGGGTACACGTCCCGCCGGAGAGGGGGAAAAAGAAAAAAGGGCTCCTTTTTGATGTACCGAGAGGAGCCTAATAATTAATTCTTCTGGTAAGGCATTTTGTGCTTTTCTCTTCCCTGACATCTGACAAGGTGGGTTTCTCCCGGGTCTTCTGGGATATTTGCCGAGAACGATATTTTAGGTTGCCAGGTTCACTATCGGTTGGTTTGAATCTAGATTATAACTTAGGCTAGTGAGCAAGGAAGAAGAAGCTCGACTTTCGCTAAGCCTAGCTGGTAGCTTTCAATCCTAGTGTCTATAATAGACTTGTACCGGTACTCTGGCTTACCGATGCGTGTAGTGATAGTTAGTGAAATAATGCTGGATCATAAGAAATCGCTGTCCTTATGTTGATTATTTTATGAGGAGCTGCATTGGTGCATTCGCCATCTAGGCCCCGACCTTCGTAAAAATAGTAGCTGTGCGGAACCCAAACTTTAGAGCGGAAATCCTTATCGCAGCCGCCACCACGCGTCCCCTCCTAAGCCCCCCCTTCCCTCCCCACCTCCCCCTCTTTGCTTCCCTCCTCGGAGTTACTTTTTTAACAGCCTTCCAGTGCGGGAGCTAATTTCTTTAGACGCAACTCGTCAGATCTGCAGAAAGTATACCCCCTGCCACCAGTTGCCTGTTCTTCAGATAGGAAACTGTGAATTAAGTTGTATCGATTGGGATAGTCCTACCAGTTGGGCAAAAAAAACAAAAAAACAAAAACAGCTCGCTAGAGGTGATGGCATATGCGAGGACCTCTTCTGTTCCTGAAAGGCTACCCTCCCTCTAAGCTGATCTCAGAGATGACTTGACCCGTTTGTTGGCCTGAAAGTGCATAGGATGCCGGTTTCTATCCATAGTCCATACCTCCTCAACCGAGAATGATCTTACCGCTCGTCTTCAACTAAGAAGAGGTATGCTTGATAGGGGAACAGGATAAAAATCCTCAACCCCTCCAAGAACCGACCCATCACTGGAGGCTGAAAGGTTATGTGGAACCAAACCCAAGGGTTCGGGTGCGGGGTAGGTGCACGGGGTTGTTATAGAAACAGTGGGACTTCTCCAGAAAGTGAACAGACGCCATAAATAGCCTAATACTGCATAAATTGCGAAGGCGACATCGTACGGTACCACCGATGCAATGATAAGCTTGATATCTATGATCTGGATAGATTACCGATCTCGAGCTCGATTAGGTCCTGGGATCCGGAACCCTGTGTAGTGTTTGTACCACGGAACATCAAGATCGCCATCCGCTGAGGGGACCTCCCGGCGCGTAGGGTTAAGAAAGAATTGGTCATTCCAGGGAAGTAGTACCGGTAGGTGTCTTTAAGTTGACGTATCCGAGTAATGCTGGAGTAGCAAGTACTAAGCTAGATGTCCGTTAATTCTGGAAATCAACTTCTCTAACCGGAAACCCCCCAATATCGTCACTGGCTGGAGCCAATAATATCGATCAAAGGAGATCTAGCATGCGGGTGTGTCAGCCTATAGGAACCGGGAACAAGGGAAGCTAAGATCTCTCTCTCACCGGGTAGGAAGTGTCGTAAAAGTGGGGTAAGTATTACTCAAGCTGTTTGGAGAATAAGTTAGCCTTCTTTCAACTACGGAACAGCATCTTACTCTTTTTCTCCGAGAGATCCTTGATGGGAAGATTCCTCGCTAGCTGTGGGATTCGACCACTACTCAACACCTTCTCCTCCAAGTCTATCTTCTACGTGTTGTGCTTGCAGCTCTCCAATTTGAGCCTGCGGATCCTTGATGACCAATCAACGGTAGAAAGGTATGTGCTCGAAACCTCCGGGAGTCATGACCATACCGTTAAATTTAGGCCAGATGGACGGTTTACTGTCACTCGAGTCCCAACAACAGGAGAAATGCCATCACTTCTTCACTGCGATAGGAGAAGAGAGTGATATGGATGGAGGAGGTTCCGCGGAGAGTGTGGAACACGGACGGACACACACTGAGCGATATGAACACAATTCTCCTCTAGCCTATCAGAGTATTTCAGCCCTACCCGCGAACAACGCCTTGCTGTGCGCTACCTGTTGCTTGGCCATCTCATCCTTCATCCCTTTACCCGATCGTTACGCCCCGCACCCACCACTTCCGCGATGCACAGTAAGTTACCGGTGCCATCCTCTCTCAAAAAGCAAAAAAAATGCACACAACCAACAGCATCAATGCACAGAACATCGCCGAACATTCTTACACAAATCACACAGCACAGCACAGCAAAACACTTTCCGCTCAGCGAGTCGCCAATAGAGGGTCTCGGCAGCCTTGCCTCATCTCTCCCTCTCTTCCCCCCAAGGCGCCCTCTCGTATCAGTGCTACATAATTTCCCCTGGGGTCAGGCTTTATCAAATATTTGGATGGGCATCTGGTCCATTCGGCTAGTGATGGGAATTCAGGATATACATTAATCTAATTTAATTTACCCGTGCGTTTAATGAGTTTGTGGGGATAGATATGACGAAATATAGATGAGCTTAACAAGGCTGCGGCGTGCCCTCTAGATGAGATGGATGGTTGGCTGGAAAAATGCACATATAAGAGTAAGCCTGCAGAAACAAAGATCCAGGAGCCCACCTGCCAGGCTCGTTAGCTCTAAAACTTTTGTTTCGTTTCGTTCCTGCATTATTACTCACCCACTAGCAGGGTTTACTGGAGGGGGGCGGGGGTGTTGGTGTTCGCGAGTGATTTTTTCTTTTTTTTTGTGAAATTTTATTGCAAGTGCGGTTTGTTAGTTGTGTTCATCATTGTGTACAGCAAGTAGGGCTGTACTGTTCAGCGCTGCGCCCCTATAATGCCAATATGATGATGGGAAGTTATATTGATAAGACGGTTATCCCCCGGGCAGCACTCCGGTAGGAGAGGCTAAGCGGGAGCTGGTATCGTAATTGTGAATGAACCAAACTACACTAAAATAACTAGAAAGCAATCCGAGGAATGGATGGCGGAAGGGGGGGGCAGAATGCGAAATAGTAGAAAACATAAGCATGGTCCATCACTCGTGGGGGACAAAGCTACTCGTACTGTGCTTGCACAAATGCGGTATGGTACAAATGATTAGACGACCGAAGGTGTTTTCTTCTTCCCTCCTTGGGGCTCGGAGGAAAGAGGAAGATGGGCGAGCGAGAGGGAGAGGGTATAGTGATGAAATGCGAAAGGGGTCAAGTGGGGTAAAACTAGGGGTAAACCAAAAAGTTGAAGAATGAAATTGAGTGGGGTGATGAGAGTTAGAACGGAAAAGAAAAACTTAGGCGGCCACCTGTACTCCCCAGGAACGTGTCCAACTCCCAATCCAGCATGAAAATATGTAAACAAACAAGCGGGTAACAAACGGGCCAGGAAGTAAAAGCAAGCTGAACAATAATCGGACAAGACCGGGCGAATGCAGCGCAAGCAAAAGAGACAGAAATGAGTATGGAAGAGATAAAGGAGATGATTAAATCTCCCTATATGATTATAGAGAAGATACCCCCCCTCCGGCAACAGGGATCCCAACTTAGCCCACCACAGCCACCGCCATTGCTTCCTCCTCCGTGAAAGTCGCCTCCGTGCCTATTGGCGTGATTGCTGCAACGCTTTCAAGTCCATTCCATGCGCCTTCTTGGCATGGTCATTGCACGTCCGACTGTGCATGTATACTTTATCGCAGCCAGGACACTGAGTCCGAAGACTGGGATCGTGGAGTGCCATGTGGTCTCTGAATCCATAATTCTCCATCAATATCACATGCGAGAAAGGATGGGTAGCGGAAGTGGGAAGAGGGGGTGGGGGGGGATTACTCTAAGCGACACTTCTGCATAGGTTCGTGCTTCTTCGGGCAGTTCTCGAACGTGCATTGGTACCTTCCTGGTACCCGCTTTCCACCTTTTTTACTAGCGCTAGCGAACGAATTGTCGGACTGGGCACCGGAGGATTCCCCGCTCTCCGAAGTACGGTTCCCGGTAGACAGGCCGCTTTGCTGGTTGAATATTTGGGCCCGGGCGAGGGAGAAGGATTGCTGCGCTCCCATTTGCGGGTTGCCGTTGGAAGCCATGTTGGTCTGGTAACCTTCCGATGGTGATGGCGGAGATTGAGTGTGTTGTTGCGGTGGGTTCTGGCAGTGGGAGTCGGACATGGTTATATCCTCCTTAGGCAATCGTTGGTCCACATTTGCCATTACTTCCCGGAGGTTCTCCTCTCTGGCGCTTGGTGAGGGCTGGAGGAAAAGAGCGTCACCCCCTACATATCGGGGGTTATGAGGGTTGGTAGGGTCAAACCAATTATCGTGGAAGTGATCGCCCTCGGGGTCTGTCTCGCTAGCGTGTCTTCCGCATACGGCATTGCTTTCTGCTGGTACTTCTGGGTGCGCCGCAACTATAGTTTGGAGGACGAAGAGGAGGAAGTCGTCATTGTTGATCACTCTTGTGAATTGGGTGCCATAATGCTCTGTAAGGCATGCGGCGAGGGCGTTTTGAAAGCGCATGGAGAGGTCTTGGACAAATCTGGCGTCTTGGAGAATAGCCTCAGCCTCCTGGTACTCTTGGAGGGACATATTTAGTGTGGGCCTGTATATCTAAGTAGATAGTGAGCTGACAGATCGTACGTACATTAAGCATAAGGTAAGGGGGGGGGGGGGTACGGGATATAAGGAAGTAATTTCCGTGATGATGGGGTCTAAAAGAGTTGGTGCGGGCGCTGTGTTTCCGAGGGCTAGCGGGCAGTAATAAGGGACACCAGGGAAGGCAGAGAGGCGCTGGAAGTGGAGAGTCTAGAACAAAAACGAGTCTAGAAGGAAATGAAACGTCACAGGCAGAGGGAGCCGGGCCGGGGGAGTCTGGTATAGAACAATTAAAACCAAAGCAGAAAGATGGCGATGATGATGATGCACAAACGTCTTCCCTCGCAGAGATATATAAGGGAGAAGATGAGCGAGAGAGACTGCCGTGCTCTTCGCACACTCCATGTCTTTAACCCCCTGATGCACATTATCTCGAGCGAGTTCAAGGTAGAGAGTTCTCACTGCACATAATGTACAGTGCACACAAGCCTTAGGCAGTGCGCGGAGGAAAGTAGAAGCAAGGATGCACCGAGTCCGAGATTTTCTCTGGTTGCTATACGTGGAGGAGAAAAGTGGTGGAGGTTTCCGGAAAGTGGAGGGAAAAGGAGTGGAGGGAGGGATTGATATGTGAAGGCAAGAGTCACGTGACGAAATAATGCACACAAAGCTGACTGGCTATGTGTCGGAGGATCATCAAGCCACACAGGGCTCGAGTGACTATTTGTGAGGGGAATGAAGATCAGGTTCACATCTCGGGGAGATCTCGAGATTGATCAATTTAGGGCCCAAAAAAAGCGCCAGGAAGGTATACCGAAAGGCTGATTTAGGGCTGCAGTTAAAAGCTCTCACCTGTACACAGACGTTAGATTTGTCCGGATTTATATTCCAAAGTGGTAGTGAGAAGAGTCGGTGAGAAAACCTCACATTATAGCGACGGGGGGGGAGAACCTATCCTGACTTGTGAAGCGTTTTAATGAAGAGCCCCTCTCTACGAAGGCGTTACTGATACGGCACCAAATTTTTGATAGGGGGGGAGGGTCAACGGAGAATTTAATATGCTGCAGATCTCGCTACCATGTTACCCTGCTTGTGAAAGTGACCCGGCGGAAGGCCTTCTGTAGGATGCAGGGAAATGTTGGGATGATGTCCCAAAGCGGGTACAAAATCTTGCCTAATGACCGCAAGCGCAACCCTAAAATGCCATAATAGCCATAACGGTTAGCTCCAAAAGAGCATGCGGGAGAAAGACAGCATATATAAACGGCCCCGAGTGGGCAAAAATCGGCACTGACACATGGCACAGACTTTAGTGGATCGTCCGTGCCTGGTCCCATTCCCCATTCCCAAGGCGGTGGGTCCTGTAAGGGAAGGCACCCTGATAGAAGCCTCAGTGAGGTCTCCAGGATGTACTTCTTATCATAATCCACCCATATCCATCACCACCCATCTTGAGCCTTTTATATTTTGCCTGTCTGACTAAAGTGATGATACTTTCAATCACAAGCATGCCTTCCTAAAGGGCGTACGCCGCCTTTCTTGTCCTAAGGATTTCGCGAACCCTAACCCTACTCTTGGCAAAGATCAACCCCAAGAGATTAGATTATCTCGATCAGTCCATCCTTACTATCGATCTTATCTTGTTAATAAATAAGCGATTGTTTGGGATTTGCGGTAGACCGACCGTGCCCTGAGCGAGATGGTGCCCTCAGCGAGGTATGGTAGTGTTGCTGTGGCGGAACCGGTGTTTAGTAAGAGTCCTCATTGGACTATGAGCGCCGCGCCTCGCTGAGGGCACCACCTCGCTCAGGGCACGGTCGGTCTATGGTGTCGTGCCGTTGGCATGGTATCGAGGCCGGCACTGCGATGGCCGGATTACGGTAAGCTCTCTCGTAGGCGTAGCCGGGTAAGGCCGATCATAGATTCCAAGGTCTCAAATGTTCGTAGGTGCGAGTGCCACAGTACCAGCGCTGGTAAGGGTAAGAACTCGACTGGTGGCGGGTGGTATCTGATGCGAGTGTCAATCTTACGCTTGAGTGCGTTTTTTGTTTCTTTTGGTTGAGTATTATCGTGTCGCCCGCAAATTCGCTGCCTCCACAAACTTAAACCCTGGGACACAGTCGGGTATCAACCATACTGGCCTGCGTGGAACAGATGATAAGTTAATCTGCTACCGAATACATAATATTACGACTACCAAAATCCTTCAATAGATTGTAAGATGAGAGGGAAGTGTGTGGGGAAAAGCGCAGTAGACTATCGAGTGTTTTCTACCCTACCATTGCTGGCACAGCTAGCACCCGACATGCGCAGCCTGGAATCCAAATTTGAGGGGGCAACGAATTTGCGGGGGACGTGATAGTAAGATGTTTTTGCCCGTAGCATACTGTAGCATATAGCTACCTGCTACGAGTGATCATAAGGTGGGAAATTTGGCAAATGGGGGGGGCGATCAGTAGGAAACTGGTATCGCCAATTGCATATGGTATTTACCTTGCCGATACCGGTATCGCATGCCATATCGGTTCAAATAATGCCGTATTTCGATTGAGTAACTCGGGATTGGGGCTTCTAAGAGTACGAGTACCTAACAGAATGAGGAACACCCCAACATGCTTTGTGCGGGCATGTGTGTAGCGGAGATTTGTGTGCAGAAAGTTTGTGTACAGTACGCCTTGTCTAGTATTGCTATCGCGCGGGTGTGTGAGAGGTGGATGCGGAAAGGAGTGGGAGAGGGGAAGATAAAAAAGAAAAAGAAAAGAGGAACAAGAAAAAGGAAAAACGGGAAGGGCCTAAGGGGGGATCAAGAGGAAGTTTTATGCCATCAACAACGCGTCTCCCACTTGTCCATTGGTCAACGCTATGGTTTCCGGTTTCTTCAATCCAGCATAAAATCTCTGTTCTATGGATTATCCCTGGAGCTATCATTGATTACATGCAATTCGCCCTCGTAGCCTCTCAGCGCAAAGGAGTGGGATTGAGACGAGAATTTTAGGGAGATGCCTCGTCGCCGCAAGGAACCCCCGCCTGCCAGTACACCACAACCACACCCGCAACTACCACAACACCCACCGCCGCAACCACCACAATACCACATCCCGGTCCACCATCCTCCTCCATCCACTCGTCATGTGTTCACTTCCGGCCCAATTCCAGTCGCCCAGCAGCAGCAATCACATCAAGAGCACCAACAACAGCCTCATCCTAATCAAATTCGTCGACAGGATGCTTCAATCCCACCTTATAGCTCTACCAGTAGATTGCTAGGTGCCCAATCCCCTGAGCCGCTCAGACTCTTGGCTGTCTTGGATTCGCTAAAATCACTCGGATTCACTTCCATATCTGATTTCCTTGTTCGCTTGTTTAATAGTGATGACGCAGCTGTCCGGCGTCGGGTGAGTTTGTTTTACACACACGGCGGTATCAGATCCGTCCTCGAGATTTTTATGAACTCAAAGCGGGCCAGGGAGAACGGTGGCGACGAGGTTGCTGTGTCATGGGCTGGTGGAGTATTTAAGGATGAATTTGACGCTGGCCTTGTCAAGGGTGGTGTTCGTACCTCCCCCCTAACCTACTAAAATTATTGCTCTTATAATTGGAGAGAGAGAAAAGATAAGAAAAAATCTTTTGAATTTCCCTAATGCGTTAAATCGATAAATTATAGATTAATGTCGACGTACGAGCTAATTCTACCGAGTCCCGTGGTCGGACCACCGGGGAAATATTGAAGGAAGGCCTTGAGAACTTCGATCTCGCCAAAGTCCAACGGCAATGCGAGCGCAAGGCTCCCCTTCTTTGGCGTCTACTAGAAACCCTCTCGTCTTCGGACCGTGAACGTGTGGAGGCGAAAGCGCTAGCCTCCACCGGGGACGAATCGGTCCCTCAGCCGTTGCCGAAACGACGAAAGACGGATACGGGCCCCACCATAGCCTCGTGGTCAACGGTGGGGGCGCCCTCAAATCCCCCACTTACAGTCACTATCATGCTGCTGCTTCTCGCAAGCTCCCAGGTGAGGAATAAATTCCAAAAATGGCTTGGACTGTATCTTTACGCCCAAGGTGTTCGTAAAGGACCCTTGAATTCGCTCCGTGCTCTAGGTGTTGGGAGTGAAGGCAAGGTTATTGGTGATAATGGTTCGACACAATCTTTCCCGCCGGGATCTATACTTTTAGGGCTGATTATCCCTAGTTCTCCGAGTGATAGGCGATGACACCAAGAAGAAGCTACGGACGGAGGTGGGTGGATCAGACCTGCAGGTCCGAGGCCCAGGTGCTCCACGAATCAAGTCGCGAGTGGCAAAGCGGAAATCTGCTCCGATAGAGCCTAGGCTAATGGATGTCGACCGTTCCAACCCACTAGAGGGAAAACGCCCATTCGTTATATCCCAAACTACCTATTACCCTACACCGAAGGACCATCTAAGAGCTGACAACTTTGCACCCTGTGCTACAATCCCTTTCATCATCAGACTTCCTTTATCAACACCAGTATTGACTAAGGCCATGGTGAAAACCTCCTGTACTTTTCGCCGCGGGAAGTACCTTTATAATGTTCCTCCTACCCCAACTTCCTCCATACCTCCTGACCCGCACCCTTCGGCTCCGGTCAATAGAGAGCAGGCTTCAAGTTCAGGTTATCCTCCTGTGAGCTATTTTCCCTACAGTTTTGCCCAATCTGCCTTCAACTCCACTCCTAGTTACCACGCCTCCACGCCTCCACCAAACGGCGATTATTATCTCACCCAACCGAATACCCCTGCTGTATCAGGGCCAACTTGGCCCGGGAACCCAGCGACTGCCCAGGGAACGGGGGCTAGTTCCGGGCTCTTGTTGACCGATCCGGATGGTAAACTCTTTTGGAAAAATCAAGCAAGGCTTGCCGTTTGGCGTGCCATGAGGAGACTCTGGCCCAAAATTGGAGAAATCCTCCACGAAAGCGAGGTGGGCATTGGGCAGCCTTACCTTACCACTTTTTCGAGGGCACCCAGGGCACCAGGGGCGGATGGAAGTGAAATCGCCCAGGGAGAGCAGCCCGCTTCTCGGGTATGCGAGGATGATCTTTTCCCTATGCCAAGTATGAAACGTGTGGACACTAAGAAAATCGAGGAGCAAATGTCGATACTTGGGATGATAACCGAGTACCTTGGGATTAAGCCGGTGCACCTGAAAGGCTCTGGCTCTGGCGATAGACTTTGGTTGTGGGCTGGAAACCTCGAATTTGTCTTGGCGTTGAGGAAGGCCAAATCGGTAGCCTTGCCGGATTCCATCCTTCACAATATCCACCCGGTGCTCCAACTATTTGACATTCGCGAACACTTTCTATTGGAGCTGCTGAAGCAGCATTACGGTAGGCCAAACGATAAAGATCCGACGAGCCTATGCCACCATATGCAAGTCATGAATCGGAAGTTTCTTATCTTCGGTTTCTCAGTAACCGGCCAATATGCTGAGGGTCTTTTGCTTCATTCGCTTGAATCTCACCTTATCGATTCGATTCTAACAGTCACTCAAGTTCGGGAATCGGGCCCTCAAACAAAGAAAGAAGCTTTGGATATTATCACCAGAGTTTATGATACATATCTGGTGCCAGAGGTGGCCAAGAATTATCAGTCAGCTTCAGACTCTCGCACAAGAGACGAGGTTTTTGAGAACCATATGCTTTTAATGCAACACTCACTGGTATACTTGACGCTACTAGATGCGATTTCCACCGCTTCCACAACCTCCCTTCTCCACGTCCTCTCCTGGCTTTCAACAGCTTTCCAATCACTAAGGACCCCCGTGTCGTCAGGTCTCGGCTACGAGCTTCTCGACCTCGTAGCAGGTCTCACCCACGAATGGGAGCCGCCCTTCCGCCAAGCGGTCCTCGACTCGATGTTAATTCCCAAGACCCCCGACGCACCTTTCCCAACCTTAGCATCCCATCCTGCATCCCCGAAAATCTCCGGTGACTACCAAGAAGTGGACTTCGCTATGAAACAACTCCTTCGGCAAACAAAGACTGTGTTCGACCTCCGGGATAACCCTAAACACGACTTTTTCCGCGAGGTAGCTACGCCGAACATAAGGACTATTTCTAAAGTTGTCAGAAATGCTGAGGAATCCCTAGGCACGGCACCCCGAACAGCGAATCAGTGGAAGAGTCCGGCAGAGAACGTGGACCCGGATAAGGAGATACCAAAGCTAGTTAAGGCGCTAAGAGAAGCAAGGGTGGGGGAGTGGGTGCCTGGCCGAAAAGCTGGGTTTAAGATTTCGCATTTGTTTTGTAATGGTGAGGAGCGGGTTCGGAGTCCTGGGTTTTTGGAAGAGTTTGTAAAGCGTGGGGATGGGGGGGTGATTGATGGCGAGGGTTGTGGGGAGGCGGATGGGGATAAGGAGTGGAGAAGGAAGAATTTGTTTTTTGCTGAGGATTTTGGGTTTGATTGGGGGTTGTAAGTACAGCTGCCGTCGAGAGGCTCTTGGGGGGAAAGTGGTGGGGTAGGGACTTGTATTTTTCCTTTGTACCCGGCGTAGATATATCCTTGGTTCTGTAGCGTGTCAGTTTGCCAGCGGTGGATGTATGGGCGAAAAGTTGGCTGGCAATCTGTGGCATTGTTTTGCTTAGTTTTAGCTGGACAGAATTGTCTTGAGGACCAGGTCCGTGAAGTGCATTCGCCACCTACTCGACGGAGAGTTGGACCATTCACCCAAGTCTTGATTCAGGAATGTTTGAATTCGGGTATCGTGGATTTCATGAGGGCTAGGAGGAAATCCGCCCATTTTCAGGGTTGGACGAGAGCTTGCCATGTGGGATTTCAGTGATACTATATATTTTTCGTTTGGTGTTTGCTCTTCGGTGGCTGCCATCGTGGCCGTGGCTGACTCGACCGAATTATTTCTTGTTTCCTTTCTTTTCCATGCAACCGTGCCAAGGTTCCTGCTGATTATGTAATTGCGAGCAATTCCAAAATCTTTGCAGCACGTCTCCGAAGTGCCCGACAGCTCAACGTCGGATTTTATTTGTATGTGAATTTAAGAACTATGATACAAACCACAACTAAATATTCGGTGATGCTTTAAATGTCCTTTTGGTTTTCTCACACATTGTTTTAGGTCTTTGCGAACAAGTCTTCAATTTTTTTCCCTCTTTTTACAACTTTGATTTTCGCCTGGTGGGGACTTTAACCGGAATTAAGCGTGAGCCGTATCCGACGTTGAGCCGTCGGGCACATCGGAGAGGTGCTGCAAGGATTTTTTTGGAATTGCTCGCAATTACATAATCAGCAGGAACCTTGACACGGAATCAATTGTCGCTTGGCGATTAGTTGATGTGCCCCAAAGATGAGTTTCAGCAGAAAATATTTGCCAGCACAGGGGTGCGCTTTGCTG
>Ga0307510_10003948_pt1 | contig 17388 bp, 13 predicted proteins | sample 12_EM_MG_FD_207224 | JGI IMG/M metagenome (GOLD analysis project Ga0307510, IMG submission 207224) | Populus trichocarpa ectomycorrhiza microbial communities from riparian zone in the Pacific Northwest, United States - 12_EM | ecosystem: Host-associated > Plants > Roots > Unclassified | place...
TTTTTTCTTTTCTTGACGACAGCTAGCTAGATCGATAGTCAAAGGCTCTGCGATTTGTCTTGGGAGATCTCTCAATTTCTTCCATAAGAGTTTGGATTGGCCTTTTGTTCTCTTTCATCCATGCACTAGCTGGCCGGGCCAATTTCGAGATGGAGATACACTTGACTGCTGACTCCTCAGGGTCAACACCTTTACTAGATTTCCACTGTAAGCAACCAAACACAAAACAATTTTGCAAACGATTTGCATTTCTTGACTAGATCCCACCGCCCATTTCACCATGTCCCCTGATCTCATACACACGTGTGGTTCTCTCTCTTCTCCGGTGTGATTCATGTCCACTGTATATATTGTATTGCATGGACTGTGATGAGATCTTGTCTCCTTTTCATTTTCTTGATTATTTCATTATTCTCATTTCCTTTTGTCTTCTTCTTCCTGCAAACTAGAAGTATGATTGTGGACCTGTCTCTGAACCCTTCTCTTTACATTTGCTTCATTAATCCCCTCGCCGACAAGTTCAATTGACTTCATCAATATCCCCTCCTCCACAAGTTCATGAACCACATTGAAGAACGTAACTAACGCCCGCGGTAGATCAAGATCAGCATGCATGCAACACGTTATAAAAAATATATGAAAAACACATCAGCGTAATTAATTATGTGTTCATGATGCATTAGAGTCAACCGAAACTGATAGTTATAAGAAATCTGACGAGGATACGCGAGATTTGTACTCAACAAACTATATGAGTGTCCTAGTGGTGCTATTATAGACAAGTAGAACAAAGCTATGTCTAAACAAAAGTCTGGTCACGTCAATCCAACATAAAAACTAAAAGATACTATAACATTCTATCTGATCATTAAATTTAGCTTTAATTTTTACAAAAGAATCTCGAAGCTAAGTTCTTCAGGGGACCTAGCAGCTTTAAAGGGAATCAAGGAAGATAAAGCTTGTTTTGTAGCCTAGCTACACGGATTTTTCCAAATTAGTCCCAGAATATCTTGTTTTGCCAATTTTCCTTGATTCGATCTCGTGTTATTTTAGATTTTATGTTATTAATTGTTCTTTGTATTTTAGAATTATGATATCATTACCTAGTCTAGGTTATTTTTTGTAGCCTATAAAAAACACTGTAAACCTCTCTAGATGCATACATCATCAAGTTTTATTTCATTGTATATAATAAATCAGGGATCAAGTTTACAACTTTTTCACTCGTTAAATATGTCTACGCTGTGATTGTTTTACCATCTTTGTGTTTTTGCCTGCATCACTATCTATATATTGACTACCTAATTTACATGAATGATGTAATTATGAAAAATTATTTACAAGTCTATGCAAGTATAATGCAATTATACCCGTAAAAAATTCAAATAAATAACTTGTCTTGTATCTGATATAGCAATAATATCACACTCAAGCTACTTGGATATGATATAACTGTCACACCTAAAATTTTTAGATTTGATATGATTATTTGACTTGAAATGATTAAAATACTTTTTATATATTTAATGATTTTGTTATATACTTTTTAAAAATAATATTAACCTACTATGAATTACGAATAATATGCTAGTTATTATTAAAAGCCACGGGCATTGGCATCGGACATACAACAAGCAAGTTATTATGTCCATCAGTTCTTGATATCGATGAAGGGAAGGGAAGGGAAGGTCGAAGCTTTTTAGGAATATGGTTTGATTCTGAATACCATGTTTGGATCCTCTGTCAACCATGCCATCCAAACTTCAAAGCTCATTGCGTGCTACACATTTGGCACGCACGCGGCTGGTCAACCATATCTCGGCAAACACATGCAAATCTTTGATGGTGTGAGAATCATGTTCATATATGTATTGATCCGATTGGATAAAATTTGCGTAGAACAATGAGGTTCTTTTTCATTAATTAAATATTCATGTTAGCTTATAAAATGAGGTTCTTTTTCATCAATTTGGCACCGCCAGCGGCAGGAACTTCACTGTTTATATCAACAGTGCTGTATTCATTTATTTTAAATTCAGCTCTTTTTTTTAACATTTTTTCACATGTCCTTTAACCAATAAAATCTTTATCCATATTACATGTGATTTAATTTTAAATTCACACTAAATAAAGAATTAGATTGATAATTTTTATATTAATTTCATCCTCAAATTTTATTTATTATTAAATAGATTGTTTTTAGTCTAAATAACTTCATCGAGTCACATTGGAGCATCCCTCCCACACAATTTATTATTACCCTGGTTTCAGAAAAAAATGGGTTAAAATTATTTTTTTTGTTAATTTTATTTTAAAACTTTTTTTATTGGTTAACTTAATTGATTGTTTTTGTGCCGGTCATGTTAACCGGGTGATGTAAAATCAACTTTGATATAATTTGAATTTAAATTTGTATTAAATAAAAAATCAGATGCATATAGTATATGAAATGGGTATTGACCGTATGAATATTTTTTATAATATATATTTTTATCCTACACTAAATCTAGCGCCTAAATCCATACTACGCAAATTAATACCACTTGCTCTTTTCTCTGAGCTATCCCTGCCAGCATCCGTTTACTGCCACCAAGCTAGTTAGCTAACTAGTTCAATCGTAGGATCTGATTAAGTATTAATTTATCATGCACGCACGACGAAATTAATTTGGCAGTCAAGGGCAGTGTAGATTTTCTTTGATCTTGATCGTTGGATATTTAATTTTGTTTACCAGGAAACATACCGGAGACTTTCCTGATGCATGCCTAGGATGATAGCAACACGTAATGCAACAGTACAGTTTTACGTGGCTACTTTCATGGACGCACACGCTAGCTTGTATGTTGAAAAATCAAGGAAGGAGTGAAGGAGCTCGTGATTTTTTCTTTTTTTAATTAATATGAATGTTTGTATCAACTTGTATTTATCTTTATTAATTATATAAGTTTTAAAATTAATAATTGTATAAGTTTTTAATGACATGAAAAGACTTAAATAGTTATTAAATAATAAATTTAAAATTAATCAATTAAATTATCCCTCAAGTTGAAGCTCGTGAATTTGGTATGACCGTTTGTGATAAGATAACACACTCCTTTTTATTTATTTAGAGACAAAAAGCTGGCCACAGTAAGATTTGATTGACTTTTTGGTAATTTAATTGTGGGAGAGAGAGGGACGAGGGCAAGACTCCGGGGGCAAGCAGTGAAAAATGGCTGCAAATGCGCCGGTAGAGGAATCTGAGGACATGTCTGCAGGAAAGGCCACGGGAACCTTCCTTGACCCGTATTTTTTTGCGTCGTTTATGCCTTACTCGTCATGTCTCACAGCCGACGACATCCACATTCAGGAGTAAAGATAAGCAGCGGCGCACTTGAGGGTTTAGCTGCTGTGGTCAACCGTGTGACTTGTTCCGCCCCCGTCCCGGGTTCGACCCTCTATGTGCACGCCTGTCACCCCCGCAGTGCCTTACCTGCTCCTGGGCTTGCAGGATGTCCAGTGGGCCGTGGGGAATAGTCGTGGTGCGCGTAAGCTGGCCCGGACACCCCACGTAAATCAAAAAAAAAAAAAAAAAAAAAGAAAGATAAGCAGCGGCATGGCAGGTAGTTTGCAAGTACAGCTAGCATACCGTAATCCTTCCCTGATGTGATCTGTGATTTTTATGGGCCCTTTTGACGTGGGACATCACTTTCTTGGATTTGTGGGCCTGGGCTGGGTCTTGTTGAATGTTGCCTTTTCTCTGGTGGGTCTGGACTGCTGATAAAAATAAAAGATTTTTTTATTTTTAAATCTAACTACATATTTATTTAATAATTGAAAGGCTCCATGTTTTTATTTTTTAGACGATGATTAGAAAATGTGCATGCCACTATCCATTACACACAGACGGACGCTTACCTTTTAGTTTCCCGTTCAAAAACTAGAACCCTTAACCTTTTTTTATCAAAGAAGAAATATATACATTCAAAAAAATAATTATTTATATAACTTTCAGACAGAAAAACAAAAACTCATAGAAGAGCTGCGTTTTATTCCCTTTTCAACATAATTGTTTTAATGGATCGGAAAGTTTATGGAATAGAAGTTAGGTCCGCCAATCCAGAGCCCACTTACCAGCCACCTCGCTATAACACAACGGCGCGCGAAATAAATATTTCAATTCTAAAAAGTCAAAGGGCGGGAACCGCAATTCAACCTTTGTCCATTTTCAATAATCTAAACCTTTGGCGGGCCTTCTCCGGATTACACTTCAGCAAATAAAATAAAATAAAATAAAATAAACAAACGGGATAATTTTTTAACCGATCCCCAACCCCTTTTTTCATCTCTTCAACGAAATCACAGAACCCAAACTCGCATTGCCTGTCCATAATCCCCAAACTGCCCTCTCCTCCCCCAGCCACCGTCCAATTTTCTTTATGGATCGCCGGACGATCTCCACGAGAAAAGGCTCGAAGCGAAAGTTGGAGCAAGATTTCGAACACGAAAATCAAGATCGCCACAAGATCCCGGCCACCGACACTGCCGCCGGCTACGAGAGTCACCAGAAACTAACGCGTCATATTCAAACGCAAGTTGATATCCTCAATTCTTCCTTCTCTTCTCTTGAGGCAGATCGCGCCGCCGCCAGGCGCGCCACTAGCGTCCTCTCTCAATTTGCCAAAACAGGTACCTTACTGTCGCTTTCTCTCTTAGCTTTTCGATTTTTTTTATAAAAGTAATTGTTTAATCTAGTGAATTACTATTTCTTTTTTCCTTTGTAATTTGAAACTTTCTTTCTTTCTTTGCCGTTTTTAAGAGGAACTCGTGGATACGATGGTGGATTGTGGTGCGGTGCCCGCGTTGGTGATGCACCTTCAAGCGCCACCGCCTACGAGAGGGGAAAATGGTTCAAAACTGTATGAACATGAAGTAGAGAAAGGAAGTGCTCTGGCTCTTGGACTTCTTGCTGTAAAAGTAAACAAATATCACTTGTTAATTTGATTTATCAATCTAATCTTGCAATTTATTTTACTGTTAAACGTTTGCTTATTCCTGGTTTTGGATTGTTTAATGCCGCATGATCATATTAAGGATCTCCGAGCTTGCTGTTTAGCATTGATGGCAGTTGATGCATTAATCAATACATGAAATATAACAGTATAATTTATTGTGTATGGTCTGCGCTCTTTTGTTTATTTGTTATAGTTTTTGCACTTCCGGGCAAAAAACTTGCAAATAGGTTTTGAGTGTTAAAACTTGAAGTTTGGGTGCATGTTTACTTTGTTCTTTTCGTTGCTTTACATATATATCATCAAGTTTTTTCCATGACTGTATTTGTATTGACAGGCCTACGCATATAATTAGGCCAACACCTCTTGTATATAGCAATTATAGCTAATCATATTTTCTTTTTTCTTTTTAATTTATATCAATTTTATTCTGCTAGACCATGATTACATATACTGTTTTCTACAATCTGTATGGAAATGTTATCCTTTCTTTACCTTGATCCTGATTTTATAATTTTCCTACGTGCTGTTCATTAGCCGGAGCATCAACAACTAATAGTAGATGCTGGAGCTCTGACCCATCTCGTGGAATTGTTGAAGAGACATAAGAGTGTTGATAACTCCCGAACAGTCAATGGTGTTGTTAGGAAAGCAGCTGATGCAATCACTAACCTTGCTCATGAGAATAGTGGCATCAAAACACGTGTCAGGTTTGCTTATGTACATCTTTTTTTTTTTTTTTTTCCCAAGTCTGGTTTCAGTTATCACCCACTTCCATGGCATCTTTGATTATGTGTTCAGGATTGAAGGTGCCATCCCCTATCTTGTTGAATTGCTTGAACATGCTGATGCTAAGGTACAGAGAGCAGCTGCAGGTGCCTTGCGGACCCTTGCATTCAAAAATGACGAGAACAAAAATCAGGTAGAGGGAATTCTTGCATTCTCCATCCATATGGTATTATTTTGTTATGAGTTCTATAGCTGACATGAAGAGTGGATTTACAGATTGCAGAATGTAATGCTATACCCACTCTTGTAATAATGCTTGGATCCGAGGATACTGCTATACATTATGAAGCGGTTAATTCTCAACCCAACTTCTTTAGTTGGATTTGCTTTCTGTGGACTGTATAGCTTTTTGTACCAGCTGACTGTGCAAGAGTTTGTTGTCAGGTTGGTGTGATTGGAAATTTGGTTCACTCGTCCCCACACATAAAGAAAGCAGTTCTTCTTGCTGGAGCTTTACAACCTGTAATTGGATTGCTAAGGTATTGCTGGCTTTCACATTGTTGCCTGTTCTTGCTCAATCACCCTTTTCACAGTACAATTGTCTTCTGCAAGATCCTCATGGATATCCTTCTCAATTTATATATTGCACAGCTCTCCCTGTTCAGAAAGCCAAAGAGAAGCAGCTTTGTTATTGGGTCAATTTGCAGCAGCTGATTCAGATTGCAAGGTAGGCTGAATACCATTCATATTTTAAGGCCAAAAGCTTTTGCTCTTGTGTGTGTATTTGTGTGTTTGATACATATTCCTTTTAAGCACTAACTAGAACAAGGTTTGTGCAGGTGCACATTGTTCAGAGAGGAGCTGTCAAGCCATTAATTGATATGCTTGAGTCCTCAGATGTGCAGCTCAAAGAAATGGCAGCCTTTGCGCTTGGGAGGTTGGCTCAGGTTATTGTTTCTTTGATTGTATTGTGGAGCTATGCTTTATTTAAAGCATGCATACATGTATATCTTGGTGTCTGTTGAGCATGGTGCGTGTGCATGTGTGTTTGTATAGACTGCAGAAAAAAACAGCTCTGAGCATCAAACTGGTGAATGCACTCATTTGTTCTGCTTTTAATTTCTGAAGAAAGGGATCTCTGGACTTTTTTGACACATTCTCGTCTTTTTGATTGCTTACATCTATCTTGGCTTTGTGCAAACCACTCTGCACAAATAGGCATTTTGTTTTATAATCTGATCTTCAATGCATCTCTGTAGTCCCTAGGTGAAAGCAGGAAGTCTGGAAGTAAAAGTCTTAGCACCCTAATCAACTATAAAGCAAACTTTTGTCTACATGGAATGATAACTAGTTGTACATGGTTAAGTATTGTACACTATGCACTATGGTTTGCAAGGTTATTTGCCTTTTGGGGTTTCTAAAAACATCTCCTCTATTACCTCCCCCCCCCTAATCTCAGGAAACACACAACCAAGCTGGAATCGCACATAATGGTGGTATCGTTCCATTACTTAGGCTTCTTGATTCCAAAAGTGGACCACTTCAACACAATGCTGCTTTTACCCTATATGGTCTTGTGGATAATGAGGTATGATAAGTCTGTTTCTTCATGGCTTAAAGAATATTCCTCAGCACTGTTAGTCCCTACTTCCTCACCCAACACTGGAATCTACTGAAAATTACTTGGATTCTTCTGTAGGATAATGTTGCAGATCTTATCAAGGTTGGGGGTTTTCAGAAACTCCAATATGGAGAATTCATTGTCCAAGTATGTTTCATAGAGTTACATCTGATCAGCCTAGGTTAAATTTTTTTGTGCTCAGATGGACTAACTTCTCACACTGATGGAGTTGGTAGATTATCACTATCTTCCCAGTCTTGCGCAGTTCATTGCAGTATTCTTGTCCAGCTCATTGTTATAATCTGATGCTTTGCAGCAAACAAAGGATTGTGTTGCGAAAACAATGAGAAGGCTAGAGGAGAAGATTCACGGACGGGTAAGTTTTCATGCATATAATTGATATTTTGGGTCTTGAATTTTAATTTTGTCTATCTCGCCAGATATGTTAGAAACAAGCTCTGAACACAATTTGTTATCAACAGTATACTGATTATTATGGTTTTCTGAACAGGTATTGAACCATCTCTTATATTTGATGCGGGTTGCTGAAAGGAATATTCAGAGACGAGTTGCTCTGGCTCTTGCTCATCTTTGTGCTCCTGATGACAGAAAAGTAGTTTTTCTTGATAAAAATGGTAAAACTTCTTGATCTGCCAAAAATTGTGGTCTTTCTATGTGTAATGGTTATATTCATACAGTACTGAATTCCTTAATGGTTTGTTTCTAAATACGTGTCATACAGGGTTAGATTTGTTGTTGGGGCTTTTGGAGTCTGGAAGCGTGAAGCTGCAATGTGATGGCTCGGTAGCATTGTACAGGTTGGCTACCCAAGCCAGCTCAGTATTTCCTGTGGATGCAGCTCCTCTATCTCCAACCCCGCAGGTGGAACTCCTTTTCATGTTGATTCCTTTCCACATGTATAATCTTAGTTTTTTGTCCTTCCCTAATTTTTTTTTTAGGAATTAGACCATACAGGGCACGGATGTGTTTGAACTTTGAATTGGACAATTATTTTTAATCAAACGTTAGTGTCTTGAAAATGAACTCTGTGATTGTTGCTTGTTCAGTGTTTACTTTTGGATGTGACTCATGGTCTGCCATGTTTGAAATGTTTAACCAGCAGAATGTTCATTTCCAACAACAGATTGTGGTCGACCTTTCATTATTTTTCATTTTATATATTGTTGTTTTGACTTGCAATGTCATTTCCTATTCTCTTCTCCTTGAGATGTCTTCTTCCACTTTATGTTACTCTTTTGATCCCATGATTTCAGAAACATTTTTTTAATCTTTGTGAGCAATTGTTGATTTTTTATCATTTAGTTTCAGAGTTATTAGCTCTGCTATTTTAGTACATCGTTAAGCCCATATTTTGAGGTAATAAACAACAATAGCAAAATAATTTTTTACTTATTATTTTTGCTCAGGTGTATTTGGGTGAGCAATACGTCAACAATCCTACATTGTCTGATGTTACATTCTTAGTCGAAGGTACCAAATATTTTCCTACATTGTCTGATGTTACATTCTTAGTCGAAGGTACCAAATATTTTTCATGTGCAGTCTGTTTATGTGTGATAAGATGTCCTTTTATGTCATGATAAATCATGGTAGTATGTTTATGGATTTCTGCTAGCATTAATGAATGTAATTTTGCTGTTGTTAGGAAAGCGGTTCTATGCTCACCGAATTTGTCTGCTTGCTTCTTCGGATGCTTTCCGTGCGATGTTTGATGGGGGGTACAGGGTGAGTATCAGCTTATTTAAGAACTTTCTTTTGGCTTTTAATTACACAATAGCTTTGTTCCTCAATCATTTCACCTTGTCCACCTAGGCATGCACTATTCACAGTAATTCAACGGTCAATATTATCTCTGAGAGTTCATAATTCATCTGGTTTCCTTACACAAGCATTCATTATTATTGATGAGCTGCTCAATTTGTTAGGGACTGTCGTTAGGCTGATTAAACTGACCTGTGCAATATTTTCCAATTTTGCAATAAGTTATTATGAGCCAGCTGTAAAGAATTTTGTAGGAGAAGATGGTAATGGATGTTTGATTTACTTATATAAGGACACAACAATTGCAGGAAAGGAATGCAAAAGATGTGGAGATTCCGAATATTAGATGGGATGTTTTTGAATTGATGATGAGGTGAGTCCTGCGCTTCCCTTTTTAAATTTTGAAGGAAGCGCGTGTTGGAATTCTGATAGCTTGGTTGTGCACACTTTTAGGTTCATATATACAGGATCAGTGGAAATCAATATAGATCTTGCTCAGGATCTCCTTAGAGCTGCTGACCAATATCTTTTGGATGGTCTCAAGCGTCTATGTGAATGTACCATTGCACAGGTTAACTGATATATTATGTCAATGGTTGCTTTGAATAAACATTATTAGCACATGAAAAGTGGTCTGACGAATTCTTATTGTCATCTCACAAGGATATTTCTGTGGAAAATGTCTCTCTCATGTACGAGTTGTCCGAGGGCTTCAATGCTATGTCATTAAGGGAATCATGCATTCTATTCATATTGGAGCAATTTGACAAATTATGTACCAAGCCATGGTATGTTGTCTTCTCAATGCATTTATCCACTCCATAAAATTCATTGTAAGATTCTATCATTTGGGAATTGGGACTTTGCATGGTGTCAAAGTCTGAGCCAGAAGTTGTGGTTGTTTTTATTGGTTGGGCAAGCAAATGGCAACCAACAACTATTGTTAAAGCATATTCAAGAACAAAGGCTCTGTTTTCTGTTTACACTGCTTTAAAATGCATATTTTGATATTTGAAGGTATCTTTTGAGCATACATTTCAGTCTTCCCTTGATAATAATGCCATCATTTTCAAAAGGTTACGAGCCAATAATTCTGATTTAAATTGGGTTTTGAAGATTGCAAGTTTGATCTTGAAAATACGCAGGTCATCGCATTTGATCCAACGTATTATGCCTGATATACGCCATTACTTCGAGAAAGCGCTTAGCAAGCCTACCAAACTAACTTGAGGCAACTGTAAATTGATTTGGCCCGGGTCTTGATCTTTCAACTAACCATTAAGATGGAAGGCAAAGTGTACAGAAATCTTCAAGTTGTGGAGCTAATATGGGGGAATCCAGCTACAGTCTTCTTTGCACAAGCAGTTAGTGAAGTCCCCTGTTAATGCAAATGCCACTTTTGTTCTTTATTTTTCTTCAATCATTCATTCATCCATCTTGAAGCAATCAGTGGTTTGGTTGCCCAATCATGTTGCAACACGTACATCATTTGTCGGACTCATTCAGTAGTGAAGCAGGATGCTTATGGATTACCCGATATGTGTTCGTGGGAGCATACATTTGCAATTATTTTCCTTGAAAGGAATCGTTTTTGATTTTTCACTCCTTACTGTTGAGAATTGAAATGAAGGAATCATTCTCTTACTGTACTGCTGGGAATCGAAACGGGCCAAACGGCTGCTTATTTGTACGGAATTTCCACCACTGTTACAAAAAAGACCAGGAAATTTTTGTTTGTAGAATGGTCTGATGGGTCACCATTTTGTGTTTGTGCAGGAGAGATTTACTTATGGCGTATACACAATTTGTCAAGGAAGTGATATGATTAAAGGAATTTAATCAAAACAATATTAGATTATAAGTCCCTAATTAAATCCTAAGTAGAATTTATTGTTCCCTTTTTCAATAAAGCATTGCTTATTTTAATAGTATTTGTTTTTTTTAGTTTTATTTTTTAATATTGAGTTTATTTTTAGACCATCCAAGTTAATTTTGGTTTTAAATTAGGTTTTATAATTTTTTTTGTTTGTTTTTTATAAAATTATCTTGATTGTTTAAATAATTCAAATAATTGTTAAGAATATAATTTAACTAAAGAAATCTTAATAGGCTGAATCATATTACATTAATCTTTATATATTTTAATTTTTTTATACTAGAAATTGAATATTTTCTTTATATTAAAAGAATTGATCTCATCCGCATGTATGTCAATGATCTAGTGTCATCTTAAATTAATTACTCTCTCGAAAAAGAAAGGTACGCTCATCACGGCCCATTCCTTATTTAGATTAAGAACCTGGACCGGTCATGAAAAGGAAAGGCCCAATCAATATTTCATCCCAAGAAAAGAAAAGAAACCAAGGGAGAAGCCAACAAAGCGGAGGCATGGGTGTAGAGGTCCTGCCGTCCTGGGACTATGGTTACCCAATCCAGCAGTGAGGTTTAAGAAACCATTGCTTCACTTTTATCATCTCCTCCTCCAACTGCAGCAACACTTGCAACTTCAGCTTCTCTCTTCTCAACCTCCTACCATTCAGGCAACTATTTCTTAAATTACCCCTCAAATTTTTTGCTCCTTGCGAGTTAGTCGAGATAACTCGAGTTGATTTAAAAAAAAATTTTATAATTTTTTTTTTTAATTTCATCATTTTATATTAAATTATTTACCCTTAATTTTTTTTTTTTCATTTTCCTTACTGCTTGATTATTCCGAGAACAGATTATTAAAGTTAATCCAGATCATATCGGGTTTTTTTATGTTTTTTTTATTAAGTTTTTTTTTTACTCCGTCATTTATATGCATAGTTATTGAGTTTTTTTTTACTGTAAACCCCTTCGGCGGAAATCAAATAGCACAGCTCAGAATATTTGGCAAAGATAAAAACTGGAGTTGCCTAGAAAAGGAAAATATCCTGCCTTTGATGTAATCTACTGGGTTATGTCTATTCTTAGAAATTGTCGTCTGCAAGAGAACTTGCTACGTAAACCCTTTTGCAACAGTCGAGCATCAAAATTTAAAAACAGCAAGGCTTGTAAATCACAACCTGATTAAAAGGCTTACCAAGTAGCTCCCTAAACGCAGCAGTAGTTTGTAATAATTTCTAGTTTTTGGATTTCCAATCTAAAAAGGCCATTTGCTCGAGCTTGACCACATGCCAGTTAATGCAAATGCATCTCTGTTTACATTTCTACCTGTTTTTCATCTACTGTAATTATTTGCCTTCTCCGGTTGAAAAGTTGAGAGGCTGCTCCGGGAGCCTTGACGGTGGGGTGATGACACGGTGCTCACCATTTTCCGAGGCAGGTTAGCTGACATGCTGATGCGTGGTGCTGCTTCAGGGTGTACCGCTTGGTGCTCCAGGTAAATAAAGAACAGAAAGAAAAATCCCCCTAGCATAGCTGTGGCTCTCGAGCTTCATTACTGGTGATGTTTTGATCTTCACATTGCGAATCACAATTATTTCTGATAAAGCTGGCAAAAAGAAATTGCTATGCTCAAAGTTAACCCCAAACCTAAAGTTATCAAACCATCCAACCTCATCAAGTTAAAAAATCACAGGATTCAGCAATTATTCAGCTCATTCTAACTTTCCTATAGAGTAAAATAAAATCCAGCATTCTAAATAAGCAAAGGAAAGTAACATTACAAACCAAACATGCGAACATGAAATTGTTTTCTCAAAAAAAAAACAAGAAGCATACATAGAAATGGCACCAGTGATGATTGCTTCCAATGCAATGTTGCATTTAGGTATACCGGGAGCCAATGCAACCACAAAGGAGAAACGTTTTCGTCAAGTCTGGCAGTAATTAATTGAAACACAGCAACTCATACAATCAATCTTTAAATCGCTTAACCTGTACATGAAAAATTCCGCAGGCAAGATGCCTGCTAACTCTCGAGGAACAATAACAACGGGAACCAAAGGGCCTCAAAAAGATATCATAAAGCCCAACGTACAAAACATGGCACAACTTTCACGAGGTAATGACGATACGAAGATGAGCAAGCAAGAATGCTGTCTCTCCAATAATCAATCATAGCACCTACATCTAAATTCAATTTCCAGAATTTCTGACTTGACCGTGTTCAAACAAACGTGGGATTACAAATGATACATTGACACGGTTTGGTTACTTCATCTTGCAATCGTGGAAGCACAAGTGGTTGAATCATCTTTGCTTGACCAACTTTCTTTGATTCTACATGCTTGGATTGGCCGTTCTATCTGAAGCCCATCAGAAGACTCTTTTTCCAACCGATAACAATATTTTCCAAATGTATTGACATTTACTTGAAGTCTGAAATCTATACTAAACAAAAACTTCATTTCCAACCTGTTCAATTCTTCTTTGCTTACTCCTCCAACTCTGGCATAGTACGCATTGTTAAAGAATCTGCAAAAGCGCAAGGAACATCAGGTTTAAGAGTCCAAAGCAATAAAATATGCAAAAAAGAACACCAATTCCCATATAACGATTGTTTGCCAGATGAACTAACAGATTTAATACCAGGTTACCTTAGAGATGTGAGCATATATAATCAACTCCGTGCAGAAATTTCATGTGTGCAGTATCTGACTCAAAGTAATACTTGTGTGCTTATTTTAACTCAGCAGGATCAATACAGACTGTTGGAATTTTAGCTAACAGAAATAAACTACTTTAGGGAGTTGGAACTTACGCATCATCTACAAACTTTGCTGCTATCATTACACTTGTAATCAGGAGCCGGTGAACATTAAGGGAGGTTAAATGAATATCTGTTTGCTGGAGAAATCTATCCACGTACACGTGTGCAACAACAAAGCAGGAAGGGCTGCAGGCAGAGTACTTGAAGATGCGATCAACATATTGCTGAATGCTTACAGGAGGTGGTCTTAAACCATGAAATATTGTAACAACATCTTTGATCTGTGTTTTCTCCATTAGAATTTCGTTTTTCTGAACAGACCTCTCAAGAAGTGAAGAAAGAAGCATTAAAACCCTAGGAACTTTGAAAACTCCTTTTCTTAATTCCTTAAGCCCCAAAGTTTGGTATATTTCCGAGTCTGCACTTCCAGTATCAGGTGAAAGATCTTCCATATCTGAAATGAGCTGCATTGAATTAAAACCCATAACCCATAAGTTCGCTATCACCAAAAGTACCAAATGCATCAAACTTAACAAATTTTCTTTTTCAGGATAATTTCTATAGCTTTTCTAAGAGCCTAATATGTCATTTTATTTTCTAAAGAAGCCGATATGGAATGATAGAAACAAAGGGAAGGAAAATAAGATGAAGGAACTGATAAGATCTCTTGTCATTCTGTCATGCAGAGTAAGGGCATCAGCTCAACTTTAAACTTTTCAGGAATTAGTAGTAGAAAAACAAAATTAAACTCTAGCATCCTATGCGCCCATTTTTCTCTCGATTCTTTTCTCCACAACCAAACAAGATAAGATGCTTATCATTCATTAGCATCTCTCCTTGGTACTACTTTTCAATCAGAGGGAGGGAACCTAAATGCAGGTCCAGAAACCTACATACTACAAGACAAACATTTTGGACGGCAAAATCAACTGACAGAATAAACATTAGCGGAATTCAAAAGCTCATCCAGTCACTTTCAATCCAATTTTCACTTGTTATGGACTGCAATTGCTGGTAAAAACACATAGCAAACTGATTAGCTATCATTAAAAAAAATCCCAATTTTTACACACTGATTTGTGACCATAATTAATGGTCGGATTAAAGCCAGATAAATACTCACTTCATTAACCAAGTCCAGATCTCAAGGCCACCCACTTCGTTTTTTCCCAGATATGGAATATTAAAACTACTTTTGGCTGTAAAGTAAAAAACTTTGAACCTAATACCTTGATTTAAGCAGTTAATCAGAATGAAACGTTACAGTTGACAGATAAAATTGAGCACTGTTAGCCGGATCAAATAAAGCACAGAGAAGACAAAATTCAAGTATTTATCAAGTACCCAATTCAGTAAACAAAATATAAAATTACAAGAAACTGAAAGCTTACAGAATTCTTGAGGAGATGTTTCTCTTTGACGAAGTAGATACACTGAACACAGAAGAGAGAAAGAGAGAGAGTACTGTGAATCTTGATTCATCAAATTTGACCATTCGCTCTCTTTCTCTCTGTCATATCTATTCCCTTTAACTAAGAAAAGAAAAACAAAGAGAGAGAGAGAGAGTTCGGTTTTTTATTGTTTTTGTTTGATATGTTAAGTGTTCTTTACAAGGACCCCTCTTTTCTCTCTCGTCACATGGAAGAGGGGAAGTAGCTCTCTCTCTGTGCAAAAACTTTAAATGGACGATAGTGTCGGTAGGGTGGTGCTATCTATCAATGATTTGCTGTAATATTGAATGGAAGTGAGTCGCCATTGTTAAGATGGTTAAAGGCTTGCGAAATAAAAGCTCTTCTTGGATTCTTTGCCCTCTAATCTGGTTTAGGGCGGGGACCCACTTTACCTTTTCTTATCTTTTTTGTTGGTATTTTTCCTGAAAAAATAATGTTTTTCAAGATTGATTCTTTTATATTCTAATTATTTTATGCTGATAAAAAATGTTGGGAATTTGAAGAAGTATCAGTTTGTTTTTGCTGGAAAAACTGATGTGTTTAGCTTGAAAAAATTATTAAATAATTTTAATATATATTAAAATTAAAATTAAAAAAATTATTTTAATATATTTTTAAATAAAAAATATCACATATCGTAATATTAAACATACATCAAAGAGAAAAATTGTAGTTAACGTTTAAAATATTTGAAAGTGAAAAATTATCCATGATTTAGATTCTTAGATTTTAGGAAGATTGTTCAAGCTCCATGTATTTTAATATTATAACATTGTGATTAATCGATTTACTTTCAACCTCCTTGTTATATGTTCGAATATGAAGAGATACACCATAAAAAAACAAACAAACCTAATTTGATGAGTAATTAGGTCAAAAAAATATGATAATTATACAGGTGTACCAATTATTACGGGTGATTTTTGAGAAAAAAATCGAAAAATAAAAAAAACCGGAAAAAAATAACCGAAAAAACCGAGCCGTGAAAAAAAACCGATTAAAATTTTGAAAAAATCAACCGGTTCGGTTTTATAAGCCTAAAACTGAAAAAACCAAACCGAACCCAAACCGGAAAAAAACCGAGCCAAACCGAAAAAACCGAGTCAAACTGGTTTGAACCGATTCTTGTCCTAAAAAACCAAACTGAACCGGGAAAAAAATTCGGTTTGGTTACTTTTTTTTATAAAAACAGAACCGAACAAAAAATGATCACCCCTACCAATTATATATATAAAATCATGATTTAGTTGATAATTAAAAATATATAATTTTTTATTTAATTTATCAAGTTTAAACCTTGAAGTTAATACTTTAAAAAATATAATTTTATTTGAATATACAAGATTATATATATTTTTAGAATCGTTCAAAAAAGAAGATTTAGTTTGGATCCTTGATAATATAACTTTTATTGCGAGAAAAACTTTTCCAACCATAAACAAAGAAATATGCATGAATTTAATTTTTATAACGTTCATATAATGTATCTACTTAAGTTACATTGAAATTTAAATCTTTTTATTATAAATTCTTTTTAATTTTAAATATAATTAACTAAATTATTTAAAAGTCCATTTATACAATTAAACTTTGTATATAAATTTTAGTTTAGTATCATAATTCAGCCGTGTTTTTAAATTTTTTATTTTTTTTAATTTGAATTAATATTTTTTTAAGTATTTTTGTATCATTTTAATATATTAATATAAAAAATAAAAAATATTACCTTAATATATTTTTAAATATAAAATATTTTAAAAACAATTATTTATATACATGCTTTAAATACAGTATACACCATCATCACGAGGGTGATATTTGTCAACTCCGCGTCTTTTCTACCGAATACTGTCTAGTTCTTTCTCTTTCCCTGTTTCTTTTTTTAATTTTCAAAAAACGGGAGCTTGTTTGTTTATTAAATCACGGCGCAAGATAAGCCACCGCCACTTCCTCACTTACCGCAATAATCATTGGGAGTCAGAATGTGACCTTTTTATCCATCAATTATTTAGTTTTAATAATGGTGGAATCCTATAATCCCACTATTTTTAATTTTTTTTTATTATTAATGTTGATATCCAAATAATTTTTTGATTAATCTCCTAAGTCCTAAAGTTAACGATCATATAAATTTTTATTGGCCTTAAAATTTATGAGACTCAAACTGATGATTTCTAG
>Ga0307510_10003949_pt1 | contig 17381 bp, 22 predicted proteins | sample 12_EM_MG_FD_207224 | JGI IMG/M metagenome (GOLD analysis project Ga0307510, IMG submission 207224) | Populus trichocarpa ectomycorrhiza microbial communities from riparian zone in the Pacific Northwest, United States - 12_EM | ecosystem: Host-associated > Plants > Roots > Unclassified | place...
TTGGTGGCTAGATGTCGCAAGTCCATCATGGGAAGACATGAGGACGCTGGGCAAGGCGAGTGGCTCTCTGTTTCTTCTCTTGACGGTCAAGCTAACTCGAGGTACAGCTGTTGCATCTTCACCCACTGACTCTAGAGGACATCCTACACCAGGAATCGCGCGAGAAACTCGAGTTGTTTTCACAACTCGGTTATTATTTTATCGTCTTTCGTGCTATCGAATCCTCGACTCGGCATGAGCGGTCTGACGCCATCAGTCAGAAGACTGGCAGTTCCCAATTCCCAGTTCAAAACGTTGCAAATGAGACTTGTATATACCTCGTTGTATTCCGAGATGGCATCTGCACCGTGAGTGTGATCATCCATCTACGTACACCTACTCTTTGCTGACGGCACTAGTTCCATTTTACAAACATCTCAGGTAAAACTCTCTGGTGGCATGTATGTGCATTATTGATGTGGTGGTACAGAGCATCTCGATCGTGTTCGTGGAAAGCTCAAAACCGCAACACAAGCCACTCGCAGGTCGTCTGGTACGCCAAACGTTGTCTAAATCATTTCTCTGTTCTGACCCCCCCCAGCTTGGATCGCTCATGGAATACTGGACTCTGTCGTTGATTCGTTCTTCCCACTTGTGGAAGAGATTGGGGAACAGGTTACAGCCATTGAATCCGCCGTATATAATGAGGATAGCCCGGCATCTACCATCGCACCCATCCCCTTGGTCAACTCGCGGGAACTGCAGGCCCTACCAGTTACGGAGAAAGACGCACCCTTGACCTCCTCCGTTGACGAAAAGCACATCTCTTCTAGAGACGTGGCTTCTGTTAAAACGGCCAAGACCCAGTTCTCGCGGCCCAGGCTTACCTGTGGTCTGATGTTGTGGCGTTTGCGGCGTACCCTCTCGCGGCTGGTCATCTTCTTTTGTATGAGAAACAAGCTCCGACCGCGTGATATCGAACCGAGTTTTACCCTCACTGCCCTCGGCCTCCACCGCATGGCACGGACGAGGCGGTTGGCGACGTCTGTGGCACGCGTGTTGGCGACCAAACCGGAGATCGTCGCTGGGATACGCAAGCGATTGCTCACCTCGGATGGCCTAGCTATCAGTGACGATGCGGAAGTCGACATCTACTTCGGGGACGTCCAAGGTGAGATCGGGGTGAATCGGAGTGAACGGCGTGCGAACTGAACATGACCCGGTGAAGATCATATCCTCACACTTCAACAGTCCTTGGTGCACTATGAACGGATGTTGAGCGAGTCCCATCCGACGTATCTACAAAATTTACGCATCGACTTCTTGCGCGCCCGTGCAAATGGAGACTTCGCGGCCACTGTGCTCGCCATTGTCGCCGTTGGGGTCGTGCCACCTTCAGTGGTTATCGGTATGCACATTCACTGCACTTATTTGTGTGCCAGCTGAGTTATTGAATGATGTGTAGGAGTGCTTTCGATGAACGTCACGGTGCCACGTGATAACGATGCAAAATTCTGGGTTTTTGGGGTATCCCTCGTGATTAATCTGTGTATTCAGATAGCTTATCTGGCCCTGGTAAGGTACTGGTGGGTGAAGGCGAAGCGGAGGCCGAGGGCTGTACTGGAGTGAAAGTTGTTGACTGGTGTCATTATGATGGATTTAGGATGCAAGCAGCCATCCTCTCATGGCAGCTTAGTAATGGAAGTGCAATCATGTTAACTTAGGACAAGCCTAGACTAATTCCCAGCGAAAGAGTCGGACATCTAATCAGAAAGAAATGAAGAAACATGTCGAGTCCACTGAGTATAGTATGTAGGAAGCAGCGCTAAATTTCATCACTTTTCCTTGGAACTCTCTTGTGCGCGAACACCCGCAGATGCCAATTTTTGCAGCCGGAACGCCATATCCACTGCAATGACCAATGGGATGACGCAAAATGGTATGTAACTGACTAAGAGTATGACGCGTTGTTGAGAGGTTAGAGAGATGGCCTTTTGCGCGATGGTTGCGGCGGACGTCGTAGGAGTATCGATGATGGCTGCAATGCACGCAAGAGTGGTTGTAGCAGTCGATGCGCCGTACAGTACAAGGAGGGCGTATATTCCGTGCGAGTCTGAAAACCATGGCTCACGATAAGGCGTGATGTACAGCCAAATGTGCGTACAGACTTACCTCGCCAGAGACCACAAGCGCCTAGAACGAAAACCGGAAGCTGAAACAGACTACAGTGTTCTGTGAGACGAGATTTGGGGGAAGGACGAGATGGGACCGTACGCTTCGAGATACATGAACGACTTGAACCACGCGAGCTCGGATTCATTCCCAAAGACGCCCAGGACGCCCCCTATGAGTGGGTCCCCGGACATACCCACGTAAAAGTGGGCGAGAGCTTGCATGGGTTCTGGGACGTATTGCTTCCATAATGCCTGGCAGTCTACCCCCAGCGTGGCAGGTATGTGGACCTAATTTTCAAAAAAAAAAAAAAAAAAAAAAAAAATTTTTTTTTGGGGGGAGAGGTTTTTTTCATTAGATTGGAGATTAGAAATGCGTGTGTGGGAGGAAGATTTGTGTGGCTAGGAAACGATAGATTTTCCGGCGATTCCGCGGAAAGGGGAGTACTGGATGGACGGCGCCAGTGGCAGTGTATAATAGAACGGTGGATAATGGATAACATGAGGTGATGGAGAAACGGAGGTCGTAGACGTACCAGGAAAAATATAAAGTAAACAAGATCCATCGGTCGAGAAGCCAGAGGTCTGCGAGCCATATTGTCGACTGTATGGGCGGCTACACCAACGGAAACGGGGGTACTTTCGGTGATTTATCTGGGAGAGAAAAGCAAGGATGGATGAAGAGAATAGATCCTCGTGGCGTGGGTCGTCCAAACGGGGAAAAGGTGGAGAAAAATATCGCGGGTGCTGAGCGCTGATCGGTAAACAGAAAGCAACCCTGAGCGAGTGATGGTACTGTATGCGCGCCTCAGTTCTCCTTTTGCCGATATACCGACACGTACAACGGTACGTGTTACTGTAGGGCGTAGGACGTGCGTGGTGTGGGAGGAGGGCGCCTGGCAGGCGGCGGTTTTCTGTCGAAGTGGGTTTGTGACGAACGGGGTCCCATGGAAACACAGAGAGAGCGCTCCGCGCGCGCCTTTGCCTCCGTCTTCTCGAAGATCCTTTTGGCCCCAATGACAAGTGGACAATTGTCCAAACGCTCACAAGCTTCAGGGTTCACAGATTTCGCGTTTTCCGGTCAAGACGGACTGACCGTGTTGTAGCAGTGGCGAGGCGCTTATCGGTAGCGGCGCCTTCGTCGTCGTCGTCACCCAGGAAAGACTGCGCCGCAGGCAACCACCTTCGGAGGAGGGCCATACACTGCGTTAAGAAGGAGGGATCTTGAGGCCAAGATAGACTACGCCACGACGCGCCGTCCGATTCGTCATTCGTACATCTCAAACCATCTCAAACAGTCTGAATCTACGGTCCTTGTACGTACATACACGTTGCGCGTCGCGTTACAGATACGTTTTTGAAAAAAAAAAAGTTGGGCAGGAACGGTAGTACAGCGTTAGTTACATGGGGGATATCTACGTACGAATCCCCGAAGAAAAAAAAAAAGATCAGATTTTCTTGTTAGAACATCGGCCTTTCCTATGCTCCGCTCGATACAGGCCCCATCTCGTTTTGCAATTCTCTGTGGGTGTGTGGTGACTGCATGGGTGCGGCGTCGACTTCATCGGGAACGGTTGTGAAGAACTGCTGTCGGGCACGTGGGTCACAACTCCACAATTTTGTGAGCTTGCATTTGCATCACGTCCGTCCGAACGCTTTGAGTGAGTGTCCACGAGACGCCCCAGCATTCCAAAAAAAAAGTGAAACAACAGAACTTCATCCTTGGTTCGACAAGATACAAAACACCTATGTACATGAAACATAAAGGTCCCGATCCTCGGGAATAACTTGAGATCACAATCCTTCATCGCCTGTTGCTCAATCTACCGAGTATAACTTACATGGAAGCCCAAGAGGCCGCGGCAAGTGCGCCACGGCGAAAATAGCAAGAGTCGGTGAATGGTATCAAAACGGGGGTTCATAAAGTCGGTTTAACACTATGCCGCACACCACGGTTGACGCAAGAGTGTAATGTTTCAGCTGACCGCTGCGCTCTCGCGTCTGTTATCGGCGGCGATGACAGCGCGCTTACTTTCATCGACGACGGCTTGAACTGTTGAAGAGGAAAAGAAAGAAAAACCTCGGTGTAAGTAGAGAAAAGGAAATGGCTGAAATAATACTTACCTTTTTCCTTGTAATTCGATTCCTTCTCTTTCAAGCGGTCAAAGCTCGCGCCGACGCGTTCCTCATGCGCACGCAAAGCGGCCTCCTCGCGCTGCAACGTATCTGACTCGAGGCGCAGACGTTCAAGGGCGCTCGTGATTGCCAAACGCAAGTTTCGCACCCCAGATATCTCTTCCTGGAACTTCTTGCGAGCTTCCTCCAACTCGCTACCTGAAACGGCACGTCAGAAACGCCGCGACACATACGCGAAGGAGAGACGAACCAGCAAAATCAGCCGCATATACGATGTGATCGAACCTGGTAAGATGATCCGCCCAATCGCGGTCCATGGCCCACGACACCACCTTTGGCGTCCCATTTGCGCTGGATCGTGCGCCATTCCTGAGACTGCTGCGTCGCCGCAGGAGTGGTGGACGCGATGCCCCAGCGATTGGCTGATTTGGGTCGAGGGGCACAGCGGGTTCGGGCATGCCAGGCCCCACTAGCATCGGGTATGTTGGGACGAATGACTCGGCAAAAGGCTCCATGCCTAGCTCCAGCGGGGGTTGGGCCGACTCGGTGATGACGGTCTCCGGGGAGCCCACCATCATGGCAGCGGCAATCCCGCCCATCGGCGCAAGCATACTCGGCGGGCGATAGAGGTGTGGGAGTGGGTCTGGGGAGATGACGTCTGCGCGCGCAGCCTCGGCGTTGGCGAATGCGCCTTCCTCAGCGGCGTGTTGGGGCGTATCGCCGAACGGGTTTGGGAGTATGTTAGGAGGCGGTGACGACTCGGTCCGTTCCTCCACTACGGGGGAGAGGTAAGCGTTGCGCGGCGGGGCGGTTTGGGTGTGCACCGGGGGCCTTTGGCGAGGCGATTCTACGGACCCGCGTGAATCAACGTAATTCGAGCTGCGTGTTGAGCCTGAGCCATGGCGTCGTAGGGAACCTGGTGCGCGAGATGATGGAGCACGTTGCGCAGGAGTCGGAGATGGGGGAACGCGAGGTGTGCGAGGGACGCGAGGCGATTGCGCCGGCGTGTATGCTGGGCGCGAGGATTGCTGAGACTGCGTGTTGGCCGTCTCTGCTGATGGTTGTCGGCGAACCTCCTTTGTGCCTTTACCACGCTCCTGATCGCGCAACCAGCGTTCCATTTCCTTGAGGCGAAAATCGGGCGGTGCATGTACGATGCGGAAGGCAGCCGGAACTGTGCCCGGGGTGTGCGTCATTCGTGACAGACGCTGGCATTTGCGTATCATCCGATCTTTCAGATGTCGTAGGTAGAGGATGCGGTCCCAATCGGCGCCCCTGCCCCGTTCCAGTTCTGCAGCCTCGTACTGGAGGAGTTGGCTGTACATTAGAGAGGTCTTGGGGGGCAACAAGACCTGGAGAGCAGTTAGAGCGGGCCATCGGAACCAATGGGCGACACACCTTGAGTTCGTTGGGAGTATCGGTACATTGAATATAACGCCATCCTGCTCGCGATTGTGGCTCATAGGGCTCGAGCTGACCTCGGACGGGGCTGGTCTGAAAATATGCAAGAGCCGCGTGGTCGTGGTGGGCGGAGGACATGTTGTTCGTTAATTTAGCCTGGGTGAGTGATGGATGGACTGGCACGGGGGGGATTTCATATAAATATGGAAACGAGGATGGTTAGCTGTACACCCGATGGATGTGGGAGGTAGGGGTGGGGGGAGGGGATGGAGGGGGCTCGAGTACCTCGAGTCAGCAATCCAGGTGCCTCTGATACAACACAATTTGACAAATTTTGGGGTCAGACTCTGCCTCGTGGCCGGTTGGCGGTGAGGGTTATGTGTCACTCAGGTAAGGCATTGTAGTCCTCGCAGACATGGCTGTATTATTACTGGGACTACACGTATGATAGAATAGACGTCCGTCGCAATAACATAGACTACTACTATCACATGGGAACGGTCAATGAACGCTCCGGCTCAAAGGCCCCGCAATCAAAGTCCGGTGAGCCACCAAGCGCACACTTCGCTCTCGCCAGAACTCCTCCTGCCAACTCACCCACTTCATACGGCCGCTCTCACTCCGCCCTCTTCCTCCCACCCTCCCATTCCTCACTTGCTTCCCATGTCTTCTGCACTCGCTCGTTATGAATCCTTTCTAATCCACAACGGTTCCACAATCGCTTCCCTCGAATCAACCCTTCGTTCGCTCACCTGGCTCCTCCCTGGTCGATTCAAGGACGCCGAACTTGTCTCAGAGGCTTGTCCGTCCATTCATCCTTCTCTATTGTCCCACCCCTTATTTATTTTTCTTGTCCTAGTGTCGGCATCGGTCAATGCACTGAGTTTGTACCACGATACTTTACTCCACAGGGCCGCTGGGAACGAACCAAAATACAGGCCACTGCTTCCGCCCAGCCTACACTCCCGATTCACTCGTGCGTGGGCAGACACTCATACTCGATACAGATGGACAGCGAGGACGCTCGAGCTTATCCGATTCGTCGAACTTCTCGTGGAGATGGGGCTTCGAAGAAAGGTCAACGCAAAGAGTCGGTGGAGAGCAATTACACTGTTGGAGGCACTCAAGTAAGTGGCAGTGAACATCCAGTGCTTTTAGTTCTCACATCTTATCTCTCACATAGGGTCGTGCTCAAATTCACTCTTTTGCGTATCACCCGTCGGCCATTAATGTCGCCACCTATACCCGAGCGTGACATTGACCCAGAAAGCTTACCTCCCCCTTCCACCCGTTCATCGCCAACTCTCGTCCCGTCCTCGCTGGGATCGTCGCCACCTGGTACCCCCGAGCACTTGCGAAATAACCATGAGCCTTTGCCACCACATCCACTCCTCTCGGCGCCCCCGCCTACTAACAAGACATCTGTGGTCGAGGATTTCCTTCTATCCAGGACTTTGACAACATCGTCTGTGAAAAACCCCACAATGCTCGTCAAACCGTTACTATCTCCTCAAGAGTGGATCGCTGAGAGCGTTCATATCTTACGACCCCTTATATACGGTTAGATCACACGTCCTCTCCTCTTACCTTGACCATCTGACGCCCTGTTAGTAACTCTCCTCTCCTCTGATCGAGAACGCAAATCGAGTCGGCCGCTCATGGTTTCCCTGGCCCTCGAGCTTATATCTCGCAATCTGCGTCGCACACCCTCAAATTCGTCTTCTCTTGAGCGTCAGGAGTATGCCCAGAGGGACCGTGATCTCTTTTGGTATCTTCTCCGGGGCTCGATTTGGGAGAGCTGGACACGGTATGGCACCATAGGTCTCCTCCATGATTTGACGATCCTGAGTGTTTCGCTTTCATAGGCCCAAGTTGGAATCGCTCGCTGAAAGCACTGCACAATGGCCTGTATTAAGTATTCTTGGTGCTTTGCTACATGACTGGATGCCACTCATTGATGAGTATCACTACTGTAAGTCTTGGTCACACTCTATCTACTTTCTTACGCTTATCTCGTACGCAGATACGTCCAGATAGTCCTGATTCACATCCTTGTACACCCTTACCTATCAATTCTACTGGGATATCCTACACGCGCGATTGATTAGGGCCTTATCTATATTTCGACTGTGCGTCTGTTTATAGCTAACTACGGCATCATCCATACACTATTCTCGTTTCTCGTTACGATGCTCTTATGATGTATTTGTTTGCATCACCTTGATCTACGAGAGCGGGTGTGTACCCAAGGGTCAACCTATCCGGAACCCATGGACGAATGGCCGTAGTAGTCGTCAGAGATTGACTTGTCGTGCTGGTGCACATTGTAAAATTTGCATTCCTACTATGACCATCGGCCTCATTGCGTGGGCAAAGGGCAGTGCGTGAGCTTTCTGGCCGGGCCCGGACCGACCGATCGTCATTACATAAGGGTTTCCAGGCATTCCCAGGCGGACTCCTGGTTTGCTTTTCGACGCTGACTAGCGGACCCTTTCATCCACATATCCTTAAAATGTCTGAAAGTGGTGCTGCCATGAATTTGGACCAGCGATCGTATGCATCTCTTCCCACTTCCTTTACATCTTTCTGACGCATATTAGCACTCGTTCAAGGGACCATTCGTCTGACACTTTGCGAACACGCAGGTCTCATAGGTCGCCGTCAAGAGAAAAAGACCGCCATGACAGACGTCGTGAACGGGGACCCGATGATAGGAGACGGTCTAGTCGTAGCCACGAGAGACGTGACAGACGTAGCCGTTCGCGCGACAAGTCTCATAGGGACCGGGACCGAGAACGTGAAAGAGACAGAGACCGAAGGCACCGTGACCGTGACCACGACCGACACAGCCATCGCGATAGGGACAGAGACTACGAGAGAGACCGTCGTCGACGCAGGCGTGAAGATGAGGGTGAGGAGGTAGAAGATCGTCCTAAGAGGAGACGTGGCGAGGAGAGTGCGGACGAGGTTCCTCCTCGGGACAGCCCACGCAGGAGTTCTGAGAGAGCTCATTCCCGGGATCGTTTGGGTGATAGACGTTCCAGGCATTCTCGCGATCCCCGAGACGAATTCGATGACTCACCCAAGTACGGGAGGGACCGTGGGGTACGCCGCGCCCGCGTTGAAGATGACTCACACCGACGCAAGCCATCCCCGCCTCCTCCAGCGTATGCCTTCAGTTATCTGTCTGATAGGCCTAGCGGTCCGCTCATAGACTTATGTTCACATTTCAGGCGGAAATCCCCCACATACGAGCCTCCTCCTGATGACCCTATGAATGATGAACCTAGGGAGGATGACTCTGAAGCGCGGTCTGTATTTGTGTCTCAACTTGCTGCTCGTCTCACGGCCCGTGATCTGGGGTATTTCTTCGAGGACAAATTGGGCGAAAACACTGTCCTCGATGCTCGAATTGTCACTGATCGGCTTTCGAGACGTTCTAAGGGGTCAGTCCCATTTTCTTCTACACCCTCCATTCTGACCTTGACATTGATTGCCCAGAATCGGTTATGTGGAGTTCCGTACAATCGACTCGGTCGACAAGGCTCTTTCTCTCAGCGGCACGGTAGTGATGGGATTGCCAATCATGGTCCAGCTAACTGAGGCCGAAAGAAACAGGCTCCACCCAGGAGACGGGTATGTATCGTCATTCATTGGGTTATGTTGCAATTCTGATCGATGTTTGCGCAGTAATCTGAATCTCCCCCCTGGCGTCACTGCCCCACACGGAGGAGCCATGCAGTACGTAGTCTTGAGTGAATTACGCCGTAACCCACTTTTAAGCACCCTCCAGACTTTATGTTGGTTCACTCCACTTCAACCTCACCGAAAGCGATATTAAGCAAGTTTTCGAACCTTTCGGGGAACTGGAATTTGTCGACCTCCATAAAGATCCTGTAACTGGGCGAAGCAAGGGCTATGCATTCGTGCAGTACGTTCCTACGTTTGATGGTTCATTTTGGTATGCTGCAATGTATTACCTCAGGTACAAAAGAGCAGAAGATGCAAGAATGGCGTTGGAGCAGATGGACGGCTTCGAACTGGCTGGTCGGACGGTAATAAGTCCATCCCGTTGTTGATATTCTACTGACCTGTATCGTCCCTCTGTTAGCTCCGTGTCAATACCGTCCACGAGAAGGGAGCCACGAAATACACTACGCAAGATTCGCTGGATGAAGCAGGCGGTAAATAGATAATCTCGAAACGTCATTCGAACGCTGATTTTTTTCTAGGCGGTAATCTGAATGCAGCATCTCGCCAAGCACTGATGCAGAAACTTGCTAGGATCGAACCTACCTCCAAACTTGAGCCTGTGTCAGTTCGAGCTCTAGTCTGAGGTTATCCATGACTGATCCGTATAACCCGTAGGACGAAGCTAAATATTCAAGCCATGGAATCTCGCTGCATCTTGCTCAAAAATATGTTCAACCCTGAAGAGTACGCAGCTTGATAGTATGTAATTATCAGCCTTGTCTCATTCTTTTGCAGGGAGACGGACGCCGACTGGGACAAGGAGCTCGCTGAGGATGTTAAAGGCGAATGCGAATCAAAATATGGACCAGTGGACCGTATCAAAGTTGAAAGGGAGTCACAGGTAAGGCCGATCTTACGCCCGCGAAGTCCAGCTGCTAAACAATAGTTAGGGCGAAATTTATCTGAAGTTCGGCAATGTCGACGCCGCCCGAAAGGCCTTGCAGGGTTTGAATGGACGTTGGTTTGGAGGCAAACAAGTCTCAGCGGCCTTCATCTCCGACGCCATCATGCAGGCACACCAGTGAACGACCAATTCTCTAGCGGCTAGGTCTCAAATCCTATTTCAATTTTACTGATTCACTGGGATGTAATAAACAGAGACTTGGAAGGCGAAATGGGCTATAGAACTATGTTTTCTTGCTGATCATGCTTCACTTTTTCTTTTCTTCTGTGCAGGTGTATGCCTTGGGCCACTTGGCTCGTGAAACGGATACATGCACAGAGGCAGGTCTTAATGCATTCTCTTTAAATATATCAATGCCCTTGATTCTTGTCAGAAGTAGATCGCGGCAGCTATGCAGTTCTCCAAGGTGTCATTCTTTTTTTTTTTTTGGCCACGTCACTTGACCTTTGCACAAGTCGGGCAGACATCTGACAATGTCCTCAGGGCATATCTTCTCGAGGCCACGGGTGTACCTTCTCACTAAGATTGATATGCTACATGTTGTCCCAGTTCTACTTATTTACAGCACAGAACGTTGAACAGGTATTGCGAAACATCACCGCATCGTTCGTATCTTGCGCTCCTTGTGACGCTTGTTACGCCGTTCCGAACGCCTGGGACAGTGCGGCCACTGCGTCAGAGACCAATTGCTTCCCGATTCTCAACACGCTGACCGAAGCTGTAAGCTGGGACATCACCGCATGAACAGCACCGACTTACCCTGAATGCAGAACGCGAATACGTTGAGTACACAAGATTAAGCATTATCATTCGCAGAGGCAGTACGTACCGTCCATGGCCACAATTGGGTGTGGTGCCCCTTTGTAGGTCTTAATCTCGGCAGGAACTCCAGCCATCCGCAACCTCTTGCCATATGCTATTCCTTCGTCTCGGAGTATGTCTAGTTCTGCGACTGCAATCCAAGCCCTGGGTACATTGTGGAACATCTCGTCATGCGCGAGCAGCGGTGACGCATCCCAACGTGCCCGGGTTGATTCATGTGGAAGGTATTGTCTACGGAACCACAACATCCTCTCCGGTGTCAACCAAGGAGTGTGCTCATTTTCGCGCCAGGAGGCATGCGGAACGCCCGAGGCCGAAGCCGTGTTGTCTGTCACGGGAACTATCAACAGTTGGAAGGTCAGCGGAATCGGTGGGTACAGTTGAGCCGCTTTGTGTGCGAGCACTGCAGCGAGGTTACCCCCACTGTATGCGTGCGCTGTCAGCATTTCATGAGAGTCTTCCCACGAAGGACAACATGCCTGGAGGTACCGCCGACGGCGATGCGCTTCGTGTTGATCCCCAGAATGAATGCTCCACTCTCCCATACCCACTGCAGTGCCTCGATGGCATCCTCCACGGCCTCGGGGTATGGGTTTTCTGGCGCGAGCCTGTAATCTACCGATACCACCACACAATTTACACCTGAAAACGTTGTGTAGCTTTGGATTGGAATGATAACGGACATCGCTCACCCGTACACACGTTCGCGCAGAAAGCATTTTCGGTGTCAATGTTGCCAAGCGTCCACCCACCTAAGTTCGTGTTGGCAGCGTGAGAAACGCTTATAAGCAGAGCATGTGGAGTAGTCGTCCATACCGCCGTGGAAGAAGATGAATACGGGCCATCCTTTCTGTGGCCGGCATCCTTCGGGCGTGAACACGCGAACACGACACCTGCTGAGGTCGAAATCCTCCACCTTCCCAACGGGGAGAGGTTCAGAAGAGCCCGGGATTTTTAGCATATCGCGGATCGAAGGATCCCATGGCAATTCGTGCACCTGCGGGAGATGCGCGAGGTGCTCATCGTGGAATGTGGCATATTCGGGGTCGAGTCGCGGAACGATTGTACGGTGGAGGACGACCGGCTTTGCCATGGATCTTTAACAACCCTTGGACTTTCCTGTGGGGCAAAGGTGCCCTCAAATAGGGCCCCAGTAAAACAGGCTTACTTCACCCCCACCGCCTCGTCACGGAGCAGCGGGCCAATGTTCCGATCCGAGTTGACGCGAGGTCGGACCGGAACATCCTCGTGCGAGGGTCATGAGAATGTCGATTTGAGGCATCTCGCCATACCAAGCTTTATTCAACCATATCTCGGAAACATGGCGCCGCCGCCACCCCTGCATTCATCGCAGACGCGAACGCCCATTCATCTTTCCGGTCATCCGCAAAAGTCGGCCCTGGTTGCCGAATTCGCCGGGAAGCACCTGCGGGAGCTGAGGACGCCCGCACTTGTGATAGACCGCCATGTTTTCTCGAAGAACTGTGCCAGGATGCACGCCAATGCGGCAGGGTACGGCGCAGCGTTCAGGGCTCACCTCAAGACTCACAAGGTAATGAATCGATCCGGGGCAGTATCAGTACTATCGATGCGACTCTTACATGTTCCGTATTCATTTCATTCGCTCTCGCTAGACCGTAGAAGGGACAAGGCTCCAACTTGTTTCCTCTGCTGCTACTACTCACGCGGTTGTCGTATCTACGCTGATGGAAGCCTGGGAAGTTGTGAAATCGGGACTCGTATCTGATGGCGTGGTCAAAGACGTGAGCAAAGACAAAGACCCTCGGAAAGGGACGCCGAGATAACCTAATGCCAAAACAGGTCTTATATGGGCTGCCCGTAGCGATAAACAAACTTACCGACCTGTCGGATCTATGGGACGAAGTGGCGAAAGACGGGGCGATTGTTCGTCTTTTGGTGGACCATCCCAGGCAGGTCGAGGCGCTGGAGGACTTTGAAAAGAGTAGGACCACTAAACGGCAGTGGTCCGTATTCGTAAAGTTGGACGGGAACCAGAAGTGAGCACGTCCGTTCGTATTTATTCCTTGAATCCTTGCGAGTCGGAGGAATTGACATAACGCCCCCCCTACAGACGTGCAGGAATCGTACCAGGCACCCCGGCCTTTGAATCCCTATTGAAAGCCATCTACACCTCTTCGGCAATTTCCTTGCACGGCTTCTACTGCCACGCTGGGGACTCGTACGGGTCAACCGGACTGTCCCAGGCGTCGCATTTCCTTTCTTCCGAAGTTCAGACCGCCAACGAAGCTGCCAAGTTGGCAACAGATCTGATATCTGGTTGGTCTGACGGGAAAGGCGAGCACCCAAAGTTCGTGTTGTCGGTCGGGTCGACGCCTACAGCCCATAGCGCGTCCGCCAAGACGCGAGCGCAACTGGGGTCGTTGCTCCATGGCACCTTGGAGCTTCATGCCGGTAAGCATGCTGTCACCTGCGGCTGTGCCCATGGCGTGTTGACACGGAGCTGATTTAATCTCGTCAGGCAATTATCCCGTGCTAGATCTCCAACAGCTAAACACGGGCCTCGTTAGCCCCGAGGACATCGCGCACAAAGTCCTCGCGACCGTCGTCTCGTACTATCCCGGACGCGGCGCGGACGGTACGGACGAAGCCCTGTGCGATGCGGGTGCCATAGCCATGAGCAAAGATATGGGCCCGAGAGAGGGATATGGAGATGTGATCGGCAAGCCGTGGAGACTCGGGAGGATATCGCAGGAGCACGGGATTCTGACGTGCTCGCGTGACCAGCGGTCTGAAGTGTTGGAAGTGGGGAGCGTGGTGGAAATAATCGGGCAACACGCGTGTCTCATCGCTGCGGCGCACCCTTGGTATCACATCACAGACTCGAGCATCGGTGACGGTACTGTCGTTGTGGACATTTGGGTTCCCTGGAAAGGATGGTGAATTGGTAAATGGACCGTTTCGCCCATTCCCACCGTTTTTAGGTGGTGCCATACTTCCAATGGTGCTACCACCACCACCACCCTTCAGGCTTTGTACGAACACAGTAATTGTATCCCCGGTTTGAGGATGGCACACACCTCATGTGTTGTCATGTCTGTACCAGGCCCACAGGGGTACTTTATTTAGTCAATGCCTGTAATATTAATACATGCAATAAACTTTTATTTTCCCTTGTTTCTACCCTCTCATGTTGCTCTCCTAGGCACGAACACCATTGCCCCTTGCTGGTCTGACTGCCTCAGCCATCTTCAGATCGGGTAGTCTCCACCCCTTTTAGGGCAATACCCACTGAAACCCCCTAAAAGTGGCAAAAGAGGGGCTGGGCCCTGTCACTGACCGCTTCGCCAACCTTAGTAAAGTGCTTTCCAAAAAAAAACCTAAATCACCTAATCAGAGCATGAAGTGGAACGGCTAGTTTCAATCAACTCGTGCGCTGCGCCACACCACTGCACAGCACCACCACCAGCACCACCGAACGAACGAACGCACACACCACCACGAGCAACGCCTGCGAAATGCCTGATCCAACTTACGAACTTTGGTGTCTTTTCCAAGGGGACACTGTCCTTTTTCCTGTTACCACCTCACCCACTACATCCATCGGCACATTAAAAAAACAGATTAAAGTCAAAGGAGAACGCACCCTTTTTTCAGGCATCGATGCGTTAAGCCTCAATCTCTGGCAGGTGCGTTGTTTCTAGGAATTTATTCTGACATTATGGGTGACACCGCTCTACCCGTAGGCCGATGTAGACTATCCTGGGATAAAAAACAAAGTACGGAAAGGTGAATATATGTTTGAAACTGGGGAGAAGGAACCATTGGAGGCAATTAATATGGTTTCCGATGTGTGGCCTCAGCCGCCTTCCCGTAACCAAATTCATATCTATATCACTTTACGGCCTGGCATGAGCCTAACTCTTGTTCAGAGGGCTGGTGAGTACTTCATGCGTCTCTTTGTGCCAGCTCATAATATCTGACGAACATGCTGCTTGAAGGTGAACCGATTGCCCATGTCGCCTTCTTACAAGCGTACGAGGATATTTTTATTAAAGTGAAGGACTGGAATAAGTACAAACGGTCCGATATGGCAAGGAACCAGATACGGGGTGCAGAAGACATGGCGAACATCCCAAACTTCGTCGAAGCCTTTGAGCAGAAGTTGGTCAGAGAGCCACGTCTAGACCCTGATGTGCGCTGTTTCTTCGATTTGTCCGTCTGCGGCTCGATTCTGACGGATCAGTGTAGATGCAGGCTGTACTGCAGAAATTAGACATTCCTCCCGGGGACCTGATCGCCGAAGACGAACTCCTCGAGGAACAGGAACCGCGCTATGCCCAGCGATGTGAGGTGGTGCATACCGCATTCGTTTCGGTTTACGATTGGGAAAAAGATTGGCGAGCGGGGAGGGGAGATAAACGTCCCTTAAAGGGATATCTGGCGGACTTACTCCTTTTTTACCCGCTCACTCATGCCGCAAATAACGGAACGGTCACCGTTCTGCGGTAAGTGCTCGCTTGCTTGCCCCCTTCGATTGCAATTTAGCGTGGTCTCTGCAGAGACAAACGTTGTCCCATCACCATGGTCGTGAAACGTGAAGCTCCAGGTCAAGGTGCTCATATGAATGAAGAACCGCGCAAATACAAGCCTCGTCCTGACTTTCTGATTTCGCACTCCTCTCTTCCTCGACTGCTTGTGGAGTTTAATTCCACACTAGTGAATTCATGGCCAACGGACCTTGTCCGAATGCTTACGACGGGAGCCTTTATCGTTCGTTTCGCGAACCGCTTCTTGAAGGCGTTCGAGATGAAGAATTTCGTCCTCTGCGCTATCTTTGTTTGGGACAACGGCAACGCGACTCGCTATAGTCTATTTCAGCAGCAGAACGATGACGCGGTATGTTGTGCTTTGTAATGTAATAAACAACTCGCGAGCTCAGTCGTCGTAGGTCTATTATAAGGAAATGTCACTTTCGCTGAATAACACGGCTGGTCGCATCGAGTTCATACGCCATCTCTACAACCTTCTTCAATTAGAATTAGACCAAGATGAAGACCAAAACACCCAGTCCGCAATTAACGACCTTAATAGTAGGATCGAGAGTAACCTGGAGGACTCGGTGTGCACCAAGGACGACACTGGCAGTAGGAAGCGTACTCGTACAGGTAACACTACGAGTAGCGGTAACCGCGCTGGCGAGGTGGGCGGAGATGACCATGCACAACTCAGAGCACAGGGCTATGAGGTAAAACCGGAAGTCGATGTGGATGCCAGTGGTGGCGAATGGGCGCCACTTTGCAAGGTCCCGGAAATCTGTTTCTACTTATTCGCCATGCTGACGCTCGACTCCAGATGCCGGATCATATTCTCACTGTGTATCGACCGATAGACTCGAACAAAGAATTCATCGCGAAGAAAATTCGGGAGGGTTCGAAGGAGCTCGAGGTGCTCAGACTTCTTGATACCTTTCCACTGAAGTCCGACCATGTCATCTCGTTGATCGATTCTTTCCACGGGTGGGCTATTCTACCCAAAATGGTCACCGTCAAGAGTTACGACGAGATCGCTCCCAATCCATCTGAAAGCAAGGTTTCCCAAATCTGCTTGGGCCTCATCAAGGGCCTCACGTATCTTCACGAGCACCACATAGCCCACAGAGATATCAAGCCGGACAATCTTCTTCTCAACGAAAACTTCTGCTTGAAGATTATCGACTTCGACATCGCAATGCGAGTAGAGGACGAGGACGAAGAGGTCGATGACCATTGCGGGACGAAGAATTGGATGGCGCCGGAGGTCGAGATGAAGTTAAGGCACAGTCCGATCAAGGCAGATAGATGGGCCTGTGGGCGGTTTCTTCTGTTCCTACTTGACAAGTTCGGCAAAGAAGACAAATCCCTGAGAGCATTTGCGACCAACCTCATGGCGTATAATCCCAAGCACCGGCCATCGTTGCTTGAATGGTGTAATGATTCGGCTCCACTGCTCCCGGACGTTGGGACCGTAGGGAATTTCGACGCAAAAAAGGCCTCGCAGCCTCGACGGGACGCAGTGGAAGTCGACAAAGCAAGCATGAAGCCCCCGGATGCGAAGAAGCAGAGACTCGATGCGTCGCGGACCCGTATGATATTGCTTAAGCCCGGAGAATGTTGTGAACCATGACCTACTGCGGTACATTCGTGTTTATTTGTGAATTACTTGTAACGATAGGGGTACATGCAATAACCTGTTGA
>Ga0307510_10003950_pt1 | contig 17380 bp, 22 predicted proteins | sample 12_EM_MG_FD_207224 | JGI IMG/M metagenome (GOLD analysis project Ga0307510, IMG submission 207224) | Populus trichocarpa ectomycorrhiza microbial communities from riparian zone in the Pacific Northwest, United States - 12_EM | ecosystem: Host-associated > Plants > Roots > Unclassified | place...
GGGCGAGGAGACCCTGGCCTCGAGGGAGCCACGGGGACCACCGTGCGATTGGATGGGGTCGGAGAAACCCCAGGAGAAGAAGAAGCCTCCCCAAAGGTCACATTAAATCCATCACCTGCCGGCTTCTCCGAAGAGGGGTCCCCATTCCCAGGCACGAGGCCAGGGCTCAGGGGACCGGGTGGGTCAGGTTGTGACGGGGGAATAGGAGGGGGGGCGTCAATGGCCATGGCGTTGACGGGCTGAGCCCCACCCTCCCTAGGCTTACGTGTCCTCCGCTTGCGGGGCGTGCGAGCACGACGAGGGGCAAAGAACGACGACACAGGGCCGTCGCCATTGAGGACTTCAAGGATAAATACGAACATCACCCGCTTAACCTTGGTAGCGGGGACGGAGGGGGCCAACTTAATGGCACACCGCACAAGATGGGTATGCGCCGCGGGAGGGAATTCGACCCAGTCGATAGACGAGTCGTCGGTCCGTTGGGCAGAAGCGACGTTGGACACCAGCCAGTCCCTCGAAAGGAACCACTGGCGGCGAAAGAGGTTGAGGATGTCGAACACAGAGGGGTCAGACGGGAGAGACATGAGAGCAGGGGTGCGATAAGGCAACAACCCTAAGCCCAGAGGTGGTGGTAAGTGGAAAAGAAAGGATTGGCCTTGTAACCTCAGTCCTAGGGCTGCACTAGACTATTACACAAATCTACGATGTTATTAATTCTGCAGACATGTGCAAGATACTCCAGCATGATAGGAATAGGCTAAGAGGAGTCACAGGCACTGCCAGTTAGGCACATTTGTATGCACTTTGGTACCTTCAGTCCAAGGCTAAATTAGATTATTATATACCTCTCTAACATTATTAATCCCACGGACATGTGCAGCATACTCTGAAGGGAAGGGAAGAGGCTACACAGAGCCAGAGGAGTCATAGGTACTGCTAGTCAGGCATGCTTGGGCACACTTTATAATGTCAATGATAGGGCTGCACAGAATTATTGTACAGTTCTCCAACTTTATTAATTCTGTGGATATGTACAACATACTATGGAGTGAAGGGAAAAGGCTACAGTGAGCCAGAGAGATCACAGGTGTTGTTGGTCAGGCACACCTGTATGCATCTTGTAACTTTAGTGCCAGGGCTATGTGAAATCACTATGCATTGATACAATGTCATATATTGTGTGGACATCTGCAACATATACCAGAGATATAACAAGTTTGAGTCTATACCATGTATCTACAATAAGGTATTATCATACATCCAAGTGGTAGTCAGCTTTAACCACCCACTTGCTGCTCTCCCACTTTCTCACCCAGTTGGGATAATGATAGAATTAACAGGTTGCAAAACCTGAAACACAAACTGATCCTTGACTCTCCTGCTACCTACTTTACCACAGTTTGAGTTTGTGCACTCCAGCTTGTAACCATCAACATCTTTCATAAAGGTAGATGCCCAAGGGTTCAAGATGCCACATTTAGAATACTTCAGGGGCAACCTCTTTCCCCAAGGTTGGTAATCCCTATAGGCCCATGGATAGTATGTGATGCTATCAGAGTAGAAGTGGAGGATGTTGGTATGCTTTCCCAATGTTAAGCACTGCTTGAGTGTGTGCTTAAGTGCCAAAGTGAACTGGTAACTATGAAGGATAACAGATTTGGTAACCTTAGTAAGGATGTCCACAGTGTTGACTGTGGAAAGGCATGGGGCATCAAATTTCAAGGCATGTGCTACACCTAAGCTATTGAAACCTCTTTGTCAGTAATATATATAAAGAAAACATGAAACTCACATTGCCAAGCCATACTTCAAGGCATTAAAGGACAAAGTATAATTTACAACAGCTCCACATGCTATTATGTAGAGCATAGAGCCATGGACAATAGCCTTGAAAGGGCCAAGAACTATTTCAAGCTACTGTTAAGTTCATAATCAATATCAGTATAAAATGATAAAATAACCTACTTACTTCATCAGCTTTGGTAGTACAAGGGTTCTTATCCTTATCATACCTGAACCATAGGTCCCCTCTATTGGGGTCTGAATGTGTGATGACAAATACAATGACATGACTGTAGGGAGAAATGTTAGCCAAACACTTTGTAGTATTAGCATTCTATTTCTTGACATCTTGATTAGACCTGAGATTCAAAGGCAAATCTATTATGAGGATCTAGCTATCATTCTTATGGTAGTATTCAGCCATTAGCTGCTCAACAATTGTAAAGTGAGCAGTGTGCTTATAGGAAGAAAGGTAGAAATGGGCAAGGATAGTAGGGGGAGATTTGATGGTGGCATTTGTAGCCATTTCAAAAGTTCCCTTCACCTTGAGGAAATGTTTGAGCACTGGCACACCATTTCTGGTGAAACCCTATATAGAATTAAATATATTTTTGTGAGTATAAAACCTTAAAAAATTAAATTCAAAGAAACTTACAAAATACACTTCATTCACTCTTGCTCCTCATCTTCCAATAACATAAAACACACATAAACTTGATGTTGGGATCATCAAGCTGTCTAAGTTTCTCTGATGGTACTTCAATATATTTATTGCAGATCACATATTTACATCCAGGCTCATCGCACTCCCAAATGTGTCCACCATCCTTGCACATTGAACAATGCTATAGAAAATAAAAGTCATTATCTCACAGATACTTTATACTATTAAGTACATACCTGAGTACCCAAGGATGCATCCACAGGCTACATTTGAATGTCTATTGGGGGCAATACCACTGGCTGAGCAAGTGAAATCCTTGTTGCAGGACTACCTGTGGTCATTCTTGCAGTTACCTTGGTATGAGTCATTGTTTTCAAAGGTGCAGAGTTACACAAGGTTGTGGTTGGAAGCAAGATGATAGGGGGATCAAGATGAGGCAATAAGCAATCAGTGGGATGGGATATTGGTCATATGTATATGTGAGAATACAGTTATAGAGAGTTGACTGTAGTTTCAGTGGCCAATTACATACCAAGTCATGCCCCAAAAAAGGAGTGACCTAGTAATTCAGTCCACCTGTCAGAATTTCATACTCAGCCAAATAAACACATAATTCAGCAACATGTAGTCGATACATCAGTAAAACCCCATGTGCAATTTTGCCTATACCTATGTGAAAGCCCACATGGGCCAACTGGATAGAATGTGACGTTGTTTTTGAGTGGGCCCACTAAATGGAAGCTGGCATTGTTTGTGGGTGGGCCCATGTAACACGCTCACGCGTGCTGATTATAAGATGGAAAGGGAACTAAAACCTCTTAAGAACTTCACGCAATCAAAACCTGCCCAAATTGTGGTTTAATTGCGAAAGTTATCATAAAGAAGTTGTCTGCCCTTCCACATCGGAAGGGTGCACTTTATATACATATAGTACTTAATTGTATTCTACTTTGGGACTCATCCAACAAGTTCTTATTGTCCTTCGCACACACGTACATAAGTCTGAGGGCCTTGTCCCTTGACGTGTGGTCCCTTATTGTAGGGTTGGTACCCTATGTGTTTCGGAGTATTTGGATGCACGCGCTCTATTGTGTGTGCTTCAAAGGCAATTGATTGCCATGTCTTATCGCACTTAGGATAGGTGTGTTTGTTATTGATGTAAGATGGTCGTCGGCTTTTGGCTACCTTACACCCTCCCCCCTTAGAACAAGCAGAGGGATTAATTTGGACATTTGAATGCATCAATTATATTCAAGTACCACAATGTGCAGTACCGTAGCAAAACATATGATGTACATGGTAAAAGACTCTGTGGGGCTCACAGCCCATGCATGCAAGATTAATGCCTTGTGGTGCATTGTAGTAAGTAACGGCTCTTTTGGCCAGACAGTAGGTCATAACTCAACGCAATGGTACATGAGTAATAATATTTTGAGATATGTAAAATATACAAGGCACAAGGGTGCACAGCAGTAACGCTCATATGGCGCAGGTTGAAGGAGATAATACTCCTTAGCCAGGACCCATCGCCATGTCCTCGTCCTGATTGTCTCCAAAGCCAATGCTGACTTCTTCTTCCTCTATGGCATCAGGGTGGTCGGAGACTTGGGCGTCTTCCGCTGGTGTGATGGTCAAGGGCCCAGCCTCAGCATTAATTGAGGTGCTCTCCTCAGCTTGTTGGGCCACGTGACCCATATGCACATTCAGGTTGTAGTACCTGGGCAATGAGGGATGTACCCTAGTGACGACCCTGTCATGGTTGTTTCTGATGCGTCCACACGTTTGCTCTTTCGCCCTGCGAAGTGTCGGGGCGTGATCACTCTGGGGACGCTCCTCAAGTTCCATATCAATATAGGCAGCTGCCCATTGTCGCCACTGTTCCACTTCATCTGCGGTTACTCCAACGAATGCTAGGAAGCGTGTTACCTCATTGATGCCAAGGTGATGACTGTCGCCAAATTTCAATGCATCGTAAGTTTGCCTCTGGTGCTCTGGGTCGATAGTAATCTCTAGTTGGGTGAGGGTTTCCTGATATAGGTCAGGCACACTAAGCAATGCAGCTGCGGCGCAAAGAAAGGTGTTCCTCAGAGGATCGCGGTAGGCATGTCCCTTTGTGCAAGGGATAAACATGAGGATGGCTTTTGCACCGTCGAGGTGCGCCATCTAATATCCTTGGCAGACCAATGGGACACCAGGATAGGTAAATGTCTTTCCCGATTGGGAGTAGCTCTTGCACATGGTGTGGAGCCAGCCCTTCCAAGTGCTGTTGTTGTCGTAGGGCGTGGGCTCCTTTGTCCTAGAGATGGCCTTCCCCTTGTCCTTTTCTGGCATCTCCTCGTAGCACTCAAGCGCACGTTGGTAAAATGCGGTGCATAATTCCAGCGGTGTGTGCCAGATCCGCTCAACATAGCCAGCTAGCTTGGATTTGTCAGGTGTGGTGAACCACTCTTTGAGGACCTCTGTAGTAGTGGGGTCCATTGGTGCAATCAGCACACCATCCCTTCCCCCCCAATCGATGTAAGAATGGGGCAGGGGCACGCAGCATCTAATGGCATTGATAACATTGTCATGCATCATAGAGAGGCGTGTGACAAGGGACGTGGTCCAGTACAGGGCAGCGTTGACCAGACAACGCCTAAGGGCGTAGATGAAATGGGTATCATTTGTCAGATCGATATACCCAAGAGTGTTGGCACGTTCACAGGTGTACCAGCCGTCGGTGAGGGCAAGTACCAGGTGTATGGCATAGAAGCCAATGATGTGATTAAATGTGGATCCTACTAGTGTGGGCGCAAATGTGGCCGAAGCTGTAGAACCAACATGAACTGCATTACCCAGACACGAAGCAAGACCAGTGCCTGCTATAGGTGAATACTCGGCAGGATATGGCTAGGATGAGTTGGCCAAAGGCAGAGAGGAGGTAGACATGGCTGCCGTGGGGCCTGCGGATAGCCTTGTCAACAGGTAAGGAGGGGGCGCAGTCGACCGCAACAGGGATACATCACAATCCATCATGACTGGGGAGTCGGGGCGAGATGTGCGACTGGAAGCATGATGAGAGTGCAAATGGGAGGGTGAGTGAGAATCGCGATGTGTGTACGATCGGGATGGGGTGCAAGAGCTACAGTGTGGCAATTTTTGGCGACACGGGGTGTGACCATGTTCCAGCTCACGAACGGTGTCTTCGAGATCAGAGACCTCATTGTGTAGGCGGACAATGGTATGGTCAGCATTGTCTTTGACTCCCTCAAGTTGGTCGCATTGGCGAAAGATTTCGTCATTAGCACCTTCAAGGTTGACACGGAGACAGGCAATTTCTTGCTGAGCGTTCTCCATGTCACGCTGAAGTGCCCTAAGCAGCTGTAATGTCGCTAGCTCGGCCTTGAGAGGTGTGCAGATGGTTTCGTGATGGAGGTCAGTTGCCTCGCAAAGTGTAAAGTCGTCTAATGCGACCGCTGTGGCACGATGCACTGCCCACGTCGAGCAGGGCTCGCAGGAGCAGGCAGCATGCATGACTATATGGGTCTGGTGGTTGTAAAGCTAGGGGCCGGGTGTTTCATTGCCCATGGTATGGATGGATGAGCGCTTGTGCTGGGTAGGAGGCACAACTGGGGGAGACATGTCGAATCCTTCCAGTGGGATGCAAACAACTATAAGTTGAAAGACGGGACAAAAGGAACAACGTTTCTATGTGTCATGTGACATTGCTGATCAGATGATCAGTCTTGTAGTTGTTGGATAGTATGTATCTGCGACTTTAGTGAATGTTTCACGCACAGATAGTGTCCAAAACGCCTTTCCGAGGCAGTTTGGAGATGTCTTCGACTCCTTGTATTTGAAGATACTCATCTAGAGCCTGTAGCTCATGACATGCCCCATCAGGCTCCCATGTAGTGTCTCCCAGATTCCAGCGCACCTGGAACAGTAGCTTATTGTTGTCCCACTTATGGGCCATGATCTCATCGACAAGCCATTCCTGATCATCAGGTGTGCCAAAGTCATAATACATATGTGCCTCCTGATGCGGGAATAGCACGTCATTATTCGCATGATAGGAACGAAGTTTGCTCCAATGGAATCGGTCATGTAGATGCCAGCCTCGCAGCTGGGCTGGGAGCTTGACTTTATAGTTGGAAGTGCTCGATTGTGCGTCAAGTACTTTGAACGGACTGACATATTTCGGTAATAATTTTGTTGCTCGTCCCTTTGGAAGTGAGAGATCCGCAGTGGACACATATACAAGGTCGCCAGGCGTGAATGTATCCTCCTCGCGCTGATGGTGATTCACGTGGTGCGTTTGGTGCACTCTACTCTCGATAATAGAATTGTGCGTGTCAGTGAGGTTTTGTAACACACGCAACATGAATTGCTTCACGCCAGGCATAGTGCTCGGTTCGGGGACAAATCCTGGGTTAACGCTAGGTGTGTACCCATAGTTAAGTTCAAATGGGGTGAACCCTGATGAATTACTAATGGTGGAATTCAGTGCAAATTCTACCATTGGTATTTTCTCGGACCAGTCTTGCTGATCTGGCCGTACGGTGGCACGGAGGATCTGCGCTACAGATCTAATTGCACGCTCTGATGCACCGTCCGTCTGGGGATGGAATGATGTGGACATAAGGAGTTTTGTCCCTAGGAGTTTATGGGTTTCGTGCCAGAACTTGGACGTAAATTTGGAGTCCCTATCCGAAATGATTGATTCGGTGAGACCATGTAAATGGACTATTTCACGTATGTACAGCCAGGCTAGTTCACTAGCTGTCGTTGTGGTTTTGATGGGCACTAGATGTACCATTGATGTAAGGCGGCAGAGGACCACCCATAGATAGTCATATCTGCCTGATTCCAGGAATGGGCCTATGAAGTCCATAGCTATAGATCTCTAAGGCCTCATGGGGATCGGAAGGCTGTGTAGTAACCCAGGTACTCTTTGTGTGCTGGACTTTGTCATCTGGCAAATAGGGCACGTCTTGCAATACTGCTCAACATCTTGGCCAATTCGCGACCACCAATAATGGCGTCGAATATAATCCACTGTTTTCTGCGGTCCAAGGTGCCCTAGGACTTCATGTACTTGTACAATTATTATCTCTGTTAATTGTCGCTTATTTTGAACAATGGACAGTATACAAAGTATAGAGGCGTTCGCCCGATTTCGTGTGTACATGAGGTCATCGATGATCTTGAAAGATTTGTGGTGCCCGACATTCTGAAGTACTTTGGAGCATAATGGGTCTTTTGCATACCCATTCTTGATGTCCTCTAGGACAGAGCGGTCACCTTCTACGTGAGGGTGTAGATCTGGCAGGTGATCCAGCGATTCACCAACTATTGGATCTGACTGGGCATCAAACAATGGTTGTGCATCGGTAGACGATTCGATCCCGCCTTCTTTATAAGCAGCCAAATCAGCTGCCTCCTGTTGCCGATCCTCAACTGCTTCAGCGATGGGGCACTTTGGCATGAATGTGATGGGTTCATCTGCTCGTCGCAGGGTGTGACACTGACGTTGAGGGCGTGACTGCGACCCTCCTTCGGACTCCCGCATTGCATGGCTCTCTTCGAATCTGTCCCAGGGGAGATCTTCTCCTTCAGGGTCAAGTCGCGCATCTGCGCTAACATATTGGGATGCCTCATACTTCTCATCCCAGTTATTGCTTTCATAGTACCTGGATAGCGCATCCGCTACAAGATTTGATTCTCCTTTAACATAAGTAATTTCATAGTCAAAGCGCACGAGGAACTCCATCCATTGCATTTGTCTACTATTCAGGCACTTTTGCATCTTGAAGAATTCTAAGGCTTTGTGATCGGTGACCACAATCAGCTTTCTACTGAGGAGTTTGTCCTCCCATTTAATGAGTGCTTCAAGAATGGCAATTGTTTCCATTTCAAACACTCAATAGTTCATCTGCGCCGCAGTGAACTTCTTGGATATAAAGCCGGCAGGGCGGCAAGTCTGCCATGTACTCCCTTGGCCATACATGGCGCCGATGCCCGACATCAAGGTGTCGCAGATAACCCAGGTGGGTTCATTCGATTGCAGGTCAATCAGTTTTAGTATGGGCGATTTACATGCTATTGCCTTGATGTTGTTGAAGCAAGCTTCATGTAGTGGCTTCCAATAGAAGGGTTGCCCATTCCTGCAGATGGCAGAGAGGGGGCCAGTGTACATGGTAACGTCTGGCATAAAGTGTGATAGATATTGCATGAGACCCAGGAATCATTGGACCTCTTTTAGGTTCCTAGGCGTACGCCATTCACAAACGCATGCCATCTTGTCGGCATCAGTATGGAGTCCTTTATCATTGATTACATGACCAAGGCAGTCCATAGATTGTAAATACAAGTCACACTTCGCCTTTTCCAAGAAAAGGTGGTATTCGCAAAGCTTTTCAAATACATATTCAAGGTGCTTCTCATGATCTTCTATAGTGAGACTAAACACAAATATGTCATCAAGATAGATGTGCACATATAGTCTGATCGCGTCGCGAAATATTACAGTTACTAGCCGTTGGAAGGTAGCGGGCCCATTACAGTCACCCTGCTGTATGACATTGCTTTCATGCGTTCCAAAGACCGTCGCAAAGGTGGTTTTGTAAATGTTGTCTGGTTCGACACTGATTTGCTTGTAAGCGTTGGAAAGATCTATTTTCAAGCAGTATTTCGCTCATGCAACATCCATTTGGATCTGATCCTGATCTGGGAATAGGGTCACATCTTTTACAGTGTTGTTGTTTTGCTGACGACAATCCATGACTGTGTGTATTTTCCCCATTTTCTTCGGGATGCATAGCAGCAGTGCTGCTTGTGGTACTGGTTTGGGAATCCACCACCTGGCTTCCACATAATGCCGCACCTTTTCCATGAGTTGCGGTTTCATTGCGTCCAGGCAACGCGGCAAGTGATATTGATACCGTTTTCCTTCATCAATAAGAGGAATCCAGTGATTGATTTCTCTAAGAGGTGGGAGTTCCTTCGGTGCTCCATTCATTATATCAGCATACATGGTGAACCATCATTCATGGAGTTGCTGTAGATCAACAGGCTCTTGCTTTATATCACTCAAGTCCATAGTTATTTTATCCATTGCTTGTACGCGTTTACTCTCCCCCCCCTCAGGGGAAAGTTTGGGTTTGTCCTGGCTGCGGAATACAATAATTCGTGAGGGAGCCGCTAAGCTGGATGGGCCTCATTGCGAAGTGTGCACTGATGGCCAATCTGCTGAAGGAGACATGCATGCCTGTGTTGCTCGCTTCTTAGCGAGCATTAAGTCTTCCTGACCAGAGGTTAGAGTTGGGATGAGTTTCCCTTGTGCAGTCAGGGTATCGGTACCAAAGTCGAGCATGAGACCGTACCTGTGCATGAATGGGGTACCAATAATCATGTCATATCGGTCGATATTGACGACATCCAAATAAGCATCGTCTTTAGTGATGGAGCCCAATTCCAAATGGGTTCTGGTCCTGAAGTTGATCATGGAATGGCTGCCCACCATTCCAAGTTGCAATGGAACTAGATTTTCCAACTGCATGACTTTGAGTTTTGCCACACAGGTAAAGTCGTGCATGATTGACACCGTCGTGCTGCCTGAGTCTAGCAGCGCATAGGCCTCAAGGCCATTCACCTTCACTGGTGCCACCAAACAGCAGCGGTCACTTCCAAAAGTTTTTGGGTGTTCCCCATTCTCATAGTTGCGGTGCTGAGCTGTGCGAAATTCATGCTCCCGTGCTGTATTTGTATCATCATATACCACAGCAATGCGTGCCACTGCGTCTGAACTAACGTGTACAGGGGAGGAACTCTCCAGCCCATGATCTGGGCGATGGGTTGTCATTGGCTTGTTCTGGGGGGAACTTCCCATGTTCGTGGTCAATGGACCTTTGGATTGGCCTTGACCACAAGGCTCTGTGGGACCAAGCTCAGGGGTCGTCGACCTCATTTGTACATCCTTGTCTTTAGGCGAAGGTGAATATCCAGGCTGACTTTCAATCAGCTTATCCTCAAGTTTCAAGTATTCCTTCTAGATGTAATTGTATTGATCTTGCCAGAAGTCTGCTTCGCCCTTCCGGAGTGAAGCTTCTAAGCGTTCGCACTCAAGCTCCTCTATGAGTTTGTTACATTCTTTGACCATGCAGTGGTTTGACTGGCACCAGCCATCCAATCATATTTGTAATTGGTGGTTTTGTTGTTCCAATGCTTTGATGGCATTTAACTCCGGCTCGGGCAATCACCCCCCTTCGTGGGCCAGGTCCCATTCAAGCCGAATGAGCTTTTGCTCGTATTGGTCGTGGGTTTTCCATGCAGACTCATAAGTGGGGTCATGTGTGATTTTTGTCATCGCTTCTGCAATAACAAGGTGTTCCTTGTATTTTGTGCACCATTCACAATTACAGATGTGCGTAATTCCGTCGTGTGGAGTAAATTCCCAAGTGGCTCTGCATACCCATGGGACATGTTGATAACATGCCCTCAGGGCTTCTAGATGGGGCTGCCAGTCCTGATTTTCGAATGTTATGTCAGAGGATGTAGCACTCATTGCGCTAGAGATAGAGCTCCTGCTCGACTCCATGAGTGGTGAGCTAGTGCTTGCCTCATCACTCATGGCTCGGATATACTTGAGTTCTTCATCGTCAGATGGTGGCTTGTAGCCTTCATATTCATCATATGACGGTTCTTCGTTGTCATACTGTGAGCCATCTGGGAGATCGTCCTGGCTAGGTCTGTCTGGATCACCTTCTGCAAGAATTTCGCCATCTTCAGGTTCCTGGACCTGTTCTTGGTCCTGAGTGGACTCAACTTGGTCTGGTTGATCTCCATCAGACCTATCATCCAAGACCTGCGCGGCAAATATTTGCCGTTGTTCAGGTTTCTTGTATTGTAGACATTTGGGATCTGATGCTATGTGTCCGACCTTACCACACCGATAACAACTCAGTTTTGACGTGTTGCTCCTTAGAGCTGATGTGTTTGGAGTTGTGGCTTTACCACGATCTCCTGTAGGGGGATTCTGAGTAGGACACCTTGTTTGTGCCCCGGTAGTCATGTTGGTCCTAGGTCGTTGTGATCTAGTGGGTGCAATTTGGGATCGTTGATTATCACGCGACCCCATGCCTTTGATCTGTCCGCTGCCAGCGGGCGTTAATGCAGGAATAGGCTGTCTATCAGCTCCTCGACCTGACTTAAGTGACATTAAAGTCTTTTCAAGCTGTCGAGCTTTTTGAACTATGTCGTCAATGGAGCTGTGCTCAGTGGATATGCCTTCATACAGGGCAAGGTGATGCCGATACTCTGCTGGCATACCATTAAGTAACCTCCTCTTAAAGGAGTATGAATCTGGGTACTGGGCCAGACGCCCTGCCCACATCAATAGGTTGCGATAGAATGCCATGATGCCTTCTTTGCGTGAAAAGCACACTTGTGCGTAATGCTGCATAGCCTGCTGGGCAGTAGCTGTGGTGATAAAGGCTCGGAATAGCCCAACGATTATGGACTCAAATGTCCAATTGCGAATTATACGTGTCAGGCATTCAACTTCGTGGCTAAACTACCGTTCTGCCTTCCCTTTGAGGCTGGTTCCTGTAACTAGAATCCGGTCTCCATCTTTGTCTGCTCCAGTTAGGTGGTGCAGTTTAAAAAACCTCAGTAGGCCTTGCAGCCAATTGTCTAAATGATCAAAGTCGTCTTCGCCTTCATAGGCTTCCGGTAACTTGGCTCGAATGCCTTTGAGTTCTGGTAAATCATTGGGGATTCCAGATAAGGATTCTCTGATGTGTTGTCTCAGATTATCGATCATGTTGACTTCATGATCTGGATCTGGGTATCTCTGCACAATGGCAGGATAATGTGTTTGCATAGGGGCTTGAGCCTGTGCATGTATTGGAATCGCAGGTTGCATCGGGGGGCATGCTTTGCGTGGGCCCCGGTACTGTTATTGGCCCAACAAGCTGTTGTGGCCTTGCGCTCATTGATTGACAAGCATAATCCTGGTCTAGCGCATCATGCGTTAGGCCTCCATATGCTGTTTGTCCTGCGTCGTTAGGCTCTGGGTGCCCAGTACCTTGGAATATCCACTCGAGTTGGTTGGGGTCCTGTGATCCCTCGTTTTCACTATTTCGCGAATCATGTCTGGCATCTTCATTATCGCTAGGGTCCAAGGGACCATGCTCTAGTTCCAGCCTGTCCTTTCTGAGTATCCGTAGAGGGGGGCTGGGCATGCGTCCACGCAGTCTTCTTGTTTCCGCGCAGATATGCGATTGTGCCATTCGCATGGCATAACACTGATCTGCTGCGATCATTCTACCTGCCCTATTGTTGGGCGATGCATTATAGCCATCATCAATTTCGAAGCTTTCAAATTGGGCTTGGGCATCTTTGTGGTACCCCATGTCTGTGGTTTCTTCCTCAGGTCTGCGCTTGTGATATAGCATTTGGCTATCTGAGTCGTAAGGAGAGTGTATATATATACTCTGGCCTTCGCTTAGGCGCCTAAACATGTATTGCATGCTTTCCATAGCATCTTCAAACTCGTTAGTTCAAGTATAAGAATCGACAATCTTAGACTTGAGGTTATCTAAGCCTGAGATCTTTGAGTAAATTTCGCTCAGCTCTTGTTTTTGCTAAATTGCATCCACCCTGCTTTCTTTTGCACAGTCGGACCAATATTTTATTGTCCTTTCAAACAATTCTCGGTCCTTATTGGCGTATGCCATATGGGGTGGAACCTCTCTCATTTTATGTGGTGAGGTGAATGTTTTGCTTCCATGCAATATACCAGTAGCGTGCCGTTTTCCTTTGTCTGTTGGGACTTCGGAGAAGGGTGTGCTAAATATGGTTGGGCCTGCTGATAGGCCAATGCTTGTGGAGACAGTGTTATATGCCTGCTCTTGAAGCTGTGCAGATTTCTCCATATTTTCGCGAATGGTCTCATGTTTGCTCAACGCATTGTCAGTGGGTGTTTCCCTTCTGGGTGATGTCTGTTCGATGTTAGAGGTTTCCGCAATCGAAGTCAATAGGCTCTCCTCACAGAGAGCGGTATCCTCATCACAAGGGAGTGCACTGTCATTGTGGGAAGCTATAATCTCCTTGTGGGGGGTTGTCTCCTCTTCACGAGGTGTGTTTGTCCCCTTGCAGGGAATTGCGCTCTCCAAGTGAGCGATTGTATCACCATGACAGGGAACTGGGCGAACTACACCTTGTGCTCTGCATATCTGTCCACGATGTGCTCCACAAGTAGATGAGCACGTGTTACACACAGGGGGTCCTTCGTTGGACATTCCGTAGTTCGATTTATATCTCGATGACTATTTTAAGGAGAACAAATAATTTCTCTTTTCCCTTTATATAGCCGTTTACTATGGGGATTTTTGTACTGTTTAGGTGAAGCACGCAGTGAGGGCGATATATGAGGTCGCTTTTGCAAGATACTTGTCGATAGTAAGGGTAATGTTGCTTTCGCAAGTGATAAACCTTTGTTGGAGGTTTAAAAAAGTGTAACACGCTTGCGCGTGCTGATTATAAGATGGAAAGGGGACTAAAACCTCTTAAGAACTTCATGCAATCAAAACCTGCCCAAATTGTGGTTTAATTGCAAAAGTTATTGTAAAGAAGTTGTCTGCCCTTCCACATCGGAAGGGCGCACTTTATATACATATAGTACTTAATTGTATTCTACTTTGGGACTCATCTGATGAGTCCTTATTGTCCTTCACGCACATGCACATAAGTCTGAGGGCCTTGTCCCTCGACATGTGGTCCCTTATTGTAGGGTTGGTACTCTATGTGTTTTGGAGTATTTGGACGCATGTGCTCTATTGTGCGTGCTTCAAAGGCAATTGATTGCCATGTCTTATCGCACTTAGAATAGGTGCGTTTGTTATCGATGTAAGGTGGTCGTCGGCTTTCAGCTACCTTATAGCCCACTATGATGACCTGCCAGCATATAGGGGTCAATAACATAGCTTCACAAATGTTTTATATATTTTAGTATTGCAATGAAAACACCACATTGGCCCACAGCAGCCTAAATGAAATCACATGCAAGCACTCCAATGCACTGCCCTTACCGATAAGCCCGAGTTGGCCCCCAGCAGTGTGAAAGCAATCATGCACAACCGCTCATATGGGTTTATTTCATGCACTGCAGTGCTCAGACAATTAGCTCGCACTGGCCCATCAGGAACACAGTGGGTGGGATGGCTGCTGGGAGAAATGCTCGCATTGGCCCACGATGCAAATGTACTGTCCTTGCCGATGGGCTAGAGCTAGCCCATAGCAGCATGAAAATAATGGTGCTCAAGCATCCACATGGGCCCATTTCATGCATTGTAGTGCTCAGAGTCTCAGACAATTAGTTCGTATTGGCCCATCTGGAGCACAGCAGGCTGTCTTACAAGACTGTCACGTGGGCTGGCATAATTTTCGGTAAGCAGCGATAGCTGCTAGGAGAAATGCTTGCATTGGACTGTGATACCAATGCACTGCCATTGCCGATGAGCTCAAGTTGGCCTGTAGCAGCCTGAAAACAATCATGTGCAACCACTTGCATGGGCCTATTTCATGCACTGCAGTGCTCAGACAATTAGCTCACATTGGCCTGTGATGCGAATGCACTGTCCTTGCCGATGAGCTAGAACTGGCCCATAGTAGCATGAAAATAATCGTGTGCAAGCATCCACATGGGTCCATTTCATGCATCATAGTGCTTAGACAATTAGTTTGTATTGGCCCATCAGGAATACAGTAGGGCCTTACAAGATTATCACATGGGCCAGTGAAATTTTTGGTAAATGGGATAGCTGCTGGGAGAAATGCTTGCATTGGCCCATGATACCAATGTACTGCTATTGCCAATGAGCTCGAGTTGGCCTCCAGCAGCCTGAAAGCAATCATGCACAACCACTTGCATGGGCCTATTTCATGCACTGTAGTTCTTAGACAATTAGCTCACACTGGCCCATGATGTGAATGTGCTGCCTTTGCTGATGAGCTAGAGCTGACCCATAGCAGCATGAAAATAATTGTGCGCAAGCATCCGCATGGGCCCATTTTATGCATCGTAGTGCTCAGACAATTAGCTTGCATTGGCCCATTGGGAACACAGCAGGCTGACTCACAAGACTGTCATGTGGGCTAGCATAATTTTCAGTAAGCGGGATGGCTGCTGGGAGAAATGCTTGCATTGGCCCATGATACCAATGCACTGCCATTGCTGATGAACTCAAGTTGGCCTCCAGCAGCCCAAAAGCAATCATGTGCAACCACTCACATGGGCCTATTTTATGTACTGTAGTTCTTAGACAATTAGTTTGCATTGGCCCATCAGGAACACAGTGGGCTGACTCACAAGACTGTCATGTGGGCCGGCATAATTTTCAGTGAGCAGGATGGCTGCTGCATGTGATACCAGCACACTGCCATTGCCGATGAACTCAAGTTGGCCTCCAGCAGCCTGAAAGCAATCACGTACAACCACTTGCATGGGCCTATTTCATGCACCGTAGTTCTCAGACAATTAGTTCGCATTGGCCCATTGGGAACACAGTGGGCTGACTTATGAAACTGTCATGTGGGCTGGCATAATTTTTGGTGAGCGGGATGGCTGCTAGGAGAAATGCTCACATTGGCCTGTGATACCAACGTACTGCCATTGCCAATAAACTTGAGTTGGCCTCCAGCAGCCCGAAAGCAATCACATGCAACCACTCATATAGGCCTATTTCATGCACCACAGTGCTCAGACAATTAGCTTGCATTGGCCCATGATGCAAATGCACTGTCCTTGCTGATGAGCTAGAACTGGCCCATAGTAGCACGAAAATAATCGTGCGTAAGCATCCACATGGGTCCATTTCATGTATCATAGTGCTCAGACAATTAGTTTGTATTGGCCCATCGGGAATACAGTGGGGCCTCACAAGATTGTTGCATGGGCCAGCGAAATTTTTGGTGAGCAGGATGGCTGCTGGGAGAAATGCTTGCATTGGCCCATGATACCAACACACTGCCATTGCCGATGAGCTCAAGTTGGCCTCCAGCAGCCTGAAAGCAATCACGTGCAACCACTCGCATGGGCCTATTTCATGCACCGTAGTTCTTAGACAATTAGCTCATACTGGCCTGTGATGCGAATGTGCTGCCTTTGCTGATGAGCTAGAGCTGACCCATAGCAGCATGAAAATAATCGTGTGCAAGCATCCGCATGGGCCCATTTTATGTATCGTAGTGCTCAGACAATTAGCTTGCATTGGCCCATCGGAAACACAGCAGGCTGACTCACGAGACTGTCGTATAGGCTAGCATAATTTTCAGTGAGCAGGATGGCTGCTGGGAGAAATGCTTGCATTGGCCTGTGATACCAATGCACTGCCATTGCCGATAAACTCAAGTTGGCCTCCAGCAGCCTGAAAGCAATCATGTGCAACCACTCGCATAGGCCTATTTCATGCACCATAGTTCTTAGACAATTAGTTCGCATTGGCCCATTAGGAACACAGTGGGCTAACTTACAAGACTGTTGCATGGGCCAGCATAATTTTTAGTGAGCATGATGGCTGCTGGGAGAAATGCTTGTATTGGCCCATGATACCAATGCACTGCCATTGCTGATGAGCTCAAGTTGGCCTGCAGCAGCCTGAAAGCAATCACATGAAACAACTCACATGGGCCTATTTCATACACCATAGTGTTCAGACAATTAGCTCACACTGGCCCATGATATGAATGTGCTGCCCTTGCTGATGAGCTAGAGCTGGCCCATAGCAGCATGAAAATAATCGTGCGCAAGCATCCGCATGGGCCCACTTCATGCATCGTAGTGCCTAGACAATTAGCTTGCATCGGCCCATCGGGAACATAGCGGGTTGCCTCACGAGACTGTTGTGTGGGCTGGCATACCTTTCAGTGAGAAGAATGGCTGCTGGGAGAAAT
>Ga0307510_10003951_pt1 | contig 17378 bp, 12 predicted proteins | sample 12_EM_MG_FD_207224 | JGI IMG/M metagenome (GOLD analysis project Ga0307510, IMG submission 207224) | Populus trichocarpa ectomycorrhiza microbial communities from riparian zone in the Pacific Northwest, United States - 12_EM | ecosystem: Host-associated > Plants > Roots > Unclassified | place...
GTTGGAGTACAGAACGACGACGGTTGGACACCATCTCAGATAGCACTGCGGCGTGGGTATCGGAAGGTGGTGCAATTATTGTCGGAATATAACATACATGAGACGGGTCATACGTGAGATGAATGGGATCATGGGATACTAGTGCTGTAGTGTACGGACTTAATACACTTTTTCAGAAGTTTACAGATGATATAAATCAACGACAAGTGCCAATTTACTCGCAACAACGCCCGTTTTTGACTTATTCCGATCTCTAGACGCCTGAATATGTTGCAGTGTTGTCCTGGTCAATGCAGTATCAATAGTATTGTAGTTTGTAGCTCTGGGTCATCCGACAGCCTGAGACATGATTAACTTCCCATATTCTTGTTGCAAATTCGGGTCGTGCTCCCCCGGCTCGCGCATGCATGGAGCCTGTCAGAGTCAACAGCAGCAGACTGTCATTCAGTGTGTCGTCACTGGCAAGACTAGCGTCAACATCAAAGAAGGTCCTATGTCACCCAAAAATAGGTTAGGGACAGGTCTATAGGCAAACAACTAGTAGCTGTTTGCCTGATAGTACCAGTCTTCAAGGTTCAAGTTGGAGGCAGAACAGTCGTCGTGTATATTGAGCACGAGTTCCATGCGATTTGAGATTAGATCCGCTCTCAAGCTGCTCTCTCTTCGAATCGGCCCCATCAGCCTCTGCTGTGTGCGCCCAAACAATATTCCAAGACGACTCGACACGTAAATTGCTCGGAAGATCGTGTTGAGCGTCTACTATCAATCCATATCGGAACAATGCACAAACCAGGTCACCCACAACGTGTTTGTGTATATCGGTCCCACCAGTACAGCAATTTTCATCCTCATCTGCCTTCCCGAAGACGCCTCTCATCAATCCTGTAGTTCCGATAGCTGCAATGTGTGGGGATGTCAACCCAAGAGGAAGGTAGGCTGGGGGATGGAACAAGAGGAAACAGCGAGTGAGAGGGAACGAGAGCAAGGATGAATGGTAATTCCAAGACCGGGCGAGGGCGCGGACGACGATTCTGCTGCGCAAAGCCGGGCCTATAAAGAAGACAAAGGTGAGAAGAAGAGAAAACGACATTACGAGCAACACTCTCGTTTGGCGTCGAACGGGACAAAGCAGTCGCGCGAAAAGAGTGAGTGAACGAGTTGAATTGGATCGAAAAAGATAGCGAACGTGAATGGTACTTGCACTCCACAGGAGCAGGAGACTTGCTTATATACGTACGCTACCTAACAAGGCTTGTAGTAGTGTAGTAGTATTGGAAGAATGGGGCCATGAGGGCGAAGTCGGGAAAGCGGTGTGGAAGGAAGGCGGAGGTGTTGGCGCAGCAAAAGCTATCAATAAATTCGGGTTATTTCTCGCTAGTTAACCCATAAATCTACCTCTAATTATCTCGAATAATCATACGACGGATCTGCTTCGCGCGTCCTCTGGAAGATGTCCGCTTCTAACTCTCCGAACATTTTCAACAGCCAGGGGTTCCTAACGGAAAAGAAGTTCAGCAAGCACGGACGTCGCCAGTGCCTTGGCGAGGAATGATTGACCCCGCCTGGCGTGCCATACAGCAGGAGGCTTGCGGGTCAAAGATGGGTGATCAAAATGCACGTCGGTGCGATCAAGTGATTGTGGTCACGGATGCCCGGGAGGGTTTTGTGTCGGTAGTCGCGGTGGTGGGGGATTCCGGTTCATCGGGGAGGTCGCGGTGGTTTGCGAGGGGCATGACATCGAGACGCGAGTTTGCGGCTCCCTGATGATTTTCAGTTAGACATACATGAATCATGGCATGGCGCAACGTTCACGCACTGGATAAAAACCATTCGACACCGCTGCATTTTATATCACAAGATGGCGGCGCTGGGGTCGCACACTACTCGTACTGCTCGAGAATGACACTGTCGTTGACGATGACAAGGAACTAACTCCGCTGCATGTCACATCACAATGTGGCAACGCCAGGGTTGCATGCCTACTGCTCGAACATGGTGCGAATATCCATGTGCAGAACAAGAAGGATCAGACACCGCAACACCTACTATTGGCCATGTTGGAACAACGAATCGCCGGATGATGATATTGATACCATACGGCTCTTCCTAGAGTGGAGGTGACTCCACGCTGTGTGAGTTCGAAGGGTAGTTCTTGGGATCCGAGACGTTCGCGATCCCGAAGGGAAAGCAAAAGCGCGAAGGGGAGGAAGAGAAGAGGCCGCGCGCCCGAAAGGCCGGGAGCACGCGAGCGGAATCGTAAAGGGGCGTAACAAAAAGCTTGAGACGGCGCGGCACGCGAACGAGAAGGGGAAAGAATGGTCTAAGATTGCATGGGATACTCTGATACTTGGCCGAGGCCAGGCAAGAGGGTTTATATACAAGTACGCTACGGTGTCGTCCCGTGTCCGATGGGCTAAGTAGAAAAGGGAAAACTAAAGAGGGAGAGCGGGGGTTCTGAGATGAAGGAGAGACAAGGAAACGTACGAAAGGAGAAAACTAGTCCTACAATCCATAAGATGCGACTCCGGGCGATATGTGATCCTGAGCGGGGACTCGACTGGCGAGGCGTCGCGTATGCTGTTGTCTTGACAACTCGAGGCGGTGAGGTGGGCGATCCGCGTGGCGTTGGCAGTAGAGCTCGAGGCCGGGACGAGAGGGGACTTGAGCGTGAGGGGCAGACGACGAGGAATGGAGGCGAGGTGTGCGAGTGGTGCTGGTTGAACGCTGAACACGTCGGGTTTGCAGGCACGCCGAGGCCGTCACGTGGTCGACAGTGCTCCGTTCCGAGGCGGAGGCAAGGCGCGGTGTGGCAGGCTGCTGATAACAACCACTCTCTGCTACATGGGGCACCCTACTGCGGACACGTCAGGGTTGCATAGCTGCTGCTTGGACGTGGTGCAAATATCAATGCGCGGAAAGAAGAGGGACACACAGCTGCACCGAGTATTGGTCAGACTCGGTGATGACGCTGGGGCTCGTTACATTCATACGATGTAGCATCAGAATATGGCAGCGCCATGCTCGAGTGTGGCGCAAGCGTCCATCTCCAGAACAACGGGGGTCAGACCCCCTCCCAAGTTGCGTCGGCGAGGGGTCACGAGGAGATCGCGCGCTTGTTGTTTGGAACATTCGCAGAGTGAGCAAAAGATGTGCCATTTACCAGTACAATTCGTCCATAAAGTACCTGAACAATCCCATCCCATTCTGTCGTATTTTATAGTCCCATACAGCGACTTCTCGTTTGTAACATCCCTCCCTAAAAGGACCAACCCACAAAGATCTGGGCCATGTGCCCGCTGGGAGGACTGCCAGTGTGTCACAGTGGTAGCGATGGATGCCCAGCGCCGGAAAAACTGCCATTCAAAGCAGGAATCTTGACGGGGAAGCCAGAGATAGGATGACTGGGACAAGCAATACATCGCGTAAGGTGGACAGGCATGGGTGACATCCTTTTGCGAGATTTATTAGCGTTATCATCACCTGGAGAATGGGGTATTATTAATCACACCTTGATCAAGGCGACGCACTTACCTTTACGAATCCGCAGGTGGCGGTGCTCCCACTCTGTTTCCGCCTCTGCCCCTTCCTCTGTCTCGTCTACCACGTCCGCAACTCGTGGAGGTGGGCGGGTTAGGGTCGACAGATGCCAGGGCGTCCGATATAGCGCCTGTTAGCGGAGCTTGCTGCGACGGGCGTGGTGGGGCCTGCTTGGCCTCGCGCTGGAGGACCGTAGGGCAGATGAAACGCCAGGCTGCAGAGGCCCGCCCTACGTCCGTGTGTTGTCCTCCTCCCTCCGTTCCCCCTCCTCGAGCTAGAGGTACTATTACTTGCGGGCTCACTTTCCTCCTCGTTCTCCTTTTCTGCTGCGCACTCCCGCCTGTTGCCGCCTTTCGTGACGCCACCACCACTGGGGGCTGCCTCGAACTCCCTCGACGCGAGTCCAAGCACGCGCCGCAACTGTCTTCCAGAACCGTCAGAGCCCGAAGGCGCAAGGGAGGGTGCAGGTGCGGGCGTAATGGAGATACCAGAGTCTGTGGGGCGACACAAAGATGAAGGGGCCATCGATGCGGCTTGACCTGGTGACGTGGACGGTGGTTTGAGTTGATGCTTGCTGCCTCGCCTGGATTTGCCCTTGCTCGGAAAGGACGGAGATGGCTAACCACAGGTGGAGCAGCGGATGTGTTTCCGGTCTTCGACTGCGTTGTGAAGCCAGCCTGAGCGGACACCTTCTGGGCGCCTGCAGCGGTGGCCGCAGCCTCTTCGCGGCTCATTTGCCAGGCGGCGCGGTTAAATCTCCTCTTTGTTTCGCCTCGGAAGCAGCGCCGAGGGCGGCCGCGGCCTTCTCTTTGGAACCGTCCTTCTTGGATGCTCGAGCGGCGTCCTTGTATTGGGGATGATTCCATTAGATCGCCTCTTTGTCCCGTTGGATAGATTTCTCGGTTTTGAGGGCGTCCAATAAGGGCGTGGAAGTCGGCATGGCAGGACATTCAGTAGGGGCAACTAGAATCGTGCGAGCTAAATGATGTCTGGAAACGATATGCGCGACGGGACGGACCTAGCATCTCCAGGAGCTGGTCAGCGTCGTGAGGCCTACTTGAAGGAAGCTCCAAGGACTGCAGAAAGGCGATGTATTCCTCATCTGATTCAGATGATTAGGCGAGAGACGCTTCGAAAGATCACGACGTACCTTGATCGATGGTCGCGTTCCTACTGTCCACCATTTTCTTCTCCAGTGGTAGATTTTGATATGGGGCAAACTCCACCACGGCTTGCGGTCGCTCCCTTTGTACATCAATCCAGATCGCGTCATTTTGAGTTCAAGCACCGAACAAAGATGACGAAAAAACACGGACCTGCTGCATGTTTGAATACGTGCCCATCGTACTCACGACTGAACGCTTTCAGATCTGAATCGCGCCATTGATGATGTCCGTAAGTGCCCACCAAATTGCAACAATTTTGTCTGTGGCACTCACTTCTTCTTTACTTTACTAGGATAAAGCTCCTTCAAAATTACAGCTTCATTGGTGACCCAGGTCTGCATGGACTGCCAAAAGATCTGCTCGGGGTGGTTCGGGGGCAACCTGCACACGACGGCCTTGAGGCCTTGCTTGATGCGTTCTGAGCCAACGGTTTCGGACTGTCCCTGTTGCTTTTCCTTGGCTTTGGATCGGGATTGAAATTTCTTTGCGCTTGGCAGGTTCGGTGGTTGTACTGGACATCGAGAGGCAGCTGCGAAGTCGGTTACACAGTAAGCCACTGTGTGAGCGTCGTACAGCATGTAATGTACTGGGGATATCGTCGAATTAGGCAAGTCGCTGGGAGACGATCCGGTCCAGAGTCGCCGTGCGCGCACAGTTTGGGCGTGATCGAGTCTTCCAGCTCGCCAAGAACTTCATCAGGAAAACCTTCCCGCTAACCGGGGGTAAATTTGTCTCACTAGAAAGCTATCAATAAATTCGGGTTATTGCTCGCTAGTTAACCCCCCATAATCTACCTCTAATTATCTCAAATAATCATACGACGGATCTGCTTGGCCCACCCTCTGGAAGATGTCCGCTTCTAACTCTCCGATATACATTTTCAACAGCTCGAGGTTCTTAACGGAAAAGAAGTTCAGCAAGCACGGACGTCGCCAGTGCCTTGGCGAGGAGATTCTTGACCCCGCCTGGCGTGCCATACAGCAGGAGGCTTGCAGGTCAAAGATGGGTGATCAAAATGCACGCAGATGCGATCAAGTGATGGTGGTCACGGAGGCCCGGGAGGGTTTTGTGTCGGTAGTCCCAGAGGTGGAGGGGTCCGGATCGTCGGGGAGGTCGCGGTGGTTTGCGAGGGGCATGGCATCGAGACGCGAGTTTGCTGCACCCTGATGATTTTAGACATACATGAACAATTGCGAAATGCGGGAGACGTTATGATTCAAGAGCGTTGGCTTCCTCTTCGATTCCTTGAAGTCCTCTCAATCGCTCGTGTCGGGTCTTAGTACACAATCCATGTAAATGGTTAAAACCAGTGGGGAATGACATGCTAAGAGTGACGTACCTAGTGTAATTGAATCCCTCCAAAAGAGCAGCTATATTGGAGATTGTGTTGCTAAACTCCGTGAATATAAGTCTGTATCAAAAAATGTCAGCGACTAGCTAGCGAGTTGAACTGCCATCTGACAGTTAGGTAGAGTGGCACCAGGAGTATCTTCGTCTTTCTTCCTTGACTGACTTGTATTTGTAAAACATCCAGGACCATTTGCAGTCGTTGTTGATATCCAGTAGCCAACTGGAGGTCCCACTGCAAGCGGTGATTATACAGGGACCATGTTTCATGGTCCAAACCTTGCCAAGGGTACATTTTCCGTCGCTCGATTCAAGAATTAATCATAAGACATAAATTTCCCCATGAAAATCCATACGCTTATCGAATGGGTTGAGGAGGATGCGCGGCTATTTGGCGTCGGCCTCAATGGTGAAGAGGACTCATGGGAACAGGGTTGTATGGGCTAACCTGAAGATTATGCGGCAAACGACAGACAGTTGATGAGCGCTGAGTCATGGGCCGGGGTGACAGGGGTCCTCCAAGGAATGACGACCAACTTCGTTCGCGTCTAGCCCTTGAGTTGTGGGAAATGGGACAACCACTTGGCCGATCCTGGAGTGGATGTCCAATGCCAACTGATCTGGCCACCTGGTCAGGCAAACTCACTGGCTTACGGGACTCACAGCAAATCCAGGGAATATGTTGAACAGATAGACAGTGGCGTTCCTCATTTCCCTTCTTTGGTGTGCCACATCAATTTACATGCGACGGCGGTGCGGTGGTGGCGTGACCCACTGACCAGCAAATCTGATCCTTGTAATTGTAATTCTCTCTACTCGTCCCCTTACTCTCCCCATTTTGATGTCTTCAATGGCCGCATCCTCCTCGTCCTTTCAACCCATCCTAGATGCCGCACTAGTCAACTATCACAAGCACACCAAACTTGACCTCACCAAACATTCCTCCGCAGAGAAACTCCAAAACTCTTCTTCCCTCGACGACGTCCTCCAGCTACTTCTAGAAAGAGAATCCGCACTCGACGCCTATCGGGACAAACATCGCAAATTGATCGACTCCGTTCGTCCCATAGTCCAAGTCGTCCATGCTTTCTCCACCATCTGTGGCGAGGCAGCTGGCCTTGTACGCGATCACCAAACTATTTTCTTTGTATTTGCATATCCTTATCCCTCCGTACAGACGCCATTCCAGCCGACAAAGGCGATATTCGTTGGAATTGATGTTCTTCTCTCAGTACGTGCCACTCTTCTTCCTATGGGACTATTGTGTGCTATCTATCCACCTCAGGCAGCTGTCGGTGTCGGTGAAAGCTACGACGCACTTAGCGATCTCTTTGAGCGTGTCTCCAGTTTCCTCGCACGCTTCCGTGTTTATACCGAGAAGATCCCACCGTCGCCTACGATGTCAAATGTCATGTTGAAAGTCATGACGGAAGTACTCAATGTCCTTGCGTTAGCCACAAAGCAAATAAATCAGGGACGGTTCAGTGAGTAGCCTATTACGTGCCGATCTTCACTGGCTAATCGTGCTATAGAGAAATTCATACAGAAGTTGCTGGGAGAGAGACACGTTGAGGCTACCCTACAGCGATTAGACCGCCTCACCCAAGAAGAAGCTCTGACGACTGGTGCTCGCACGCTGGAAGTCGTCCATGGATTGTCCGACGATTTGAAGGTTGTCAAGGATGGTCAGAAACCTTACCCTACTGGCAACCAAACCACTAACAAGACTTATTGGAGCAGCGTCCACACATGGTGCACAACAAGCTCTAGGTATGTTCGACCGGCATGGAACCCCCAATCTCTATGACTGATTACACATGTTTGTCACAATATAATTAACACAGATGGAATAAACAAGATCCGGAGTCAGTCCCGACATCTATACATTCTGTTTCGAAGCTGAATGTGAATCTCATTCTCAGGGAACCAATTCCAGAGGGACGTTCGAAGTTGGCTCTCTCCCCCAGATCCCTCGACGAATCACAACATCGCCCGCAGAGACCACCTCGAAGGAACTGCCTCATGGTTCACTCAAAGCGACCGGTTCAAGGAATGGACAGAAATCGGGACTCTCTTTTGGATTCATGGTAAACGTACGCATTTCTTCCACTTCCTTCTTGTCGCACACACTGATGTCGCCTGGCACATCAATACACAGCGGGGTCTGGCAAGAGTATTTTGTGGTATGTGATTCCTGAAACGTTTTGTCCGGCTCATTCAAACCACCAATCAGCTCCAGCATCATTCAACAAGTGGAACGTCTACGTGACACGGGATTGGCCTTGATCGCCTATTTCTACTGCGATTTCCGAGACCCCAAGAAGCAAGGGGTCACTGGATTACTAGCTTCCCTTGTTTCTCAGCTTTCAGCCAAATCCGATCCCTGCTACAACATCCTTTCTGCCTTATATTCCGAGTACGATGGAGGATCTCGGCGCCCAGACGATGACGCACTGCTGAGCTGCTTAGGAGAGATGATCAAAACCGAACGATTGCCAACAGTATACATTATCATCGATGGCCTTGACGAATGTCCCAATGACTCTGGTGTAAAGTCACATCGAGAATGGGTCCTTGAGCTGGTGATCAAAGTGGTTGAGTTACACCTCCCGAATGTCCGTATATGCGCGACGAGTCGCCCTGAAGCAGATATTCAAACTGCCTTCGCATCTTCAGCATCTCATTCTATTTCTCTTCATGGCGAAGCCGGACAAAAGGAAGATATTGCCGACTATGTCAGGTTTGTCATGAACTCAGACATGAAAATGCGAAGATGGAGGGAGAACGACAAGGAATTAGTCATCACTGTACTCTCTCAGAAGGCCGATGGAATGTAAGCCATCATTACTAAGCCAACTTACGACAGTTCTCATAAAACTACCCAGGTTTCGCTGGGTCACATGTCAACTGGAAGCCCTGAGGCGTAGTCTTCCCTCCGCAATTCGACGTGCCCTTGATCACTTGCCGGAGAGTTTGGACGAGACCTACGATCGCATACTAAATGGTATCCCTCAGGAGAGACAGGAATATGCACAACATCTCTTACAATGCGTTGCGGAGTCGATTAGGCCACTTCGTGTGGAGGAACTTGCAGACATCCTTGCGATTGAATTCGAGGCTGAAGAACTTCCCCGATACCACGTGAATTGGCGTCCTGATCACCCAGAAGAAGAGGTGTTATCAATATGCTCGAGTTTAATCACGATTGTCGACATGGACGGGTCGCGAGTGATCCGGTTCTCCCACTTTTCTGTCAGGGAATACTTGACATCGGAAAGGCTCGCCAATGCTGGGAAGGCCCTTTCCCGGTACCACATCCTTCCTCACTCAGCACATGCGATCCTCGCAAAGGCATCTCTGAGCGTTCTTCTTGCGTTGGACGGCCATGCTGACAAGGACAGTATGAAGGACTTTCCCCTCGCGATCTACGCGGCTCGATACTGGGTCGACCACGCCCAGCTCCATGGGGTGTCTTCTGGAATCAAAGATGGGATGGAGCGTCTGTTTGATCGCGAAAAGCCATACTTTGCGACATGGGTATGGATACACGATATTGACTATCCATTCCGGGAAATGATGTTTGCGGCACATCCGTTACCACCGGAGGGTACTCAGTTATATTATGCCACGCTATGTGGTTTCCGTGACCTTGTAGAACACCTTATCATTACCTATCCACAGGACATCAGTACCAGGGGCGGGTACCACTCTACTCCGTTGCATGCTGCGGTCGTCAAAGGAAACGTCGATATTGTTGCGCTACTTCTCGAACATGGTGCGGACATGGCTATGTGGAATAGGATCAATTGGAGTCCGCTGTACGAAGCAGCCGCAAGAGGACGTCTGGATGTGATAGGATTAATGCTTTACCACCATGCGGATGTCAATTCTCGGAATGGCCTGGAGAGAACCCCGTTGTTTATGGCGTCACAAGAAGGAGAACTGGAGGTTGCACGAGCATTACTACAGCATGGCGCAGCTGTGGACTCCCGTGACAAGGACGGTTGGACGCCATTGATGCTTGCATCGCAACATGGACATTTGGATGTCGTGCGTTTGTTACTCGAGAACGGTGCAACTGTCGACTCCTGTGAAGACGAAGGCTGCACCTCATTGATGGCGGCATCGAAAAATGGACATTTGGATGTCGTGCGTTTGTTACTCGAGAACAGCGCAACTGTCGACTCCCGTGAAGACAATGGCTGGACCTCATTGATGGTGGCATCGCAAAATGGACATGTGGATGTCGTGCGTTTGTTACTCGAGAACGGCGCAACTGTCGACTCCCGTAAAGACGAAGGCTGGACCTCATTGATGGTGGCATCGGAAAATGGACATTTGGATGTCGTGCGTTCGTTGCTCGAGAACGGCGCAACTGTCGACTCCCGTAAAGACAATGGCTGCACCTCATTGATGGTGGCATCGCAAAATGGACATTTGGATGTCGTGCGTTTGTTACTCGAGAACGGCGCAACTGTCGACTCCCGTAAAGACGAAGGCTGGACTTCATTGATGGTGGCATCGGAAAAAGGACATCTGGATGTCGTGCGTTTGTTACTCGAGAACGGCGCAACTGTCGACTCCCGTCAAGACGATGGCTGGACCTCATTGATGGTGGCATCGGAAAAAGGACATTTGGATGTCGTGCATTTGTTACTCGAGAACGGCGCAACTGTCGACTCCCGTAAAGACGAAGGCTGGACTTCATTGATGGTGGCATCGCAAAATGGACATTTGGATGTCGTGCGTTTGTTACTCGAGAACGGCGCAACTGTCGACTCCCGTAAAGACGAAGGCTGGACTTCATTGATGGTGGCATCGGAAAAAGGACATCTGGATGTCGTGCGTTTGTTACTCGAGAACGGCGCAACTGTCGACTCCCGTCAAGACGATGGCTGGACCTCATTGATGGTGGCATCGGAAAAAGGACATTTGGATGTCGTGCATTTGTTACTCGAGAACGGCGCAACTGTCGACTCCCGTAAAGACGAAGGCTGGACTTCATTGATGGTGGCATCGCAAAATGGACATTTGGATGTCGTGCGTTTGTTACTCGAGAACGGCGCAACTGTCGACTCCCGTAAAGACGAAGGCTGGACTTCATTGATGGTGGCATCGCAAAATGGACATTTGGATGTCGTGTGTTTGTTACTCGAGAACGGCGCAACTGTCGACGCCCGTGAAGACGAAGGCTGGACCTCATTGATGGTGGCATCGCAAAATGGTCATTTGGATGTCGTGCGTTTGTTGCTTCAGAATGGCGCAGCTCTAGGCTCCCATCACAACGACAACCCGACTCTATCGAGTGGTACGTCACGATATCCATCCCATCTTGCACAACAATCCTATGACCACCATGCAGATTCAAATTCAAGTAAACAGAACCTCTGCACTTCTCTCCATCTCGCATCGACCAACAGCCATCTCTCTACTGCCGAACTACTCATCCAGTGTGGTGCAGATGTTAATTCGCGAGATCAGAACCAAGAAACCCCCTTACATCTTGCATCATCTCACGGGCGACTCGAGATTGCACAACTGCTACTCGAATCTGGCTCAAATATCAATTCTCAAAATGGCGAGGGTTCCACGCCGCTACACCATGCTGCTCAATTTGGACATCTCGATGTCCTGACACTGTTACTCAAGTCTGGTGCAGACGCTAATATTGGTACCAGGAACGATGCGATCCCTTTAGACCTGGCACACCGTAATGAGAGACTTGGTGCGGTAGGGGTATTATCTGAGTGGATGGGAGTTGTGGGTTCTCAGGGCCTCACCGATGTGACGCGTTCGAACACAGAATCACAGGACCCCCTTCCCGGAGTGACCCAGCCGTTAATTGGCCGCGGAAAAGGCGCAGATAGTTCTGACAAGGGAACTTTACTGCCTACTGCATCAGAGGAGGGGGACGTTGAGACCGTCCGGTCATTGCTCGACAGTGGCACGGATGTCAACGAACGAGACGAAGTCCACCGCACTCCGGTGTTTTATGCGTCTCGGGGGGGAAGTGTTGAAGTTGCCAAGTTGCTGATCGAGTATGGCGCGGACGTGAACTCCCGGGACGGCACAGGCTGGGCACCGTTGCACACGGCGTCAGAATATGGTCATTTGGACGTTGTGCGGTTGTTGCTCAATTATGGCGCTGATGTGAATGCAGGGAAGCACGACCAGTGGACGGCATTGCATATTGCGTCATTATCTGGTCACGTCGAGCTTGTCGAGGCGCTCCTTAAGCAAGGAGCGAATGTCGGAGCCCGGAATGACGACGGCCGGACACCATCACAGGTAGCTTCGCGGTCGGGAAAACGGGATGTTGTGCGACTATTGTCGGAATACGATATACATGGTGTATAGGCTATTGTTGATAAGATGGGGTACTTGTACGCATCCGAATACACTCTTTCTTGTATGTAATCGACGATAATGGTCTTATCTCCATATGCCGACGCCCGAGTACAGTGTTGTGGTGGTCGACGATAGTGAAGAGCGACCTCGCAGCCCTTAGAGGCTTGCCACGTAATATTTGTCCTGGATTATTTTCCGTGGCTTTGGCTCATTTTGATAGGTAACACGCGTTCCACCTGCTATCTCACTGCCCATTTCAGTTTTCCATTTGACACATTCTGTGCATTCGGCGTCTTAATCGTGCTATTCAAAATGCCCGCTACACGGGTGGAATGTAGCCACTTGCTGTTCTTATGACGCGGCCGCCTTATCATGAATGAGCCACCAGAAAAAGACCAAATGGATATGAAGCCGCAATCCCTGGTTTCTCTTTCTTGCTGGATGTGTGTTGAAATGAGAGCACACAGAGCACGCTGACTCGGATAAGCGGGAGCTTCACCCCAGGAGTTAACAAAACCGTTTACTTGGTCACCATTGGCCCATCTCCAAATTCCAGAGCACTCATTTGAACTCACTTGTCGGTAGTACAATTTCTATGTCTGCTTCAGCAGCGCTACGAACAAACATGTGTGATGTAGGACCAGCTGGTGTGGAATCGCTGTAACCACCTCGGACTCGGAACGGAACACTTTCGACCACGTGACGGCCTTGGCGCGCCCGTGACCGACATGCTTAACCACCACTCGCACCCCTCACTTTTTCTTCCTCCTCACCTTGCTCGCCTCGCCTTTCCCCTCACCTTTCCCCTAAGTCCCCTCTCGTCTTGCCTCAAACCCGGCTGCCGAAGACACCCAGATTGCCCACCCTCGCCGCCTCGAGCTGTCGAGACAACAGTGTACGCGACGCCTCACCGGTCTCACCATTCGAGCCCTCGCTCGGGAACACATACCACCGGACTTGTAGTTGCTGATTTTAGGACCCTCCCTCTCTCTTTCGTACGTTCCATGTTGCTCTTTTACATTAGATCTCCCGCTCTCCCTCTTAGTTTCCTTTTCTACTTAGCCCATCGGACACGGGACGGCACCGTAGCGTACTTGTATATTAACCCTCTCACCTGGCCCCGGCCAAGCATCAGAGCATCGTCGAACCTATGCAATGGAAAGCCCCACTCTTTCCCCCTTCTCGCACGCGTGCCATCGCCTCAAGTCTCTCGTTACGCCCGTTACGATTACCCTCGCGCATTTTCGGCCTCTCGGGAATGCGGCCTCTCTTTCTCTCCCTTGCGCCTTTGCTTTCCCTTCGGGATCGCGAACCCACCTTGGACCTCAGGACTACCCTTCGAACTCACCAGCATGGACGTACCATCCGCGCTACACACCTTACCCAGTAGTTGCGACACCAGCGAAATTGCGGTCCGCTCGGTTGTAATATACATTCAAAAACATCATCGATTGCAAATTTCTCTTGATCGATCCATGATTCCGAACAACGTGCCATATTATTTTTCGACATTTGGGATACAGGGCTGGGTACAGATATTCCTATGATATTGATGTCCGTGAAGTCATGTAGATGAGTTGCTTGTTGATGTACCCTTTAATCATGTTTTTGCATGGTTTATTACTACCACTTAGCTTCTTCTAGACAGCACTCCTCCCATCAATCCTCCTCTTCCCCTGGTCCTTGGAATTGGTATTTTCCCCTTTAAAGTCCACGTCGCGGCTGCCGGAATTTACCCTCTTGGCGTGCTAGACGCTTAGCATGAGTTCGCCCACTGCCCTCCTTGCGCGATGAGCGCGGGGATCGAATGCAGGGTGGAGACAGAACTCGCCTGCGAGAACCTGGAAGATGCGAGGCTGCCTTTCATCTGTATCACACATGCCAAGGATGAACTAGCCTGTCGAACTGCCTGGGATGCAGTGCCACTGGGTTGAACGGGTCTTGCCTTTCCGTCGTGCTGATCACAAAGACGCCTTCGCTGCCGCCCGTGCCGCCGGAAGAGGGGGTGGGGGTACCGTCGAATTAGGCAAGTCGCCATGGGCGCACAGTTTGGGCATGATCGATCGAGTCTGGTCCAGCTCGCCAAGAACTTCATCAGGAAAAACCTCCCCGATTATCTCAAATAATCATACGACGGATCTGCTTGGCGCGCCCTCTGGAAGATATCCGCTTCTAACTCTCCGATATACATTTTCAACAGCTCGAGGTTCTTAACGGAAAAGAAGTTCAGCAAGCACGGACATCGCTAGTGCCTTGGCGAGGATATTCTTGACCCTGCCTGGCGTGCCATACAGCAGGAGGCCTGTGGGTCAAAGATGGGTGATCAAAATGCACGCGGGGTGCGATCAAGTGATTGTGGTCACGGAGGCCCGGGAGGGTTTCGTGTCGGTGTTCGCAGTGGTGGAAGATTCCGGTTCGTCAGGGAGCTCCCTGATGATGTTAGACACATATGAACAGGACCGCAAGCAATTGTCATACGTCCATCATGGCATGGTGCAACGTTCACGCACCGGATAAAAATCATTCCACACCGCTGCATTTTATATGGCGGCGTTGGGGGTCGTACACGTACTGCTCGAGAATGACACCGTCGTTGACGCACGGAATAACAAAGGCCTAACCCCGCCGCATGTCGCATCGGCAACGCCAGGGCTGCACGCCTACCTCTCCGAACATGGTGCGAATATCCATGTACAGAACAAGGGTCAGAAACCGCAACACCCGCTATTGGCCATGTCGTAACAACAAATCGCCGGATGATGATATTGATACCATACGGCTCTTCCTAGAGTGGAGGTGATTCCACGCTGTGTGAGTCCGAAGGGTAGTTCTTGAGATCCCAGGCGGGTTCGCAACCCCGAAGGGGGGAGAGGAAGAGGAAGAGGCCGCGCGCCCCAAAGGCTGGGAGCACGCGAAGGGAATCGTAAAGGGGGGTAAAAAAAGCTTGAGGCGGCGGTGGCACGCGAACGAGAAGGGGAAAGAATGGTCTAAGATTGCATGGGATGCTCTGATGCTTGGCCGGGGCCAGGCAAGAGGGTTTAGTATACAACTACGCTACGGTGTCGTCCCGTGTCCGATGGGCTAAGTAGAAAAGGGAAAACTAAAGAGGGAGAGCGGGATTTCTGAGACGAAGGAGAAACAAGGAAACGTACGAAAGGAGAAAACTAGTCCTACAATCTATAAGATGCGACTCCGGCCATATGTGATCCTGAGCGGGGACTCGACTGGCGAGGCGTCGCGTATGCTGTTGTCTTGACAACTCGAGGCGGTGAGGTGGGCGATCCGCGTGGCGTTGGCAGTAGAGCTCGAGGCCGGGACGAGAGGGGACTTGAGCGTGAGGGGCAGACGACGAGGAATGGAGGCGAGGTGTGCGAGTGGTGGTGGTTGAACACGTCGGGTTTGCAGGTACGCCGAGGCCGTCACGTGGTCGACGGTGCTCCGTTCCGAGGCGGAGGCGAGGCTACAGCGACTCCATGCCTCCAAGTTACAGCGCGGTGTGGCAAATGTCAACGCCGCTGACAACAACCACCCGACTCTGCTACATGGGGCATCCTACTGCGGAAACGTCAGGGTTGCATAGCTGCTGCTTGGACGTGGTGCAAATATCAATGCGCGGAACGAAGAGGGACACACAGCTGCACCGACGGAGTATTGGTCAGACCTGGTGATGACGCTGGGGCTCGTTACATTGATACGATACAGCTCTTACTTGAGCATGGCACGGACGTTGGTGCGTTGGATCACACCCAGTCAACTCCGCTTCATGTCGCATCAGAATATGGCAGCGCCATGCTCGAGTGTGGCGCAAGCGTCCATCTCCAGAACAACGGGGGTCAGACCCCTTCCCAAGTCGCGTCAGCGAAGGGTCACGAGGAGATCGCGCGCTTGTTGTTGGAACATTCGCAGAGTGAGCAAAATATGTGACATTTACCAGTACAATTCGTCCATAAAGTACCTGAACAATCCCATCCCATTCTGTCATATTTTATAGTCCCATACAGCGACTTCTCGTTTGTAACATTCCTCCCTAAAAGGACCAACCCACAAAGATCTGGGCCGTGTGCCCGCTGGGAGGACTGCCAGTGTGTCACAGTGGTAGCGATGGATGCCCAGCGCCGGAAAAACTGCCATTCAAAGCGGGGATCTTGACGGGGAAGCCAGAGATAGGATGACTGGGACAAGCAATACATCGCCTAAGACGGACAGGTATGGGTGACATCCTTTTGCGAGATTAATCAGCGTCATTGTCGCCTGGAGAATGGGGTATTATTAATCACACCTTAATCAAGGCAACGCACTTGCCCTACGAATCCGCAGGCGGTGGTACTCTCACTCTGTTTCCGCCTCTGCCCCTTCCTCTGTCTTGTCTACCACGTCCGCAACTCATGGAGGTGGGCGGGTTAGGGTCGACAGATGCCAGGGCGCTCGATATAGCGCCTGTTAGCGGAGCTTGCTGCGACGGGCGTGGTGGGGCCTGCTTGGCCTCGCGCTGGAGGACCGTAGGAGCAGATGAAACGCCAGGCTGCAGAGGCCCGCCCTACGTCCGTGTGTTGTCCTCCTCCCTCCGTCCTCCCTCTTCGAGCTAGAGGTACTATTACTCGCGGGCTCCCTTTCCTCCTCGTTCTCCTTTTCGGCTGCGCACTCCCGCCTGTTGCCGCCTTTCGTGACGCCACCACCACTGGGGGCTGCCTCGAACTCCCTCGACGCGAGTCCAAGCACGCGCCGCGACTGTTTTCCAGAACCGTCAGAGCCCGGAGGCGCAGGGGAAGGTGTATGTGCGGGCGTAATGGAAGTACCAGAGTCTGTGGGGCGACACAAAGATGAAGGGGGCCGTCGATGCGGCTTGACCTGGGGACGTGGACGGTGGTTTGAGTTGATGCTTGTTGCCTCGCCCGGATTTGCCCTTGCTCGGAGAGGACGGAGATGGCTGGCCACAGGTGGAGCAGCGGATGTGTTTCCGGTCTTCGGCTGCGTCGTGAA
>Ga0307510_10003952_pt1 | contig 17378 bp, 23 predicted proteins | sample 12_EM_MG_FD_207224 | JGI IMG/M metagenome (GOLD analysis project Ga0307510, IMG submission 207224) | Populus trichocarpa ectomycorrhiza microbial communities from riparian zone in the Pacific Northwest, United States - 12_EM | ecosystem: Host-associated > Plants > Roots > Unclassified | place...
TTCCCATATAGATGCGGTATATTATCGATTCAGCCCTCCTTCAAGCAGGGTTGCTCAATCGCACCTTGGTCATACCTTCATTTATCTATGCGCGCACCTGCGAGTATGAACTGTATGTGAAATTTTATCGCTTAACACTCGTAATTTCATTACCACCTCTTCGTATGCAGCACAGTCTGTGCGGACTATGCAACTATGGTCAATAAGGGCGATGCCATGGGTAGAGATGAGTGGCGCGAACTTCCGATCGAACAGCAGATGGGATTCCGGATCCCGATCTCGGTCATGATGGACCTCCCTCGTTTCCGCGAACGTGGGCCTGTGATAACCGCCTCGGAATACCTCCGCCTGCATGGCCAAGACCCAAAGATAGAGTCAGGCAATGGATATTGGTCGCGAGAGTTATACCAAAACCAAGCGAGTGTTTTTGAGTCAGACCGGACAAAGGCGCCATCGTTATTCGTTATCGAGAATCACTGGTACGATCCCCCGGGTACTATCCGCGTCGACTACATTTCGCAGGAGATGAAGGAGCGGGAAATTTCGCAAAGTGGAGAGGGACCAACGGGGATTTCAAGACTTTTGTGGCGTAAAACTGGTTTTGCGGGCGCCGCTATTGACTGGGAACCCACCAAAAGTGTTTTGAGGCTTCTCAGCCTCGAGCCGGAGATGGATCTCGACGATGATGCCGTCGTGGAGCGCATATTAAATGACAACGGCTGGGAGGTTCTGCATACTTTCGCTCAGGCGTGCGTATCGTCGTTTTCTTTGCCGTGTCTTGTCGAAGTTCATCCTTCTCTCGATCAGCGGTGTCGAACTGGACAGGCAAGTGGTTACCCCCATCAAACAAGTCGCACCTCGCTCGTCGATACGAGGCTTCAAGGACGACTACTATCACTCGGATGCCGACATTGTAGTGCTCGCTGGAGAGATTCATGTAGGGCGCAAGGTCGTGAGTAGGCTTGCTTCTTTCTCACCATGATTGATTACTAATCAAGCTTGGATCCTGAAGGGGATGATGCGCTTCACGACTGTTCCAGCACGCGCTAGATTTGCGAGCTCAGTTGTGCATTACAACATCCCACCTAAGCCGATCTTGGAACTCGGCGAAGTCCTGGCGGGGCGTATGCGAGAATTGAATGGCAACCGCCTCTGGATGGGAGCGCACATGCGCCGCGGAGACTGTGAGTGGTTGCTATTCACATCAGCTTCCCGCCCATGAACGCGTTTTACCATTGACTGACCAATCGATCGCAACAGTTGTCCAGCACGGTTGGGTGATGGCACTCACCATCGAAGCTCACATACAGCGCGTGAAGGGCAGCCTGGAAACGGGCCGCTCGATCCTGGTCAACCTTGGTAACGTGACGACATACGATATCGAGGGGGTTGAACCCAACCCGGAGCTGTCCACGCTGTCCCCCCCACTGCCGGATGACCGTTTCTACGTCTCTACGGACGAGCGGGATTCAAATGCGGTGGAAATCATTCGCGAGGAGGGCGGCGTGTTTCTGTCGGACCTGCTTACAATAGAGGATCGACGCAAGTACGGCTGGCCACTACTGCTGACGGACGTCCGCGCGGTGGTCGAGCAGAGCCTGCTCGCGCACAGCGCGTACTTCTACGGCCACCTCATGAGCTCGTACGCGGGTGCGATTGTAAATAAACGTGCTGGGTTGGGCGCGGACAGGCGCACGGCAGTTCTGGATTGATCATCGTTTACACCTACCACCACACCACATTTACTATATCATAGTATTTTGCATTTTTAGGTTGATACATGTAGCATGTAGGCTAATTTCAATACGTCAAGCGCGTCAAGTCTGCTGACGGGATTTCACAAGGCGTCACGTGGGCTCTTCAAAACTGGGCGGGCATTTTTCATTGCATGGCCTTTCCTGCCAGCTCAGCTTTGCCCGTGCCAACACTACATTTTGCAGGCTAAACAACACAAAGACCAAACCCTCGCCTCGCACTCTGAATCCCGCATGGTCTCCGAACTCTCGCCACGGTAGCACTCATTATTCCCTCCGCCCCTTCATGGCAGTCGGGACGGTGTCTTGGAAACAGCTATCTTCAGCACCTCGTCCTAGTCGGTCTTATATGTTACATGGCTATATTGACCCATACACCTCTCGTTTTCTCAGACCTTCGCTCGGAATAGTGTTTCCCAAGGTTCAAATTCCCCAGAGAACGTGCACACTGACGCATCTCTCTTCTCATCTTCCTTTCCTTTGCTTACATCAAACGTGGTAACCACTTGCCAGTGGTGGCCCTGGCCCACATGCCGCCCTCTCTGGCACCTGGTAAACCTACGCCCGAACAAATCAGAGACATTATGGCTCATACTCGAGGTCTTTATTCGCGGGACTGTAGCGTCCACCTCAGATGTAATAACGTCGGTATATGTGGCATCAGATGTGGACCAAATTGGGATTTCCTGTATTGATGTGGTACATTATACCGACGCTACCCTTCAAGCAGGGTTACTCTATCGCACCGTGGTTTACTTTTATTCATCTACGCGCGCCCCTGCGAGCACCCACCTGTGTGTGGTTTTTTATCCGCTTAACGGCTGCTGTAGTAGTTTCATTGCGACATCTCGTTATATGCAGCACAGTCTGTGTGGACTACTACGCCACTATTGTCAACAAGGGAGACGCCATGGGTTTGGACGAGTGACGTGAACTTCCAATCAGACAGCAGATGAGATTCTGGCCGCCTGGTCCCCGATCTCGATCATGATGAATCTCTTTCGTCTCCGCGAACGTGGTCCTGTGACAATTGCCTCGGAATACCTTCGTTTGCATGACCAAGAGATAGAGCCTGGTAACGGATTGTGGCCGTGAAGGTTATAACATAACCAAGTTTTCGAGTTGGACGGACAAAGACACCATCGGATAGAGAATTACTGGTACAGTCTCCAGGGTTACTTTTCGTGTCGATCACACTCCGCAGGAGATGGAGTGGGTGAATGCACAAACTGGAGATGAGCCAACGGAGATTTCAAACCTTTTGTGGCGTAAAACGGGTCTTGGGATTGCCGCTGCTGACTGGGAGCCCGCCAAAAGTGTTTTGGGGCTTCCCGAGCTTGAACCAGACTCGGATCTCGGTGATGATGCCGTTGTGGAGCGCATATTGGACGCCAACGTCGGGGAGGTTCTGCACACTTTCGCCCTCGACCGGCTCACAAATTGCCTGCACTTGCGCGCATTCGGGTTCACACGCCAGCCGGAGCCCGTGGCCATCGCGGCGCTACGCACGTAACGCACAGCGTAAGGCAATAAAAACCCACGGTGCTCGCTCTGCCAACGCTCACAGCGGCTGCGGCCATCGTCACTGTGCACGGAGCATCTGTATGCTGCGCTCCTATCCCATATGCGCCATACGGCGCTCGCGCCAGGCACAACGATCGCTCTTGTCTACCAGGACATGGGCTCACTGGCAACGATGTTAATGGAAGCGCCGCGGGAGGCTGACCCGGGGTATCTGAGGGTGATCCTGGGGCGCAATAAAGTGGAGGAACCGGGGGTATTAGATGCACTGAGACCTGCCTGCGTGTGGCCCGGTTTAGAATCCGCATGAGTTCGAACGAGACAATAACAGCCTTCAAGTTTAGGGCATTTTTTTTAGCGGTCATGTTGGTGCATAGCACAATCACGTGACTTGAGTATTCCTCGAGACGAGCGTTCGTCGCTTTTTCCCCGTCGCACAAGCACGCACAGTCTGGGACCATGGAAAGTCTACAGTAGAAAAAAAGAAAACGGCAACTGCAAGGCAGTCTTCCGGAAATAATGTGTGAAAATGAATGTCTGACTCGGCTAGAGTCGGCTTCTAGTCGCTCTTCAAGATTGAGGCGTTTCTGCTAGCGTGAAACTGCACGTCATCGTCATATTTTAATACGACTCTGTCGCAGAGCCATGTGCTTCCACCCCTTTGAGTTGACAACTTGAACGAGACTTCCCTTGTTGCAGTAAGAATGTCTTGTCCTACTCCTTCATTTCGGTTTTCGTCAAAGAACCAAAGGTTCTAAACTAGTCTGTCTAGTCGTCTTCTCGACAACAGGAAGCATGGACCAGCTTTCCAAGCAATATCAAAGCTTGCCGTAGGTATTGTGGAGGCTAACAAGTTGAGGATGGTTCAACCACGAAATTGAGCATGACCACATGTTTCAGTTACGCGGTGATATCGGGTATTCGAAACACCCCTCGGTTAGTCAAGGCATGACTTGGAGGCCTGAGTCCTGAGTGATGGACGTAGTGCTTGGAGTATATCCTCGTATCGCACAAGGTGAAAATCACGCACTTGCAGAGAAGGAGAAACGTTGGAACCAAACCAGGTGTGTCAACTTCTATACGGGTCGATCATGGTTGACGAATGGCGAGGCAATGAATGACGCATACATCATTCTTCGAGTTTGTGCTACGTTACGCACGGCGGCAGGAATCATGGAACATGCCATAATCGTTGATCATTCCGACGTCATCTGTCGCAGCGGTTGTCGGGAATGGAGAAGCGTAAGGTAAGGAATGAACGGTTAGTATCCCTGACTAGGCCTGACTGCCAGGGGCCGTTGGACTCAGAACCCGGGCCGGTGCCAACCAAGCACCGTTGAAACTGCCCACTACTATAAGTTATCACCGTGTGGGTTTTAGGCAGTAATCCATAGAATTTAGTGTAAAATCCTCACAGTGGAATGGCGGATTGTCTGTCTTCCGTGCGGCCAGAAACATGCTTGCTCTACTCTCCAGCTTACTATGCGATCACCATTCAGGTGATATGGAGATATTGGTGACAAAGCGACATCACAGACTTTCCTTCACTTCAATCACTTGGCCTTTGGCTGATCCAAGAATGTTTTGCGAATTATCATGATGTCGTAACGCCTCTCGGATAGAAAAGTAGTCCCATTCTTTGTGTCACATGTCGTGGGCAGATCTACACTCGAAACGGACTGACAAACGGAAACGGATACTATTCAGTCTAGCGTACACTCGGTTGGAGCACACGCGGTCTGGTCTTACTGTACTTTGAAGATTCCGTTGTTCCCTATGAGAGGCGCCTGCCAGTGGAGGATAAAAGCAGAGCCACCTCCACTGCTCTCAACACTGTCACCCTCCCACTCTCCTCTACAGTCTGATTTACTGCGAACAGAATGAAGTTTATTGTCATCATCGCTCTCTCTCTCGCCTCTCTCTCTCTCGCTGCTCCATCGACCCAGCCTCGTCAGATCGGCACCGACGACGGTGACAGTTGGATTGCCCCCATTGATGACGGCTTTATTCCTGGCGGTGACCTCGGTGGTACGTCCTGCTCGAGTCCACGTCCCATTGAGTATGGGCTTGATCACACAAAATAGGTCTTGGCACCGACCCAGGAGACGTACCCGGAGTTGTCGGCAATGCACCTGACGATGGCGTCAATCCAGACCTTACTACCTGAATATAGTACGCCTCTTCTCTGTCGTTTGAGCCATGTCGTCGCTAACCACTTTGACTTTGGATATTAGACCCCCGAAGATATGAGTAGGGGAGCCACTGGGAACTGATACCCGTAGTGATCATGATAGGCACAGAAATGTTACCCGGGGCGGAAACTGTGAGGGGAGGAGAATATATACGCTAAAAGCACCATAAACTTTGAACATACGCATGATCATGTTTGGGGAGCAACGTGAGCGTCTCAGCTTGGCGAGTAGCGAGTTCAGCGAGAACTAGTGACAGTGAAAATAACACCGACCCAAACATGATTCTGTTTATGACCAGCGACACAGGTGAAAACAAAAGCCCCATACAGTCGCTCCTTATAAAGATCGGCTGAGCCTGATGAAAGCAAAACGAAGTCGGACCTACACATCCACGCCAAAGAAGAGGCAGTAGTGTCGATTAGCAGCGAGCCGCGCACATGAGATGAGGTCCTGGGTGGAGGCGTGGGTATGAGATATGATACGGCCCTAGCCCAACTCAACCCAACCTCCCCGAATCATCCTATTTTACCGTGTCCGATGTGACCGTCCATTGAAAGCTGTCCGGCTCACCGCATTTCCCCCCCCTACCCCGGAGCAGGCGCAGGTGGCGGCGATTCCATCAAATCCGTCTCACGCACCGCGTGCTATTAGTGATGTTCGACGCGCGAAGGTGCGCCGACGCGTCAGCATGCTCTTCAACATCTTCTCAGTGAGGCACCATACAAATGACCAAGTTGAGATGGTGCCCATAGGTGTTAACTATGGTCGACGTACTATGCGGTGAGATGACACGCGCGAATCATGAGTGTCGGCTAGTGGTTGGTGGTGATTCCTACCAAATTTCAGTACGGCTGACGGCTGTTGGACTCGTTTGAATCACCTTGCCGACCGCTTTGAAAGCATGCACCAGCTCCATAATCACCTGCCTCGCAACTTCTTGGCAAAAGCGATGTTGACATTCGTAAATGGGTTATCGATGTGGAGTGTGTGAGAGGGTGCACGGTAGAGGCAAACTCATCGCGGAGGAGACAGGCATGAAGCGCGTACGATTGGGAGTGACATGCGCGTCGACAATCCATAGCCGCCGCATAGCGTTATCAGTGCCAATAAGCGTGAAATTCTCTCGCTGATTCTCTGCATTTTTCTATATTTCAGGGGGGATACCTCGCATGAGGGAAAACATGAGTAACGAAACGAGGGGAGAGGGGAGAACGGGTACCTTTGTAGGTGAACTTGATGAGTAAGCCTTTTGATGGCGAGGCAAGTGTCACCCTCACCTCATCAAACTTGAGCCATCACGTGACTTATCACGCCCTTCTCGACTTCTCGATAGCAGCACAACCCTACCCTCGTTTTCCGGGTGCAAAATATTGCAACGACGCGTGGTGTTTTGTGGTTGTACGGTCCGACTTGCCTTAAGCTTGGTATCGAGGAGGCGCACTATCCGCCGTCAACTCGGATTTGCCCAGCGAGTGCGAGACGACTCGAAGCGGCTCAACGTCGTTATTCCTCCCCCTTTCCCATTTCATTTCTTATCATCTGTTCTACCATTTCATTTTCGCTTCCTCCTCTTGCTCGGACAATGTTGCTTAAGCCTCAGCGGCCTATGACTTTCTTTCCTCCCCCTTTCTTTTGAGACGCATCCAACTGCCTACTCAGGCTACTGCATATAAATTATGGATCCCCCCATTTACGTGTATTCCCCTTTTGTGCGATCACTTTACACGTCATCTTCGCCCTCTCTTCTCCCTCAGTCGGCAACCAGTGGCAACCACCATTCTCTCGTAACACCACGATCCACACAGCGACAAGCCGCCCAAGCATAACCTAGACAGTCGGACGCGCGATCCATGCAGAAGGCTATCTATCGAATTTGGCTTCTTCCTTCGTTACCTGTGCCTATTTATACATTCACCCCGGTGGAGGAGAAAGACAACGATGATACCCGCCCAGTCGAGCGCGTTTGCAATTCCCGTATTGTCACGCAGGATGGGCACGAGGGGGCATCGCCGACCGCCCCGGCCCACGGCATAGGTGGCACCTGGACGAGACTGGGTATGGATGTAAAGTATGCAATATATGAGCATGTTGATGGTGAGGTGGGTCAAGAAGACCTTAAATTCGTTTGAGGAACGTCAACATCGCGACGGCTTCTTGGGGTACTCTGGGCCATCATCATACTCTGTATCTTTTTTTAGGACCTGTGCCAATGTTCTCATGTTGCTGTTTACTCCCTGAATTTAGTTGGGCGAACACAACATCATGATGTTGGCTAGCTGCAGTAGATTCGTGTTGCTGTGTGTCGAAGCGAAATCCTTGGTCGATTCATCGATGATTATCATCATCGCCCGGTCTACTGATTTAATTCACGTTCTCCGATCACCTGGTCATCGTAACGTTCTGTAAGGAGTAGGTGAGTTCAATATAAATCTCCTGTCGTAGCTTCTGTACACGACACGGACGATGGTTACCTTTATGTACAAGGTAAGGTTGATGAAGGCGCCACGTGGGCTCTGGAAAGTGAACTGGATTCCGCGTCGCGCACGGCCCTTGCCGCCCACTGACCTTTTACGCGACAATACAGTAGCATGCAGCATAAACAGCCGAAGGTCGCGCCGTCTCAAGCGCTCGCGCTCGCGCGCTTTCAGTCGTCTGTGACTCCGATCCGGCCCGAGGGCAGCCCATATATTGCACGTGGACTTTGATGAAGTGCGAGACAGGTATCAAACTGACAGCACACAGTGGATCAGGAATGATGGGGGAGGGAGAAAGCATGTGCTTATGCTTATGTTATCCAAGCCGGTTTATAATTATGGGGACGACGATGACAACTTTGACCTGCCTCGGCCCCGTCAAGTCGACTTTTCCCCCTCGGACGTTTTGGCTTGAATTTTTTGCCGTTCCAACCACCTTCCTTCTCCGCGGCAGCGGTAACTGTGACGGGTGTATCCATATCCCAACATGAGGTACTTCCCTCTCCCCCATCAAAATTGCGCATATATAGGGACGTTGTTTTTTCTTGTGTGGCATAAGTGTGCCGGTATACATTGACCATCGTGAAGGATGTGCTCGGGCGGCGGGTATGGCTGCGGAAGAAGCTCCAGAAGCACCATAGCTGTTTTTTTCAGGTTTCGAGACAGATTCCGATCTGGGAATCGGCTTCGACCACTTCCGGGCCCCGGTAACTGATGTACTGATGGGTGGCAGTGCCTCGGAGAAGAACAGTCGACGACATTGGGAAGCACTGATTCAGTGATGAGCAGGAACGGTGGGCACTATGAGACGTCTCAATTTTTTTTCCGATACAAATGCTCAGGCATCTCCAGAATCGGAGTCAAGGTTGGCATCGCATATTCATATGCCACCTGGAAGTTCGTTGACTCACTGGTGCTACCATTTGTTTTTCAGTTGCTTCAGATAGACGGTTACGGGCATGGTTTCTGAAGGGGAACCAGAATCGAGGGGCAACTGACCAAAAAGGTTGACGATCAGATACCTGAGCGAGCCGAGAACTCTGCCTTCTCACAACCAGATTCCACTACCACAGTCTTACTCCGGATTTTGGTCCTGTAGGTTGAGAAGTTTCCAGAAGTATGATAGGACGTCTTGCACGAAGATAGATCAGACGTGACTGAATGTCTCTCCAGCCCTCGAAGCCAAAAACGTTGTTGTCGACCAAAACGACATGGAGTCCAAAATGGCTCGCAGGTCATGGTCATGTCCAGATCAAAGGACATCACTGGGAGAGGGGAGAAACCCACCTTCCACAGCGAAACATGAGGTCATGAAAGGCTAGTGCGGTAAGTTACCTTGTGATAGACCATTGAGGCCGTGGGATAGTGGCATTTCCCGGCAGAGAGTAGGGACGAAAAAATGGCGAGCAAATGATGAAAAAATAAGGCACAACAATAAGCATACTCAAAGTTAGGTTTCTAAGTCAGAAACATATCCCAGTTTTACACGTGGCCAGGATTCCAGAAAGTGCGACACGGGCTTCATTCTGAGGAAATTTTTTGAGTGATCTGAGTTAGACACGCGCGCGCCGAGCCAAACGAGATCGTTTCCCTCATTACAACAAATCACTGGGCCCTGTTACAGTAAATAGAGGTGAGATCATTTGCCAACGACATGTACGGTACGTAACTGTGCCCTCCCTTGCAAAAGTTGGTTTGGGGTTTTCTGCAGAACAAGGTGAGGACCATGTGCCTTGACTGTTCCCGACGTGGGGTACTCGATGCATTATTGACCTATATGCCGTGATGCCTCTGTGGGATTATACACAGTTCGGCGGACTGGAAAGGCAATACATATGATGCGTACGGCAGATTCGGTGGAGAGGCGGCGATGTGGGAATCAGTTCGGAACTTCGGAAGAGGTCGTTGGGCACCATACAGTCGAGATCATGAAGCCTCCGGGTTCAGGGTCATTCCCGTTGTGTCTTCGGATAAGTGAGCAATATCAAAAGCCTTTCCATAAAAGGCAAAAAGAGAAGGTTGACCCATGAGGTCCGCCTCATCCGCGGTATTATCAGACCGCGTACCGCATGGGTCCCATCGCCACCAACCATTATCATGGCTTCCTTTCGCTCTGACACTCCGCCTCACTTCTATGCCAGCACTTCTTCTTATGAATGAGCTGACAGTCGCTCTTTACAACCCTCCTTTCCCCGCGTTTCACGGTCGCGTATAAAGTCTCCCACTCGGGTTCCCGCCATCAATTTGCCTGTGTGCTCACTCCGCTCTCCCTTCTTACCCTCTTCGTGCCCCTCTTTTCTTCGCACACGCACAGGATTGCACCATGTCTCTTCCTCTTCCAGCATGGTACAGGTCAGTACTTCTCCAACGCATCACGCGCTGCCCATACTCACCGATGCGACAACAACCAGAACCCCAATGGCCCAGGTCGTCCTTGTCGGTCTGTATCGCGCTGCCCCATCTCTTGGTCCGCGTGTACCAGCGCGCTTACCGCGCTTCTTTTATTTCGGCAGGGTTCACATGTTTCGCCACCGTCGGTATGTTCAGCGCCGTTTCTAATCTCGGCGCTGGCGGCACGCAAGACACGGCCCTTGTGGATACCTCCAACGGCGTCCTTTATGGCATGTTTGCCCTCACTGGTCTTGTGTCAGGTGGCATCAATAATCGTGTGTTTTTTTTTCTCTGATCCGATAATCATGGACATTTCTCATGATTGCCACGCTTCCTTACCCATACCCACATGTACAGTGCTTGGACCCCGCCTGACCCTTGCCATTGGCTCACTGGGCTATTCGCTGTATATTGGTTCCTTGTGGTGGTGAGTCTCAGCAAGTCATCTGGCTCCACTGTCATACGAGCATTGAGCGCACGTGAGCTAGTTTCCAAACGCAGGGAACGCGATGGTTCGTTATTTTTGCTGGTGGCGTGCTCGGCTTCACTGCGGCGCTACTTTGGTCCGCCCAAGGCTCGATTATGCTCAGTTATCCACTCGAAAAGGATAAGGGCAAGGCGTTCGGGGTCTTTTGGGCCATCTTCCAGTTTGGCTCGTTGATCGGTTCCCTCATTGCCCTTGGGATCAACATTAACTCCGGCGGGCTCAGCGCTGTGTCAACCGCCACGTACTTGGTAAACGCTTTTTCACCATCGCTTTCCACTTCGTATTCAGGTCGCATCCGTCAACTAGGCCTTCATCATCATTATGTTCATCGGTACGGCATCAACATTCCTCATCCTGCCTCCCGGCGAAATTGTACGCGGGGATGGCACGCTCGTGAAGGTTCAGGAATCGACATCTGTGGGCGAAGAGCTTCGTAACTTCATCAAAGTGGTCAAGGATAAACGCATAATCTTGTTGATCCCAATGTTCTTTGCAAGCAACTACTTTTACGCCTACCAAGGTGCCGTCAACGCGTTTTACTTTGACGGAGCGACTCGTGTGTTTCCGTTTCCTCCCCCCTTCTCGTGCTTCAACCGACCATTGCAATGTCTTTAGGAGCACTGAACGGGACGTTGGAGGGTGCTGGTGCCATTGTCGGAGCCCTGATGATTGGCTTCTTCATTCTCGATGGCACCCGCTTCAGACGGCGCACTCGCGGCCTCATTGGCTTGGCGTTCGTCGCCATCATGACGATAGTTGTCTGGTCCTGTGCTCTGGCATGGCAGGTCAAATTCGACCGTACCCCGCGTACCAAACTCCACTACACCGAAAATGCGTACCACGGCAAGGGCGCGCTTTTCTTCTTCTGTACGTCTCCCTTGCCCGTAGAACTCCTGTTTCTTCATTATATTTGTTGACAAACAAACACCTAGTCTTCTTTTGCGACGCCTCTTACCAGGCTCTCGCGTATTGGATCATGGGCGCAATCTCAAACGATCCGTTTACCCTCGCGCGTTTCACTGGCTTCTACAAAGCCATCCAGTCGGCCGGCGGGGCGGGCTCATTCGGTATGGACGCAACCTCTACGCCGTTCCTCAACGAGCTGCTTGCGAGCTGGGTTATGATGCTCGTGTCATTCCCACTTGCTGGAATTGTGATTTGGGGCATCAAGGATACGTCGTACACCGAGGAGAAGACGTTGTATGCCAACGAATTGAAGCCTCAGGTGGCGGGAACAGATGATGACTTGCTGGTTGCTAAGGAAGCGTGAGACTTAGAGAATATACGGATGTCAACTTGGGCTCTGATGCGATGTTCGCGATAAAAATTCTTTGATACATGTGCACTGTATGATACGATACGGCTATCTTATTTATTTATATACCCCACCAACAATCGGCGATACGCCAGTCGAGACTCGCCACTCTCGACTAAAAAGGAAATCGTCCTTGTTCAACCAATTCGATGATGCGTCATCTCAGTCTACCATCAACATCAACTCTCCTTGTTCTCGCCCTCCCGCTTCTGAGCCAATATGCCCTTCCGACACTCGCCAATACCGAAATCATCAATTTTGACGCAGGGAAACCCGTTCCCGTAACGCCCCCTTCAGAAAATTGGTGAAAAGATTTCGCCCTCCCCTGCGCCCAGTGCTCTGAATGACTGACCGCCGTGCCCTGCTTTGCGTTGCAGGACTGTCCTCCACGCAGGAGCGAACGAAATTATCGTGCAGGATAGAATGCCTGCGCCATTACGCGGGAGTCGACACGACTCGCTTTGCGATGATGACGAGGACGAGAAGGATGTGGACCCGTTCATGCGCCGAATCTGCCCGCACGAACTTTGGCTCGCCCTGGACCTCGACGGAGACATCGTTGGGCACGGAGAAGAGAAGAGAGGCGGCGATGTGGCGTGGAAAGGCCACTACGACCGGTTCACGCTGAGGGTATCTTGGCCCGCATCGGTGAGTTTGCCCAACCGACAGACCCTTTCTCCCACTTCCCGAACGAACTATACTTCGTCATGCCGTTTTATATATATTATATATACCTACGCCCCATGAATACTTCTTAAAACTGACTTTGGAGACTTGTCTCTTGTTTTTTTTTTTTTTTTTGGAAAAGCATCCCGTGCAGGTCGCTCTAAGCCTGCATCGCCCTACCTCTCCGCCCTATCCCTCTTCCATGTCATCTGTACCTTCTGTACGCATGGCCCGCCTCCACTTTGCGCGCATACGCCTCGCGCAGGAGGGCGTCCGCCTCCCTCACAACGTGGAAGAACGGGCCAACCCCCACACCTACAGAGAGCACAAGGGCTCGGAAGGTGAGGAGGGGGCAGTGCCACTGGTCGTTATCCTCGAGCCGCTGGTACTTGGCGTGCTCCCGGCTTCCGTTCTACCCGTGTCCACACTGCTGCTGGGCGTGCTTGGCCTTCTCGGCCTTCTCGGCGCCATGGGGACGACGGGCGTTTGGAGGGAGCTCGGAGGGGTCGTTGAGAGGGCGCGGAATGAACTGGCCGTGATAGAGGAAAGTAAGGAAGGAGAAGAAGGAAGAGTGAAGGGTAGTGCTGATGCTGGTGCTGGTGCTAGCGAGAGCGAGAGGAGGAAGGCGACCGGGCCCGCGCGGCGTGAGACGAGGGGCCGGATCGGTTTCGGTGAGTATCGGGCGTGTCCGTGTGTGCCGTTGCGGTGCGTTTGGTGACTGATTCGCGTGTTTTCTCGCAGGACACGAACACACGCGTTTGGTCTGATTTCGCCAGCGAGGGAGAGGGGGAGCTCGGTGGTGGTGATCACCTGCCCGCGTCTTCTGACTCTTCTCGCCTCGCCTAATACCGTCTCGGTCACGTTGCTGCTGTATCTTCGCCTTCCTTCTCGGGCAATGGGCATTTGGACATGGCACTGCGTGATCTCTACACACGTTTGTGCCACCAGAAGGACGGGAAACGGGTGCATTGCATTGGGGAAGAGGTGCATCGTGGTACCGTAGCGGTCCTAATATGCGGGTGCGGGGTGCTGTTACCCCACTGACCGATCTGCATCCGCCTCACCCAGCAGCAGCACCTCCTACCCATACAACGGCTCTTGCTTGCTGTTCAATGCTCGACGTTTCCTTATCCAAGATGGTCTGCACTTGCAGGGACGACATCGGCGGACGTCCCACGGTCCCGATAAATGACCCATTTATCGCATATCGCGTCGCATCCGGTGCCGGCACATGCACCCTTGATCCCTTGATAGGATGTATTTTACTCTTACTTAACCCACGCAGCCCAGTCCCTTCAGCAAAAAAGGTTTGCTTCCGATCCAGGGTTTGGAATGGATAACTCAAGTCTGGATAAGATCTGCGCAGAAAAAAGTATACCGTATACAGTACGGGGCCATTCCGCGCGTTACGAGCCGTAACAATAAAAAGAAAACTACTGAACCGTTGTGGTAGGGAGTAATGGGCGGGCCAAAAAAATGGGGTTGGCAGCGGCGGCGCTCCAAAAGCAAAAGAATGCTCAAGAACGGCGATTCCGCGCGTTCTCCCTCGCAGCACCGGTTTATGGCGATGGCGCTCGCAGTTAACGGGATGGCTATGGGTGGGTGTGGCTGCGGCTACAATCCAATCCAGCTGTGTGGTGTGGGCTGTAAGAAGAGACGAAGGGGCTGGACTTTGAACTTGCTTGGCACTTGGCACAGAAGCCTCAGTCAGATCACGACTGATCGACGGAGCCGCGCGTTCCGCCTCGGCGCCTCAGCATTACCAAAGCAAACGAAAAACATGTGCTTTTTCGTTTTCCTTTTGGTTTCTGGTTCTGAACCTAAACACCGTATGAATGTGTTCGCGTTCGCAGGTGGGCCGGCTGGTTGGCTAACCTTTTGGTTCGGATTCACGCACGCAGGACACGATGCAAGATGTACTGTATTACTGTGCGTCTCTCTCGCTGCTTCCATTCTATCCAGCCAGACGGGTTGGATCGTGGTTCAGGCCCGGCACCAGAACAAGTAAAGGCTGGCTGGACAGAAGAAGAGAGGGGGAGCGCGGTGGGAAAAAACAAACAAACAAACAGCTGAACGCACGCGCATGTGTTTTGCTTGTAACGGTCGGTGCCTTTTGCGATTGGTGCCAGTGCCAAATCAGATAGAGAATATGGTGATGCGTGCACATGCACATGCATGATCAAAAGTTAAAACCATGGAATACCGAACACGCGGATACTGTACAGTTTACCCATACCCACATACCCAACGGGGACGGATCGCGCGTGCGCGTGCAAAATCCATCTTTGCACTTGTTTATTTGCTTGTGTGTTGCACTCTCCGCGTGGCCGCGTGGCGTGGCGGATGTTTTGCCTTATTGTTTGTCTTTTTCCTTGGCTACCACTACGGCTGTCAATCCAACTGCGACCCTTTCATTCCACAGCATCTTCTCCCGTCCCGTTCCGATTCACTTTGGTCAGTCGTGGTGACTCCAGTTATGATACATACGGTACCCACACGGAAGGTTCGTTGGAGAAAACGAGAAATGAATGAGGCTTCGGCACTGTGCGCACTTGTGATTTCCTCCCCCTGCGGCACGGGCAATACCACTAGTACTCTACCATTCCAACCCAAACGATCTTAATTTGCCCAGAAAGTTTTTGTGATATCGTGACGGGATGAACTGTAAACCGCCGCTAAAAGCACCGAAATGTTTCTTTCTCTCTCTTCTCTTTTCGGGCTTTTTGGATTGAATCGACTGCTTACTTCCGCAATTGTTTTAGCTGACTGGAGAGGGAAGCTCGTCAGACTTCGCGCGCGTGCACCGTCAAACGAGTTCCTTTCGCCCTCCGTGAAGGGCAATCGCGCGAATGCACGATGCAACGGTTTCACTAACCCATTGATGTGCAGTTGAGCTCTTTTCGCTGCGACATGTGAAAGGGTCCGCAGGTGATTGCTAATTTCAGGACGTGGAAACGTGGTATGTGCCATTTGGCGATAAGTTCACGCTCATCATGTAGGTCCGCCACTCGATCAAATCAGCCCTAATATGAACAAACGGTTTTGCCGCTATCTTCCGCCCTCGCCCTCGCTCGAAGGAATTCGATTGCCCGGAACGATCAAGTGAAGGTGAGGCGGTGCAAAAATACTTGCTACCCATCTCTTTCACTTGTGCTCAGATTGTGGGGTGTGCGTGCTCATGAAACTTCACCGGACTCCTCGGATATGGGTTCTCAGCTCTGACCGAATGGCTACGCGAGCGAGTAATGCATGATAGCATTCCTTCGTCACAACCCTGACCTTTGCTTTCCGCTGTTTTGATGATGTCCCACTATGAGTCATACTGTACAGCACAGTCATCCCTCTAGCATCTCTCTTCACTTGGTTCTTATCTGGGCTCACATCTCGGGCCCAGGTCCAAAAAACCCATGTAATTTGATCGTTCCTCCACTTCCGAGGCGTCAATCAGCATCTGAGCTAGAAGAGGGAGGTGACTGAGTGAGGAGGAGTGGGGCCGCGTGCACACACGAAGCGTTGTTGCGCCTGCGCTTCATCGAGTTGCTTTCAGTCTTGGCTTCCCGTGATTGAGGTTCCGAGTCTGCTGACTCCGAGAGGCGTGTACAAGTCATGCAAATGGAGTTCTCAAGGTTTTCAGCCTTCAGGGCTCAACCCGTCCATCAGCAGAACGCCACCAGTGCCACCACCTCCACCTCCACCTCCACCACCTCCACCAATACAGTGGCACATCGGCACAGCCCGCCGAAAAGTTTTTCCGAACCGTGTGGGTGACTGGGAGGGTACCTACCTGTAGGCGTGGGTGGTATCAAATACAAAAACAAAAATAAATAAAACAGAAAAGTGGGAAACGCCGTCTTGGCCACGTGACACGTGGTCTGGGGGCCTGAGGGTTGGAATTGGGTTGGGCCTGACCAGATTTGGTTAACGCTCGCGGGGGCCGTCGGCAAATGTTTGGGGGATCGTTTGGTGGTGGTCCTATGTTGTTGACTCCTTTTTGCTCCTGTCTCGTATCTACGACTTGTTGCAAGACGCATTGCCTCCCAGCGCCGCGCACACGCACACCCCAGCTTTGCGCTGCCTCGCGCATCTCCTGCCTGCTACGGCGCTGCTGCGCGCTCGCACGTATACCTCCATACCAATCAAGCGGGCATCCCATCCCCACAGTTGCGGCACCGCATACCAAAGTTTTTCACTCAGATCCTTTGTTTGGGGTCACGCGTGCGTATGGTGCGTGCGTACGTACAATACGCTCGCCGCATGGGCGACTGGCACCATAACTGGCCTCTTCTAATGACCGACTGACCGACATCCCTCAGGCTTCTCCGCACTCACGTGGGGCCTCTCGCTTCTGCGTTGGTGCGGGGGAGGAGGGGTTTACTCAAAGATGTTACGTTTGCATTAGTCGTCCAATTGCGTCTTCTTTCTCTTACCGGTCGCGTGGCATAACCGGGTGACTAGGCCCTATACGAAATTCTTGTCGTTACTTGTCCTGGGCTATTTACTCGTCCAGAGCTTCCCCTTCCCTGCTTATGGAGGCCTAGAACGCGAAGACGGCGTGCGTGCCTTTTGCTTCTACGATCT
>Ga0307510_10003953_pt1 | contig 17371 bp, 15 predicted proteins | sample 12_EM_MG_FD_207224 | JGI IMG/M metagenome (GOLD analysis project Ga0307510, IMG submission 207224) | Populus trichocarpa ectomycorrhiza microbial communities from riparian zone in the Pacific Northwest, United States - 12_EM | ecosystem: Host-associated > Plants > Roots > Unclassified | place...
GTCAATGTTTCTCGACTTCGCTCGAAACGAACGGAGCGGGGTTTCAGCCCAGCTTCTCCAGCAACGCCGCTGCAGCCGCCGTCTCGGCCTCCTGCTTCGACCCGCCCGTCGCGCTCGCCGCGGCGAACTCGCCGATCGCGGCTTTGACCGTGAAGCGCGGGGCATGGTCCGGCCCCGAACGGTCGGTGACCTCATAGCTCGGTGCGCGGCGCTTGTGGGCGGCGGCCCATTCGAGCAGCGCGGATTTGGGGTGCTGCGGCGCCTTGCTCTCGCTCGACACGCGGTTGCCCCATGAGCTGCGGATGAAGCCGCGCACCGCGTCGAGCCCGGCGTCGCGGTACAGCGCGCCGATCAGCGACTCCATCGCGTCGCCCAGCACATTGTCGCTGTCGCCCGCGCCATCGTCGCGCGCCTGCTTGCCGAGCCGCAATTGCCCACCCACGCCGAGGCTGCGCGCGACATCGGCGCACACCGCGCCCGACACCAAGGCATGCAGCCGCTTCGACAACGCGCCTTCGGCCTCGCCGGGGAACAGCTCGGTCAGCCACTCGGCCATGATCAGGCCGAGCACGCGGTCGCCGAGAAACTCCAGCCGCTCGTAATTCTCCGCGCCCTGGCTGCCATGGGTCAGCGCGCGCTCGAACAGGTTCAGGTCGGCGGGCGCATGGCCGGTGGTCGCGGTGATCCAGCCGGTGAAGCTGTCACTCAAAAGCCTTTCCCCATGCGGCTCCAGCGCGCGGCGCTGAACCACGTCCAGGGCAGCACCCAGGACGCGGAACCGTCGGTCGACCAGAAAGTGAACAGCGCCTTGCCCTCGACCCGTTCGAGCGGGACATAACCCATGCCGCCACCTTCGGGCGTGAAGCGACTGTCGCCACTATCGTCGCGATTGTCGCCCATCACGAAGACCGTGCCGGCGGGCACGGTGTAAACATCCGTATTGTCCGCTCCAACGTTATAGTTTTCCCCGCGGTCGAGCACAGTGTAGCTTACGCCATCCGGCAGCGTCTCGCGGAACTGCTTGTAACGGCAGATCGGCGTGCCGCTGGTGACGTCCTGGAACTCGCCCGGACATTCCGTATTGGCCGGATAATTGGGCGACAGTGGAATGGTGAAGTCGGCGATCGGCACCTTGGGTACAGCGACGCCATCGAGGATTATCTGGCCATGGCGCATCTGGATCGTGTCGCCGGGTAGGCCGATCACCCGCTTGATGACATCATGTTCGCCTTCCGTTGCATTCGGCGGCCCGCGGAACACCACAACATCGCCGCGCGCCGGCGTCCCGCCGAAGATGCGGCCCGGAATCAACGGCACGCCGAACGGCAGCGACCAGCGCGAGTAACCGTAATTCCATTTCGACACGAACAGATAGTCGCCGATATAGAGCCGCGGCAGCATCGACTGCGACGGAATGAAGAAAGGCGAGAAGAAGAAGCTGCGGAAGATCGCCACGGCGAGGCCCAGCTTGAGCAGGAAGACCAGGGTCTCGCGCGTCTCGGATTTCGCCTTGGGCGGGGCAACGACGGTATCGGTGGCGACGGGTTCGCCCTGGATTTCGGTATCGGACATATGGCGGGGGTTGCGCTAGGTCGCGAGCGGCGTCAAGCGCGGCGGCGCGGTGTGAATGTACAGGCAAGGGACGCGTTGGCGCTGGCGCCGGGGCTTCCGCCTCCCTATCTCCGCCGCCTGATAGTGGAGACGAGACCATGGCCGCCGACTGGAGCGCGATCGAAGCCTTGCCGCAGGAGCGCCTCGAAGCGCTGTTCGCCGCCGATCCCGATCGGCTGTCGCGCTTCTCGATGGATATTGCCGGCCTGCATTTCGACTGGTCCAAGACGCACCTGACCTCCGACATGGTGTCGGCGTTCGAGAAGCTGGCCAAGGCGCAAGGCTTGGCCGCGCGACGTGAGGCACTGTTCAACGGCGAGAAGGTCAATCTGACCGAGGGCCGTTCCGTTACCCACACCGCCGAGCGCGGCGAGGGCAATGCCGAGAACGTCGCGGAGGCGCAGGCGCTGCACGCGCGCATGCGTGCGCTGGGCGATGCGATCGAGGCGGGGGCGCTGGGCCCGGTCCGTCACGTCATCCATGTCGGCATTGGTGGTTCGGCGCTCGGCCCGCATCTGCTGGTCGATGCGCTGGGGCGCGAGAGCGATCGCTACGATGTCGCGATCGTTTCCAATGTCGACGGCGTCGCGCTGGAAGAGGTGTTCGCCAGGTTCGATCCGACCGCGACCCTGCTGCTTGTCGCGTCCAAGACCTTCACCACCACCGAGACCCTGCTCAACGCGGGGTCGGTGCTGGAATGGATGAGCCAGCACGGCGTCGAGGACGTTTACGGCAAGGTCATCGCGCTGACCGCCGAGCCCGACAAGGCGATCGAATGGGGCGTCGACGAGACACGCATCCTGCCGTTGATGGATTCGGTCGGCGGGCGCTATTCGCTCTGGTCGTCGATCGGCTTCCCGGCGGTGCTTGGCCTGGGCTGGGATGCCTTTGCCGACCTGCTCGATGGCGCCGCCGAGATGGACCGCCACTTCCGCCTTACCGCGCTGCACGAGAACGGCCCGGCGCTCGCTGCCTTTGCCGATCTCTATTACACCCAGGTCCGCCACTGCGAGACGCGCGCCACCTTCGCCTATGACGAGCGGCTGCGGCTGTTGCCTTCCTATCTCCAGCAATTGGAGATGGAGTCGAACGGCAAGGGCGTGACGACCGACGGCAAGAAGCTTGACGGGCCAAGCGCACCGATCACCTGGGGTGGGGTCGGCACCGATGCGCAGCACGCAGTGTTCCAGCTGCTGCATCAGGGCACGCATCTCGTGCCGATCGAGTTCATCGCCTCGATCGAGCCAGGCGATACGCTCGCCGAGGATCATCACCGCCAGCTCCTGCTCAACGCTTTCGCGCAAGGAGCGGCGCTGATGAAGGGCAAGGCCAACCCCGAAGACCCGGCGCGCAGCTATCCCGGTGACCGGCCCTCGACGACGATCCTGCTCGAAGATGTCGACGCCCGCTCACTCGGCGCGCTGATCGCCTTCTACGAGCATCGCGTGTTCGTGAACGGCGTGCTGCTCGGCATCAACTCGTTCGACCAGTTCGGTGTCGAACTCGGCAAGGAAATGGCCAAGGCGGCCGATAAGGGCGGTGGTGACTTCGACGTCTCCACGACCGACCTGATCAAGCGCGCCTTCGGATAACGAAAGAGACATCGACAATGGCAAGTTACGACTACGACCTGTTCGTCATCGGTGCCGGTTCCGGCGGCACGCGCGCCTCGCGCGTTGCGGGTGCGCATGGCGCGAAGGTGGCGGTGGCCGAGGAGTACCGGGTCGGCGGCACCTGCGTGATCCGCGGCTGCGTGCCCAAGAAGCTGCTCGTCTATGGCGCACACTTCGCCGAGGACCTCGCCGATGCACGTCGCTTCGGCTGGAAGGTGCCGGAGTGCGAATTCGACTGGAAGGTGCTGACCGGCAACGTCTTCGAGGAAGTCGACCGGATCAACGGCGCCTACACCCAGACGCTGGAGAATAACGGCGTCGAGATCATCAACCAGCGCGCCGAGATCACCGGTCCGCATGAACTGAAGCTCGGCGATGGCCGCAAGGTGACCGCGAAGACCATCCTGGTCGCGACCGGCGCAACGCCGTCGGTGCCGTCCTGCCCGGGGCATGAGCATGGCATCACCTCGAACGAGGCGTTCCATCTCGACGCCGTGCCCAAGCGTATCCTGATCGCCGGCGCCGGCTATATCGCCAACGAGTTCGCCGGCATCTTTCATCAGCTCGGCGCGCACGTCATCCTGATCAACCGCACCGACGTGATCCTGCGCGGCTATGACGAGCAGATCCGCGACCGGCTGCTGCAGATCTCGATGATGAAGGGCATCGAGTTCCGCTTCCACGCCGCGTTCGAGGGCATCAAGAAGGAGAAGGATGGCAGCCTGACCGTGTCGATGAGCGGCCATGAGCCGGTCACCGTCGACTGCGTGATGTTTGCCACCGGCCGCGACCCCAACACCAAGGGGCTGGGGTTGGAAAGTGCGGGCGTCGAGCTCGACGAAAAGGGCGCGATCAAGGTCGATGCCGACAACCGCTCGACCTGCGACAGCATCTTCGCGATCGGCGACGTGACCAATCGCATCCAGCTCACCCCGATCGCGATCCGCGAGGGGCAGGCGTTTGCCGACACCTTCTTCGGCAACAAGCCGAGCCGCGTCGATTACGACAATGTCCCCTCGGCGGTGTTCAGTCATCCGCCGATCGCCGGCGTCGGCATGACCGAGAGCCAGGCCAAGAACAAGCTTGGCTCAGTCAAGGTCTACACCTCGGATTTCCGCCCGATGAAGAACGTGCTGGCCGGCCGCAACGAGCGCGCGCTGTACAAGATGGTGTGCGAGGGCACGACCGATCGCGTCGTCGGCCTGCACATGATCGGTCCCGACGCGCCCGAAATCCTCCAGGCGGCAGCGATCGCGGTCAAGGCTGGGCTGACCAAGCAGGCGTTCGACGACACCGTCGCGCTCCATCCGAGTATGGCGGAGGAGCTGGTGCTGCTGCGCTAGCTAAGCGGCACGCCCGACAAGGTGATGCGGTGCATTAGCCGGCGGTGGCCGTGATAGTCGTTCATCGCGAGATGCCAGGTCGAGCGGTTGTCCCAGATCGCCAGTGAGCCCGGTGACCATTGCAGGCGGCAGTGGAACTCGCTGCGCATCGCCACGGTGTAGAGATATGTCAGCAGCGGCAGGCTGTCCTCGCGCGACCAGCCCTCGAAATGGAGCGTGAAGGCCGGGTTGACGTAGAGCAGCTTGCGGCCGGTGACGGGGTGGCGGATCACCGCAGGGTGCACCGCCGCGGCGTGGATGTCGTGGCCCTTCAGGTCGGCGGCCTGGTCGGTCTTCGCGTAGATGCCGTCATGGCCATAGATATGGTCGGCGCTGTGCACTGCGCGCAGCCCTTCGAGCGTCTTCTGTAGCCCCGGCGACAGCGCGTCGAACGCTGCGCCCATGCTGGCGAACAGCGTGTCGCCGCCGCTCGGCGGGGTTTCGCGGGCGAGCAGGATCGAGCCCATCGCCGGGACCTGGTCATAGCTATGATCGGTGTGCCAGCCGCCGCCGATGTTGGTGGTCTGCGCCTCGCTCTTGCGAACCTCGGCGATTTCGGGGTGGCCGCCATTGGCCGGGAAGTAGTTGTTGACGTCGATCGTGCCCCAGCGCCGCGCGAAGGCGATATGCTCTTCCGGGGTCAGGTCCTGGCCTCGGACGAAGAGGACGCCGTGTTCGGCCAGCGCGCCGCGGATGGTGGCCATGCCGGTGTCGTCGATCGCGCGGAGGTCGATGCCGAGGGCCTCGATGCCGCAATGTTCGGCGAGGGGGCGTAGTTCGATTGTGGGCATGGCCTCTCCCATTTCTGTACTTGGCGGGGAGGCGGAGGGGGTGACGCCAATGTTGCGTTTGGGGCCACCCCTCTCCCCGGCCAGCATCGGGTCGGTCATGCCCCCGGCATGACCTGAACAGCGCGGGGCGCTGTTCACCCGATGCTCCCCTTAGGGGAGAGGGAGAAGGTTGTCCGCTTACCAGATATGGACGCGCTTTTCGGGCGGCAGATAGAGCGCGTCGCCGGGCTTGATGTTGAACGCGACATACCAGGCGTCGACATTGCGGACGATGCCGTTGACGCGGAACTTGGCCGGCGAGTGCGGGTCGGTGAGCAGCTGGGTGCGCTGCGCGCCCTCGCGGGTCTTGGACTGCCATGCCTGGGCATAAGCGAGGAAGAAACGCTGGTCGCCGGTCAGGCCGCCGATCACCGGCGCCTTGCCGTGCTTGGCCTGATAGCGCTGGAACGCGGCATAGGAGGCCTCGACGCCACCGAGATCGCCGATATTCTCGCCCAGCGTCAGCCCGCCCTTGATGTGCGTGCCGGGGACCGGCTCATAGGCGTCATATTGCGCCGAGAGCGCGCTGGTGCGCTTCTTGAAGGCTTCCTTGGCCTCGGGCGTCCACCAATTCTCGAACTTGCCGGTCGGGCCGAACTGGCTGCCCTGATCGTCGAAGCCATGACCCATTTCATGGCCGATGATCGCACCGATCGCGCCATAGTTGACCGCCGGATCGGCGTTGGGATCGAAATAGGGCGGCTGAAGGATCGCCGCCGGGAAGGTGATCTGGTTGGCCAGCGGGTTGTAATAGGCGTTCACCGTCTGCGGCGTCATGTTCCACAGCGAACGGTCGACCGGCTTGACGAAGCGCTGCAGCTGCAGCTGGTGGTTGAACTCCCCGGTGCGCATCGCATTGCCGAGCAGGTCGTTACGATCGACCTGCAGCGACGAATAATCGATGAACTTGACCGGATAACCGACGCGCGGCTCGAACGCGGCAAGCTTGATCAGCGCCGCCTTCTTGGTCGCGGGGTCCATCCAGCTGCTGCCGGCGATGCGCGTCTGATAGGCGCCGCGCAGATTCTCGATCAGCTCGCTCATCTTGGCCTTGCTCGAGGCCGGGAAGTGGCGCGCGACATAAATCTCGCCGATCGCCTCGCCGAGCGCACCGTTCATCATCTGCACGCCGCGCTTCCAGCGATCGCGCTGCGTCTGCACGCCGGAGATGGTCTTCGAATAGAAGTCGAAGCGCGCCTGGTCGAAGGCATGCGGCAGCACCGTCGCATGGTCGCTGACGAAATGGTAGGCGAGGTAATCCTTCCAGGTCTGCAGCGGCGTCGCGACCATGATCTTGCCCATCGCGGTGATCGCGGTGTTGTTGGTCATCAGCACGGTCGGCGAGGAATCGACGCCGGACACCTTGAGCAGGAGCGCCCAGTCGAATTCGGGCGCCTTCTTTTCGAGGCCGGCGACGGTTTGCGGGTCGTTGAGCTTGCCGATGTCGCGGCTTTGCTCGGGCGACCATTGCTCCTTGGCAATGGCGGTTTCGAGCGCGAAGATCGCATCGGCCTTGGCGACTGCATCGGGGATGCCGGCCAGTTCCTGCATCTGCTGGATGTAGGCGCGATACGCCTTGCGATAGCCGTCATACTTCTCGCCTTCGAGGAGGTAATAATCGCGCGGCATGCCGAGCCCGCCCTGGCCGGCGGCGGCGGTGTAACGCGTCGGATCGGCGAGGTTGGGGATGATGCCGATACCGACCGGCGCGGCATAGCCTTCGGTCGCGAACAGGGTCTGCAGCCCGGTCAGGTCGTTCACCGCGGCGATCTTGTCGAGATAGGGCTTGAGCGGCGCGGTGCCGCGTGCCTCGATCCCGGCGGTGTCCATCCAGCTGGCATAGAAGTCGCCGACCTGCTTGCCGGTCGCGCCATAGGCGGCGGGGTTGGCGGCCATATCGTCGAGGATCTTGCGGACGTTCGCCTCGGCTTCGTCGTTCAGGATGTTGCCGTAACCGACCGAACCCTTGTCGGCGGGAATCTCGGTGCGCTTGGCCCAGCTGCCATTGGCGAAGGTCCAGAAGTCGTCGCCCGGCTTCACTGTGCTGTCCTGCGCGGTCAGATCCACGCCAAAGGCGCCGTAGCGCGCCTTGGCCGCCGGCGTTTGCGCGGTGCGCGACAGCGCGGCGCCGGCGAGCGCCATGGCGGCGACGCCGACGGAAAGACGAATGATCGAAGCGGTACGCATAGAAAGAAACCCCTGCCCAAAAACTGTGTTGCCGTTGGATAGCAGTGGCGCGCGAGAGCCGCAATCGAGTCGCGTCTATTTCACCCGGTTCGCCACCAGATCATCCACTACCGCCGGATCCGCCAGCGTGCTGGTGTCGCCGAGCGACGAGACGTCGCCCTCGGCGATCTTGCGCAGGATGCGGCGCATGATCTTGCCCGAGCGGGTCTTGGGCAGGCCGGGCGCGAACTGCAGCGCGTCGGGCGTGGCGATCGGGCCGATCTCGGTGCGCACCCAGTGCCGCAGCTCGGCATGCAATTCCTCGGACGACTGCTCGCCGGAATTGAGCGTGACATAGGCGTAGATGCCCTGACCCTTGATGTCGTGCGGGAAGCCGACGACCGCAGCCTCGGCCACCTTGGGGTGCAGCACCAGCGCGGATTCGACCTCGGCCGTGCCCATCCGGTGGCCCGACACGTTGATGACGTCGTCGACCCGGCCGGTGATCCAGTAATAGCCGTCCGCGTCGCGGCGGCAGCCGTCGCCGGTGAAATATTTGCCGGGATAGGTGGTGAAATAGGTCAGGAAGAAACGGTCGTGGTCACCCCATACGGTGCGCATCTGACCCGGCCAGCTTTTCGCGATGACGAGATTGCCCTCGGCCGCGCCGTTCAGCACCTGGCCTTCGGTATCGACCAGTTGCGGATCGACGCCGGGCATCGGCTTGGTCGCCGAGCCCGGCTTGAGATCGGTCGCGCCCGGCATCGGGGAGATCATCGCGCCGCCGGTTTCGGTCTGCCACCAGGTGTCGATGATCGGGCAGCGGCCCTCGCCGACCACCTCATGATACCAGCGCCATGCCTCGGGGTTGATCGGCTCGCCGACCGTGCCGAGCAGCTTCAAGGATTTGCGGCTGGTCTTCTTCACCAGATCGTCGCCCTCCTTCATCAGCGCGCGTAGCGCTGTGGGAGCGGTGAAGATGGTGTGGACCTTGTGGCGGTCTACCACTTGCCAGATGCGGCTGGCGTCGGGCCAGTTGGGCAGGCCCTCGAACATTAGCGTCGTCGCGCCATTGGCGAGCGGGCCGTAGAGGATATAGCTGTGCCCGGTGACCCAGCCGATATCGGCGGCGCACCACCACACGTCGCCGGCGCGATAGTCGAATGCCAGTTCGTGGGTCAGGCTGGCCCATAACAGATACCCGCCGCTCGAGTGCAGCACGCCCTTGGGCTGGCCGGTCGAGCCGCTGGTATAGAGGATGAACAGCGGATCCTCGGCGCCCATCGGCTCGGGCGGGCAGGCCGCTTCGACGCCCTGGGCCGCTTCATGATACCAGAGGTCGCGGCCCGGATGCATCGTCACATCGCCGCCGGTGGCGCGCACGACAATGACCTTTTCCAGCCCCGGCGCGTGCTTCGCGCAGGCATCTACAGCAGCTTTCAACGGCACGCGCTTGCCGCCACGCCGGCCTTCATCGGCGGTGACGACGATGCGCGACTGGCAATCCTCGATACGGCCCGCAAGTGCCTCGGCCGAGAAGCCGCCGAACACCACCGAATGGATCGCGCCGATCCGCGCGCAGGCGAGGATCGCGAACGCCGCCTCGGGGATCATCGGCATGTAGATGGTGACGCGGTCGCCCTTCACCACGCCCTGGTCCTTGAGGACATTGGCGAAGCGGCACACCTCGGCGTGGAGCTGGCGATAGGTGAAGCGGCGCGGCTCGTCCGACGGCTCGTCGGGTTCCCAGATCAGCGCGACCTGGTCGCCGCGCTTGGCGAGGTGGCGGTCGAGGCAATTGGCGGCGACGTTGAGACGCCCGTCGGCGAACCATTTGATGTGGAAGTCGCGCTTGTCGAACGACCAGTCGCCGGCGATCTCGGGGCGCTTGATCCAGTCGAGCCGGCGCGCCTGTTCGAGCCAGAAGCTGCCCGGATCGGCGAGGCTGCGGCCGTAGAGCTTCTCATATCCCGCCGCATCGAAGCGCGCGCGCTTCGCCCATTCGGGGGGAACGGGATAGAGAGTCTGTTCGGTCATGAAGGCCTCCTGCCACGTCCTTTGCGAACCGTGCGGTGGCAATGCAAGTGCGTTCGGCAGAGTCGCGATTTTGTTTCTTGGTTGATCGATCAATCAAGACGTGTGATGTCACTTGAGTGAACGATCAATTGGCCACCGATTCGCAACGGCCGACCGCCGAGCGCCTGCTCGACGCGGCGATGCTGCTGTTCATGGAAAAAGGGTATCTCTCGACCAGCGTGGCCGACATTTTGCGCGAGGCGAAGGCCAATTCGGGCAGCCTGTATCACGCCTTTCCGACCAAGCAGGACGTGCTGATCGCGGTACTCGAACGCTATCGCACCGGCATCGGGCCGATGCTGCTCGCGCCGGCCTGGGAAGGCGTGGAAGATCCGATCGATCGGATCTTCGCGCTGCTGGCGCGTTACCGCGCGGGCCTCGAGATGACTGATTGTACTTATGGTTGCCCGATCGGCAGCCTGGCGCTCGAACTGCACGAGCCCGATCCGCCGGTGCGCGCCTTGCTTGCCGCCAATTTCGACGGCTGGGTCGCGGCGATCCGGGAATGCCTCGATGCCGCCGCCGACCGCTTGCCGGCGGGCACGGATACAGGAGGGCTCGGCCAGTTCGTGCTCACCGTGATGGAAGGTGGGATCATGCAGTCGCGCACGCACCGTACGCTCGACGCGTTCGATGCCTCGGTGCGGGTGCTGCGGGATTATTTCGACCGGCTGCTGGGCGTACGATGAAAAGGGGAGAGACGATGAGAGGATTGTTGTTTGCCGTCGCGGCGCTGGGGTGCGCGACCATGGCCAGCGCTGAAACGCCCGCCAAACCCGCCTTCGCGCAAGTGACCGGCACGGCCGCGGACGGCGCGCGCTTCTATGAGAATTCGATCGTTATCAAGGCGCCGGTCAGGAAGCTGTGGGCGGCCTTCACCGATCAGGCCGCCTATCGCGCCTGGGCCGGCGTGCCGGTGTCGTCGATCGATTTTCGGCTCGGCGGGGTGATCGAGGCGAACTATAATCCGCAAGGCCATCTCGGCGACCCGCAGAACATCAAGAACATGTTCATTGCCTATGTGCCCGAACGGCTGCTGGTGTTCCGCAACGTCCAGGCGCCCGACGGCCTGCCGGGCAAGGCGATGTATGGCAACACCGCCAAGACGCTTGAGTTCCACGTGCTCGGACCGAACGAAACGCGGGTGACGGTGTCGGGCATGGGCTTCGGCCCGGGCGAGGATTACGACAAGCTCTACCGCTTCTTTTCGCAAGGCGATGGCGAGATGCTGGTCGCGCTGAAGACGGCGATGGAGACGGGGACGAAATAGCGTCGGTACCATTCACACGGGGGAGGAAGACATGAATCGTCAGACATTGATCAAGGCCATAGTAATCGGACTGGTGCTCCAGCTGATCATGGTGGTCAGCGGCCATTTCATTGCTCCGATCAAGGAGTGTTTCGGGATCGTCGGGATGCTGATCTCGCTGGTCGCGGGCGTGATTTATGTGCGGACGACGCGCGGATCATGGAGCGACTCGTTGATCGGTGGTGCGCTGGCGGGCGGCATCTGCGCGCTGATTGGTATCGCGGTGTCGTGCGCGCTCGGCGATGTCGATGCCGGGGTGCTGGTTTATGGGACGCTCGGTTCGGCGGTGGCGGGGCTGATCGGCGGCGCGGTGGCGAAGGCGGTCCCCTGACCCGAAGCCGCAACGATTTACCTTAATCGTCATGCCGGACTTGTTCCGGCATCCACCGCGCCGCGCATCAAACATTGGCGGGTGCTTGCGGGACAGTGGACCCCGGAACAAGTCCGGGGTGACGGAAGAAATTTGTCGAACGCGTTACAAGAAATTATTCGGCCAGATCATCGTCCGCCACATATGGGCGGTCGGTGATCCGTCGAAGCCGAGGCCCTGGCTGGGCTGGCGGAAATGCCGGCCGATCAGGTCGGTGAAGATTTCCGGATCGGGCATCTCGGCCATATCGTCGAAGAAATAGATGTCGTTGAGCGTGACGTTGCGCGCGCTCATGTACCAGCGGTGGTCCCGCGCATATTCGGCGTCGCGGCGGATATAGTCGGGCGGAACGAAATCCTCGCCGAAAAAGCGGTGATAGCTTTCGGGATAGGTGTAGCCGACCGATGGGTCGGCGAAATAACGCAGCGCCTGGTGATATTGCACGGCCCAGGCGACCTCCTCGTCGACATAGGGCGCGATCATCTGCGCGCCCCAATAGCCGTGATCGGTGCGGATCAGGCAGGCGTTGGAGATGTCGTGGAGCAGGCAGGCCAGCACGACCTTCTCGTCCATGCCACCGTCCATTGCGCGCTTGGCCGAACCCATCAGGTGTCGCCCGGTGATGCCGGTGATCCGGTGGCGGAAGAAGTCGAGCAGGGTCGGCGCCTCGGGCATGCGCGGCAGGGCCGGGTTGTCGCCCATCATCATCACCGTGTCGGGGCTCAGGCGGGCGAGCGCCTCATGTTCGCCGGTCGAATTGCCCGTGCCGACGATCGCCACCGGCGCCGGAATGATCAGGCGCTCGCGACCTTCTTGTGGCCAGGGGCGGTCGTCGGAGAGATGATCGAAGCACATGGCCGATGATTGCCGCAGGACGGTCATGGGGGGCAAGCCGTTTCGCCTTACCAGGGTTTCGCTGTAAAAACCCGCTCAACGACAAAAGGAGGGCATGATGGCGGGCACGATCCTGGTCACCGGCGGCAGCGGCTTCATCGCCGGCTATCTCATCCGGCAGCTGGCGGCAGAGGGGTGGACGATCAACGCGACGATCCGCGCGCTCGCAAAGGCCGACAAGGTGCGTGGGCTGATCGGTGTGCCCGAGACGCAGCTGCGTTTCTTCGCCGCCGACCTGACCAGCGATGCCGGCTGGGCCGAGGCGGTCGCCGGGTGCAGCCACGTCGCGCATGTCGCCTCGCCTTTTCCGGCCGCTGCGGTGAAGCATGAGGACGAGTTGATCGTGCCGGCGTGTGAGGGGGCACTGCGGGCGTTGCGTTTCGCGCGCGATGCCGGCGTGCGGCGCTTCGTGATGACCTCGTCGATGGCGGCGATCGCTTATGGCCATGAAGGTCGCTCGCGCTTCACCGAGGCCGACTGGACCGACGTCAACGCGCGCGACATCTACCCGTACGTCAAATCCAAGACGATCGCCGAGCGCGCGGCGCGCGACTGGGTCGCGGCCGAGAGCGGCGCGCTGGAGTTCTGCTCGGTCAATCCGTCGGCGGTGCTCGGCCCGGTATGGGGCGACGATTTCTCGGCCTCGATCGAAGTGGTCAAGAAGATGCTCGAAGGGGCGCTGCCGGGTTATCCGCGGCTGGGGTTCGGCATCGTCGATGTGCGCGATGTGGCCGATCTGCATGTCCGCGCACTGAACGCCCCGGATATGGCGGGTGAGCGCTTCGTCTGCTCGGGCCCATTCTACATGATGGCGGAAGTCGGTCGCGTGTTGCGCGAGCATTTGGGACCGGAGGCGCGAAAAGTGCCGACGCGCAACCTGCCCGATTTCCTCGTGCGGTTGTTCGCACTGTTCGATCCGGTGGTGCGGCAGGTGACGGGTGAGCTGGGCAAGATACGCGATGGGGATTCCAGCCACGCGCAGGCGGTGCTGGGGTGGGAGATGCGGCCGGCGGAGGTGTCGATCGTCGATACGGCGCGGAGTTTGATCGATCTGGGGCTGGTGAAGGTTTGATCGCCCGGCTCGTTCCTTGTCGCGAAGCGAAAAGAAGAGATTTGTTCGCGCGGAGACGCGGAGACGCGGAGACGCGGAGGAGTAGCACTCGCGGCGGCGGCAGCGCTCTACATAAGCTGTCGACGGAGATGGGAGATGAGCATGCGCTACGCGAAACATCTCCGCGCCTCTGCGTCTCCGCGCGAACTCATTCACTTCTTTTAGAACCCCAACGGCCCGCTCACACGATCCGATAGGGCACCACCTCCCGCACCTCCGCATCCACCCGGATCGCGCGATCGGCTGGCGGGAAGGCGCGCTGGTCGCAATCGGGGCGGGGGCAGAGGCGGCAGGAGATGCCGATCGGAGTCGGCGGGGCGGCGCGGTCGATCGCGTCGGCATAGACGAAATCGGCGGCATGCTCCGCCTCGCAGCCGAGCAGCACGGCGTAGCGGCGCGGCGCGCGGGTGAAGCTGCCCGAGGGTTTGACCAGGCCCTTGGCCATCGAGACATAACGCACCCCGTCGGGGGTCTCGGCGTGCTGGACCATGATGCGGTCGGGGATCGCCACCGCCTCATGCACCATCCATAACGGGCAGGCACCGCCGAAGCGGGCGAATTGCAGACGGGTCGCCGAATGGCGCTTGGTGATATTGCCGGCCATGTCGACGCGGCAGAAATAGAAGGGGATGCCGGCCGCGCCGGCGCGTTGCAGCGTCGACAGTCGGTGGCAGGCCTGTTCGAAACTGACGCCGAAGCGTCGCGACAGGCGGTCGATATCGTGGCGCATCGCCCGCGCGGCGGCGCGGAAGCGGCCATAGGGCATGGTGATCGCGCCCGCGGCATAGTTGGCGAGCCCGATGCTGAGCAAGGTGCGCGCCGCTTCACTGCCGCCGGCCGCGGCGATATCGGCGATCGGGCCGGCGAAGCGCAGGGCGGCGAGCTGATGGGCCAGCAGGAAGCGCCGGCTCTCCGCCGGCAGCGCGTCGTTGAGCGTCAACAGGCCGCGCGCCTGATCGAAATGCCGCAGCGGCGCGGTTTCGTCGCGCGACTGGATGATCGTCACCCCGCGTCCGGCGAGTTCGGCGGCGAGCGCGCCTTCGGACGGGGCATCGCCCTCGCCGATCGCCTCGGCCAGCGACTCCGCGGCGCGGTCGAGCGTGTCGACATAATTGCCCGCGTCGTGGAACCAGTCGCGCACCGCCTCCCATGGCATGCGCGCCTCGGCGCCCGAGGCCATCACCTCCTCGACCATCTGCAGCCGCGCCTCGGCGTCGCGCATCGTGGCGTGCAGCGCGATGATGCGGTCGGCGATCTCGGGCCGTTCCTCGGCGAGCCGCGCGATCGACTCGGCCGGTGGAGAGGGCGGCAGGACCGGATCGGCCAGCGCGCGCTCGAGCGCGCCGAGGCGGCGTGCCGGTGCTTCGCCTTCGATTGCGGCCAGCGCCATGGGGTGATGCCGCCGCAACGCCGCCGTCACGGATGCGGTCAGCGGGCGCTCGCCGCTTTCGAGCTGCGACAGATAACTCACCGAAATGCCCAGCCGCGCCGCCATCGCCGCCTGGTTCACGCCACTGGCGAGGCGCAGCGCGCGGAGTTGCTCACCGGCATAGAGACGCGCACGGGCCATGGTGGCGGCATAGTTTGCAAAATTGCTCTTCGCAACTTCGCAAGTTCACATTTGCTTTTCGTGAGCGAAGGCGGAAAGGGGCCTGTCCGAAAGCCGGAGAAGCCTATGTCGTCGACGATCGCCGAACTCGAACGCAAGCGCGCCGCGGCGCGCCTCGGTGGGGGCGAGAAGCGCATCGCGGCGCAGCATGCCAAGGGCAAGCTGACCGCGCGCGAGCGGCTCCAGATATTGCTCGACGAGAATTCGTTCGAGGAACTCGACATGTATGTCGAGCATAATTGCGTCGATTTCGGCATGGCCGATCAGGTCATCCCCGGCGACGGCGTGGTCACCGGATCGGGCACGATCAACGGCCGGCTGGTGTTCGTGTTCAGCCAAGATTTTACCGTGTTCGGCGGCTCACTCAGCGAGCGCCACGCGCAGAAGATCTGCAAGATCATGGACATGGCGCTGAAGGTCGGCGCGCCGGTGATCGGCATCAACGATTCAGGCGGCGCGCGCATCCAGGAGGGCGTCGCCTCGCTCGGCGGCTATGCCGAGGTGTTTCAGCGCAACGTGCTCGCCTCGGGCGTGGTGCCGCAGATCAGCCTGATCATGGGCCCGTGCGCCGGCGGCGCGGTGTACAGCCCGGCAATGACCGACTTCATCTTCATGGTGAAGGACAGCTCCTACATGTTCGTTACCGGCCCCGATGTGGTGAAGACCGTCACCAACGAGATCGTCACACAAGAGGAATTGGGCGGCGCTGTAACGCACACCACGAAGTCGGGGGTCGCCGATGTCGCCTTCGAGAACGATATCGAGGCGCTGCTTGCAGCCCGCGACTTCGTGGACTTCCTGCCTGCCTCGAACCGTGAGGGCGTACCGGAGCGGCCGAGTTCGGATCCGTGGGACCGGATCGAGAACAGCCTCGACACGCTCGTGCCGGCCTCGGCCAATCAGCCCTATGACATGCACGAGCTGATCCGGAAGACGGTCGATGAGGGCGATTTCTTCGAGGTGCAGCCGACCCATGCCGGCAATATCCTTGTCGGTTTCGGGCGGATCGAGGGGCGCACGATCGGCATCGTCGCCAACCAGCCGATGGTGTTGGCGGGCTGCCTCGACATCAATTCGTCCAAGAAGGCCGCGCGGTTCGTGCGCTTCTGCGATGCGTTCGAGATTCCGATCGTGACCTTTGTCGACGTGCCGGGGTTCCTGCCGGGCACCAGCCAGGAACTGAACGGCATCATCAAGCACGGCGCCAAATTGCTGTTCGCCTATGCCGAGGCGACCGTGCCCAAGATCACCGTCATCACGCGCAAGGCCTATGGCGGCGCCTATGACGTGATGGCGTCGAAGCATCTGCGCGGCGATCTCAACTATGCCTGGCCGACCGCCGAAATCGCGGTGATGGGCGCCAAGGGCGCGGTGGAGATCATCTTTCGCGGCAAGACGCCCGAGGAAATCGCCGAACGCACCGCCGAATATGAGGCGCGTTTCGCCAATCCTTTCGTCGCTGCATCAAAGGGTTTCATCGACGAAGTGATCCAGCCGCACTCCACGCGGCGCCGCATTGCGCTGGGCCTGCGCAAGCTGCGCAACAAGGTGCTGGAGAATCCGTGGAAGAAGCACGACAATATCCCGTTGTGATTCTTCAACAGAGGGACTGTTCATGATTTCGATTCTCGCCTTGCTGCTGCAAGCCGCCGCACCCGCGCCGGTCGCTACTCCCGCGCCGGTGGTGCCCTGGACGCCCGTCACGCGCGGCGACGCCGCGTCGGGCACGCTGTCCAGTTCGGTCTATGTCTTCTCGCGCACGCCCGGCAGCCGGCTCGCGGTGCGTTGTGACGCGCGGGCCGACAAGGTCGTGTCGTTGCAGTTTCGCGCCGCCGGCGATCTCGGTGCGGGCCCGGTACGCCCGGTCCGGCTGATCCTCGACGGGGGCACGCCGCTGATTTCCAACTGGGAATTCATCAGCGGTATCGCGCTGGAGCGTGAGGATGCGGCGGTAACGACGATCACCGCCGCGCTCGCCCATGCCAAGGATATCAAGATCCACACCACCAACCTCGCCGGCGAGCCGATCGATGCCGAGTTCGACGGCCCGGCCAGCGCCGCCGGCCTGACCCAGGTACTCGCCGCTTGCGGTTATACGCTCGGCACGGTGCCGGTGCGCACGCCGGCCCCCGCGCCGACGCCCGGCCAGTGAAACTCGGGCGGCTCAATCATGTCGGCGTCGCGACGCCGTCGATCGCCGATGCGATCGTCCATTACCGCGAGGTGATGGGCGCAACGGTGATCGGCGATCCGTTCGACCTGCCCGCGCAGGGGGTGAAGGTGTGTTTCGTCGACACGCCCAACACCCAGATCGAACTGATTGAGCCGCTTGGGCCGACCTCGCCGATCCACGGCTTCCTGGCCAAGAACCCGGCCGGGGGGCAGCATCATCTCTGCTAC
>Ga0307510_10003954_pt1 | contig 17371 bp, 20 predicted proteins | sample 12_EM_MG_FD_207224 | JGI IMG/M metagenome (GOLD analysis project Ga0307510, IMG submission 207224) | Populus trichocarpa ectomycorrhiza microbial communities from riparian zone in the Pacific Northwest, United States - 12_EM | ecosystem: Host-associated > Plants > Roots > Unclassified | place...
GCAGATAATTTCAAGAATTTTTGTGATAGTTGGTTGACTTTTGATTCTATTTGCTGATATTTTTCCATAAGCTGATGGTGTTCGAGTTTTCATAGTGATCATATTGTTAGTAATTTGAAGTTCAAATGTTTTTGTTTTAGAAAAGCAGATAATTTCAAGAATTTTTGTGATAGTTGGTTGACTTTTGATTCTATTTGCTGATATTTTTCCATAAGCTGATGGTGTTCGAGTTTTCATAGTGATCATATTGTTAGTAATTTGAAGTTCAAATCAGTTGTGTTGTGTTGGTAGAGTCTGTAGGACTAGATCTTGATGTTGAGATTAGTGGGGGTGGTTAGAAGTGATTGAGTGCTGGATAGATGGGTAATACTTGTGTAGGACCGAGCATTTCCAAGAATGGTTTTTTCCAATCTGTATCCGCTGCAATGTGGCGGACTCGATCGCCAGATGATTCAATTTCTCAGACTAATGGAGAGTCTGTCCATGAACTTGAGGCAGTATCTAGAGAATCTGAACCGCCTTTGCCAGTTCAGAGCAAACCCCCGGAACAGATGACCATCCCAAAACCCGAAGCACCAGAGAAATCGGAAAAATCAGATGAGCCTGCAAAGCCTAAGAAGCCCCCTCAAGTGAAAAGGGTGTCTAGTGCTGGGCTTAGAACTGAATCTGTTTTAAAAACTAAAGCTGGTAATCTGAAAGAGTTCTTTAGTTTGGGAAAGAAACTAGGACAAGGTCAATTTGGGACAACATTTCTATGCGTGGAGAAAGCGACAAAGAAAGAATTTGCATGCAAATCGATTGCTAAGAGGAAGTTGTTAACTGATGAGGATGTTGAGGATGTAAGAAGGGAAATCTCGATAATGCACCATTTGGCTGGCCACCCAAATGTTATATCTATTAAAGGGGCTTATGAGGATGCTGTGGCAGTTCATGTTGTTATGGAGATTTGTGCTGGTGGTGAGCTCTTTGATAGGATTATTAAGCGCGGGCATTATACCGAAAGAAAGGCAGCTGAGCTTACTCGAACTATAGTTGGAGTGGTTGAAGCTTGTCATTCACTGGGTGTGATGCATCGAGACCTTAAACCTGAGAATTTTCTGTTTGTTAACCAAAAAGAGGACTCACTTCTAAAAACAATTGACTTCGGTTTGTCAATATTCTTCAAGCCAGGTATGTTCTTATCCTTGTACTTTCAGCATCTACTGGAATTGATCTTGTGTTATTTTCATTACCATTTTTTTTATTTGACAACTTGCTTCTCAATTCTATAATCATATGTTTCCTCGGACAAATATACTGCAAGACCTTGTGTAAGAAGCCATAAATTTGCCTTAAAGATTCTACTTGAAAATTGACGGTTCTCTTTCCAGGAGAGAGATTTCACGATGTGGTTGGGAGTCCGTACTATGTTGCTCCTGAGGTTCTGAAAAAGCGTTATGGTCCTGAAGCAGATGTTTGGAGTGCCGGAGTCATCATTTACATTTTGTTAAGTGGAGTTCCTCCCTTTTGGGCTGGTGAGAACTTTGTCATTTACTAGCTTCCTAAATTTAGTTGTTTCTGCAGTTTGTCTAAATGTGATCCAAATTTAACTTAATAGAATTTCCACCATCTCTTGTTTCATCTTGCTTGTCACGGTTATCCAGAGACCGAGCAGGAGATATTTGAACAGGTCCTGCATGGTGATCTTGACTTTTCATCAGACCCTTGGCCTAGTATCTCTGAAAGTGCCAAGGATTTAGTGAGGAGAATGCTTGTTCGAGACCCCAGAAGGCGTTTAACGGCACATGAAGTTCTGTGTGAGTCTTGATTATTCCTTTTTTCTTATCTCTTGATTTACGGGTAGTTACATTGGATTATTGCCTGAATAAAAACAGAAATGAAATGCTCAAGACTGACAAATTAACCCTATGAGAAAATTGGTTTTTCTGAGTTTCAATGCATGACATGTCAGACTATTACTATATCATGCCAAATGGCAGTCTCTTTACATGGGTTTCTTATCTTTTGAATGAAGGGTAAACATGTGTTCAGAATGGTTGTACATGATCTTTAAATCCTCGACAGGACTTGTATTGATGTGATCAAAGTGTTTTTCACTTTAGAAATGCATCAAAATAATTATTTTTTTTATTTTTAAAAAATTATTTTTGATATTAGCACATTAAAACAACCTAAAAACATAAAAAAATAATTTTAAGCAAAAAATAAATTAATTAATTTTCATGAAACGCCTTTTGGAACACAATTCCAAACGATGCCAGAGTCATTCAGCCACATCTCCCCAGGTTATCTGCAGTGTTGATAGATTCTTATAATCAAGCAAAAGTGTTAGAGACAGAAAAAAGAACAGAGCGCATTATTTTAAAAAATAACATCTGAACCTCTTGCTTTTTTCCAGACTTCTTTGGAAAGCTCAGGTTGGGTGGTTTTTCTGTTTCTCTTTCATTTCATGTTAGAAAATCTTAATATGAAATCAAGACCTCCTTATTTTTTATCCAGTAGGATTCCTTTTCATCTCTGATGTGTGGGTCATACTTCTTGCAGGCCATCCTTGGGTGCATGAAGATGGTGTAGCTCCTGACAAGCCTCTGGATTCAGCTGTATTGAGTCGTCTGAAGCAGTTTTCTGCTATGAATAAGCTAAAGAAAATGGCTCTTAGAGTAAGTCTCGGGCTCCAGAATGGGTCTTGGAGTAAGTCTCCACATGTGCAAGACATGATGTTGTAATGAACCTTGAAGCATTCGAATATTATATATTCTGGAAATGCTTAGAATCTGGAATTAAAATAACTGTATTCAGATGTTGCATCATTTAAGTGCAGGAATTTAAAGTAGAAGTTTCTGAAGATGTAGAATGATGGATTTGTCTTTTTCCTCTTGCAGATCATTGCAGAGACCCTATCTGAAGAAGAAATAGCTGGCCTAAAGGAGATGTTCAAGATGATAGACTCTGATGGCAGTGGTCAAATCACTTTTGAAGAACTCAAGGCTGGATTGAAAAGAGTTGGAGCTAATCTTAAGGAATCTGAAATTTATGATCTGATGCAAGCAGTGAGTATCATAGGAAGTCCTGATTCCATCTTTAAGCTAGGAAAGTAACTATATTGTATTGACAAGAAATGAACGTGTAGGGGGGATATTCTAAATGTGAACTCAATGTATTTCATGAAAATAACTGTTAACTTTTATACTGCCAGCCCAACAAAAGGTATTGCTGTGACTTATTTCATTCCTTCCGAGTGATTTAGGTCTAGATGTGGGGTACTTCATTGCTTGAAGAAGAGTTAGATTATGATCGCAAATTTCACAAAAATCTAAAGTATGGGAGATACTTTTATGTCTAAAATCCTTCTTTAATTTATTGCATACTCTTAAATTGCAGGCTGATGTAGACAATAGTGGCACAATTGATTATGGAGAGTTCATTGCTGCCACGCTTCATCTAAACAAAATTGAGAGACAGGATCATCTATTTGCAGCTTTCTCATACTTTGATAAGGATGGAAGTGGCTACATTACTCCCGATGAGCTTCAGCAAGCTTGTGAGGAGTTTGGAATAGGGGATGTTCGCTTGGAAGAAATGATCAAAGAAGTTGATCAGGACAATGTAAGTGATATGTTTATCGTTTTTTTCCCTTTTTCTTTTGAAGATTTCATTTTAATTGAACCAGTGATGGGAAGAGGTTTTGACAAGAATAGAGATGGGAAGGGATGAATGGTCTACTTGGTGACCTTTGAGGAAGACACGTTCAAACGCAATATATAGTAGATGATGATGATTTGATTTGCAGAGGCATTACTGGTCCTATAGAAACTTTATCTGGATGCAAATTGGTCCACTAATATCTTCAATCAAGAATATGAAATTTATCCGTATTGGTTTTCTTTCATGGTTTTTGAGAGACGTTTGGCAGAGTGGATATGCTATTTGGATTCTGTGTTGAAAATGCTTCTGCAATGCAACTTATACTGCATATATGTTGCTCGTGAACGAACTCTTTTCTGTCTTTGCAAAACTGCGTTGCATGCTGAGCTTGTAGTCATTGATTGTTTATAAATTTTGCAGGATGGACGCATAGATTACAACGAATTTGTGGCCATGATGCAAAAGGGAAATGTAGCAGGTCCAGCAAGGAAGGGCCTGGAGCATAGTTTCAGCATTAATTTTAGAGAAGCTCTCAAACTTTAGTTGCATAGGCAATGGCGAGGTTCGGTTTAATTCTCTCTTCTTTTTTTGAGGGACTACGGTGTATAGTAAAGAGCATGGCTGCTCCACTATGAGAAGCAAGCAGGCCTTCTGTTTACATGGCAGTGTTTATTTGGGTTTTCCATTTCGATTGGAATCTACCTTGCAATCTTTGTAATAGTTTTGAGGTGGAAAGAGAACTTGTATGCTCCTTTTGTTACTTCTTCAGAACCCAAATATGTTGGCAGAACATTTTGATGTCCTAAGAAATGCATTCTTTTTTCTGGGTTTTAGCATCCTTGCCATACTTCCCTCTAGTTTTCCTTTTTTCATTTGTTTCTTCATCTTCCTTTCTTCCCTGTGGAACTTGAAGACAGGCAAACCAGTTCACTTTTGGGGTGTGATCTGCCCAGATGGAAATATTCAAGATCTTGTGATGTATTTTCATGAAAGCTTGTTAGGCAAAACATCAAGCAAGCTAAATTGTTGGCGCCTGCATTGGTTCCTTATTTTGTTGTAAATTGCTTTATGACTACCGTTTGTATATGTGTTAGCTTTTATTTTTTAAATTGTTTTGTAAAAAATATAAAATTAATGTTTTTTAGGTATTTTTTATAGTTTTGATGTTTTAGTATTAAAAATTTTAAAAAAATAAAAAATTATTTTGATTTTTTTATTTTTGAAAAGCTTTTAAAAAACTTGTGTTTGTTTTTGAGATAGCTTTTGTAGTTGTGGTTTGAAAAAAATAAGTTTAAATATTGTGTGGTTAGTTGGATTTAGATACGTGTTTGATAAAAATTGTGGTTGAGGTTTATGTGCAGCAAAAAACATGTATAAAATATTTGGTAGTTGTGCGGTTGCGGTTGCTTTTCAAAGTGCTTTTTACTTGGAAATGCATTAAAATAATATATTTTTATTTTTGATATCAGCGTATCAAAATGATCTAAAAATACCACAAAAAAAAATTAATTTGAAGTAAAGAAAAAAATAAAAAATTATCAATTTTTTTCAAAAGCGCTTTTGGAACGAAAAAACAAACAGTGTTTTACGAAACTCAGTTAAAAAAATATGTAAAAACTGTTTCATGAAAACTACGTTTTAAACTTAATTTTTAGTGGATCCCATAGTACAAAACATAGTTTTTACAGTTACCAGACACCATGCTGTGTTTTTTGTACCACAAGCGCAAAAGTAGGTGCAAAACAAACACACAAGCATCACTAAAAATGGAAACTCTAAAGAGCATGGGAGTTTGTGGCAATAGACATGTTTATTATGAATTGCTACAACGAGGTTAGGGGTGGTTTAATCTTTTTTCATTGACCCATTGGTTATTGAAAGATTATTCAGGGTTGTCTGTGTTTTATTTTTATTTTTCTAACATTGTAAATATACATTTTTACCCCTGGAGTCCATGAAATTTAGAGTTGTTAACAAATGGTTTTTTTTTTTTTTACTTTTCATAAGCTTCTTAACAGTGAAAATATTTATTTGCCTCCGTATACTTTTTTTTTTTAAAGTTGGGTTGTTAGACAAGAACTTTTTTCATTATTTTTTCATTATTGATGTACAGTGAAAGTATTTTGTCTTTTGAATTTTTAAATTGAAAAAGTTGCAATAATACGCGCGAGTGGGTGGGTGGTGTTTGTGTCATTTAAGTAGCGTGCGTGATGCCACCCGGTAGCCAAATCTAGCCTTCTGCCACCTTTTTGGACGCGCCCTATGTCTTCTTTCACATGTTTTGGCGTGTGGCGGCGTATGGTAATCAGATGGTCACCGATGGTTTTTTCCTTCTTTTCTCCCTCTTTACAGATTAAGTGCACAATTGTCTTATTTGTTTTTTGTTTTTCAATTCTAATCCTAATTTTTTTAATTTATTATTTTGTTATTGTTCTTTTTTATAAAAGTTTTTTTCAATTTAATCCTTCAATTGTAATTTTTTATATGTTTTATTTCAGTTCTCATTATTTTAATTTTCTATTTCGTTCTTATTTCTTTTATATAATTTTTTTTTACAATTTAATCATTCAATTACAATTTCTCATTTTATTTCAGTTCTTATATTTTTTATTTTTTATTTCTTCTTTAGCTCTTTTGTTGATTTTTTTTGGCTTTAAATTTCATCACTCAATCAAAGTTTTTGTTGTTTTGTTTTTTCCAGTTTGACTCTCATTTTTTTAATTTTTTTAAAGCAATTTTTTAACTTAATTTAACCCTCAAATTAAAATTTTTTATTTTCCATCTAGTTAATGGTTTATTTATTTATTCTCTCCCTCATTTTTACTTGAATTTTTTTACGTGATTGATTTTTTTTCCTCACTTTATCTTTTGACATTTATTTGTCAAGGATTTGGCTTTTTACGGTCTTATTGTTCTGCATTGTTTTTTTAAAATATTAATTTTATGATTATCTTTAATTTTTTTTTATGAATTTATCTTGATATCATGATTTGAGTCACAAGCTTTTAATGCTTTTTTTTAATAATAGTTTTTTTAATTGTTTTGTTTGAATTTGATTTTTCAAGATATTATTTTAATTCTTTTATAATCTTTTTTTTTATACAAATAAACTTTATATTTTAAAATAAAAATAAAGATGATTCTAATACGACAATATAAAAAATATGTATATTTTTTAATATTTTTTTAATATATTTTCAATTAATTTGCAAAAACATCACCTACCAAATTACTAAACTCGTAAAAGAAACGCTGAATTTTTTTTTGTTTGTTTTTTCCCAAGAACAAATAGCGCTGGTTTTGGACTTTCTCAATTATAATTTGACATGTACTTAGTTCTCACACACTTCCAAGTTGCACCTCTTCACAAATCAAAGTCCCATGGGAATCCCATGGTACACCACTTAATTGGAGGATCCCATGTGAAAAGGAGTATAGTAAAAAGTATATTCCCACTACATACATGATCATGGGCCATTCATCATGTGTAATTAAATTTTTCTAATATACTCAACCAAAGTTTTCTTTTTATTTACCTCACAATCAATCAGTATTTTTTTATATAAAAAACCCAAAAACAAAGAAAAACAAAAAATCAAGATCAAAATCACAATCCCTTAACAAATAAATCACTAATCTCATCAACCTAAAATACCACCACACAATACTGGCCATGCTTCGTTTCGTTTGTCACCCTTCCAACCACACCTACACGACATTTTAGCGCTGCTCTCTAATAAAAGCAAAAAAGGGAAAATACTAAACAAATACACAAAATATTGGCTTACCTGGGTGTAAAATACGCATGAGTACATACGGATATACTACCCCCCCACCCCTTCTCTTCTTTTCAACTAATAAATAAAAACCCTAAACTGGTTTCTTTTTAGCCTTTTTCTCTCTCTCTACAATAAAACATACTCTTCCTCTCTCTCTCTCTCCACACCGTAACCCTAATTTCGCGGTTCTAAATGGCGGCGGCGGCTGGTCGGGAAAGTAACGAGAGGCTGTATGAAGACCGAGGAGGCTACGGGAAGTTTCGAAAACGGCCGTTTCGAAGGAGTACGCAGACGACGCCGTATGATCGTCCTTCGACGGCAATTCGAAACCCTGGCGGGATTAGTAATGGTTGGTTGTCGAAATTAGTGGATCCGGCTCAGAGACTCATTGCTTCTAGCGCACACAGGCTTTTCGCCTCTGTCTTTCGAAAACGGCTACCTGCGCCGCCGGTGGTAACTCCTCGGTCGCAGCCTCCGGAGACGGAGCGGGAGGCAGGTTGGGTTTCTTTTGATTGTGGTTCGAAAATGTTTTCATTTTGTTGAGTTATTGCTTTTTTTTTTTTTTGTTGATGTTGGTTTCTTTTTGCTTGATTCTTGTTGTAGAATTGGCGTAGTTAGGTTTTTGATTCGGTGAATTTTGGGAATTATTGTTTTTGGGCTAGAAGAATTGTTAATCAGGGATTCTCTCTTTAATGAGTCAGGGCTTGTTTGTTACAGTTAGTTAAAATTTGTAATTAACGATGCTCACTCCTTAACTGTACTTCAGTTAGTAAATTTCAATTTTTTTTTTGTTAAAGAGAGAATTTGTTTGAATCATGTGTTGTTTTAAACAGACGTGAACCCGGGAGCATTGGATAAGCCAAAGGGAATGTCTTCCACAGTAAGTGATTGCTTTTGTGCTTCTTTTTGCTCCTGTTCAGCTTTTTTCTTATAATCATTATCACTTGGTTATTTAGTTGATTTTGATGGATTTATGACTTTGGGTTATGTTGTCGGAACTGGGAATTTGGGAAGAATGTCAATGTTATTTGAGGGACTAAGTTCAAATCTCGCTAAATTCAAGGGTTATTTAAAAATTCTTCTGTTAGTTGATAATCCTGTTTATGTTGGGGAGTTGTAGAAATAGTTATGAGGAGAAAATACATGTCTGTATTTTCCCTTATAATGTAGATATAAATCTATTTTAAGATTCTTACATGATTATGAATGTCGTTGCTGCTGTGCTTTTTTTTTAGCTGACACAGAATGGACCAAAGGGATTTTAATAACTGATGTTAGTGCATTTTGAGACTGCAACTAGTTAAACCATGAACTTTCTGTAGCTTTTTACAACTGTTTCAGGTATGCAATATTATTAGCCATCAAATTTGCAGGATTAAAGAGAGGAGTGATGGGGAGAAAAGGGCATGACTAGTTGTATATTCCTTTTTTTTCCCCTTAATGAATCTAAAATCAGCTATAAGGAAATTTTCTAATGGATCAAAGAGTAAATTAAATGCATACGTTTTATTATGGATTATAAAAACTTCACTTTCATCATTTTCATGCATGCGTCAGCGATATTTTCATATGAATGCAGTTGTGGTTCATGTATACTAACTTTGTGATTTATGTGTTGCAAATTTGACTCGTATGTTTTTTCTGTTTGCAAAATTGTTCTCAAAGGATTGTCTTGAAGTGCATAGAGAAGCCATCAATGCAAACAGTGGTCTGATTAATAGTTTCGATAGAGGTGGGGTCACTGAACTCGAATTAATTCTAAAGCAGAAGACCTTTACCAGGCAAGTTACTGTAGAATTAAAATCCACTGACTTTGAATTAGCTGTTATGTATGTATTGTAACATCTGAGACATGCTCGGTGGAAACTTTCTTCATCTGTATATTTATTTGTGATGTCATAATTCCTTTTTTTTCTGCATTTTATAATTTTTCTCAAGTGTTTATTATGATGATGTGGTGATGCAAGGCATAATTTTTTCTTTATTAATTTCTCTACAGGTCTGAGATTGATCGATTGACAGCTCTGCTGCAATCCAGGACTGCTGATTTTCCAACTGGTAATGAAGAGAAAAAACCTGAAGTGATTTCTTCAAGAGCCATGGTCTCTGAAGGCAAAAAGGAGTTATTGACTGTTCCCGTTACTAATGGGTTTGAGAGCCGCATTAATTCAACACCTATTGTCTGCTCAAGTGTAGGAGAAATTCTCATGCTTCTTCTCTATTGTTCTGACACTTGCAAGCGTTTTTGTTGGTTTGTTGATTCTCGTGTCATAGAAGTTGTAAGAGTGTGCATACACATGATGTGTGTACACAAGCATTTATTTGTACATGCAAACCTGCACATGCACATAGTCACATGGCTTTATGCTGCTGTTTCTCTTGTTTCACATTTAGTGGCTTTGCACCTTTGCTTTTGTTTCACATAGATATATGATTTGGCGTGATTCTCTTCTCTTGTTTTATGGAGAATGTTAGGACTTGCCTATACATGATGTGTGAATTCATGCACTCATGTGCATCTGCATACCCACCCATGGCTTTGCATTGTGGCTCTGATTCACATTTAATGGCAAAAATTTTATTCAGGTCGTCAATGAGGATGTTGCTTCACCTACAGAGCTTGCAAAAGCTTACATGGGTAGTAGGCCTTCAAAGGTATCACCATCAATGCTAGAATCACGCTGCCAGCCATTTCGGGATAATTCAACAGCTCTGATCAACCATACATTCACTCCAAAATCACCAATGATGTCACTCACGCCACGTTCTTCTGGCTGTCCTGGGGTTCCTGAGAATTATTTTGTGACACCAAGGTCTCGAGGCAGATCTGCTATATACAATATGGCTCGAACACCATATTCCAGAGTTCATGCATCTACTGGCCTCCAGGTTGGTATGATATGAAAATCTGTTTCTGTTCGAAATTGTGATTTAAATTTTTATTATCAACACTTCCCCCCCTCATTTTCCAGGGTGCCGGAACATCAAGTGATGCTTTCGCTGGACCTTCATTTTCATCTCAGAATGCATTGGAGAGCAGCAGATTTTCTGGATCTAAACAAGGGGTACCAGTGCTGAAATCAATCAAAAACATTTTCATAGACATTTAGAATTCTCGAGCATTATGTGACCAGATTAGTTTATTTCTTTTTTCAGGCTTTAAAACGGAGGAGTTCTGTCCTGGATAATGATATAGGATCTGTTGGTCCCATACGTAGAATTCGTCAGAAATCAAACCTTCTGCCTACCTCTGGAACCCTTTCTATTCGCGGAGCTGGTATCGGCTCTAACGCTGCTCAAAAACTACCCTCAACAGAGAAGCCAGTTTTAGTGGGTGAACCATCAAAGGATAATGGGGATAACAATGTCCATGGTACTACTTTTACCCCTGTTCCCTCCAAGTCAAGTGAGATGGCATCAAAGATATTGCATCAGCTGGATGTGTTGGTCTCATCAAGGGAGAAGTCTCCTGCCAAGTTGTCACCATCCATGCTACGGGGACCAGCTCTTAGAAGCCTGGAGAATGTAGATTCTTCAAAGTTTGTAGAAATTGATAATGATACTAACAAGTTAGCCTTGAAACATGATACCTTGTTACCTGATGCAAGAGAGTCTGTGTCACAAAAGCAAGACAAAATTGAAGAAAAGGGTCCTAGCAAACCCATTGCTCCATGTGGCAAGTCAGCCTTGGCAGGAAATGGTATGGATACCACAAGTTTATTGAAGAATGATTTGGCTGGGGTCAAAACATCAGCTTTTCCTGTGATGAGCACCTTTGCTCAGGCTCCTGTACAAAAGAAAAGGGCTTTCCAGATGAGCGCACAAGAGGTATTTGTTACATCAAGTAATATTTGATATTTACACCTAAGTTGGATGAAGGCCCTTTACTAGTCTCCTTAGCCTATTTATTTTCTCTATATTTCTTCACTTATCACATCTGGAATCACTTCTTTTTTTTAAAAAAAATAGTTTCCTTTGCTTGTCCGTGGACTGAGTTACATCACATTGGGTAGACCAAGTTACACCACACTCGGTATCTTGTCTTTCCTTTCCCTCTAATATTAGGTTTGAGTGGGCAGTCCAAGTGATTGTAGCATGCACCTGAGATTTGTAGTTTGCATTTTGCCGTGGTTCTATCCATTGTCTTCCACCCATCTAAAGTTGGTTGTGCACTAGTTTCTCCTCGTGCTTAATAAACAAACATACATTTCTGTAGTGATAATTCAGGCATAGAAAATGTAGTCATCTTGATTGGAAAATCCTGGCATCATACTAAACATTAAAATTGGGTTGTGGATGCTGGAATGGGGGAAAGTTAGCCATCTGCCATTTTTTGGATGCAATTTCAGTATAGCCCTTCAGCTTTCAGATAATTTATTATTATCCTTTCTAGTTGTAAGCCATTCCTTCACTCTCGGTTGCTATGGAGGGTTCCCATTCTAATCCTTCTAGTGTAATTATATTCATCTTAGTCCCCTGCATGTAGGAGCAATTGAAGGGAAAAAAAACTGCACTCCTATCTTTCATATGCAGTTAGAGGCATTTTCAGTCCTTCAAATTTTAATTTCAAATAATTTAACCATTCAAGGATCATTAGACCGCACAAAGTTTTTCTACAATTTCAACTAAACCTCTTATCTGATTATATCCACATTTAAACCGAAAATTTGGGGTGATGGTGATCATTTGTTGTGCCACAGGACAAATGGAGATTAGACCCATTAGCTGCTTTTTTTTTCTTATCTGAAATATAATGTAATTAAAAAAAATGAAAGTAATAGTATGAGTGTACATGATTGTCTTGATTTTAATTGTCTTGATTTTTTTAACTTTGTTTATAATTAGAATTATAACATGTTGATAAAATAAAAAGAATATAAATTGCAATAATTTAGCCATTCAATACAGATACAACATTTCTTTCAGAATTTCAACTAAAATCTTTTATCCAATTTATTTCAACATGTAAACTGAAGCTAATTAAAATTAGGTTATGACATAATAATATATGATTTAATTTTTTTTTTGCATTATTCAACTTAATTATTTTTACATATATGTATGGGCAACTGTGGTTATTCGAAATAAACTACAATGACATTGAACTGATAGAGGTCTACATTACCTGTGGCAACAGCCACAGACCACCATCTAGGTGGTTATAAATTCAGTATGCTCTATATTCTAGTACTAGTGTGTGATATTTTATTCCCTCTTTTGAAGGATTTTCTGGAGCTTGATGATGATGACTACTCTAATGGGACTGCATCTGGTATGCTGGCTGAAGGGAGAGAAAAGGTGGATACCAAATTGGTAGAAAAGAAGACCATTGTTGCTGAGGCTGTTGTAGTGGAGAAGTCTCCGGTCCAATCTGAAGTCAACTCCCCATCAAGTTATACATTGAACAAAAAAAATGCAGGGATTGATGGGTCTGTGGTTGTGGAAAAGAGCATTGGCTTTATTTCCCCAGCAGCACCTCTGCCTACCATTACTGATAAGCAGGCTGCGGTAAACAAGTTAGAATCAATATCTGATGAAGCTGCCCTACCAAAGTATTCGAATGCTTTGCCCCAAATATTTAGCACCGCTGAGAAGGTTGCTTTGCCAAAGGAACCAAATGGCACCTCTCAATTTTTCCATTTTAGCAATAGAACTGGTGATAAAGCTGCACCACTCACACTTACCTCAGTCATGAGTGACCCATCTGGCCAAAAGTTGGGTGTATCATCTGATGCTGGACCAAAGGGTTTCAGGTCAGTAGATATATGTTAGTATTTTTTTTTACGGTTTTCATTGTCATGTCTTTAAAGTGTGAAGCCAATATATATGTGCTATGAGGCTAAATGCAGAAATTATGGGTTCACATATACTGTAACTTGTGAAAAAGATCAACCACAGGTATAAATGCGCATGCCAAATTGATGTTACCTTGATCTGGTTCAGTTGTTTCCTTTTCTTCCTTTCCCAAGTCAACAATTCAATGGCATTTCTTGTGAAACTTTGTGACATTGAATTTCCCCAGATCTTAATTTTTATGGTTTATTAACTTTTTCTCTCTTGCCTAATGTCCAGCTTTACACCTATTGCTACTGGTGCTACTGAGTTGGTGACAAGAGATCCTGGATTAGATAAAGGTGATGATAAGGACAGTTTGAAGATCGGAAACTCATTCAGGACAGCTGAAAATGTGCCTTCTACATCAATTTCATCGAATGGAAGCCTATTCTCATTTGGCATCACCTCCAATAGTTCAAGTCTAAATAATGGATTTCTTGCTTCTACTACCCCATCTTCATTTTCCTCTCCCAGTCTGCCTCTATTTTCCAGTAACTTAACTGGTCAAAAATCATCTAGCATCCCTTCCAACAGTGTTGCTAGCAGCAGTACTAATGCCACTACCACTGCTTTCACAGCTGCAAGCACTAATGGGAATAGCAACTTCTCTGTTTCAGCATCGGCATCAGAACCTACCTTGACAGCTGCATCTATTTTTAAATTTGGGACTGTCTCATCAAATTCAGTCTTAACAGTACCATCAATTACTACTGAAACAACAGAAGTCAAGACCAAAGAAACAAGTTTTAGTGCTTCTAGTGGCACATCCTCTGCAATGACAAGCACAACTGGCAGCATTTTTTGTGGTACTACTGCAATCACGAATGCAGGCAATAATATTTTTGGTGATACCACCGCAGTTACTGGCAAAGAAAATAGTGTTTTTGGTGGTACATCCCCTGCAGTTACAAGTACAGAAAGTAGTGTTTTGAATGCCACATCTGCAGTTATGAGCACAGGAAGTGGTCCTTTTAACTTCAATGCTGGGAGCACAACTTCAGCTGCTACTAATCAATCTCAGGGTTTTAATCCTTTTAATGCTGGCACTACTCAGGTTTCTGCTGCTGGAACTGGTTTGGCAACTTCAACACAGAGTATGCCGATGCAATTTAGTTCACCTGCATCAACTGCGAGTTCAGCCTTCTCTTCTGGCAGTTCCACATTTGGTTATGTGAATACAGCCTTCTCTTCTGGCAGTTCCACATTTGGTTCCTCTACATCTAAATTGTTAAGTTCTGGTACTACGTTTGGACTTAACTCTTCCACTTCCGAGTCCAGCTCTGTTAGCTCCATGGCGAGCCCCGCATCTGCTGTATTTGGTTCCAACTGGCAGGCACCGAAATCTACTGGATTTAGTTCTACACCATCCTCTTCTTCCTCAACGTTGTTTGCCTTCGGAGCAACTTCTAATACTGGTACGAGCAGTGCACCCATGGTGTTTGGATCAACCTCTAGTGTCTCATCTGCTCCCCCTTTCCCCTTCAGTTCACCTGCATCTGCTACTCCATCACAGTCTGTGTTCGGTGCCCCAAATCCTAGCTTCGGATTTGGTTCTTCATCTGGTAATAATGACCAAATGAGCATGGAGGACAGCATGGCAGAGGACACAGTTCAGGCAACCGCGCCTTCAGTTTCTGTATTTAGCCAACAACCAACTGCACCTGGCTCAATTTTTGGTTTTTCAGCTCCATCGGGTGGGAATCAGTTTGGTTCTACAGGTCCACCAGGTGCAAATCCCTTTCAATTTGGAAGCCAACCAAATCTTGCTGCTCCGCAGAACCCATCTTTTCAAGCTTCAGGTAGTCTAGAGTTTAATGCTGGAGGAAGCTTCTCATTGGGAACAGGTGGCGGTGACAAGTCCCATAGAAAATTTGTCAGAGTCAAAAAAACACAGCGCAAGCGGTAAAGACACCTAGGAACTCCGGTTTGGTTTTGTTGTGTAATTTCCTGGTTATTCGTGGCAGACAAGTAATTATAATGATGAGAGATACACAGCATGATTTGCTGTTTCCGAGGTCACCCATTGAGACAAAGGTAAACCTGCCTTCTCAGGCACCAGAGATGTGCCTGATCCTGCTTATGTCTTTACAGTTCCCTTTCCCCTCAGGACGATGGTGGAAAGGTGGGCTTATGTTGTTGCAATTTTGTACTGTCTTCTTAGCAAACCTAAGATAGTGGTAGCTCATAGGATTATAGTTGGGTAAATTTGCTTGCGATCATGTTCTCTGTAGTCTGTACTCAATCACTTGTAACATAAACAGCAAATCATATCGATTTGTTTAAGAAAGTGTCTTGTTCTGAGCATCAGGTATTTCCAATAATCATTGTTTTATCTCACTTGTAATCTGTTTTCTAACATTCCTCTCTCTTGCCTTATTTACTGGCGACAGAACTTAGAAGTGAACACTGAATTATACACGAGGGTTTGCTGAAAGACAAGCAGGCCGACCCTAACCATTCAACCCCTAAGAGATCAGGTTGACTGCTGGGTGTACTTCCAGCCTTCACTTGAATCTAACCAGGTGTATCCTATGTTCATACTTTTTTTATTGCAGTAGCAATAAAATTACCACTGCTAAAAATAGTCTCAAACTTATCTGGTATCAAAATACGCCTTTTAAATAGTGTCAAATTAAGTGTTAGCTATCATCCATTAAGTTTCTGATTGAGAGTTATTTTTGATATTCCAAAAACACAAATTGAAGCAAAAAAAAAAATACAAAAATAAAGAATATATTCAGGCTAATACCAAACACCACTGAAATAGGAGATAAAAAATGTCAATTTATCCTACTATTAATGTATATGATATAAGATTTGGCTATTGGAGCCAACAATTTAAAAAAGAAGCACAAAATTACTGGCAGGAAGATAGGTCGTGTGAAGCGTTAGGCACAAAATGTACCCTCCTCCATACAGCAAGTTCTTGAAGCACTATAAATCCCTTTTAAGTCGGGTAATTAACAATCCTACATTACTAAACCATGATCAAAGCAACAAGATGAGTAAACGATCAGAATTGAACTCGTTTTGTTTTTACAGATGTAGCCAGCCTCGTGGCGATTAGATTAGTAATGTCTGGCTCCAGCATTATTGTAAACACGGCCCTCAGGGTATGGAATCCTTCCCTCATTTCCTTGAGCTCTTCCACCCCCACCGTAATGAGGTCGGCCCCGGTATGACTCAAATTGACTGCTGGCATAAGCCCGATGTGTTTCTCCAGCACTGATGGGTCCTGTAGCAGCTGCACCACTATAGCCACGGGCATCCTGCAAACCTGTGTTTGGGTAGTGGCTCCTGCTGGCTTGTTGGTACTGACTTAGTCGGGCTTGTGATTCCTTCCTAAGAAACTCTTCTCGTCTATTGGTTTGTTGAGCTCGAAGTGCGGAAAGTTTTTCCTGGTATCTGGTATTGATCTCGATAATTTTCTGAAGCAGCAAAAATATTGAATGTTTATCGTTTGGCCAATCATCTATAATATGAACAGTAAAAATACAAAGAAAGCCAGTGCTATCAGAGATCAATAATTTAGTAAAGTCAAAGGGAAGAGAAGGTTTCAAAACCAGCATAAGAAGAGTAGGGCATGTTAGAGAAGCTGGAAGATTTGCAACACACTAAGCAACAGTTAGCTATTTGTAAATTAATTTGCTTAAATATTTATTTGACTTCTTCAATCATGCACATGCGTCATCGAGAAGTTATGAGAGTAACCCCCCTCCCCTTCTCTCCTCCCTGTAAGAGCCTTTACTGGCCTAAGTTTAAAATAGTTGCAGCTCACAAGGGGGGAAAGCCCGAATAATTGAAGAAATTGTTTCATAGAAGTCTCACCTCCCTATGCCTAGCATTTTCAGCAACCTCTGCATCACCTTGCTCCTTTGCCAATTTCGTTACTTCATCAAAGAACTTCCTTTCAAGACCTTCAAAAGACATTGGCAATGACTTGTCCTCAAAGCCAAGCTCCATATCTTGGTCATGGGGCTGGGTTCCGCCAGCTTCCTTGTTGGATTGACTTTCTAGACCCATTTTCGGATCAGGTGGCTGCCCATGGTAGTAAGATCTTGCCCCAGAACCCACTTGACCTGCAAAATGAAACAAATATGAACAAACATTCA
>Ga0307510_10003955_pt1 | contig 17370 bp, 10 predicted proteins | sample 12_EM_MG_FD_207224 | JGI IMG/M metagenome (GOLD analysis project Ga0307510, IMG submission 207224) | Populus trichocarpa ectomycorrhiza microbial communities from riparian zone in the Pacific Northwest, United States - 12_EM | ecosystem: Host-associated > Plants > Roots > Unclassified | place...
CAAATTCATCTACGCGTCTAGGACTAAAACTTTGATGAAGAAGTCGAAGTGAGATAAAATCTTTTTACATAACAGAAACTGGTAGTAATCTAGTTGGTCAAAAAGGTTCTTGATCTGACAATACTGAGCATCCAAATCTGACTGAGAATCTGCTCTAAGAACAATGATCCCTAGGACCTAATAAAGGTGTATGTCAATTTTTCAACATGTAATGAGTGACAGAATATACCTAGGATGGTCAGATATCATACGAAACTAAGTCAGAATCAGAGCCTAAGTTGAAACAAAAAATTGCCTATTTTTTTAGTGCAAATTCTGAGGGATTTATTCAACCTTAAAGACCAGATAAAAAAAAACGAATTTAGCATTATGAAGACTCCTGATCAACCTAAGAAAACCTGATGATTTTGGTAGTAAAGGGGAAGGATAAAAAAGAGCAGAAAACAGCTCAAACAAGGTTAAAAAACAAAATATTTCTTTATGTGCTTTTGTCAATCTTCTAGCGAATATGAGCTAAACTCCTACACTCTGTTCAAAAGAGGTATACACCGTCTCTAGCACGTGGGGTCCAAAATTGAGTAACAACAAAGTTCATAGATGTATTATGCACATTTCATTAGGAGGGGGAAGAGAGAAAGTGCTTGATACCAGTCGGTGGGAGGACATTGTCCACAAATATAAAAATTGCCTTTTCTGCACTCAGTTTAATTCTCTTCCGGATCACATAAATACGTAGTTAAACATTGTCGATTGCTTTTTATAAATACATATTTATCTCTTCATAAGGAGATTTAGTATGTGCATCTCTATTGAAAGCAGTTAAAGAACTTGAGATTGAGAAGAACGCAAGAGGTGTAATGAAGCGAGTATGTGATGAACTAGCCAGGGATATTGCTGACGATAAAGCCCAATGATAATATTATAAATACGTGCATGTAGAGCACATAACCAACAACATGAAATAGTCATCGTTATAGTTTCATTTGAAATTAAATTTAAAGTAAATATCCATGTTGAATATCTGTAACCTCCACACCCCCCCCCCCCACCCAAAAAAAAAAAAAAGAAAAAAAAAAGGGGTGGTGGGCTATTCCCACGCAATAGTACCAACCACTATGTATGTATAAAATGAAATGCCTTCTTATGTATTTAAAAACACACAGACTTGGAGAAATTTTGCACCAAACCATCCCAGTATTTATTAAAGAACAAGAATATTTCAACACCATGACATTTGTTAACACTTTCGGTTTATTTAGGGCATTAAACCCTATCGCTATATATATCCCGGTTGCAGTCTTAAAACAGTGGACTAATTAGAGGCTTTGGATTGTTCAGGAACTGAGCTGGGAAAGGCAGGCGGTGGTTGACGATTGGCACGGCCAACAAAGTTCATTTCATTCAACTTGCTGGTACCACTTCCTTCTGGCTGGTCTGGGATGTGCGTGCCAGGGGAACCCTTAGATGGCGGCACTGGGCCTCGTTGAAGGGACTCGATAAGTGGAAAATGTTTTTTCAACAATTGCTCTCCATGCAATGGCCTCATGGCTGCACCACATTGTAGTGTGCTTAAAGTGAACAAAATGGTGAACAATGTGAAAGAAATTGCGACACGACTCTTTCCGTTGAAGGCCATTTCTTTCTTCTTTTTTTTGTTGAAATGAACTTCAGGACTCTGTTGCAGATAATGCGTCTGAAAGTTAAAAAAAAAAGGGGGCTGGAAGAGAATGGGTTGGAGCAGGGGAATTATGTTCATATATATAGACATCCAACATGTCCATGTCTTACGTACGAGGCAGGAGTTTTGCTTGCTCAATCACCTGTTAATTGGTCAATTGACTTGTGCGGAAAATGCTTGGATTCTTACAAATGACTTGGCACGGGTTGAAGTTTGAAATATAACATGGTCTAATATCCAAATCACACGGAGCCATGAATAACATGCTATATGTACAATTCATGTGAGGTTCAAAATCCATGAAGCAATTTATTGACGGTTCTGTATATTAGAAAGAAAGTAAACAATTAATCATTTCCAATACTTTGAATTATATTACGATTAGACTATGATATAGAATTGGTAATCGATGGAGGAACCAACTCGCTGAGTACTTTGAGGGAATGTTGATCGATGACTGGATTTTTTTTTTCAGAGGGAGATAGGAAGATAGTTCTCAAAGAGTCCAACAATTGATAAAATATTGTTTAACTTTCAAACAAGCATGTTCCTGGAAAGTGATTCCCACTAGTATTTCCAGCTCCTAAAAAAAGGAAATAAAATAAGGGGAGGAATGCCTTCATGGCCATGTCTCAATTATGATCCTCATGTTTCTTTTTCTTTTTTTTTTTGAAAATGAATGCATCCAAACCATTTAGCTAGACTAACTCATTTAACATGTATGTATTTGTATTATATTCACATGTTTTTTCCATATTGGAATAACAATGGAAATTATTTCATTTTTGAAAATGAATAACCTTACATCTTAGAACTTCCTAATTAACAAATTTCATCTGCAAATATTGTGATTTACAAGTTGAGAGAGTTTAGTAGACTATCTAGAAGGTGGTCTCTATTGTAGTACGTACCCGTAAAAAGACCTTGAATTGAACAAAGAAAAAAGGAGTCAAAAGATTCGAATGAAGACGAGTGACTGTGATTGCTCATGCTGAAGAGAAAAATGTGTTGTTTGAATCTAGTATCTGGTGCATGCTAGCCGTGCAAAACTGTAATTGACTTTGATCGCGCGATTTAGCCTTGCAAAATGGTTAAGACACCATCTTTTAGGCAACTTGGAGGCCGCATCCTTGTATTTAGTTCCTTCTCAAAAAAAAAAAAAAAGGAGGAGGAGGATATACGTGATTAACTTTAAAAAATTAAAGAAAGGTGTAAAAGATGTAGAAAAATGATGAGAGGACGATGTGTCAAAATTATTTTATTAGTGTGTAAAAAGCTTTAATCCAATAAATCTTAAATTAAATATAGATGAAAAATAGTAACCACATATATAATGATGAGATCTAATATTAGGTGTAAGAAAAAGTTTAGAGAAATTCTGAAAGAAAAATAAATAAAATTCCCCTCTAATAGTTAACACCTTCTTAAACCCACCCCTTAGAGTAATTAATACTTACTCTTAAAATAGGATTGAGTCATTTCCTTATACCGTGTTTGTTTGTGCAGATTTGGATGGATAGAGAATGAGAAGGTAAGGTTAAAACCTTTTATTCTTATTTGGCTCACATTAAAAGTCTTAATACCCTAAATTAGAGCATTTAGAGAGATTAAGATTATTAAATGAGTTGAGAAGAAGTAGGAGGCTTAACCTATTAGTTAGTCAACTTTTCCTATTTATATGGGTAAGGCAATATACAAGAGATTACAACACTAGAGTAGTTTTATATATATATGCATGCCCTTTCAAGCTAAGAATGAAGAATCGACCCGAAGCTTGAAGTGAAAAGCAGTAAAAGAAGCAGTAGGAAACGGCTTAGTAAAGACATCTGCAAGTTGATCCTGAGAAGAGATAAAACGAATCTGAATCTCTTTTTTCACAACCCTATCGCGTACAAAATGATAATCAACCTCAACATGTTTAGTACGAGCATGAAAGATAAGATTCGCGGATAAATAAGTAGCACCAAGGTTATCACACCAAATGGTAAGAGTAAAAGCAGAAACAGAAAGGAATTGCAGGTCTGTCGGTAAATAATGAAGCCAAATAACCTCAGCAGTGCTGTCTGCTAAGGCTTTATACCCAGTTTCAGTAGAGGAGCGGGCAACTGTGCATTGCTTGCTTGATTTCCATGAAATCGGTGTCTGACCAAAGAAAACAAGGTAACCACCTGTAGATTTACGATCATCGATACTACCTGTCCAATCTGCATCCGTAAAGCTAAGTAAAGTGAAGGAGGAATTGCGAGTGATATATAAGTCATAGGATGTCGTGCCTTGAAAATAACACAAAATGCATTTAACAGCAGCCTAATAAGAATCTATAGGAGCATGCATAAACTGACAGACTATATTAGCAACAAAATAGATGTCTGGTCTTGTAAAGTGAGATATAGAAAAGCACCCATGATTTGACGAAACCATGTAGGATTATAAAACAAAAGACTAGCAGAATGGTAGCTTTGGAGGTAAAGATAGGAGTATCAACAGGTTTGCAAGAGGTCATACCTGCCCAAGTAAGGATGTCAAATGTATACTTATGTTGTTGTAACATCAGACGCATATCGATGGACTGAACCTCAATGCCTAAAAAATAATGAACGATGCTTAAGTCACAAAGCTTAAACTATAAGCTCAGCAACTGTATTAGGCAATGAAGCATCATAGGGTTACTACCCGTAAGCAGAATATCATCAATATAAACAAGAAGATAAAAGATATCAGCACCAACAGATAAGATAAATAAGGAGGTGTCAGCCTTGAAAGTGTGAAAACCAATAGAAAGCAGAAAATCACTCAGACAAGTGTACCATTCCTGTGGGGCATGTTTTAAACCATATAGAGACTTGTGCAACTGGCACACATGAAAGAGGATAGCAGAGTCAATAAAACCTAGAGGTTGTTTCATGTAGACCTTTTCATCACAAAAGCCATTGAGCAAGGCATTATGGATATCAAGTTGATTAATCTTCCAATCACGCAAAACCACAATGGAAAATACTAATCTGGCGGTTGCTTACTTAATAACAGGACTAAAAGTTTCAGAGTAATCAATGCCTTTTTGCTAAGTAAAATCTCTAGCAACTAGGCGTGTCTTATACCTCTCAACGCTGCCATCCACATGGCGTTTTATCTTGTACATCCACCGACTGCCAACAACATTCATCAAAGGATGGAAAAAAGTTGTAGATCGGTGTCGTTAAATCGCAAGGCCTGAATTTCCTCACGCATGGCACCACGTCAAGCCTCATACCTATCAGCATCAGAAAATACAATGTGGTTCATAGGTAGGAGAAGACATTACCCAATAGATTAGAGCAGCAGATGTGGCTGCAAACGCTGTTAGAAGGGCAGTTTTTAGCAACCGAGGATAAAGAATCATGGGATGATAACGAGTGGCAGAACGAGGAGGAGAAGAACCTGAACTAGTGAACTATTGGAGAGGATAAGAAGAGAAATCAACAAAGAGTTACAGGTCGGCTGGAGAACCTATTGGAGGGCTGGAGTTCGCAGTAACAGAGATGGGAGAACCTGCGGCAGAACCAGTCTTCTCTACAGTAACAAACCTGGAAACCTGCAATTTTGAAGGAGAAGAACCTATTCCTGCATAATGATCATTAGAAAAATAAGCAGATGGTGACAGAGGGGCAGAGTTGGGTGGTGATGGGGTGGTGGCAGACATGGTTGGCGAGTGATGGGTCTGGTTGGGTTCGGCAAGTGCTAGGGCAGAGCTGTTGGTATTGTGAGTTGGTGGGGCAGTGGGGTGAAAATTTAGGGAAGAATTTAAGGTTGGCAAGTGTGTAGGTTGTGAGGAGGTGACTCGTTGTTGTGCTATCTGTTCAGAATTTGCAAAAGGAAACACATCTTCATGAAAACGAACATGACGAGAAACATAAATACGTTGAGACGCTAAATCAAGACAACGATAACCAAGGTGAGAGGAACTATTTCCTAAGAACACATATGTAGATGAACAAAAATCCAATTTATGAGCATGATATGGACGTAAAAAAAGGAAAGCAAAGACACTTAAAAGTACGCAGGAAAGCATAATTAGGAGTACGATGAAACATACACTCAAACAAAGATTTATTATGGAGGACAAGAGTAGATATATGATTGATAAGATATACTAATGATTCAAATGCATAGTTCCAAAACCGTAGCAGAGCACTACATTGTCCTAAGAGGCTAAGGCCAATTTCGATGATATGCTGATGGCGATGCTCAACGGTGTCATTTTGCCCATGTGTATGAGGACAAATTAACCTGTGATGAATACCAATAATCTGAAAAAAGCTATGTAAATTACAATATCCATCACCCCAATCAGTTTGAACAGATTTAATTTTGCGTGAAAACTGACACTCAACAAGTATTTGAAAGTAATGAAATGTAGAAAACACAACGAATTTGGCAACAAAGGGATAATACCATATATGTTTTGTATGCGCATCTATAAAGATAACAAAGTAATGAAAACCATAAGAAGAAAACATGGGAGCAGGGCCCCAAACATCACTAAATATTAAATCAAGTGGGACAGTAGTTTTTGACCTAAAGGTCTCAATGACAAACGCGATAACTTGCCTAGCAGACTAGCTTGACATTGAGTAAAAGAACATCTAGAAGTACAAGCTATTTTATTTTTGGAAACTAACAAATTAAAAATACAAGAAGTATGATGACCCAATCAACGATGCCACAGATCCGCAATCGCAAAGACGTAAAGAAACCAATAAGCTTGAGGTATGGGCATGGCAGAAGACTCAGATAGAACATAGAGACCATCATTACTCTGACCGGAAATAAGACTTCCTTAGTGATGAAATCCTTGACATAAAACACAAATGCATAAAATTCAAAATAAACATGATTATTACGATAAAATTTCTGAACAGAAAGCAATGATTTGGTAATATAAGGCACATGAAGAACGTTAGATAGTTTACAAGTATGTTTTGGGAAACATAAAATGGTATGCCCAATATGAGATATGGAAAGGCCCTTACCGTCACCAACATGCAAATAATCATTACCAAGATAGGGTGCAGAATTGGTTAGAGTTGCAAGATCAGGCGTAAAGTGTTGGTTTGCACCGGTGTCCAAGAACTAAGTAGGGGCAGAAACATTACTAACAACAAAATAGACAAAGGGCTGTTAGCCACTGCCATGAAACTGGGCATATTGAGGGGTTGTGTAACCAAAGGAGAAGCACAATTGATACTCAACGGTCTGCTCAAAAGATTGATGAGAGGACCACTGTCCAAACCAAGAAGGTCGTATGTTCTGCTGCTAGTTGCTCTACCTCCAATCAGCAGGAGTAAAGGAATGGAAGCCACGGATTTCAGGCCTGTGTTGGTGGCTATGGCGGTTGCTATTGGGACATCAGTTCCCACAAGAACGGCCTCTTTTACGGCTGAAATTAGGGCTATGCTGATATTGAGCAAGATGAGCAAAAGGCGACATTGATGGTGTGGGCAACAGAGGTGGCTGAGGCAGTAGAGATTAGTTTGCGTCCATGGATTAAAGGGAGGTCTTGTGCAGAAACTCATGAGTTAGCAGATGGCTATGAAGGTCGACATATGACAACGGTTCTGCCTTGGTTACGAGGCTGGTTACCAAGTCTTTAAACTCACCACAAAGGCCACGAAACACATAGAGGTTGAAGTCTTCAAGGAAGATAAGTCGGCAAGTAGCAGTCAATTCATCAAATAATGATTTTACTTGTTGCATGTACATAGTAACTGAAGCATCACCTTGCCGGAGATCTTAAAAGGACCTATGAAGTTGCATAATACAAGAATTAGACGGAAACGCAAGAGCTTTCTTAAGAATACATCGAACACAATGAGAGGCATGACAATTTACCATAAGGTGCAATACATTCATGAAAAGAGAGGAGAGTAACGCGCTCATAATAATTGTTAGTAAACATGTTTTATTATTGATGTAATATTCGAGTCAGATACAATCATAAACTCATCGTTTCTTTTATATTTTATTTTTTCCTTGTTATGTAGTTAAACATTACTAGATAGAATTGATGCTAATGATGTTTTTCATAACAATTTTAATTACTTTTTATACATACATATGTATCTCTTCATAAAGGAGATTCGGTATGCGCATCTCTCTTGAAAACATTTAAAGAACTTGAGATTGAGAAGAACGCAAGAGGTGTAATGAAGCAATATGGGATGAACTAGCCAGGGATATTGTTGACGATAAAGCCCAATGGATCATCTGCATATGAAATCTAGCCTACCCTCCGGAGGTCGGATTAGAAATTGCTCCAAGTATGGAACATACATTAACAAGGAAAAGGCACGAGTTCCAAAATAAACACACAATTTTAGAAGATGAAGATGTGTCCCCTTTGGAACTGGTAATGCCGCATACAGGTAAAATTAAGAATTTTCCACGGTCGGCCTTTTGGTTTTCTTCCTTCCTCTTTTTTTTTTTTTTTTGCAGGAGTATATATAATTTTTAAACTCGTAGCAGTAATTTTAATGAATGAGTGTTTTTTTAATATCTATTGTTTTGGTAGGATATAAATATTTGAAATTCTAAATTTAAATACTGACAATGAATAGAATATAAATATTATTAAACTCATTTTAAAACTTATATATTTATAATTTTTTAATTCACTGTATGACCGTTTTGCAAGGCTAATTCGAGCGATCAAAGTCAAATACCGTTTTCCACGGCTAGCATGCACCGGCTGCTATGACCAGGTTTTTCCAGTCTTTGGACCTGGATGGTCATCTCATGGATCTCGTGGCTTGGATTCAAGCACCGCCTTTTTTCTCTTCAGCATAAGCAATCTCACTCACCCGTCTTCATCTGCAAACTTTTGGATACGATGAATACTAATTCTAGGGCTACTTTTTCTTTTTTTCTTTTTTCTTTTTTCTTTTTTTTCAATTCAAGGTCTTTTTACGACTACAATGTGGTCACTTTCTCTATAGTCTGTCTACAAATATGTAAAGTTATTCATTTTAAAAATCAAATAATTTCCTAAAATAAATATATGGTCTGAATGCATTAATTTTCAAATATATATATATATATATGAGGATTGTAATAGAGACATGCCCATGAAGGCATTTCCCCCTCTTATTTAATTTATTTCCGTTTTTTATGAGCTGGAATACTTGTGGAATTATTGAAATACTTTTCAGGAGCATGCTTGTTTGAAGGTTAAATTATATTTGTCAATTGTTGGACTCTTTAAAAACTATTTTCCTAGCCCTATATATATATATATATATATATATATATGGTCATTGATCATCATTCAGTCGAAGGACTCAGCGAGTTGGTTTTCCAATTACCAATTCTAAATCAAGGTCTAATCTATAATCCGAAGAATTGGATATGGTTATCTGTTTACTTTTTTTTTTCCCCTCACATGAATTGAAAATACAGCTTGTTATTCAAGGCTCCGTGTGATTTCAGTTTTGAGACCATATTATATTTCAAACTTCAACCCATGTCAAGTCATTTGTAAGAATCCAAGCATTTTTCACACAAGTCAATTGACCAATCACCAGTTGATCGAGCGAGCAAAATTACTACCTCGTAGAAAATGTTAGAAAGGAAAGTATGTTTTATAATGGAGAGAGAGGAAGTGATTCTAGGAAGAGAGGTTTTTTTTTTTTTTCTATCACACTTATAATCATCTAATAAGAAATATTAAAGCACACTAGTGATCTCTTGATATCATACTTGAACCGCAATTAATATATCATACATAAACTACATTAAATGTATAGGAATTATCACATTCAAAACACACACGCTGAAATTTCTCAAAAAACACATACTCGTAGTCACTTAAAAACTTATTTGTTTTTTAGCTTCAAAAATATTTTTGAAAAAATTAGAATTTTTTTATTTTTATTTTTTGCTTCAAATTAATTTTTCTTTGGTTTTTTTAAATTATTTTGATGTGCTGATATCAAAAATAAATTTTAAAAAATAAAATAAAAATATTATTTTGATGCATTTCCAAGTGAAAAACACTTTGAAAAATAATCATTACCACAATACCAAACATGCTCTAAATCAATTAAATCATTTAAAAAGTATTAGTTTTTTAAATAAAAATCAAGAACTTCATTAAAATCTCTTATAGCTAGCCAGTAAGATATGGTTGTATAAAGAAAGAAAGAAGAACAAAATCAAAATATCAAGTACTTTACGAAACAAAACAGGACTAAACAAAACATTGTCCTATTAACCCATAAAGCTAGAACATAAACTAAACTTTAAAATTAATAAAAACTAAAACCATGCAACTAAATTTATTTGGTCCTTGGTTTCAAATTTAATCAATTCAATTTTTAATTGACTCTTCAACTTTTAATTCTTTCAAAATTATCCTTGAAAAATCAATTAACCCCCCTATAATATCACAGTCTATTCATTTTGATTCTTGAACTTTAATTTCTTGCAATTTTGATCCAAATTGACCCGGAATTTGATATTTCTTCAATTAAACCCTTGATTGCATTAATTAATTAAATCAAAGTTTAATTAAATCTCTAAAGTTATCAATTCTTCTAATTTTTTATCAAATTGACTCCTGAATTTATAATTTCATCATTATTAGTCCTCAAACTTTCAGTTTGTATTGTCTTGACCCAATTCTCAAATTCATTTTTCATTCACCTTTTTTTAATATATATTTTTCTAGAAATTTAAAAATTAGGTTATGACAATAATTAGGCGACCTATTATTGAAAATAAATTCATTTCTACTTAGACAAAGGGACCATGAGATTTGAAAAGAACAACATATATCATACGAGCTTTCCATAAACAAGATATTCTGATTGAAGAAAAAAGTCTGACATATTTCCAGAGCAACATTAAGATAGACGTCCCCACCAATGAATGAATCTCATCCAAATATGCTACTTTTTTTTTTTATAATAGTCAAATTTAATTTATTGATGATTACATAACTCCATTAAGTGTATGAAGTTCTGCCTAGAAAATGATAAAAGGAGACATACAAAAAAGTAAAAGATATACATGATGGAAAACAACTTGAAAAGGAAAATAAGAATGTGGAGCTACATTTGTTGTACTAGTTTGTCCACTTCAAAATTCCTTCTGATCCTCTGAAAAGATCATTTCTAGTGTATGGAAACATTGATACCAATAACTTTAACCAAACTGATAATCCGTGAAGTGTGAGATCAAACATTTAGTCCAGTCCATCTTCTCATCCTTAAAAATATAACTATTCCGAGCAGTCTATATAGTCCACGAGATACCATATGCTAGCGGAGTCAGTGTTTTTGCTGAAATTGACCTTTAATCATTATAGGCAACTATCTTAGCATCTCCTCCACCGAATTAGGCATACACCAAGCAAATCCAAATCATGCCATGAAACGTTTCCAAAACTTCCATGAAACATGTAGGAATAAATAATGCACTTGTTATGTTTTAATATGACATAAAGAGCACATAGCTTGATTCAGTTGGATTAGATTCCTACGCATCAATAGATTTTTTGTACAAATTTTATCCAAATACACTAGTGATTATAATACAAGGTGATCAACAAATTTATTTGGAATCAAATATAGAAGACAATTAGCATCTCTTACTTCAAGAATACCCCTCCTGACCAAGACATAAATCATAAGCATATGCACCTGGACATATAGGTCGAAGACTGCTTCTTCTAGCTAGGGTTGGAATAGAGAATTGATGTTCATATATATAGACATGCTACATGCCTATGTCTTACATGTTGGAATAAATAATTTAATATTTCTTACTATGTGTAAGTGTTTTTTGAGTAAGTTCAATATGTGTACTTTGAATATGATAATTCATATATTTAGTATAGTTGATGTATGATGTATTAGTAAAAGTTCATATGTCACACGTGTACGGCGTCGCGACAATCATCCTCCTGGATCGAGAATGAAAAAGACAAGGAATTCTTGTTCTTTATCAGTAAAAAAGAGGAATGGAAGTCACCACCTAATATTTTGATCACTAGAAACCCTAACTGGTCTCAGAGGTCAGGCATGAGGACTGGTTGCGTGAAGAAAAGGTATTAGCACCCCTAATATGTCTTACCTGAGGTAAGCTGCATTATTTAATTGTCTAATATAAACTAAGGTATTGTTGTGTTTTCTAATCGTTGGTATGTCTAAGGTTTAAGAAAAGTTCTCCTTAGTAAGAAGATCATTATCTTATCAGGTTAAAAACCTAGCCGTTCTAATGTCAATATAAAAATAAAAAAATTATCTTTTTATTAAATATCAGGAATACATCTTACATATAAGTCCATAATCTCGGATACTAACAAAAAACAAAATAATTTTTTTGATATTTGAAATATAGGTCAAGTTCTCATGACTTTAATAAACTTGTTATTAAATCCTAAAATGCATACAAATACATATTCTTGAATTTTTGTATGGAAATACGATATGATATTTTATATTTTTGAGAAACTTGGTCGTATGCATGAAAACAAAATATTTTTTGTTATTTTTTTGTTTTGTTTTTTTTTAAGAGGAAAATATTTTTTGAGATTTTTAAATTTTAAATTTTTTTACAACATTTCAGAGAAAACCAGGTACTTTAATACCGGATTTGTATCTTACAGAGTAAAAATACAAACTAATATTAAGCAAAATTGGTAAAAAAAAATATTCACGAGAGAAAGTCACAAATTTTTTAAAAGGATTTTTGAAAATTTTTTGTTTTTTTATTTAATATTTAATATTATATATTATATTATTATTATTATTATTATTATTATTATATAATTAAATATATTGGGTTGGGCCCAGCCCAATTATATGGGCTGAACCCATGTTGATTGGGCCGATGCCAGCCCAGCAGATCTTTTGGAGTCATAATCTTTTAATGCAGCATGTAGCATGCAGCATGCTTCAACCCTATTTCCCTCCATGTTCAAGTTAATTTTACCACTGCTATTTGCATGTCAGTATTCATATATTGAGGCGCAATGAGATCCTGTTGTAGGAAAACCCTCTCATGGCTTCATAGATGAGCACGTAGATCTTATATAGCCATATAAGATCCTTCTGGTGACATTTACGCATAATGCCAATCAAACAAGCTAATACATGCATACATTTGGTTTTGCATGATACAGCCATAAACCTGCAGGTTTATCCTTGTACTTTGCTTTGCAACTCTTGTTAAATAGCCTCTTAGCTTTCCAAATAGATTACTCCTTGTACTCTGCTCTATAATTCCGGACTTGACAGTGCGACATTTTGAATATTATCCCATGCCCATGTTTCATCTCTGAAATATGTGATGTAAACCATCTATTTGAATCAACGACAATGGAGATTCCAGCATTCATATGACATGGAAAGGAAGTAAAGTAATATAGCTTTTATTCTAAATTCCATGAAATTTGAACTAATTCCACAGGCGTTGAGATGACAATGCCTTGGGACTTGCTCAAAGATATCGTCGAAAATGCTTCGACTGCATATAGAAAGTGTGTCAACCTCCATTACATATATAGCATGGCGCACAGGCGCTGCAATATGATCTGTTATCTCCCAAACGAAATTTACTCCCATGTTTTTTTTCCATCAAATACACTTGAGCTGTAGTTTACATTCAAAATAAGCATCTCAAATATTAGATTATGTGTTATTATTTCGTGGACGCCATAAAATTTCTCTACTAAATTCAAAGGTTGGTTTTCATTCTTTTCTACAATGGACAAATAGCTTAGGTTCATTGAATAGTTTTAAGAAGGCCTGCTGATTATAATTCTCTGGTTGAAGAAGCATGTATAAATTAAGACTCTGTCTCTATGAAACCTCCTATGATCTGGACTGAATCCAGTGGAGTGATTTCCCTGGTATTTGGTTAGCTAAGCTAAGAGAAAAGGGAAGAAGATACTAGAGAAATGGAGAGAACGTAGGGAGAGGAGGGAGGAGGAGGAGAATCCACAGCTGGATTAATTCTTGTTCTCATTCATTTTGTCCATGTCCACTCTGTGACAACTGATAGCATACATAGGCAGTAGCAGAATAACTGAATGCTGACTCGGCATTCTTCTCAGTGCAGGTAGTTACACATTTTATTGAAACGGTGCGTATAAGTAAAGGAAAAGGGATTGGCTGATACGGTGCGTTCCACTTGGCAACGGTCATTTTTTCATGCTGGCAGTCCTCCTTAACCAAATTCACCTGCAACACTGGTCTGTCTCGTGTCTACAAATTTTATACGAGTTTTCTTTCATGCTCTACGTTTAGCAATTTAATGCATATGGACTCGGTAAAAAGAAGAAAGACGGGAGAAAATTTTATTTGTAGATCGATCATGGCATGTACAATCTAGGAAGTGTGGGAACCACTTGATGATCAAATCATTCACTTGGAATTCAAGATTAATGGCATGATGGAGGGGTATATATAATATATGTATGTGGGGTCCAATACGTGATTATTATTATTCTAAAATTTAGAAGAGTATATGTGCCTTAAAATGCCGCCCTTCCTTTTACTCCACTCACGGTCTCTCCAAACCCATAGAAAAGCACAGCCTCACAGCTCACGGGCTCCCCACTGTCTTTTCCCATGATTGCCTCATGATCTTTGCTTCCTATGATTGCCTAGAAAAAAATACCTTATTCTATATATATAATATCAAAAATACCTTACTCCACTCACGGTCTCTCACGAAGCTAAAAAGCTAGCTCGATCATGGAAATATTAAATGGCAGCCAATTATCCTATACGGGTGGGTGATGTTTGCCACCAACATAGTTTTGAGCTTTCAGTAGTCAAGAATAAACTAGTTGCCTGGACAGCGATGGTGAAGGCCTAGCTACCAGCTAAAGGTCTTAGGTAGATATGGAAGCAACAACGCCAATCAGTCACCTGTCTGTCTTTCTTGCTTGCTAAGGACACTGAATGATGTTTAACAAAATGGGTACAGGAATGGTTTGTTTTAGTATTTTAATTGTATTTTTTTTTATTGTTATTGTTTTAAATTAATTTTTTAGATCGTTTTACTATGATAATATTAAAAATAATTTTAAAAAATTAAAAAATATATATTTTAATACATTTCTAAATAAAAAAAATATTTTAAAAAACTACAAGCATTTCTAAATCGAACTTAAATTAAAAAAGTTTAAATTAAAGAAGTGTGTATTAAATTAAATAGAGGGTGTCGGGGCTTTATCAAAAGGGTTAAGCAGGAATAATCAAGGACGGGGCCATTGCAATTATCTGGATGGAACGTCTTCTCTTCTATATATTGCTTTTTGGTTAAGATAAGAACATCTTCTTGAAAATATAACAGTGCCAAAGCCAAACATTCCAAATGATTTTGCCAATTTCCGTTAAAAAGACATTATCTTTAGGACGTTTAGAAAAATATGAAATTTTCTATTTGCATGAACAGATTTATGATGCGATTTCCAAGTGGGCTCCTTGTTTCCCGTCTCACTATTTCAAGTGAAACCAGCACCTGCACAACTACGTTGTTTCTCTCAAACTCTCTTCATTATTGTCAGTACGTAGTAGTTTTAAAATATTAAACACCAAGAAAATTAAATGGATTCATCTTTTTTCTTTTTTTAATAGTAATATCATTAAGATTTAGCCATTGCCATTGAAAAAATAGCATGAATTCATCTAAAGCTATAGCGGATTGTATGATCATTCGTCCATTCTTAAATCAGATTCTAAGTGAGTTGGCTATTTTTGAAGTGTGTATTATGCTTACAAAGCTGCTTTCAGTAAAGTGATGCTCTGTTGTTTTTAAAATAATTGAACATGGGACTCATGGTTTGTACTCGGTGATGGAGGGGATAGGAGATTCTCATCTAAACAAAAGGGTTATTCTCTGTGAAAACCCTAGGTTGTTGTTTAAAGGAGAGAAAAGACAAAGCCATCTGCCAACGGGGTTAGCAATTCCTATCTGGACTTTGCCTTGGCAACGAAGATGTTAACCTAGTTTATAATTCTGGTTCGGTTGGTATTCTTCTACACGATTTGTTCTAAAAATCAAATAACAGGTGATAAGCTAATTCTCCATAGATTTCTAGGAGTGATGGGGCCCTGCTGCCTTCCATGCATGGAGTGGTTAAATCGCCCTTCGTCCTCTCCTCCTTGTTCACAGAAAAAGAAATGCCAGGAGCGTCAGCATTGAATAAAGATTGATCTAATCCTTGTAAGGTGATTCTCTTTGTTGACCAACTCCAATGAGAAATAAAAGTTGAAGACGTGTGTATGAGATTGAGGATGGTAGGTGTGATAAATTCCATGCAATAGCTAGATAATCAATTGAGATAAGAGCAACTAGCTAGCCATTATTTCTTGAACGAGAATATTTGTCACCTGTTGTAGCGTTCTTGCTAACAAAAGGGACCTGGCACCGTCCTATACAATAGCTGAATTTATAATCAATTTCGATGCAGATAATTATCTGTTTTCAATCTAATATCTAGATAAATTTAATTGCCGCATGCCAGAAATGATAATATATGTAGACAGACATGTATAATTGATCTCTTGTGAAAATAACTTTATATATATATATATATATATATATATTTGTGTGTGTGTGTGTGTGTGGAGGATCGAGGAATAAAATCACTAAGCATTGATTAAAATATCAAAGAAAAGAACCAAAAGTAAGCATCATTTCCCAAAGAGAAAATCATATTTTAAGGCTATAGACAGGCTTCATTCACCTAGCCTCGCACATTGTAGACTACAACCTGCTCAGGAGTGTTAAAAATAAGAAACTTTTGATAGAATGTATGATTATAATCAATCAATTAAAATGCATAAATAGTAATAAAACCAAATAATTATGAAAATAAATTGCAATATTCAATTATTCAAAATATTTAATTTCATTATTTGAATGTGGCAATTGATTTTTTCTATAATTGATGATTGTATTGATTGGATTAGAATACAAAATCAACAAAAAATTTTAAGAATTTGATATCTATATTTAAAAGATAATAATGAAATATGGAGGATTATTTAAAAAAAAAATAACCTCAATAGACCAAGGCTATTCAAGCTAATAATAACTACATAAAAAAAAATTATATGGGACAATTTTTAACTCTTTATAAATAAATAAAAAATTAAGTAAATTTTACTTGAGTTTATAACATGAAAAACATGGAAAATGTAGCATGAAGTTAATACTTCATGAACAAAGAAATTCCATAAAAAGCATAATAGGAAAAAAAATGGTTTTTCAATTGTGATTCTAATTATTATATATATATGCACTTGTAAATTATAGGATTAGAGTTTAAATCACTTGATCAATAGTTTTCTTATTGGCAAAAATAAAAAAAGGGTTAATAAAAGAAATTTCCAATAAGAGATGTATCTAATAATAGAAAGAAAATGACAAAAATAAGAAGGGTTATCAAAAGAAAGTAAATAAAGATTAGAAGAAACTAATGGTCAGCGAGTAGCAATTGAGAAGAAAACTGTCCGCTAATAAGGCAAAAAAATATTAAGAAAACTTAATATAGAAAGGTATTGCTTTAATACTATATTAAAAATGAGAGACTTTATTAATAGAATTTACAGATACAATTAACCATTTAATATATATATATATATATATATATATTAAATGGTTAATTGTATCTGTAAATTATTGCAATTTTTAATCATTTA
>Ga0307510_10003956_pt1 | contig 17370 bp, 18 predicted proteins | sample 12_EM_MG_FD_207224 | JGI IMG/M metagenome (GOLD analysis project Ga0307510, IMG submission 207224) | Populus trichocarpa ectomycorrhiza microbial communities from riparian zone in the Pacific Northwest, United States - 12_EM | ecosystem: Host-associated > Plants > Roots > Unclassified | place...
AGGACCTGCGCTTCGGCAACGGCGACCTGCGTGCCGCCTTCTGGCTGGTCGACCTCCTGGAGAGCGCCGGTTACGCCGGCCCGAAGCACTTCGACTTCAAGCCGCCGCGCACCGAGGACCTCGACGGAGTGTGGGCGTCGGCGGCCGGCTGCATGCGCAACTACCTGATCCTCAAGGAGCGTTCGGCCGCGTTCCGTGCCGACCCGGTGGTCCAGGAGGCGCTGCGCGCCTCGCGTCTGGACGAACTGGCGCAGCAGACCGCGGCGGACGGCCTCAAGTCGCTGCTCGCGGACCGCTCGGCGTTCGAGGACTTCGACATCGAGGCGGCCGCCAAGCGCGGGATGGCCTTCGAGCAGCTCGACCAGCTCGCCATGGACCACCTTCTGGGAGCACGCGGCTGACCGCACGCACGCGTGTGTCACTCACGAACGCGTTGGTGTTCGTGAGTTCCCGTTCGTGACCGGCCCCCACGCGGAATGCTCCGGAATCATGCGATCCACGGCGTGAGTCCGTATCAACCACCGCGCGGGGGTCGCGCCATGACCTCGGCGAGGCGACTCTTGACGGTATGGCCATGCCGCCCGTACCGCCTCGACCGCCCGGGCCTCCGGGCGCCGCTCCGCCTCCGGGAGGCGGCTTCGGACCGCCTCCTCCCGGGGACTTCGGACACCCGTCGGGAGGGGACTACGGGGACTACGGACCGCCCCCTCCCCGCAGGCGCCCCCGACCGCTGTTCATCCTGCTCGCCGTGATCGTGGCCGTTGGAGCCGTCGCCGTCATCGTGCTGATGGCCACCGGGGGACACGACTCACCGGACAAGAAGACGCCTGCGGAGAGCAGTTCGAGCACGAGCCGCAGCCCGTCCCTCACCCTCCCGACGAAACTCCCCACCAGCCTGCCGACCAAGCTCCCGACCACGCTGCCCTCGAACTTCCCCTCGGAACTGCCGAGCGAGGTTCCCAGCGACATCGAGTCCCTGCTCCCCTCCCTGTTCGGCTAGTTGTCGTTCGGCTCGTTGCCCGAGGAACCGACGCACACTCAGATGCCGTGCGGCAGCTTCAGGTACACCACGGTCGTCTCGATACCGCTGTCGACCAACCGTCCCTGCGCGTCGAACGCGCCAACGCCGTCCGTCATCCCGAAGTCGTTGTCATTCACGAGGGCCAGCGTGTCGTGATCCACGCGCGCGACGCCCTCGATCTTCTGCGGCACCCCGGAGACGGTGCCCAGGTCGACGACCAGCTTCTTGGGCAGCACCGGGACACCCGCGGCGGCCGGGTCGTCGAGCTGCTCCAGCGACGGGGACGTCGAGTCGTCGTCGTAGCGACCGCCGAGGATGTTCGACTCGCGCCCCAGCTGGACCAGTTGGAGGCGGGCCGCCTTGTCGGTGCGCTCCTCGACCAGGAGCCGGTTACCGCCCACGGCGACCACCGAGGAGATCTTGAGTTCGGAGGTGTCGTCCTCGCTGGGGTCGACCACGTTCACCGGGTCGAAGCGGTACGCGTACTCCGCCGTGACCGCCTTCCGCTTCGGCGAGAAACGCAGCAGACGGGTGTTGAGCGACGCGTCCCCGGCGTCCCCGTCCGGCAGCGACAGGGGGCTCTGGAGGGCCATCACCAGGTCACCGCCGGGCAGTTGGGCGAGCCCCTCGAAGCCGCGGTTGATCTTCCGGTGCAGCAGGACGGCCGGCAGCGCCTCCACCACCGGGTAGTCGGCCCCCGTCAGATGCAGCCCCTTGGGCACGTACCGCGTGAGCACCTTCCCGCGCGCGGAGACATGCACCAGGGAGGGCCCGTACTCGTCGACGAGCCAGAAGGACCCGTCCCCGGCCCGCACGATGCCCTCGGTGTCCAGCCCGTTCGGGTTGTACGACAGCGCCGTCTGGGCGTCGTAGGAGTACGGCGCCTCGTCGCGTCCCTGCTGGTTCGACAGCCCGGTGACGGCCTTCCCGGAGGACGTGGTGATCGGGAGGGCGTCCAGGACCTTGACCGTGTCCCCGGAGACACGGACCTTCACGATCGCCGGATCGAAACCGGGCACGGGGAACGTACGGCGCTTCGTCCCGCTCACCTTGATCTGGCCGTTGGGTCCACGGTCGGTGATCGTCCAGTACTCGCCCTTGCGGCCGGCCGGATAGATGTCGCTGCCGATGCCGCCGAGGTCCACTCCCCGGTCGTTGTCCACCGTCCCGGGCGACAGCGCGTTGCTGAACGCGCCGAGCGGGATGTCGCGCAGCGTCGCCGTCCGCGTGACATGGGCGGCCTCGGCCTTCGCGGGGGCTGCGAGTGCCGTACCGGCGGCCATGAGGGCGACCACCACGGCGAGCGGACCACCCACCGCGACGGGACGACGGACACGGCGCCGGACGAGGTCGTGCGGGGACATCGGGCCTCCTGAGGACAAGTTGGCTGACAGCGGCCAGAGTTGGGCGTCAGGAGGAACGGTGCTCGACGGTGAGATGAATCCGGGGTGTCGTCCGCCAGTCGGGCGAACGTGGCATCCGGAGCGGGGTCGGCCGTGATTCGATCGCGCCCCGTGATGCTGTCAGGCAAACCGCACGAGACCTTCCCAGAAGTACCCGTTCGGCTCGTGCCCGGCGGCTGCTACCGCGGCATCGGCAGCCAGGCCACCGGCATCCACCGTCAGCGAGTGCTCGCCGTCGATGTCATGCAGGGTGACGGTCATCACTAGTGGGCCGCGCCGAACCACTTGGGCAGTCGGCTGAACAGGTCCTCCTGCTCGTCGCCGACCCACGCCACGTGGCCGTCCGGCCGTAGAAGCACCGCGGGTGCGTCCAGTTCTTCGCTCGCGTCGACTACGTAGTCGACGCGATCCGCCCAACCCGCAACCGAGAGTCGGCCGGTCTGGTCGAGCAGCAGTCCTCGGCCGGCGTGCATCAGCTCGTAGAGGCGCCCCGTTTTCAGCTTCACGTCCCGGAGTCGGCGACCGAGTAGTTCAGGTCCCTCGCCGAAGTCGTAGCGGATTCCGATCGCGGTGATCATTTCGGTCACGTAGCGGTTCACCTCCTCGAAGTCCATCAGCGTCGAGAACAGTTCCCGTAGTGCGGTCGCACCCGGATCGGTCCCCAGAAGCGTGATCTGCGCGCGCGTGTTGGCGACAACTCGGTCGCCCACAGGGTGTCGTTCGGCGTGGTAGCTGTCCAACAACCCTTCCGGAGCCCAGCCGTTGACCTCGGCGGCCAGCTTCCAGCCGAGGTTGAACGCGTCCTGCACACCGAGGTTGAGCCCCTGCCCACCGGTCGGCGGATGGATGTGCGCCGCGTCTCCGGCCAGCAGAACCCGGTCGACCCGGTAGTGCTCGGCCTGCCGGGTGGCGTCACCGAACCGGGACAGCCAGCGCGGCGAGTGCACGCCGAAGTCCGTACCCGCGACGGCCCGTAGCTGCTGCTTGAACTCGTCGAGGGTCGGCGCGGTCGTACGGTCCTCGGCAACGCCGTCGGCGGGCACGACGACGCGGTACACGCCGTTCTCGCCGGGGCTGACGCCGAACCGCAGTTGGGTCTTGCGGACTTCGTCGACAACGGCGGCAATGGTCGCCGGATCCTCCGCCACCTCCATTTCACCCAGCAGCGTCTCGACCGTCGCGGGCTCGCCGGGGAAACCGACGCCCAGGAGCTTGCGCACCGTGCTGCGGCCGCCGTCGCATCCGACGACGTAGCGCGAGCGCAGCCGCGTGCCGTCCGCCAACTCGACGGTCACCCCGTCCTCGGCCTGACCCAGCCCGACCACTTCGCCACCGCGCCGGATCTCGGTGCCGAGTTCGACGGCGCGCTCGGCGAGCAGCCGCTCGGTGACCGGCTGCGGGGTGGCGACGCCGTACGCGTGAGCCGTGTCCGACCGGTCCGGCCACGGCTTGACGATGCCCCCGAAGAGACCGCCCGCCTGAAACTTCTCACTGACCGCGAGGAACCGGTCGAGGAGGCCACGCTGGTCCATGATCTCGACACTGCGCGCGTGCAGACCCTGCCCGCGGGACTCCCCGGTCGGCTCGGTCAGCTTCTCCAGCACGACCACGTGCACGCCGTGCAGCCGCAACTCGCAGGCCAGCATCAAACCGGTCGGTCCGCCGCCGACCACGATCACGTCAATCATCAGAACGCCCATCCAACGAGATTGGTTTCCGGCCCGCCGATCCGTGGACCTGTGCTCGCGACTCTTTCGTTTCCGCAGGTCCCGGCCTCGGTCGGCCATTTTGCGGGACGACCCGGGCCTTGCCGCAAGCCCCCAGCTGCGCTATACGTTGGGTGTGGCAAGGAGTGGACGACCTCCTTGCCATTTCTGTTTTCCGGGTACTTCTCCGCGAGCTCGACTTCTGGGGACCGGGCCGGCCGAGGTGTCGTCAACCCCCCCTGTGCAGACCCGGCTTACCCCCGTACGGACACGGTGGGTGGCGCCATGGTCGCGACCGGTCGCCGATTCGTACGTTTGCTCAGGTCAGCCCGTCACCTGAGAGAGCCGGAGACCGGACATGTCCCAGACCACCGCAGTCATCGGCGCCCATGATCCGGGAGCTGCCGTATCGGCATCCCCAGGAAGCGAGTTCGCGCCCCTCCTGCGCACGGTCAAGGGCAGAGGCCTACTGGAGCGCCGGTATGCCTGGTACGCGCGCTGCATCGCCGCCAACGCCCTCGTGTTGGGAGGCATCTTCACCGGCATCGTCCTGATCGGCGACTCCTGGCTGACGCTGCTGCTGGCACCGCTGCTCGCCGTGTTCGGCGCCCGCACGGCCTTCATAGGCCACGACGCGGGCCACTCCCAGATCGCCGGCGGCAAGGCCGTCAACCGCGTCATCGGCCTGATCCACGGCAACCTGCTGCTGGGGATGAGCTACTCCTGGTGGAACGACAAGCACAACCGCCACCACGCCAACCCCAATCACATCGACAAGGACCCGGACGTCGTCGCCGACATCCTGGTGTTCACCGGCAAGCAGGCCAAGGACCGTTCAGGCTTCCGGCGCTGGCTCACCCGCAACCAGGCGTGGCTGTTCTTCCCGCTCACCCTGCTCGAAGGCATCGCACTCAAGGTCCACGGTTTCCAGGATCTGCGGCGCCAGCCCCGTCGTGAGCGGGCCGTCGAAGGTGCTCTTCTGGTGAGCCATGTCGTGGCCTACGCGACGCTGCTGCTCATATCGATGTCCCCGGGGAAGGCCCTCGCGTTCGCCGCGCTGCACCAGGCCCTGTTCGGCCTGCACCTGGGCCTGGCCTTCGCGCCCAACCACAAGGGCATGGAGATGCCGGACCCGAACGGCGAACGGTGGGGCCATCTCCGGCGCCAGGTCCTCACCTCGCGGAACATCCGCGGCGCCGTCCTGACCTACTGGTTCCTCGGTGGCCTCAACTACCAGATCGAACACCACCTCTTCCCGAGCATGCCGCGGCCCAATCTGCGGCTCGCGCAGCCCCTGGTGCGCGCCCACTGTCAGGATGTGGGTATCCCCTACGTGGAGACCGAGCTCGTCGACTCCTACCGGCAGGCCCTGCGCCACCTCCACGAGGTGGGGGAGCCGCTGCGGATGGAGTGAACGGAGCGACGGAGCAGCCGACGGCCCGGGTACCAGTAGGGGAGCGCCTCAGGGATGTCTCAGGGTCGCGGTCCGGAACTGTGGGGAGCGCGGACCCGTTTTCAGATCAGAGAGCGGCTGCGGCCGCGGAGGAGGCGACATATGTCGAAGAGCGCGAAGATCGCCGTAGGAGGTGTGGCGGTCGGACTGATCCTGTTGATCTGGCTGCCCTGGTGGGTCGCATTCCTGATCGTCGTGGGAGTGCCGACAGCCGCATATCTCACACTGGACCCCTCGCAGCGGCGCCGGCTGCGCCGCGTGGCAGGCAAGGAGATCGGCCGCTGACGCAGGGATCGCCGACTGTGTTCCAGGCCGGTGCACGGGAGCAGCGCAGAGCACAGTACCGTCCGCGGGACTGCCGATAACAGCCCTGTGGGCGGTGCTCGGCCGAGCACCGCCCATGGATCGAGAAGGCTGAGCAGCGAGTGGTCCCGGGACGACTATCGGCGGACGCATGCCTGGCCGTGCAGAGCGCACGGCTACGCGTGCGTGTGGCCCCGCTCGCCGGAGCACGATGCTGCCAGCCGTGCCAGCCGGACGCCGGCACGGGAGCCCTTCTCGTCGACCCGGACGAGCGAGCGTGCCACGGACCCCCGGCCCGGATGCCCGGGTCCACGCCCAAGGGCTCAACTCGGCCGTACGGCCAGCTTGTCGAGTGCTTCCAGGAGGCCGGGCAACTCGGGACCCCGGCCCACCGGCAGGACCTCGCCGGGCTCGTCGTCGAGCAGGACGAACGCTATGTCGTCGGTCCGGGCCACCAACGACCAGCCGGGGCCGTCGGCGCGCAGCGTGCGCGCGTCGCCCGGTGCGAAAGACGATCTGACGCGGCCGAGGGGCGGCGGGCTGTCGACGTACGCCCGGACTTCCGTCAGCACCCGACGGACACCGCTGTGACCCGTCTTGGGGCCATCCCCGGTGCCGTCTGCCGGGGTGCCGCCCGACGCGTTGTCGTCCGACGGCGTTCCGTCCGCCTCGGACGTGGTGCCCGGGGCGTCGTCAGGGGTGGCGTCGTCAGGGTTGGCGTCCGAGGCGGCCTTGTCCGCCTTCGACGCGTCGCCCGCCCCGTGCTGCGCCTCCTGCGTCTCCTCCGTCGAGAAGGTCGAGTCGTCGATCTGCTCGCGCCACAGGGCCCATTGCAGGGCGATCTCGTCGGCACCCAGCCGTCGCTGTGCCGGACCCCAGGTGGTGGTGTCCGGCGGAGCCAGCGGTGGCCGGTCCACGAGGGCGGGGTCCGGATCGTGCGGCGCGGGCACGTTGGGCGCCGCGACGGCGACCGCGAGTGGCCAGCCCGGCAGGGCGGCGACCACCGTGCGTTCGCTCGGCGACAGGTCGTACTCCATGCCGCAGTCCCAGGACGCGATGGCGACCGCGACCAGTGACACGTCGTCGATGACGACCGTCCACCGCGACCCGTCGCCGTCCTGGCCGAGAACCAGGCCGTACCCGTCGGCGAGGGGCGCCATACCGAGCGCCGCACAGGCCTCCGGGTAGTCGTCGCCCAGCACACTCGGGAACTTCGCCGGCGTCAGCAGCACCGCCGTGAGCACATAGAGCGCATCGTCCTCGGCGGCGACGGCCTCTTCATCCGTGTCGGCCATCCCAGCCTCCCCATCATTCGTCCAACCGCGCGCACCCTAGTGCGCGCGGAAGCCGCTTGTCACGACTCCCAAGTACACCCGGAGCTGCAGTTTTCCGGCTGGACGGGGCGAAATGACCGCCGGTAACCCGAACTGTCAGGCCGCGGGGAGCCCAAGAAGCGCACGAGCCACCGTCCGTGGCGACTCGTCACGCTCCCTCGCGAGCGCGACGACGGCCCGGCACGCCAGCTCGCTCACCCCGAAGGACAGTGCCTCCGGCGTCACCCAGCCGGCAGCCTCGTCGATCCGGTCCTGGTCGTCCTCCGCGCGGGCCGAGACATAGACGGCGGCGGCCTCGAAGAGATTGTGCGGGCGTCGTTGCGGGGCGCTGTCGGCGCTGTCGGATTCCGCGCGCGTGGTCTTGAGGAATCTGGCGAAGGACTTGCGGGGCCTGTCGAACATGCTGACCACCTTCCCCCTACGTGGTTCCCTGTCGCTGACCGTTCACCTGCTGCTACCCAACGTAGAGTTGGAGTTGCGGCGACAGAAGGGGGACGGTGCGGTGAAGCGTATCGGGCGCCCCGCGTGAAAACGTGTCAGCCGTCGAGTGAGTCCAACGTGGCCCGCAGCCACGCCAGTTCGGCCCGGCTTGTGGCCTGAGGGACGGTCAGAGTGCCGCGCCGCCCGGCCGTGGCATCGGTGACCGGCCCGTGGGCAGCGGAATCGCCGCCCGCGAAGGCCTGGAGGCGGCGATAGTCGGAGGCGTGTGACCCGCGCGCGGGCTCAGCCCTCGCGCACGGCCAGCGCCAGGAAGCGGGTGTCCTCGTCGGCGTACGAGGTCATGCGCCACCCCGAACCGGCCAGCAGTGGACGGAGATTGAGCTCCGCGCGCAGGTCGTCCGGCGTGATCTGCCGCCCCTGACGCGCCGCGAGCGCTGCCCGGCCGATCGGGTGGAACAGAGCCAGCATGCCGCCGGGGCGCACCACACGCGCCAACTCCCGCAGATTCTCCTCGGGTTGGGGCAGATGAGCGATCAGGCCCGCCGTGAACACGGCGTCGAGCGACTCCGACCGCAGCGGCAGCGCGGCGACGTCGGCGAGCAGCAGACACCCGTCACGGCCCCGTCCGGCCCCTACGGCGGCCTCCAGCATGGCCGGGGTGAGATCGGCCCCGATCACCACTCCGGACCGCCCCACGGCCGCACGGAGCGGCGGCAGCGCGCGTCCCGTCCCGCAGCCCGCGTCGAGCACCCGGTCTCCCGCGCGCAGCCCGAGTTCGGCGACCGCGGCGGCGTAGGCGGGGCCGTCGTCGGGAAAGCGGCTGTCCCAGTCGGCGGCGCGCGCACCGAAGAACTCCTGGACACGTGTGTGGTCGTCGCTCATGTTCCGCATGATCCCTCACCGACACGGATGACGCTTCGACGCACACGTTCGAGCGTCACGCGGTCGTTCAGGTACGTCTCTGTGTCAGATTGCAACACCTTTCGAAATGCGCCCCCTTTGTGCCTCCGTGCCCCCACTAGCGTCCCCTGGTCATGGGACACCTGGACCACGCCACCTTCGGCTGGCTGACCCCCGTGCTGTCATACGTGATGGCCTGCATGGGCGCCGCACTCGGGCTGCGCTGCACCGTCCGCGCGCTCGGCGCCACCGGCCGGTCGCGCCGCAACTGGCTCATCACCGCGGCCTCCGCGCTCGGCACCGGCATCTGGACCATGCACTTCGTGGCCATGCTCGGCTTCGGCGTCAGCGGCACCGACATCCGCTACGACGTACCACTGACCATGCTCAGCCTCCTCGTCGCCATGGTCGTTGTCTGCGCGGGCGTCTTCGCGGTCGGCTACGGCCGCGACCGGGGCCGCGCGCTCTTCCTCGGCGGCCTCACCACCGGACTGGGCGTCGCGAGCATGCACTACCTGGGCATGGCGGCGATGCGGTTGCACGGAGGCGTGCACTACGACCCGATGCTCGTCGGGCTCTCCGTGCTCATCGCCGTCGTCGCGGCGACCGCGGCCCTGTGGGCGGCGCTCAACATCAAGTCGCCCGTCGCGGTCACCGCCGCCTCGCTCGTCATGGGAGCGGCGGTCAGCAGCATGCACTACACCGGCATGTTCGCGGTGAGCGTGCACGTCACCCCCTCCGGGGCGGTCCTGCCCGGCGCCACGGCGATGCAGTTCATCTTCCCCCTCGCCGTAGGCCTCGGGTCCTACCTGTTCCTGACCTCGGCGTTCGTCGCACTGTCGCCGACCACGGGAGAACGCGAGGCCACCGCCTCGGCCCAGCGGCCGGTCGAGAGCGTCGCCCGCTAGCCCGGCCCGCGCAGCACGCCCCTGAGAACTACTTCCGAGCGAGGAGGCCATGCGTACCCCCCGTAGGACCCCGAGAGCCGGCGCCGAGGCGCCGCCCGTGCGCGGTCGTCGCGCGCACGCCGGACCACCCGCCGACGAACTCTTCGACGAGCCCCTGGACGCCCCGTCGGAGGACATACCCGCGCGCGCGGGACGATGGCGGATGCGACCCCGCACCGTCCGGGCCAAGATCGTCTGCCTCCTGATGCTGCCGGTCGTCTCCCTGCTCGCCCTGTGGGCGTACGCCACCGTCAGCACCGCCCAGGACGTGTCCCGGCTACGGCAGTTGCAGCGCGTGGACTCCGCGGTGCGCAGCCCGGTCGCGGCGGCCGTCGCGGCACTGCAGGCCGAGCGGTCGGCCGCCGTGCGTTACGCGACCGCCCCCGACGCCGAGCAGAGCGGCGACCTGAAGAAGCTGGCGGCCGGTACGGACCGGGCGGTCGCCCGGTTGCGGCTCGGCGACCACAACACCGTTGCCGACGGCGAGGAACTTCCGGCCGGAGTCACCCGACGCCTGGAGACCTTCGTCACCGGAGCCGAGCAACTGCGCTCACTGCGGGCCGACGTGCTCGGCCACCGCGCGGGATGGGACGAGACCTACGGGCAGTACACGAAGACCATCGCGACGGCCTTCGCCGTGGGCGGGGCGCTCACGGGAATCCAGGACGCCGACCTCGGTTCCGACGCGCGCGTGCTCCTCGAGTTCTCCCGGGCCGGTGAATCGCTGTCCCAGGAGGACGTGATGCTCGCGGCCGCCCGTCTCGACGGCAGGCTCGACGGGGAGCGGCTGAGGCTGTTCACCGGGGCCGTCGACACCCGGCGCACCCTCACCGACTCCGCCGTCGCGGATCTGCGCGGCTCCGAACGCGCCGCCTGGCAGCACCTCGCCGACACCAGCGCCTACGCGGCGGTCGGCACCGTCGAGGACAAGGTCCTCGCCACCGACTCGGCGACCCGGGCGATCGCCGCGGCTCCGGAGACCACCTGGAACAACGCGCACGCACGCGTGCAGGACGGCATGCGGACCATCGAGTCGGACGCGGGCAGCGGGGTCGCCGATCGCGCCGATCCGTTCACCCGCGGGCTGCTCACCTCCGCCGGTGCCGCGGTCCTGCTCGGCCTCGCCGCCGTCATCGCGTCGCTCGTCATCTCGGTGCGCATCGGACGCGGCCTCGTCATCGAACTCGTGAGCCTGCGCAACGACGCACTCGGGATCGCCCGCCACAAACTCCCCGAGGCCATGCGGAGACTGCGCGCGGGGGAGGAGATCGACATCAGGGCGGAGGCCCCGCCCGGGTCGCCCGCGGAGGACGAGGTCGGACAGGTCGTCGAGGCCCTGAGCACCGTGCACCGCGCGGCTCTGCGGGCCGCCGTCGAACGTGCCGAACTCGCCAGCGGCATCTCCGGGGTCTTCGTCAACCTCGCCCGCCGCAGCCAGGTCCTGGTGCACCGTCAACTCAGCCTGCTGGACAGCATGGAGCGCCGCTCCGAGGACCCGAACGAACTGAGCGACCTGTTCCGCCTCGACCACCTCACCACGCGCATGCGACGCCACGCGGAGAGCCTGATCATCCTCTCCGGAGCGGCACCCGGCCGGGCCTGGCGCCAGCCGGTCTCCCTGACCAACGTCGTCCGTGCCGCCGTCTCCGAGGTCGAGGACTACGCGCGCGTGGAGGTACGCCAGCTCCCCGAGGCGTCCGTCGTCGGCGCGGCCGTAGCCGACCTCACCCACCTGGTCGCCGAGATCGTGGAGAACGCGGCCCAGTTCTCGCCGCCGCACACGCGCGTGCGGGTCACCGGCGAACCGGTCGGCAACGGCTACGTCGTAGAGGTCGAGGACCGGGGCCTCGGCATGGGCACGGAGTCCCTGGGCGACGCCAACCGCCGCATCGAGCAGTCCGAGGCCCTCGACCTCTTCGACAGCGACCGGCTCGGCCTCTTCGTGGTCAGCAGGCTCGCCGCCCGCCACGGCATCAAGGTGCACCTGCGGACCTCGCCCTACGGCGGAACGACGGCGGTCGTCCTGCTGCCGACGGCACTGCTGCACGGCGGCGCGGCGGAACGTGCCCCGCGCGCGGCGGTCGAGGACGGCGAGCGGGCCGTGGAACGCGAGTACGCGCGCGTGCCCACCGCGCCCCGGCACCAGGAGTCCGTCCCGGCCTCGGCCGACCGGCCCGCCCTGGCGGTCTCCACACGGGCCGCGGCGGAGCCGGCGAACGACACCCCGCCCCCCGGAGTCACCGCCTTGCGACTGCACCGTCCCCCCGTGGACACCGAAGGGACCGACGAGAGCGACGACCTCCCACGCCGCGTACGACAGGCGAACCTCGCCCCCCAACTCCGCGAACAGCCCACCGCGGAACGGGAACAGGCGCCGTCCGCCCCACGCGACGAGCACCGCACCCCGGAGGCCGTACGGGACCGGATGTCGGCCTACCGCGAAGGCTGGACGCGCGGCGGCGGCAGGCAACCGGGCCGTGGTGCCACCCCAGGCCCCACAACGGGCAGCGACAGCAGCGAAGGAGACCCCGCGTGATCCAGGACCCGAGCATGAGGGCCGCCCAGCGGTCCGGCGAACTCGACTGGCTGCTGGACGACCTGGTGCTGCGCGTGAGCGAAGTACGGCATGTCGTGGTGCTGTCCAACGACGGCCTCGCCGTAGGCGCATCGACCGACCTCAAGCGCGAGGACGCGGAACACCTCGCCGCGGTCGCCTCCGGATTCCACAGCCTGGCCAAGGGCGCGGGGCGGCACTTCGGAGCCGGCGGAGTGCGGCAGACCATGGTCGAGATGGACGACGGATTCCTGTTCGTGGCCGCGGCCGGAGACGGCTCCTGCCTCGCCGTACTCACCTCTGTCACGGCCGACATAGGCCTGGTGGCGTACGAGATGGCACGGCTGGTCAAGCGCGTCGGCGAGCACCTCTACACGCCGCCGCGCGTCGGTGCGCGGCCGCCCGCAGCCGGATGAGGCGAGAGGGCGGTCCGCTCCGATGACCGAGGACACGACCGGCGCCCAGCGGGAGCCGGGCAGTCAGTGGTACGACCAGGAAGCCGGGCCTCTGGTCCGCCCCTACGCGATGACGGGCGGACGTACCAGACCAGGCCCTACGGGGGTGCGTTTCGACCTGATCGCGCTCGTCACGCTGGACAAGGGCGCCCCCGGCTTCGACGACGACACCGGGCTCGGGCCGGAACACCGGGCGCTCATCGACCTGTGCCGCACGGAAACGCAGTCCGTCGCCGAACTCGCCGCCGGAGCGAACCTCCTTCTGGGAGTGGTCCGGGTGCTCCTGGGCGACCTCCTGGAGCTCGGCTGCGTCACCGTCAGTCGTCCGGTGCCGCCCGCGCAACTGCCCGACGAACGGATTCTGCGCGAGGTGATCGAAGGACTACGGGCACTGTGACGAAACTTCAGAACCACTCGAATGCGTACGACACCGGCTTGTGCACTCTTTCGCGCAACGAACGGGTGCGAGGCGGTCACATCGGGCAAATAGCGGTCCAACCGCCCAGGGTGAGGCCGCACTTGCCACGATGCACACGTATGGACGTCGAGCGTTGCCGGCACTCCCGAGAGAAGTGATCGATGGTCTCCGAGCACTCCGACGCCGAGGACGGCGAGACGACCGCCCTGGCGTTGAAGATCCTGGTCGCCGGCGGATTCGGCGTGGGCAAGACCACCATGGTGGGCGCGGTCAGCGAGATCAGGCCGCTGCGCACCGAGGAACTGCTCAGCGAGGCCGGTCAGTTGGTGGACGACACCGGCGGCGTGGACCAGAAGGTCACGACGACCGTCGCCATGGACTTCGGCCGCATCACCATCAGGTCCGGCCTCTCCCTCTACCTGTTCGGCACGCCGGGCCAGGACCGCTTCTGGTTCCTTTGGGACGAACTGTCGCAGGGGGCCCTCGGGGCAGTCGTCCTGGCGGACACCCGGCGACTCGAGGACTGCTTCCCCGCGGTCGACTACTTCGAGCACCGGCACATCCCCTTCGTGGTGGCCGTCAACTGCTTCACGGGCGCCCGCAGTTACGGCGCCCGCGACGTCTCCCGCGCGCTGGACCTCGACCAGGGGACACCCGTCGTCCTCTGCGACGCCCGGGACCGCGACTCGGGGAAGGAGGTGCTGATCCGGCTCGTCGAGTACGCCGGGCGGATGCACACCGCCCGGATGCTCGACTCGGTGGGCTGACGGCGCATCTCACTCCGAAACGCGCTTCTGCGCCAGGACCTTCTCGACCGTGACGCGGACGAGGAGTTCGCCCGGGACCCCGTTGCGGGCACCGAACTCCTCGGCGCGCTCCTCGCCCATGTACCGGGCCCCGATCCGGGCCGCCCAGTGTCGGAGTTCGACCGGATCCTCCGACAGGTGGGCGCGCCCCTGGAGCACCACGAAGTCGAACGGCGGGCGATCGTCGTCCACGCACAGGGCGACTCGCCCGTCACGGGCAAGATTGCGCCCTTTTACCGTTTCCTTCGCGGTGTTGAACACCACATCGTCTCCGTCCAGCAGGAACCAGATCGGCGCCACATGGGGGCTCCCATCGGCGCGGACGGTCGACAGCTTGCCGGTGCGCGTGCCGAGCGAGACGAACGCCCGCCACTCCTCGTCGGTCATCTTCTGTGCCATGCCCCTATCCTCCTTGCCCGGGCGACGGAGGTGGGGAAGGCTGACGGGAGATCCTCCGGCCAGGGGGAGAGGCGACACGGGGAGGCCGGAACATGGCGCAGAACCAGGGACTGAGCTGGCTGCTGGACGATCTGACCGAGCGCGTCGAGCACGTACGTCACGCCCTGGTCCTGTCCAACGACGGACTGGTGACGGGTGCGAGCACGGGACTGCGCCGCGAGGACGCCGAACACCTCGCCGCCGTCTCGTCCGGACTGCACAGCCTGGCCAAGGGGTCGGGACGCCACTTCGGCGCGGGCGGGGTACGGCAGACGATGATCGAGTTCGACGACGCCGTCCTGTTCGTCACCGCCGCGGGCAGCGGCAGCTGTCTGTGCGTCCTCAGCGGTGCGGACGCGGACATCGGCCAGATCGCCTACGAGATGACACTCCTGGTCAACCGGGTCGGCGAGCACCTCGGCGTGGACGCCCGACAGCCCGAGCGAACCCCCGTCACAGACCTCTGACCTGCGACTTCATCGACCTCTGCGAAGTTATCCACAGGCCTGCCACGAGATCTGTCGAACCGGTTACGGTTTGTTCATCGCAAGCGCACACAGCGTGAGCATCGGACTCCGCGGGGGAGATCGACCATGGCAGGAAACACCATCACCAAACCGTCCGACCTCTCATGCACGCCCAGCCGAGCGGCACGAGAACTGGGGCTCAAGCGAGGCGAGTTCGACCTCGCCGTCCATCTCGGACGTATCCGCACCGTGCCCGACGAAGGCGGCGGCGGCCGACGCGTCGCCCGCGCCGAGATCGACCGACTGCGCTCGGCGGACGGATTCCCCGACACTCTCCTGGAAAGCGTCAGGACCGTGGGCACCACGGACGGCGCGGCCCTCATGGAGGTCACCTCCGCCAGGTTCACCCGCCTCGCCCGGCTGGGACTGGTGGTGCCGGTGAAGTTCTACCTCAACCGCTATCGGGCCGTGGTCTGGCTCTATCTCGCCGAAGAACTGCGGCAGTTCGCGGCCGACAAGAACCACACCGCGCTGCTGAACGGCCGCACGCCCGAGGGCATGAGGGACCAACTGCAAGAGGGCCTGGATCTACGGCCCCGCAACTGGCGCGGACGGCATCTCGGGTTCCTGCTCCGCCAGGCCGGCGACCCGTGGGAGCACGTCGGCGCCCTGGCCGCGCTGCTCGACCCCGTCCAGGTCGCGGAGATCGTCCAGGACCCGTACGAGCGCGCCTACTTGAACCGCTTCCGGCCGGACCCGCCCGCCCATGGGGCTCCCGGTTCGCCGGCCGCGCGCCTTGCCGAGCGGATCATGACGGCGGAGGACCCGGACGAGATCAGCTGGCTGCGGGCGGATCTGACCCAGGTGCTGGACGTGGCGCGCAGCCTTCGCCCCGCACCACGGCCGACAGCCGAACTGACTGCAACACGGCCGCCCGCCGAACTGACTGCACCACGGTCGGCGACTGAACCGGCCGCACTACGAACGACCGCCGAACCGGCCGCATCACGGCCGACCGTCCGTCCGGTTGGACCACCGCGGATCCCCGAACGCGTAGGATCACCGCCGTCCCTGAGTGAGACCCCGCCCGAGCCGGTGCCGGAACCCGCGCGGTCACGCGGCATGTTGGGCTGGCTGCGCCGCAGAAGCGCCTGAGCCGCAGCGCGCGTCCGCCGACTACAGCGCTCTGAACAGCCCTTCCTGGACGACCGAGACGAGCAGGCGTCCCTCCAGGTCGTAGATGCGCCCGCGGGCCAGACCGCGGCCGCCCGTCGCGATCGGGGACTCCTGGTCGTAAAGGAACCACTCGTCCGCGCGGAACGGCCGGTGGAACCACATGGCGTGGTCCAGCGACGCCATGTCGAAGTTCCGCGGTCCCCACAGCGGTTCGACGGGGATGCGGACGGCGTCCAGGAGCGTCATGTCGCTGGCGTACGTGAGCGCGCAGGTGTGCACCAGCGGATCGTCGCCGAGCGGCCCGACCGCACGCATCCACACCGCGCTGCGCGGCTCGGCGTCCTTGATCTCCTCGGCACTCCAGCGCAGTCCGTCCGCGTACCGGATGTCGAAGGGCTGACGGCGTGCCATCCGCTCCAACTGCTCGGGCAGCACGCCCAGATGGGCCCGGACCTCTTCCGACACCGTCGGCAGGGACTCCGGGTCCGGGACCTCGCGGGCCGGCAGCTGGTGCTCGAAGGGACCTTGCTCAGGCTTGTGGAAGGAGGCGGTGAGATTGAAGATCGTGCGGCCCTGCTGCACGCCGGTGACGCGACGGGTGGTGAACGACCGCCCGTCCCGCACCCGCTCGACCTGGTACACGATCGGCACGCCCGGCCGGCCCGGGCGCAGGAAATACGCGTGCAGCGAGTGCACGGGCCGGTCGCCCTCCGTGGTGCGCCCCGCGGCGACCAGCGCCTGGCCCGCGACCTGGCCGCCGAAGACCCGTTGCAGGGACTCGTGCGGGCTGCGGCCACGGAAGATGTTGACCTCGATCTGCTCCAGGTCGAGCAGGTCGACGAGCCGCTCTGCCGGGTTCGTCATGGGTGGGATTCTCCTGTGCTCACAGCTGGCCGACGTCGGTGACACGGACGACCGCACGGCCCTCCGTGTCGGAGGCCGCGAGATCGATCTCCGCGCTGATGCCCCAGTCATGATCGCCGTTCGGGTCGGCGAAAATCTGCCGAACGCGCCACAGGTTGTGCTGGGGCTCCTCCTCGATGAGCAGGAGCTTGGGCCCGCGGGCGTCGGGGCCGGTGCCGAGGTCCTCGTACTCGTCCCAGTACTTGTCCATCGCCTCGCCCCAGGCGTCCGCGTCCCAGCCGGACTCGGCGTCCAACTCGCCCAGTTCGTCGACATGGTCGAGGGCGGCGAGTTCGACGCGGCGGAACATCGCGTTGCGCACCAGGACCCGGAAGGCGCGCGCGTTCGCGGTGACCGGCTTGACCTGGTCGGCCTTCTCCTGCGCCTCCTCGGCGGTCATCTCCTCCGGGTTGGCCAGCTGCTCCCACTCGTCCAGCAGGCTGGAGTCGACCTGACGCACCATCTCGCCGAGCCAGGCGATCAGATCCTCCAGGTCCTCGGACTTGAGGTCGTCCGGGACGGTGTGGTCGAGGGCCTTGAAGGCGCCGGCGAGGTAGCGCAGCACGATGCCCTCGGTGCGGGCCAGCTCGTAGTAGGAGGTCAACTCCGTGAAGGACATGGCCCGTTCGTACATGTCACGGATCA
>Ga0307510_10003957_pt1 | contig 17370 bp, 12 predicted proteins | sample 12_EM_MG_FD_207224 | JGI IMG/M metagenome (GOLD analysis project Ga0307510, IMG submission 207224) | Populus trichocarpa ectomycorrhiza microbial communities from riparian zone in the Pacific Northwest, United States - 12_EM | ecosystem: Host-associated > Plants > Roots > Unclassified | place...
GGGTGAGGGGTTCGATCCTGGAGCTCGTCTCGAGTGGTTTGACACCCTCCGGCGGCAATGTCTTCTGCAACTCGAGGGCAAATTGCTTTTCCTGCTCCGTGTAATGGAACCCGCCCACCTGCGCGAGATTGCGCTGGGCCACCTTGGCGAGGACGTCATTGCCGAGAATATTGGCATCGCCGCCGATAACACGGGTCTCCAGTCTGGTCTCAGTCATCAGGCCGGCACCCTCCGCGATCTTCTGCAGTCGTGCCCAGACGTTATCGAGGGTAGACAGATCGGGGCTGCGCGCAAACAGATATAACTCGGCGAGATCGGGAACCACATTGGGCGCAACACCCCCTTTGCTGATGGTGTAGTGGATTCGTGTATTGCTGGGCACGTGCTCGCGCAAGTATTCAATGCCGGTGCCCATGAGCATTACCGCATCCAACGCAGAGCGGCCGCGTTCAGGGGCCACGGCGGCATGAGCGGCGACGCCATGGAAGATGAACTTCGCTGAGACGATAGCCAACATGCCGCCGTTGTAGACAGCGTTGCGATCCGACGGATGCCATTGCAGAACCACATCGGTGTCTTTGAAGAGACCGGCCCGGAGCATGTAGACCTTGCCGGAACCGCCCTCTTCCGCCGGCGTTCCATAGAAGCGCAATGTGCCTTTAACGTGGTTTTTGACCATGAACTCCCGCAGTGCCACTGCTGCGAGCGCCGCACCGGAGCCCAGGAGATTGTGGCCGCACGCGTGCCCCGGGGCACCTTCAGACAGGGGCTTGCGCTCAGGAACCGCATCCTGAGAGAGACCCGGCAGCGCATCGAACTCGCCCAGAAGGCCGATCACCGGCTTACCTTCGCCGTAGCTGGCGATGAACCCGGTAGGTTCGTCAGCCACGGGTGAGGTCACGGTGAAACCGTCCTTGCGCAGCGCTGCCTGCAGGGCGGCTGAGCTTTGAACTTCTTGATATCCGAGCTCAGGATGCTGCCAGATCTGGTGCGAAGTCTCGATATAACTTGCGGAGCTCTGGTCGACAAACTTCAGCACCTGGGTGTAGGAGTCAGGCACCCGGTTCGCAGCGACAGCGAACGCACCGCAGAACAATTGCGGCATTGTAAGGGCGAGTATCCATCTGCAACGGACGTTGATCGTTCTTGAATCCATATTCAGCGGCTCTCCGGTATTCACGAGGCACGGTTGGCTGTACGCAGCACCTCCCGCGCAACGTCTATAAAGACTCGCAACTTGGGTGCGTCGGCAGCTCTGCGGGGAAAGTAAAGGAACAGACCCGGCTCATCAATGGCTGACTTCGGCAGCACCCAACGCAAGGTGCGATCGCGTATCTGCCTGCGAGCCAGAGGCTCAAACAGGTATGCGATACCGACACCCGCCAATGCCAGCTCCTTGGCATATAACGGATCGGTAACCAAAGTCGAGCCAGATACCCTAACAGACACTTCCTTGCCTGCATCGAGCAGATCCCACGCATAAACCGCGCCCGATGACAACAATCGATAGCCGATACAGTTGTGTTGGCTCAAGTCGGCCACGCTCTTCGGCTCGCCTCTGGCTGCCAGGTACTCAGGTGCCGCAACCATGATCGCCTTGAACGGGGGTGTGAGGCGCACGGCAACCATGTCCTTTTCGATCATTTCCCCCAGACGGATGCCCGCATCAAAGCCGGTCGCCACGATATCGGTCAGTGCAGCATCCGTTGTGACTTCCACTACCAGGTGCGGATGACGCCGGGATAACGTTGTTATCACTGACGTGAGGCCCATTGGAAGCGCGACAGTTGGAACATTCAGACGCAACAAACCCGAGATTTGTCCCTTCTCGGATTGCACCTGTTCGAGGGCAGTCTCAACCTCCTGCAATGCTGCGCCGATCGAATCGTTGAGTCTTCGACCCGCCTCTGTGAGTGCAACACTGCGCGTGGTCCTGGCAAACAAAGGCGATCCCAGGCGCACTTCGATTACCCGGATCGCATGACTCACCGCCGAGGGACTCATGCCGAGCTCATTCGCGGCCGCCGCAAATCCACCTCGACGCGCGACGGCCAGGAATACAGGCAAATGGGGAAGCAGCTCACGCCACATTCATGCACCAAATCGCATAGCCAATTCTGATTATCCTATCTTATCACTCAGTCTCCGTTGCCTCATCCTTCTCTCACCGCAACGCAAGTGAGTGAAAATCATGTCCACCCCGAAAACCTGGTTCATTACGGGCGCGTCATCCGGGTTCGGTGCCGCCTTCGCCAACTACGCCCTTCAAATGGGCTACAACGTGGTCGCCACCGCGCGCAACCCCGGGCGACTCAAGGACCTGGTCGCACAGGCACCGGACCGGGTGCTTGCCCTCGAGCTCGACGTCAATCGATCGCAGGATGCGCAAGCTGCGGTGGCCGTTGCTGTTCAGCGTTTCGGCCGGATAGATGTGGTCATCAACAACGCCGGCTATGGCGTGGTGGGTGCCGCCGAGGAAACTCCGGAACATGAGCTGCGGGCCCTGATGGACACCAACTTCTTCGGCGCGATCGCTGTCATCAAGGCAGCGCTGCCGGTGCTGAGAACGCAGAGGGGCGGGTCCATCGTCAACATTTCCAGTCTCGGCGGACAATTGTCCTTCGCAGGCTTCAGCGCATATTCTGCGTCCAAATTTGCATTGGAGGGCTTCTCGGAAGCCCTTGCCCAGGAAGTGGCCGGATTTGGTGTGAAAGTGTTGATTGTCGAGCCCGGCAATTTTCGCACCAACCTGCTCGGCTCAGGCACCCGGGAGATGCCGGCAATGGAAGCCTACGACCAAGCCGTGGGTGGAACTCGTGAGTTCGCCCGCAACATGCACGGAGCCCAGCTCGGCGATCCAATCAAGGCAGCCGCCGCTATCGATCGTGCCCTCGCGGCGGAACAGACACCGTTGCGGTTGCAATTGGGTGATGACGCTATCGGGGCGATTCGCGACCACGCAAACAAACTATTGCAGGATCTCGAGCAGTGGGCACCAGTGGGGAGCGACACGCAGATCGAGGGAGCCCCGGCAAGCGCGCAGCCGCTCACATCGCGCTGACTAGCTACCAACTGATCGAAATAGATCCATCCCCGCCCGCGATTCCGGAAGCGCCACCATTGCCGGCAGGGGCATAGGTCGTACCGGCAGGTCCGATGCTGCCGCCAGCGCCGGAACCCTTGGCATAATAGGATCCGGCACCACCACCCCCGTAACCTCCGCCACCTCCGGCAGACATGAAACTTCCGCCGCCACCCACACCGGAGCCCACACTGCTACCGCCACTGCCGCCCAGAATCGAGGAACCGTTGTTCGCGCCACCGCCGCCGGCTCCGCCGTTACCATTCTGTCCAGGCGAGCCGTGAAACATGAAGTCGTACCCACCCTGGCCTCCCACGCCGCCGGCGCCACCGCCCGCGGGAGTCGAAGAGCCATTGGAACCTCCGTTGCCGCCCGCGCCACCAGTGCCTCCCGCGCTACCGCCATTCATGCCTGTATCGCCGCAAATGCCGCTGCCGCCGCCGCCACCGCCACCGGCAATGATCTGATTCACCGTACCGGCACCGATGTTGGTTGAGCCACCGCCGCCGCCCTGCGCTCCGCAGCTATAACCGCCACCGCCGCTGCTGGGACCGTTGGTGCCCCCGCCGCCGCCGCCGCCCACGACCAGGCTCAACACCTGGCCCGGCGTGACACTCAAATTGCTGATGACCCGCGCGCCGTCACCGCCCACTCCACCGACGTAGGTCCCTGAATAGCCGCCGCCCCCACCGCCCCCACCAATGGACGTGATGCTCAATGAAGTAACACCGCTCGGCACCGTGAAACTGTAGTTGCCCGGAACGGTAAAACTCGCGCCAGTGACGCACGCGACAGCGACATTGGTGACGTTGGCACCATTAATATTGTTGGAGGCGTGAGTCACCGTGCAGGCCTGGTGGGCCGGCTGAGAAGACACCGTCACGCTGTAGGCGCCACCATCCGCAATCGGGGTTGAGAACGTAAACGGAGCGTTGCTGTTGATCGACAAGTTGTCGGCACCGTTGTTCTGTAACGTTACCGACCCTACGAGACCTGAAACGATACCGCCGACTGTATAAGTATTGGCCGCGCACGAGACCACGACGTTGGTAACCGGCCCAGTTACGATCGACGATCCATTGCTGACTGTGCACGTCTGCGTGGCAGGCTGCGTCATCACAGTCACGTTATATGCCGCGGCGTAACTGACCGGCATCGAGAAGTCGAAGGCGCCATCGGCGCTGATCGTCAGATTGTCGGCTGAGTTGTTCTGCAGGACGACCGAGCCGCTGAGACCGGACACCGTGCCGTGGATGGTAAAGGTATCGGTTGTACACGTGACGGCCACATTGCTGATCGCAGCACTGACGTGAGTGCCGTCGCCGCTGCTGACGAGGCAAGTCTGACCAACCGGCTGCGTTCCCACCGCAACATGGTACGATCCGTCATACGCGACGTGTGTTTGGAAGACGAACGCGCCGTCGGCGGTGACGGTCAATGGATCGCCACCGTTGTTGTTCAAGGTCACCTGGTTACCAGCGCCCAGACCGTTGACGTTGCCACCAATGGCATAGGTGTTGGCCGAGCAAGTCACCACAGCGCTGGTGACCGGAGCATTGACGTGAGTGCCCTGCCCGCTGCTGACACTACATGTCTGACCGACGGGTTGCGTGCCTACCGTGACCAGGTACCCGCTATCCGCAGCGATCGGGGTGCCAAACGCGAATGCGCCGTTGGCAGTAACGGTCACAGGATCGCCCCCGTTGTCATTGAGAGTAACCTGAGCGCCGCTCGCAAGACCCGTCACAGACCCACTGACCGTGTAGGTGTTGGTCGAACAGGTGACCGCCACTGAGCTCACTTCGGCTGTAACGCCGGAGCCGCTGCCACCAGCCACCGTACAGGTGGCGCTTGCCGGTTGCGTGTCTACAGTGACAGCGTACGAACTATCGTAAGAAACCGGTGTAGCAAATGTGAAGTTGCTGTTGTGAGAGATGGTCAGGGCATCGGCGCCATTATTGTGGAGCACGAGCTGCATGCCGCTCGGCAGACCGCTCACGTTGCCGGATATGTTGTAGGTTTCCGTCGAGCAGTTCACCGCTACACTGCCGACATCTGCGGTCATTCCGGCGCCCGAACCGTTGGATACGGTGCAGACCTGCCCGGCAGGCTGCCTCGCGATGGTCACCGAGTAACTGCCGTTGGCGACTATCTGTGTGGCGAACTCGAACGCGCCGTCGGCACTCATCGTTACAGAGTCTGCATCGTTGTCGTAGAGAACAACCGTCTGTCCTGAATTCAGTCCGCTGACAGTACCGTTGACCGAGTAGTTCCGAACGGCTGCAGGGGACGGGTTCGGCGCGGAATGGCTGCCGGAGTCGCCACAGGCACTCGCAGCCAACGCTACACACATCACGACGAGCTGCGACAGCTTGCGGCACACGAGATTCGACTGGCACATCGGGGTAGTGCATCACAAAACGGCGAAGCTGTAAGACCAAGGTCTATAGAGCCGTGACTCGTGTCTCACTCTGACCGCAACGAGCCCATGGTTAGTGCGCTGCGACAGTCGTTGGGACGTGCATCGTGTCTACTTCCGCCCCATCGCTGTGGTTCACGCTGCCCGGGCTGACAGGTACTTCGTTTAGCGGCAAGTCCAAAGTAAAGGTGGCTCCCTGACCGCTCCCGAGGCTCTGGGCCGCAATGCGGCCACCCATGGCGCGCGCAGCGAGCGCGCAGCTATGCAGGCCAAAACCGTGGCCGCTCTTACGTGTTGTGAAACCGTGTGTGAAGAGTCGTGGCAGGTTGTCCGAGGCGATGCCCTCCCCGGTATCCTCGACCTCAATACACAAGCGAGGACCTTCCTCGCCGCTACGCGCCTGGGCCTTGAGGGTCAACCTATGGGCCCGGTCGACGACGCCATCCATTGCCTGCAGTGCATTGGCGATGAGATTGATGAGTATCTGCAGTATCAGGTGTTTGTCGAGCAACACCGTCGGCACGTCGGAGCAGTCCTTGGATACGGCCACCTGACGTCGCGCCACCGAAGCGGCGTTCATTCGCAGTGCATCCTCGAGCAAATCTCCCACCTGCACGGGTTCGACCAGGCAGGTCGTGCCAGCGTGCGACTGTTGCGTGGCGACGATCTCGCGTATGTGGTCGATACCCTTTGTCAGGTTGTGGATTTCCTCAACAAGAGCTGTTCGCTCAGCGCTCAAGGCCGTGGCGATCTTGTCGAAATAGCCGGGGAAGTGCTTGCCTCGTTCATCCTGAGTCAAAAACTGAGCGAGATCATGGGTGTGGTCCGTTATCAACCGCGCCGCATCCGCGAGCCTCGGGACTTTACTCTCGCGCAACCGCGTGCTGATGAGATCCGCGGACACATTCACGCTGTTGAGCACGTTGCCCACGTTGTGAAGCACGTTGGTTGCAATCTCGGCCATGCCCGCTTGCCGCGCGGTCGCTACCAGCTCGCTCTGGGTTTCACGCAACTCACGGGTGCGTTCCTGAACGCGCTGCTCGAGTGTTTCGTTCGCGGCCACGAGCTCATGGTTGACCCGCTGGATGATGGCGTGACTGCGAATGAGCTTGACGCCGACATAGAGCAGGAGGCCAGCCAGACCTGCAGCAAAGATGAACAAGTCCTTGCGGTACGTCTGCATGAGAGAATCCGCGTCGCGCTGACCCTTGGCGAGACGACTGTCGAACTCGTCGAGGCGCGAGGCCGTGGGAACTGCCGCAATACCGTTGAGCAGCGCATTCACGGCAGGTTGCTCACGGAGCACCGTCTGCACGTGGGCACAGAAGATGTCTATTGAATTCCTGACAGGCTGCGGCATTTCTCCCGCTTCGCGACGCAAATCGGCGAGATCGCGTTGGATGTCGTTTGCCTGATCTTCCGTGGGCACCTGCGAGTAGATCAAGCTGTTGAGTAGCGCGTGATTGACTCCACCCTCGAGCGAGGTCGGATGCCTGCTGCCGTCTGCCGAATTTCGGATAATGGATTTCTCAACATCGTCGGCTGCGGTAGGCAGAAAGGCGAGCGAATTGTGCAGAACGGCGTTGTGAGATTTGAAGTGCTCGATGAGCCGCGTCTTTTCCTCGACCGCGCGGGTGTAGGCATCACTCATGCGCAACAAGGGACCGCGATCGTTGGCAGGTTGATCCGCCACGACCGTTTGCAGCCGCTCCCGAAGCTGAGTGAGACTGACGAGCGGATCCACCAACGAATCGTAGCTGGTCTCGATGCCCATCCTCGAGCGGAACACATCCAGCTCCCAGTGAGCATCGAGCTGCTTCAATTGGCGCAACAGGACAACGGTCTCGTAGTAACGCGAGGAATCGTAACCACGGGTCTTGATGTACAGAAACCCCAATATGCAGGCGAGCACCAGCGCCAGGAACGTAATCGGGAGCCACTTCAGGCGGGGGTGCAAATTCATTACAGCTTTCCCCCCACGTCGCCAGTCAGTGTGTTCAGAAACTGAATGATCGCTGCCTTGTCTTCCAGCGAGGCTACACGTCCGAGCTGGTAGCGGAACATGACATCAACCGCGGCATCCAAGGTCTTCGCCGAACCATCGTGGAAGTAGGGCGCGGTCAAGGCGACATTCCGCAGGCTCGGCACTTTGAAGACGTGCTCATCCGCTGGCTCCCGTGTCACGAGATAGCGCCCCAAATCAGCCTCGGTCGATTCGCCGCGCGCCGCAAAATAATCGCCCATTACGCCAAACTTCTGGAACATGTTGCCGCCCACGTTCACTCCCTGGTGACAGGCAATGCAGCCGTATTGCTTGAATTTGAGATAACCCGCCTTTTCCCTGGTCGAGATGGCGTTGGTGTCTCCGCGCAGATACCGATCGAAGCGGGAATTGGGCGTGAGAAGGGTGCGCTCGTAACTGGCTATCGCGTTCTGGATGGTGTTTGGTGTGACACCTTCAGGGTAGGCCGCCCTGAATGCCCGGCCGTAGCTCTCATCCTGGGAGACTTTCCGGACCACGTCGGCCCACACTGAGCCCATCTCGACCGGGTTTTGAATAACCATGTTGACCTGTTGCTCCAGCGTATCGGCACGGCCATTCCAGAACTGCCGGAAATTCAGAGCAGCGTTCAACACGGTCGGAGCGTTGACGCCAGTAGCCTGGCCCGCAAAGCCAACCGATCGCACCCCAGCATCGGCCCCGCCGTGGTCCGCGCGATGGCAGCTTGCACAGGAAACTCGACCGTTAGCGGACAGCCGAGGATCATGAAACAGTTGCCGACCCAGCACGACACGCGCCGGATCCTGGTTGGCGACCGCAGGGAGCGGTTTGATCGGCTCGTTGAGGGGTGCGGCTGCAGCCCACTGTGACAGGCCGAGGAAGCCGTATAGGCCGAGAAGAACGACGAGGCGTCCATATTTCATGATGAGGTGCCACTTCCGCGAAGAACTGGCCGGTTGATCGCGAAGCTAACCGGCAGACAACAGTGACATTATCGACGCCGTGCAGGCATCGTGAAGCTCGTCAACCTAAAAGGGTGACCTGCGTCAGTTGTTGACATCAGGAGCTGGCTGCGGCGCTGCGGAAACAAACGCGCCGCAGCAGGACAATCGGCGCTCACTGGCGGAAGATACAACTGTCACTCTGGAGCTGCCGATGCAAGTGGTGGACACACATGAATACGCTTGAAAACCGTCGTGTGCTGCTGGTGGACGACACGCCGGCGATTCACGAGGACTTTCGGAAAATCCTCGCGGGTACAACACGGACCGCCGCTCTTGACGAGGATGAGGCCATCCTCTTTGGGGGCACGGCAGCGCAGACGGCCCCTATATCGTTCGAGGTGAGCTCGGCGTTTCAAGGTGCAGAAGCGATCGAAAAGGTCCGAGCCTCCCTTGAAACACAATGCCCCTATGCCATGGCCTTTGTAGACATGCGCATGCCACCAGGGCTCGATGGCGTAGAGACGGTGGAGCGTCTGTGGAAAGTGGATCCGGAGCTGCAGGTGGTGCTTTGTACCGCCTATTCCGACTACTCGTGGATGGAGGTCCTGAGCCGCCTCGACGTGGGCGATCGACTCCTGATCCTGAAGAAGCCCTTCGATTCGATCGAGGTCTATCAGCTCGCCAACGCGCTCACGGCCAAATGGACCACTTCACGGCAAGCGGCCTTCAAAATGGACACGCTCGAGTGCGCTGTCGAGGAGCGCACGCGCCAGCTCTCCGATGCCAACATCATTGTGCAGAACAGCCCGGTCATCCTCTATCGCTTGCGCGGAGAACCTTCGTTTCCGCTCGTTTACGTTTCGCACAACATCACCAAGCTCGGGCATCACCCGGAACAGCTGTTGAGCTCGCCCAATTGGGCTCAATCTCTGATTCATCCGGAGGATCAGGCGAAGGTTGGCGAAGCGATGGCGCGCATACTGGACAAGGGCGCTCAGGCAGCCTCGATCGAATTTCGCTTGGCAACCCGCGATGGCGCGTGGCGCTGGGTTGAGAATCGATACGTACCCGTGCGCGACCAGGACGGACGCCTCACCGAGGTCGAAGGGATCATCATCGACATCACGGAACGCAAGGCTGCCGAGGAACAGATCGCGCTGTTGGCTCGGACCGATGGTCTTACCGGACTTGCGAATCGCTCGACCTTCATGGAGCGGCTGCGGCAGACGTTCGCGTCCGCCCGACGGGGCGCCCGTCCGTTTGCAGTTCTCTACCTGGATCTCGACAAATTCAAACCGGTGAATGACACCCTGGGCCACCCCGCAGGGGATGCGGTGCTACAGCAAGTGGCAGTGCGTTTGAAGGAATGCACGCGCGACAGTGACCTGATTGCCCGCCTCGGCGGCGACGAGTTCGCCATATTGCAATGCGAAATCCAGGATCCCACCAATGCGGGCGAGCTGGCCGGCAAGATCCAGGCTGCATTGGCCCGTCCATACAGCTTCGAGGGAAATGAAGTGCACATCTCGGTCAGCATTGGGATATGCCCCTACGATTCCGATATTCCCGATGCGGATACCACGCTGGCCTTGGCGGACCGGGCCCTCTATCGCTCCAAGGAGGAGGGACGCAACTGCTATCACTTTCATTCAGACGATCTTGATCAGGACGTGCTCGAGCGCGTCACCCTCGGCGATGAGCTGAAGCGGGCAATCGAACAGGGAGAGCTCGAGCTGCAGTATCAACCGCAGGTGGAATTATCAGGTCAGGCCATCGTCGGAATGGAGGCGCTCGTGCGTTGGAATCACCCCCGCAAAGGGCTTCTTTCCGCAGGTGTCTTCGTGCCAATCGCCGAACGCAATGGCTATGTCGTTGCGCTCGGCCGTTGGGTGATCGATCAAGCGTGTCGACAAATGCGATTGTGGCGGGACGATGGACTGACGGTGCCGTTGATTGCCATCAATCTCTCCCTGCATCAGCTGCAGCGCGGACTGGAATTGCTTCGCGACGTGACCGCCACGCTCGCCAAATGGCGACTGTCACCTGCGGATCTCGAATTCGATGTCACGGAAGCCACCCTGGCACAGCTCAAATGGAGCCAGAGCGAGGTTCTGCCGAAGCTCCGGGAGCTCGGCAGCAAGATTGCCATCGACAACTTTGGCAGCGAGTATTCCTCTTTCGACTATGTTCGGGCCTATCGTGTCAATCATCTGAAGATTGCCCAGTCCTTCGTGAACCGCTCATGCAGTGACCCCGGCAGCGCGGCGACCATCAGTGCGATTGTCAATTTCGCCCGTGACGTCGGTGTTGGCGTGATTGCGCAGGGCGTCGAGACCGACGAGCAGCGCGTGCTCCTTTCGGAGGCCGACTCGGGCGCGCAGGCGCAAGGATTTCATTTCAGCAGGGCCGTCGGGGTGGCCGAGGCGGCCGAGCTGTTGCGTCGTGGTCGCATCCCGAACAATGTCGCCGCGCCCGAGGCTCGTGTCGCATGAGCGCCGGCAGTCTTCGACAGTTAGCTCCAGGAGGGGCACCCTCCCCGTCCTACTTACTCGCCACTCCCTGTGCCCCCTGAGACACCGCCGACCAGGCTTCCCATGTAGCGAGTCGTTCCGCATAGACACGCTGTGCGACCGGAAGCGCTGCGTTTCCCAGAAACAACCGCAGGGGCGGCTTCGCCTCATCCACGACCTTCAATATCGCGGCGGCGGTGGCCTGTGGATCCCCTAGAACGCGATTGCCGTACGATGCCTCGAGCTTCGCCCGCAGGCCGTTGTAGGCAGGCATCGCCGTGGTATGCGCCGCCGACGGGCCGCGCCAATCGGTCGCATATCCACCTGGCTCGACGAGCGTGACGCGAATTCCAAGATCGCCCACCTCCTGGGACAGTGTCTCCGTGAGCCCCTCGACGGCCCATTTGCTCGCGTTGTAAATCCCCGCCGTCGGAAAGGTGATGATGCCGGCGATACTCGAGGTCACCAGGATGTGCCCACTGCCCTGCGCCCGCAGGTGCGGCAGTACCGCCTGGATAACCCACAGGGTTCCAAAGAAGTTGGTTTCGAACTGCACCCTGGAGTCACGCTCGTTGCTTTCCTCGATGGTGCCAAAAAGGGCATACCCGGCGTTGCTGACCACCACATCGAGGCGGCCGAAGCGCTGACGGGCGCTTTCTACCGCGGCAAACACGCTCTCACGGCTCGAAACATCCAGGGTCAGCGGCTGGATGGCGTCACCGTAGTCGCGCACGAGCGCGGCCAGATCTTCAGGCTTGCGCGCGGTCGCCGCGACCATGTCACCGCGTTTCAGGGCGGCCTCCGCCCAGACTCGACCGAATCCCCGCGAGGCTCCCGTAATGAACCAGACTTTAGTGGACACGACTGCATCTCCTTGTTACTGAATTTACTCAGATTCTGACGATATGACGTTTTTCGTCAATCTGTCAGTCGATATATATTGACATTTTTTGTCCGACTGTCAAGAAATAAGGATATGAACAAGATTGCCGAGCGAGCCGCCGCCAAGCGGCAACGCGTGATCGAGGCCGCCAGCGTGGTGTTCCGGCGCCATGGCTTCGCTAAAACGTCCATGGACACCATCGCAGTGGAAGCCGGCATGTCCCGCCCGGCGCTCTACCTGGTGTTTCCCAACAAGGAAGAGATCTTCGCGGCCGCTGTGCACCATATGGGTGAGCTGGCACTGACGGCATTGCGGCAAGGCTTGCCGCAGCGTGCGAGCCTCGAAGAGAAGCTCATCTTTGTGTGCGAGCAGTGGGCCGGCAGGGGTTACGACCGGATGAAGGAGAATCCAGATTCGAAGGACCTCACCGACCCGTCATTTCAACCGGTGCGCGAGGTGTATGAGAAGCTGCAGCACTTCCTCGCGGAGTTGTTGGCGGACAGCGTGCGTCGCTCTGGCCTGCGCACCACGCCGGACCAGGTCGCCCGGCTCATCACCGCATCCATGCGCGGTTTCAAAGAAGTTGCCAAGGACAGCGCCGACATCAGGCGCATGCTCTCGCTGCAGATCTCGATCTTCATACGCGGATTGGGGCCGCGCTGAGCGTCTCCGGGTACTTGCGCACAATCTGGCGGGCCCAATATTCGAACGTCGAGTTGACAACACCGTCCTTCAACAGGAAATCATGAGCCTCCCGCGCCAACTCGGGTGCGAGGGTACGGATCGTGCCGATCGACTGTGCCAGCACCTGAAGCTGCGCCGCCTGTTCCAACAACACGGCGCGGTACACCGCCTGCTCCAACGTCCCACCTGTGGTGAGCAGACCATGATGCGCCAGCAGGATCGCACGCTTCGTACCGAGCGCTGCGGAGATCAAGCGCCCTTCCTCGTTCGCAAGCGGAACGCCCGGCCAGTCGTCCAGCCAGGCACAGTCGTCATGGAACACCGTGGCGTCCATGTGCGCGACCGCCAATGGTTGGCCCACCATTGACAGGACGGAGCTGTAGGGCGGATGTGTGTGGACGATGCAGTTGATTTCCGGGCGCGTTTGATACACCCAAAGGTGGAATCGGACCGCGGGATTGGCCATCCCCCCACCCTCGACACTCCGCATCTCACCATCCACGCACAGAAGATGACTCACATTCACTTCGCCGAAGCCGATACCGAACGGAGTCGTCCAGAACGCGCCGGGTTGCTCGCCGCGCACTGTGATCTGGCCCGCCAGAGTTCGCGCATGCCCCTCATCGGCCAGTATCCGACATGCGAGCGCCAGCTTCTCCTGCGCGGTGAACGCAGAAGCGCGCAACTCTTTGGCGACCTCCCGGTCGATCCTGCCGACGATCTCCGCGGCGCTCTGGTCAAAAAAGCCGGTTCCAATGGGTGGTGATGACATATCAAAGGGTCCTTTCGAGTCAGTCAATGTTCCAGGTGAGCGTCATTCCATAGGTCCGTGGCATGCCGCTGTAACGCACATACATATCCCGGCCGTAACTCACAGTAGTCCAGTAATTCTTGTCCAGGAGATTGCGCGCCCACGCGGACAGCAGCCAGCGATCGTTGCGACCTGCGAGTGAGACTGATCCATCTACAGTTGCGTAGGCGGGAATGCGATAGAGCGCACTGTCCAGAAAGTCGCCATGCGAGCTCGATTGGTAGCTGTAGCTCACAGTGGAACGCACCGACAGACTCGACGAAACGCCCTGCTCATGTTCCAAGCCACCGCTGGCCTGCCAATTGGGCGAGTACGGAAATCCGTCGCCACGGAAGTCATGTGCCACACCACCCTGGTCGTACCCCTGATACTCGAGCACCCGGGTGTTGATGTAGGCCAGGGATGCATGAGCCGTGAGGCTCGGAACGATTCTCCAGGTCGTCTCGCTTTCAGCACCCGCGATCCGCGACTTCGGTACATTCTGCGTCCGCTCGAGGGTCCTGAAAATCGGATCCGGTATGACCGTGAATACCTGCTTGTCCCGATAGCTGTCGTAGAAAACCGCGAATGTCGTGCGCAGTGAGCCGCCCAGCGAGCGCAACTTCGCGCCGACTTCATAAGCGGTCACCTCTTCCTGTCGGAACGGCTCATATTGACTCGAGATATTCGCCGGTACGATCGGGAATCCGCCGGATTTATAGCCTCGTGTGATCGCGCCATACAACAGGGCATCCTCCGACAGCGACTGATCCAATCCGACTCGCCATGACACGTTACTTTGCCGCAACGTGTCGCTGACTTCTCCTGCGAGGGCTGTCAGCGTCGGATTGAAGGTGAGACAGCCGCCGGGCTGAATGTTCGTCTGAATGCCGGCGATCGCACCGGTGATGACAACGTTCCAGATAGGTGCCGCATTGTTGTCCACATCGCGCAGACACCCTCTGAAACTCGTCCGGTCTATGTTGTAGCGGGCGCCGAGCGTCAATTTCAACGTGTCCGTCAACTGTGGCTGGAGATTGGCAAACAGGGAGCCACTTTCTGTCTGGATACGGGAAACCGCATCGTCCAGTCTCAACCCTTGCGCGATCTGCTCGAGGGGATAAGCGCTCGGCAGGGTGACACCGATCGCGCGTATGAGCTGCACTGTCGAAAAATCGTCCAGCCAGGCAACCTGTCCTTCGAGAATCCGGTCCTTCGAATAGTAGCCTCCCACGGTCCAGTTGAGTCGTGGGTCGGCGCCGGAGAGACGCAACTCCTGTGAAAGAGAATTGATGGTTCCGCGCGGCTCATAGCTCAGGGTTTCGAACGGAATTCCGTTGACGTCGGTCATATCGTGGCGCTTCACGTGATTGAATGCCGTCGAGGAATTCAGCGTCATCGAGCTGTTGAGGTTGTACTGCAAGTCGAGAGTTACGGACTCGAAATCCGAGTGCGCCTCGTAGGGAGGACGTCGCGGTGAGTACGCTTTCGGCCCCGGGTGATCGGCCGGAGTCCAATCTGCATCACTGTTGTTGCCGTTGACGATCAGGCTGGGTTGCACATTGGCCATTGGCAGCGCTGTCTCAGGCGTTTCCGGTATGTACGCGATCGCCTGTGGAGCTTGCGTGTCGGAGCGATCGAGCCAAAAACTTCCGCGCAAGGTCGCAGTGAACTGATCCACGGGCTTCCAAAGAAGTGTCAGACGACCCGCCTTGCGATCTTTCCGGCCCAGCCGGTCATCGCGTGTCACGCTCTTTTGCCACCCCTCGCCACTGTTTTCAATGGAATACGCAAAACGAGCGCCGAGCGTCTGAGCCAGGGGACCGGAAATGAATCCCTGCGAAGTAATGCTTTGATAGTTCCCATAACCAGCACTGACGGCGGCCTTGAAATCCTCCGTAGGTAATGCTGTCACAAACTTGATCAGACCCCCTGTGGTGTTTCGACCGTATAAGGTGCCCTGCGGTCCCTTGAGAACTTCCACGCGCTGCAGATCGTAAGCAGTCTGCTGAGTCATGAACGGATAGGCATACGCAGTATCGTTGACGTAAACGCCAACAGGTGAGGTCGAGGACAGATTCGGAGTGTTGAATCCAATCCCTCGCAGCGTGTAGATGGGTGTATTCGTAATGGACTGCGCCGCAGTAAATCCAGGCACGAGCTTGACGAGATCCTTCGTGTCGGAGATGCCTGCTGAGCTCAGCTCAGTGGTGCCGATCGTGGTGATGGACATGCCGATGCGTGATGCCGTGCCCTGACGCTTTTCCGCCGTAACCACGACCTCATCCAGCGTGGAAGTCGCAGCCTCGGCAGGTCCCTCCGCGCCGCTGGGCCCAGCCTGCTCCGAAAGCGCCAAGCCGGGGGTAAGACCCAATATCAGGCTCAGCACAACCTGGTATCTGCGCATGGACATCCCCCGCCGTCGTTGTTGATGTGTCGGTCATCGAATTCCACTTAGTTGTATCATGGACAACTTGTTGTCCACAAGACTACCTGTTGACAGCAAGCGTTGGGTGGGCGGATAGTGTGTGGGAGGCGATTTGCCGGAGAGCCCCGATGCCACTGGAGAGAGTGAATCCGGACACCCTGTGTCCACCGGTCCTCAATCTGTACTCGCAGGTTGTGGTGAGCAGCGCCGCGCGCTGGGCATTCATTTCCGGGCAGGTGGCGCTCGATGCGCAGGGTCAGTTAGTAGGTGCGGACCATGCGTCGCAAGCCCTGCAGGCATTCAGGAACCTGCGTCTGGCTTTGCGGGCGGTGGGTGCCGATCCGCAGAACATCACGAAAATGACCCTCTATGTAGTGGACCACCGGCCGGAGCTCATCGAGCCGATTTTTGCCGCCGGGCGCGTCGCGTTCGAAGGCGAGTGGCCGCTGACAGCCAGTGTCTTCATCGGCGTGCACAGACTCGGCCTGCCGCAGTGGCTCATCGAGATCGACGCGGTTGCGGCTCTTGACCCCTGAAGTTGTTTTGATTCACGGCAGTTGGATGGGCGGCTGGGCCTGGAGCCGTGTAGCAAGTCTGTTACGTGAGCGGGGCGCGCGCTGCTGCACGCCAACTCTCACCGGGCTCGGCGACCGCGCCCATTTGAGTCACGCGACTATCGATCTGGACCTCCACGTCGAGGATGTGATCAACGCATGTCGGTTCGACGACGTTGAGCGCCCGTGGCTGGTGGGTCACAGTTATGGTGGCCTGGTCGCCGCCGGTGTCGCCGAGCGCCTTGCAGGCGACATCAGCGGCCTCGTGATTCTGGATGGATTTGTGGTTTCGCCCGGCCAAAGTGCGTTCAGCGCCTATCCGGAAGTTCGGGAGCTGCTGAACCCACACATCACAGCGTCAGACCCGGATTTCATCCAACCGCTACCGGTGGCGGCGTTCGACATCCGTGACGAGCGGATTTCGAGCGAGCTCGCACGCAAGCTGCGACCGATGCCACTGCGCACGCACACCTCCGAGCTGAGGTTTTCAGACAGTGCGCAGCGACAGTTACGTCGCGTTTATCTGCGCTGCACGGAGTTCCCCATCTTTGCAGCCACGGCCACGCGGGCAGCCGCGAGCGGCTGGAGCGTCCGCGACATCCGCGCAGGGCATATGGCCCTGTTCACGCATCCGGACCTGGTCGCGGAAGCCATGCTCTCCGTCGTAAAATAGCGCGATTGTTCAGCATCTGATCGTTGCGAGACCATGCGTAAAGCAAAGGCAGCTACCAGGCGTTCCGATATGCCGTCGAACAAGGCAAGCGCGCGGCCTTCCTCAGCGTCCATTGCCGCGCGGATTCGGACCATCCGGCGGCGCAAGGGCGTCACGCTCGAGAAGCTTGCAGAGATGTGCTCGCTGGATCGCGGTTATCTTTCCCGCATCGAACGGGGTCAGAAGACCCCTTCGGTTGCGACACTCCTCAACATCGGTGAAGCCCTCGGTGTGCAGATGTCACACCTGTTCGGAGAGACGGTGGAGCCCAGCGCGATCACTGTGATCCGCCATAATCAATACACACCGTTTCCCGGGCCAGCCGGCGCAAAAGATACGATGCTGATGATCACACCGGAATC
>Ga0307510_10003958_pt1 | contig 17370 bp, 19 predicted proteins | sample 12_EM_MG_FD_207224 | JGI IMG/M metagenome (GOLD analysis project Ga0307510, IMG submission 207224) | Populus trichocarpa ectomycorrhiza microbial communities from riparian zone in the Pacific Northwest, United States - 12_EM | ecosystem: Host-associated > Plants > Roots > Unclassified | place...
GGTCGGGTTGACGTCCGACACCAATTTGGTGCCCGCCACGGTGCCGTCGCTGACATAGAGCTCGGTGCCGGTGGTCGGATCAAAGGCGCTGAACACCACCGAACCATTGCCCAGGCTGGTGATGTTGGCCGGGTTGGCATCATAGCTGCCGGGGTTGAGATCGGCGGTGAGGTGGACGCTGGTGCCGTCATAGACCCACAGCTCGCTGCCATTGCCGCCGTCATTGCTGCGGAAGAACAGATTGCCGCCCGAGACGATGGGCTCCTGATAATCGTTGACCGCCGCGATGAAGCTCAGCGCGGTGCCATTGAAACTGTACAGGCCATAGGCATGGGTGTCGTCCTTGCCGTAGAAGACGACGCTGCTGCCGAGCGCGAGCGGAATCGTCGCGAGATAGCTGAGGTTGGTGACGCTGGTCGTCCCTGCGACCGTCCCGTCGGTGGTGAAAATGGCGTAACCGCCGGCCGGGGCGTAGCCGAAATAATAGAGCTGCCCGCCCAACGTGAAGAAATCGCGGGAATCGTTCAACGGCTGGCTCAGGCTCGCGCTCGACAGGCGCAGCGTGCCTGCCCCGGTGCCGTCGGAGACGTAGAGCTGGCGGCCATGCGTGCCGTCGTCGGCGGTATAATAGATCTTGCCGCCGAAGCTGTAGAAACTCTGCGGCGAGGAACTGCTCGCACCGATCACCAGATCGGTGACCATATGGGTCCCGGCGACAGTGCCGTCACCGACCCACAGTTCCTGCCCATGGACATTGTCATTGGCGGCGAAATAGAGCTTGCCGCCGGCCGAGAAGAAGTTGGAGCCGAAGTTCAGATAGGGCGCGTGGTTGCCCGTGGCGTTGACATCGGACAGCAGGCCGGTGCCGACCTGCGTGCCGTCGGAAAAGAACAGCTCGGTCCCGACATCGGGCCGGGTCGCGGTGAACACCACCCCGGTGCCGACCGCCGAGATATTGGTGATATTGGCGTCATAGCTGCCCGGGTTGATGTCGGCGGTGATATGCGTGCCCGCCGCGGTGCCGTCGCTGACCCACAGTTCATAGCCGGTCGCCGCGTCATAGCTGACGAAGAACAGCTTGCCGTTCGAAACGACGGGCTGGTTCAACCCGCCCGGGATCGCACCGGTGAAGGTCGTGGTGGTGCCGTCGAAGGTATAGAGGCCGGCGCCATGGGTGCCGTCATTGCCCTCGAAGATCAGCGTCGCGCCGAGATTGTAGAACTTGCCCGAAAAGGAGCTGAGGTGCGCCAGCTTGGTGACGTCGGTGCCGTCGGTGGTGAAGATCGCGCGGCCGCCCAGCGGATCGGTGGCGACGAAATAGAATTGATTGTTGAAGGTGATGTAGTTGGACGACGAATAACCGGTGACCGCCAGCACATGGGTGCCGGCAGCGGTACCGTCAGTGGCATAAAGCTGGGTACCGTGCGCGCCGTCATTGGCGGTGAAGATCAGCTTGCCGCCGGCCGAATAGAGGTTCGCCGCGTTCGACGCGCTGGCGCCGAGATTGATGTCCTTGATCTGGAAGGTGCCGGCGGCGGTACCGTCAGAAACCCATAGCTCGTTGCCATGTACGCCGTCATCGGCGGTGAAATAGAGCTTGCCGCCCGAACTGGTGAAATTGCCCAGCGACGAGGAGCCGCCACCCGGCATGATGTCCTTGAGGACGCCCGTGCCGGCCGCCGTGCCGTCGCTCTTCCACAGCTCATAGCCGTTGGTCGCGTCATAGGCCTGGAAGAACAGCGTGTTGCCGACCGCCATGAAGCCGCTCGTACCGCCGACCGTCTGGACGAAGCTCGTGCCGCCGACGGTGCCGTCGCTTTTGAACAAACCCGAGCCATGCACGGAATCCGAGCCGAGATAATAAAGCGTGCCGTTGACGTTGATCAGGTTCGACGCATTGTCGCCATTGGTCGTGCTGCTCAGCGCATAGGTGCCGCCGCTCGTGCCGTCGCTGCGCCACAGATGATAGGCGCTGCCGTCATAGGCGGTGAAATACATGATCCCGTTGGACTGGACGAGGTTGCCGACCTGCGAACCGCCGAGCCCGGGATTGATGTCCTTGAGCAGGAAGGTGCCGCCGGACGTGCCGTTGGTGACCCAGAGTTCCGAACCGTCGCTGCCGTCATCGGCGATGAAAAACTGCAGGCTCATGGCTATCCCCTCCATACTGACATGAGGGGGTTCGGTTCAGGCGCAGACTATCGGCTACCGGATCGCATCGACCCGGCAGGAAATACGCCCGCAAACCGAGACGATCCCGCTCTTGTGGATGTGGGGATGACAGTCGAGGGTGTGACGGTAAATTGCCTAAATAGGCACATCCGTCACAAAACTCTCGCGATTTTCCCACTTTAGCGCATAGCAGTACGCCAGGTCGGGGGGCCGATGGGGGGACGAATTGGCACTTATTCTGTTGGTGGACGACCACCCGCTATTTCGCGACGGCTTTGCCCAGATGGTGCGCGTGCTGCGGCCGCACTGGACCTTGGCCTATGCCGCCAGCTCAACCGAGGCGCTGTCGATCCTCTCGCAGATCGCGCCCGATCTGGCGATCATCGATATCGGCCTACCTGGCGACGACGGGTTCTTCCTGCTGAAGGCGATCGCCGAGCGCACACCTTCGCTGCCGCAGGTGCTGATCTCGGGGCGCAACGATGCCGCGGTCCGCGTCCGCGCCCAGGCGTGCGGTGCGCGCGCCTATATCGTCAAGACGATGGCGCCCGAGACGATCGTCAGCCTGATCGACGCGGTGATCGACGGCAGCATCCGCTTCGCCACCGAGGAACCGATCGGCGACGTGCCGGCACTGACGCGTCGCCAGGCGGAAATCCTCGACCTGCTTGCAGAAGGGCATGGCAACAAGGAAATCCGCCACCGTCTCGGCATTGCCGAACGCACCGTCCGGGCGCATCTTACCGAACTGTTTCAGCTGCTGGGGGCGCATAGCCGCACCCAGGCGCTGATCCGCGCACGTGAGGCGGGATTGATCTAGCGTGGCGACATTGCATTTGGGCTCTGATGAAAGCCGCGCTGCGATGGATCCGATCCGCGCCGAAGCCATCCGCACGATGTACGACCAGATGCACAATACCGCCTTCGCGGCGGTGGTCATCACCTTGTACATGATCGCAACGGCGGCACCCTTCACCGCCTGGCCGACTATAGCGATATGGGTCGTGGCACAGATTGCCGTGCAATTGTTACGTGCCGTCCTGTTGCGCGCGTTCCGCCGCAGCGCGCCATCAGATGACGCGTTGCTGCGCTGGGCCCATATCTTCCTCGCACACCAGGCGCTGGTCGGCCTGTTATGGGGCGCGACGATCTTCCTGTTCTTCCACCCCGGCGAGCCGATCACCCTCGCGCTGGTGCTGTGCTGCCTCTATTCGATCGCCGCCGGCGGCGTGCCGGCCCAGGCCTATTATCCGCCCTCGCTCTACACGCTGGTCGGCGTGCTGTTCGGCATGGTGCTGTTCCGGCTGCTGGCGACCGGCAATTTCGGCTATATCATGGTCGGTATCGCTTCCGCGCTCTATGCGGTGACCATGGCGGGCTTCTGCCGCGTGCAGTCGCGCGCGGTCGCCGAAGGTTTTCGCATCCGTTTCGAAAACCGCGCGCTGGTCCAGGCGCTGACCGAACAGAAGGCCGCCGCCGACGAGGCGCGCCACAAGGCCGAACTGGCGAGCCTCGCCAAGTCGCAATTCCTCGCCGCCGCCAGCCACGATCTGCGCCAGCCGCTCTACGCGCTGAGCCTGTTCTCCGCTTCGCTGGACGAACTGCGTCTCGACGCCGAGGGCAAGGCGGTGGTCGGCAATATCCAGGACAGTATCGCGGTAATGGAATCGTTGTTCGATGGGCTGCTCGACGTATCGAAGCTGGAGGCGGGTGTCGTCCGTCCGCGCCTCGCCGCCGTTTCGGCCGATGCGATGTTCGATCGTTTGAGCCAGGTATTCCGGCCGATCGCGCTTGAACGCGGACTCGACCTGCGTTTTCGCTCGAACGGCGAGTGGGTGCGCAGCGATAGCGCGCTGCTCGAACAAGTGCTGTCGAACTTCGTCTCGAACGCGCTGCGCTGCACGCCCAAAGGCGGCATCCTCGTCGCCGCCCGGACGCGCGGTGATGAGGTGCTGTTCGAGGTCTGGGATACTGGCACCGGGATCAGCGATGAGGACCGCGAGCGGATTTTCGACGAGTTCGTCCAGCTCGGCAATCCCGAACGCGACCGGCGCAAGGGCCTCGGCCTCGGTCTGTCGATCGCCCGACGTGCGGCTGCGCTGATCGACGGGCAGATCAGCCTGGCGTCGCGGCCTGGGCTCGGCTCGCGCTTCGGCCTCGCGCAGCCGCGCGGCACGGCATTGCTGGCGACGGGCACATCGAACGATCTCGCACTCACCAACAACGTCGCGACGATCGCGCGATCGCACGATCTGCCGGTGTTGCTGGTCGACGACGATCGCGACGTGCGCGCAGCGCTCGGCGACCTGCTGGGTCGCTGGGGCGTGCATTATGAAGCGTTCGCCGATGCCGACACCGCGCTGGCACGGATCGCCGCGGGCGGGCGTTTCGGCCTGACGCTCGCCGATTATCGGCTGTCGGGAAACATCAACGGGCTCGAGCTGATCGCCGCGATCGCCGTCCACCACCCCGCGCCGCAGCCACCCGCAGTGTTGATCACGGGCGACTTCGACGCGGCACTGCTGGCGGCGGCGGACGCCTGTGGCGTGCCGTTGCTGCACAAACCGCTACGGCCGGCGGATCTGCGCGTCCTGCTCGGCCTGTCCCGCGCCGCGGTCCGCAGCTAAGCCGCGCTCTCGGCCAGCTCCGCGAGCTGTTCGGCGACCTTGCCCCAGCCTCCCTCGAAGCCCATCGCCTTGTGCTGCTCGAACGCTTCCGCGTCCCAGTGGCGCGCCGTGCCAGTATAACGCGTCTTGCCGCCTTCGTCGGCGAATTCCATCGTGCCGACCATGAAATGGGTCTGCGGGATCCAGCCGACGCTGAATGCGTCGGTGAACACGAAGCGCTTGTTCGGCGTGACCTCGAGGAACACGCCTTCCTGCGGCATTTCCTCGCCATCGGGTCCGCGCATGATCATCGCCGAACGTCCCCCGGCGCGCCAGTCCTGCTCGATCAGTTCGACCGTCCAGGGTTTGGGGCACCACCATTCCGCTTGGCGTTCGGTGGCGATCTTCCACACCTTCTCGACCGGAGCGCCGATCAGGCGGGTGACGGAAAGGGTGAGATCCTTGTCTGACATGATGTGACTCCTCAATCCCGGTCGGGGGCGCCTAGCGGGAAATAGGCGCGATAGGGCCGCGCCTCATCTACCGCGCGGGCCACGGAGGGCCGAGCGAGCAGGCGCGCGCGATAGCTACGGAGGTGCGCGAACCGTTCCGCGATCGGGTGCGCCCAGTCGGCGTAGAAGAGCGACGGCGCGGCAGCGGCATCGGCCAGCGTGAAGCTGTCGCCAACCGCCCATGTCTTGCCGGCGAGTTCACCGTCCAGCCAGGCGTAAATCCGGTCGAGTTCAGCCTTGGCCTGTTCGACGCCGTAGGAATCGCGCCGGTCCGCCGGGCGCAGCGCGTCGCCTACCAGCACCTGCACCGTGTTCATGACATAATTGTCGAACACGCGGTCGAGCATCCTGGCTTTTCCCGCCGCGGCCGGATCAGTCGGGATCAGCCGCACCGGCCCGGGATGAAAAGCGTCGAGATATTCGATCACGCTGGTCGCCTCGAACACCGCTGTCTCGCCATCGACGAGCAGCGGGAACTTGCCCATCGCGGAGCGCCGGGCAAGCTCCTCGCCATTCTCCGGATGCTCGCCATCGAGCATCCGGAAGGTGAACGGCGTGTCGTTCTCGAAAAGGGGGATCAGCGCCTTCCACGTATAGGACGAGAAGGGATGACCGAAGAGCTGCAGGGTCACGCCACCGGCTCCCCGGCAAAAGCGGCCTCGAGCGCGGCGATGTCGATCTTCTGCATCTGCATCATCGCGCCCATTGCGCGTGCGCCGGCCTCGGCGTCCTTGCTGGTCATCATCTCCATCAGCCGGCGCGGCACGATCTGCCATGACAGGCCGAATCTGTCCTTGCACCAGCCGCACTGGCTTTCGGCGCCGCCATCGCTGGTGATCGCGTTCCACAGCCGGTCGGTCTCGGCCTGATCGTCGGTATAAATCTGGAACGAGATCGCCTCGTCGAACTTGAACATCGGCCCGCCATTGAGGCCGATGAAGTTCTGGCCGAGCACGCTGAACTCGATCGTGATGACGTCACCGGCCTTGCCGTTGGGATAGTCGATCGGGCTGCGATGCGCCTCGCCGACATGCGAATCCGGGAAGGTCGCGGCGTAGAAATGCGCGGCTTCCTCGGCCTTGCCGTCGAACCACAGACAGGTGGCGATTTTCTTGGCAGTCATTGTCTCTCTCCTTTTGCTGATGTGATTACTGGCCGGGGCCGACCACGCCGAACATCGTGCCATGCGGGTCGCTGGCGATGATGATGCGGTCGCCGCCGGGCACGTCCATCGGCCCGGCATGGACCGTGCCGCCGCCGTTCTTCACTTTCTCGGCGGCGGCCTCGATGTCGGGCGCGCGAAAATAGAAGCGCCAGGCCGGCGGCGGGCCGTTCGGCTGGTGCTGCATCGTTGCGCCGATCGTCTGGTCGCCAACGGCGATGAAAATGTAATCGCCCATCTCGCCCATCGGCATGGTGTCGGGATAGGTCCAACCGAAGATGTCGGCGTAGAATTTGTTGGCGCCCGCCTGGTCGGGCGTGGCCAGCTCGTTCCAGTTGCATTTGCCCATGCCCGTCCGGTCCCAGGCGGTGCTGTCCTGGTCGCTCGACCCACGCATGATATAGAAGGGGATGCCCTGCGGATCGGTCACGAAGGCGGCGCGTCCCGCCTCGGGGATGTCGAACGGCGCCATCAGCGACGTGCCGCCGGCCGCAAGGATCTTCGCGTGGGTCGCATCGACGTCGTTGACCCCGATATAGAACAGCCATGTCGGCCTGGCGCCGCCCTTGGTCATCTCGTCGGACAGCTTCATCACACCGCCGACCATGCTGCCGTCGCTCGTCGCGATCATACGATAGTCCATCGGGCCATCGGGCTTGCCGCCGATGTTCCAGCCGATCACATCGTCATAGAATGCCTTGGAGGCGTCATGATCGGGGGTGAGCAGCTCATACCAGATCGGCGTACCTTCGCGGTTGGGCATCGTCTCTCTCCTTATAGGGGGCCAGCTATACCGGCTCAGGCGTCGAGCAGGCAGGCGAACCCGCCGAAGATCAATCTTTTGCCGTCGAACGGCATCGGCTCCGCGCCGGGCTGCATGCGCGGGTCTTCCATCACCTTCTTCATGCCGGCGTCGCGAGTCGGCTTGTCGGGCCATTCGATCCACGAAAACACCACCGTCTCGCCTTCGGTCGCCGCGACCGCGCGATAAAAGTCGGTGAGCGTGCCGTGCGGCACATCGTCGCCCCAGCCTTCGACCACGCGGGTCGCGCCATGTTCCTTGAAGATCGGCGCGGCCTTGGCGGCGAAGATGCGATACGCCTCGGCGCTGGTGCCGGCGGCCACGGGGGCCAGGAAACCATCGATATACATTTTCTCTCTCCTCGTTTTTGTTGTGTCAGGCGGCGTCGCGATAGACCGCGAGATGGTCCGCCATCGCCTTGCGATGCGCCGGGCGAGCCTCGCCACGCGCGACATAGTCGGCGAGATTGGGATAGCCGGCCAATATGTCGGTATTGCGTAACCCGCCGAGCACCGAGACCATCATCAGGTCGCCAACGGTGAACTCTTCGCCGTCGAGCCAGTTCCGGTCGCCCAGCGCTCCGGCGAGGTCGGCGAGGCGTCCGTTCAGGTCCTCGATCACCTTGGGCCGGCGCGCCGCCGACCAGGGTTTGTCGGCCTCGAAGATCTCGACCACGGCGATCTGCATCACCCAGGGTTCGATCGAATTGAGCGCGGCAATCAGCCACTGGATCGCACGGATCTTCGCCGCCGGATCATCGGGCAGCAGGCCGCTACCCTGCCCGGCGATGCGTAGCGCGATCGCGCCGGATTCGAAGATCTCGACATCGCCGTCCGAATAGGTCGGCACCTGGCCGAACGGCTGGAAGCGGCGGTGCTGCGCGCTCTTGGCATAGGGCGCGTCGATCAACTGGACAGCGTAGCTCTGGCCGGTTTCCTCGAACGCCCAGCGTGCGCGGATGTCACGGACGAAGCCCTGCGCAAATTCGGGCACCCAGGCGAAGGTGGTGATGGTGGGGGTGGTCATGTCTGTCCTTTCCGGATCGGGGGTCAGATGAACGGCGCGGCGACCGTCAGTGCGCGGTGCACGATCATGGCGACCGTCGTCAGCATGAAGCCGGTCAACCCGGACAAAAATGGCGTTAAACGACGCATCGACGTTCTCCTGATGGGGTGGATGATGGTCAGGCGGCGATCGGCAGCAGGGCGCGCAGGCGTGCATCGCGCAGCCACAGCCCGCCCCACAGCATCACGCCGAGATAGACGCCGAACAGCGTGTTGCTGAACACCGGGCTGCCGACACGCAGGTTGCTCGCCACCGCCCCGCCGAGATAGGCCGTCGCCAGCACCGCGCCGAGAAAGGCGGTGCGCGGCCAGGCATAGAGCAAGGTACACACCAGCAGGATGCCACCGAGCAGGCGATAGAAGCCGATATCGGCCGGTATACCGAGCGGCGGGCTGTAGGCGATCATCGTCGCCGGGGCGATCAGCTTGCCGCCGGCATCCATCGCGAAGAACAGGATGGTGAGCCCGCTCAGCACTCGCCCGGCCCACAGCGCACGGCGATCGGTTGATATATCGGTCATCATCTCTCTCCCGTTTTTTTGCGAAGGTCAGGCCGCGACGGGCTCGCCCGCGCCGCTCATCGCGGCGACGGCGGCGTCGACGTCCATCCACATCGGCTCGAAGGTGTGGCCGTCGAGATCCTCGAACGCGCGGCCGTACATGAAACCCATGTCCTGCACCGGGCGCGGCTCCTTCCCGCCGGCGGCGAGTGCCGCCTCGGTGATCGCATCGACCTCAGCCCGGCTGTCGCGCGACAGGCAGAGCAGCACGCCGCTGGTCGTGGTCGCGTCGATGATCTGCTTGGTGGTGAAGGTCTCATAAAAAGCCTTGTCGAGGATCATGAAGCTGATCGCATCCGACCACACCATCATCGAAGCCTGGGGCCCTTTGCAGATCGTCTCGTCCTTCACGCAGCCGATCGCCTCGTAAAAGGCGGTCGAAGCCGCGACATCGGCGACGGGCAGGTTGACGAAGATCATCTTGGTCATGGCGCAGAACTCCTTTGCGACTCGGGATTTGCATTGGATGCCGGATTGAGTTACAAAAAGCAACCATGAAGTTAAAAAAACTAACCGAGTCGGAAATCGACCCTGCCGAACTGGCATCGAAACGCTGGTACAATGACGCATGTGGCGCCGCCTTCGCGCTCGAACTGGTCGGCGAACGCTGGTCGATCCTGATCGTGCGCGAGCTGATGTTCGGCCCGCGCCGCTTCGGCGAGTTGAAGGCCGGATTGCCGGGAATCAGCGCCAACATCCTGACCCAGCGCCTCACCAGCCTGGAACAGGAACGCATCCTGTTCCGCCGCAAGCTGCCGCCGCCCGCCTCGGCGCAGGTCTATGAATTGACCGAATGGGGCTATCTCGCCGAGCCGATCCTGTCCGAACTCGGCCGCTGGGCGACGCGCTCACCCGAACATAATCCGACGCTGCCGTTCAGTGCCGCCTCGGCGATGCTGTCGTTCCGCACCATGCTCAGTCGCGAACGACAGGGCGATCTCACCGCGACGATCGGTTTCCGCTTCGACGATGACGGCTTCGTCGCAACGCTGGACGCGCGCGGCATCACTATCGTGCGCGCCGATCCCAAAGCCGCCGATGTCGTGTTCGACACCACGCCACCCATGCTCGCCGGCGCTGTCTATGGGGGCGTGCCGCTCGCCGTGCTGGAGGGCGAAGGCGTCATGCGCGTCACCGGCGACCGCGATCTGGCGGAGAAATTCGTGACGTTGTTTCCGCTCCCGCCCAAGCTTGGTGTTGAGTAGGACCGCGACGTTGCCTAAGGCACTCTCCGAACGAGAGACGCCATGACCGATATTCCAAACACCCAGCCCGACAGCCGCGAGACGACGATCCTCGAGGCACCCGACAAGATGGTCAAGGTCCGCGACCTGTTCGGCATCGATTCGGACATGGAAGTGCCCGCCTTCAGCGAGGCCGACGAGCGCGTCCCCGATCTCGACCCGGCCTATGTGTTCGACGGCGACACCACGCTCGCCATCTGCGCCGGCTTTGCCCACAACCGCCGCGTGATGGTCCAGGGATATCACGGCACCGGCAAGTCGACCCATATCGAACAGGTCGCAGCCCGCCTCAAATGGCCGTGCATCCGCATCAACCTCGACGCGCATATCAGCCGCATCGACCTGGTCGGCCGCGACGCGATCGTGCTGCGCGACGGCCAGCAGGTCACCGAATTCCGCGAAGGCCTGTTGCCCTGGGCATTGCAGACCCCGACCGCTCTGGTGTTCGACGAATATGACGCCGGCCGGCCCGATGTGATGTTCGTCATCCAGCGCGTGCTCGAGACCGAGGGCAAGCTGACCCTGCTCGATCAGAATCGCGTGATCCGTCCGAACCCCTATTTCCGGCTGTTCTCGACCGCCAACACGGTCGGTCTGGGCGACACCAGCGGCCTTTATCACGGCACGCAGCAGATCAACCAGGGTCAGATGGACCGCTGGAACATCGTCGTCACGCTCAACTATCTGCCCGCCGCCGTGGAGGCGCAGATCGTGCTCGCCAAATCGGGTGAGTATGACAAGCCCGAGGGGAAGAAGGCCGTCGACGACATGGTCCGCGTCGCCGACCTGACCCGCCGCGGCTTCATCAACGGCGACATCTCGACGGTGATGAGCCCGCGCACCGTCATCACCTGGGCGCAGAATGCGCTGATCTTCGGCGATATCGGCTTCGCTTTCCGCCTGTCGTTCCTCAACAAATGCGACGAGGCCGAACGCCCGCTGGTCGCGGAATATTATCAGCGTGTGTTCGGGCAGGACCTGCCCGAGAGCGTGGTCGGCAAGGCTTGAACGCAACCGCCCAATGGACTAAGTGGGCTTAGTCCATAGGAGTTGGTCATGGCCGAGGCTGATCCACGCAAGCCGGTCGTCAATGTTCACGAGGCAAAAACGCATTTTTCCAAGCTGCTCGAACGCGCCCATGCCGGCGAGGAGATCATCCTCGCCAAAGCGGGCAAGCCCTATGCGAAGCTGGTACCGATCGAGCCCGCCAAATTGCCGCAGCGCCAACCTGGGCGCTTCAAACATTTGCTCAAGGACGTGCCGACCGACATCTGGTTCGAACCGATGTCCGACGACGAGCTGGATGCCTGGGAAGGCAAATATTCGAACATCTTGTGACCATCGTGACAAGCTATCTTCTCGACACTCATGCCTTGATCTGGTGGTGGCTTATCGACCCGGCGCTCCCTGCCAGCATGACCTCGCTCATGGCGAACGGCGATAGCAGAATCCATGTAAGCGCGATTAGCGGCGTCGAAATCGCGATCAAGGTCCGCACGGGCAAGCTGCCGGAGATGATCGAGCCACTCGACCGGTTTGACGAGGCGGTGGCGGGGGATTCGTTCCTGCATCTGCCGGTGGATCGTCATCATGCGATCCGCGCCGGCCTGCTCGAAGGCGCGCATCGCGACCCGTTCGACCGACTGCTCGCCGCCCAGGCCTTGATCGAGGATTTGACCGTGATCACCCGTGACCGCGCCTTCGCCGATTTCGGCTGCAAGGTGGCCTGGTAGATGGCCCGCCTGCGCCCGCTGCTCCCGCTCGCCGCCCTTCTGCTGCTCGCCGCCAAGGACCCGCAGCCTCGCGTCACCACCGGTGCGCCGCCGCTGCGTCTGATCGAAACCCTGTCGCCGCAGGGCCCGCAAAAGGTGCTGCCCGGCGCCGTGATCTCGCGCGCGCTGATCGGCCGGCCCGATTCGGCGATCCTCGGCGAACCCGTCATACTCGACTGGAAAGGTGAGAAGCGCCGCTTCGAACGTGGCGACATCCTCCATGCCGAGTCGGTAACCGGCGTGCCCGGCATCCCGGAAGGCGTGTTCTGCGAGGAGGAACAAAAGGCCTCGACCGGCAAGATCCTCACCGGCCAGATGCTGTTCGGGCTGGTCGGCGCGCTGCGCGGCACGCGCCTCAACACGCGCTATTGCATCTATGACGCCGATGGCGACAAGAGCTTCGACCACGCCTTCCTGATCGGCGCCAAGGGCGCGGAAGGCCGCGCCCCCTTCGTCATCCCGCCTGCGAAATACGCCCTGATCGAGGGCATCGAGCTGGGCGGCGAGAGCGTCGCGCGGCTGCGCTATGTCGGCCCCGCCGGCGGCAAGGACAGCATCGCCATCGACCTGGAAGTTGCCGGCTTCGGCATGATGCGCGATCTCGCCGAACCACGCACCGTCATCCCGATCGCCAAGCTCCCCGCCTATAAGGTAATCAACGGCGCGGTCGTCACGGTGCTTGCGTATAACGCCGAAACCATGGAAGCGACGATCCGCATGGATCACGACCTGGCACCGGGCCATATCGTGCTGCCGGAATTGAGCCGTGGCTACTGATACTCCTCTCGATCGTTTCAAGAACGTCCTCGGCGGCACCGCGCGCGCGATCGCCGACGAGCCCGAGATCGAGCTCGCCTTCACCGCCGACGCGCCGGTACAGTCGGGCAAGCACATCAAGGTGCCGATGCCGGCGCGCACCCTGCCGGCCGATCAGGTCGCCGAGGCGCGCGGTTTCGCCGATGGCTTCGCGCTGCGGCTGAAGCATCACGACACCAGCCTGCACAATCGCGGCGCGCCGGCCGAAGCGGTGGCGCGCTCGGTGTTCGACGCGGTCGAGACGGCGCGGGTCGAGGCGCTCGGCGCGCGCGGCTATGCCGGCATCGCCGCCAACCTCGCCACCGCGCTCGACGCCAGGTTGCGTGGCGACCCGATCACCCGCGCGCGCAACAAGGACGAGGTGCCGCTGTCGACCGCGCTCGGGCTGATGGTGCGCGAGCGGCTGACCGGCCAGGAATCGCCCGCGCTCGCCGCGCCCGGCCTCGCTCTGGTGCGCGACTGGATCGAGGAAAAGGCCGGCGGCGATCTCGATGCGCTCGGCCTGGCGATCGATGACCAGCGCGTCTTCGCCGGGCTGGTCAACCGCCTGCTCGAGGATCTCGAGCTGATCGAAGGCGACATGCTGCCCGACGAGGCCGATCAGGGCGGCAATGAGGACGAGGGCACCGACGATCAGCAGGACGACAGCGAGGAAGGCGACGAGCCCGGCGAGCAGGGCCAGGGCGAGATGGACGCGCGCGGCGAACCGCGCGACGCCGAAGGGGAAGAAGGCGAGAATAGCGAGCAGGGCGAGGACGATTTCGACAATCAGGATGGCGATCCCGGCGACGAGGGCGATGAGGGCATGCTCCCCGTCCGTCCCAACCGCCCCTTCTCCGACCTGTCGCCGCATTTCGACTACAAGCCCTGGACGACGCAGTTCGACGAGGTCATCGCCGCGACCGAACTCTGCGACGCCGAGGAACTGACCCGGCTGCGCTCCTATCTCGATCAGCAGCTCGTCCATCTGCAGGGCGCGGTGACCAAACTCGCCAACCGCCTGCAGCGCCGCCTGATGGCGCAGCAGAATCGCAGCTGGGACTTCGACCAGGAGGAAGGCATCCTCGACGCCGCGCGCCTCGCCCGCGTCGTCGTCAACCCGACCCTGTCGCTGAGCTACAAGATCGAGCGCGAGACCGATTTCCGCGACACCGTCGTCACCCTGCTGATCGACAATTCGGGCTCGATGCGCGGCCGCCCGATCTCGATCGCCGCGATCAGCGCCGACATCCTCGCCCGCACGCTGGAACGCTGCGGCGTCAAGACCGAGATCCTGGGCTTCACCACCCGCGCCTGGAAGGGCGGCCAGTCGCGCGAGACCTGGCTCGCCGCCGGGCGCCCGCCGCAACCCGGCCGGCTCAACGACGTACGCCACATCGTCTACAAAAGGGCCGACGAGCCATGGCGCCGCGCCAAGACCTCGCTCGGCCTGATGATGCGCGAGGGGCTGCTCAAGGAGAATATCGACGGCGAAGCTTTGCTCTGGGCGCACAGCCGGCTGATCGCGCGGCACGAAGAACGCAAGATCATGATGGTCATCTCCGACGGCGCGCCGGTCGACGATTCGACGCTCAGCGTCAATTCGGGCAGCTATCTCGAACGCCATCTGCGCCAGGTGATCGGGTGGATCGAGGGCCGCTCGCCAGTCGAACTGGTGGCGATCGGCATCGGCCATGACGTGACGCGTTATTATCAACGCGCCGTGACGATCATGGATGCCGAGCAGCTCGGCGGCACGATCATCGAACAGCTCGCCGCGCTCTTCGACACACCGTGATCGCCGCGCCCCCGGGCGGGTTTCGCGGGCCGGTCAAACGCTCGGTGACGATCGCCGGGCACCAGACCTCGATCAGCCTCGAACCGTTGTTCTGGCAGGCGCTCGAAACCGCCGCCGCCGCACGCACCCTGCCGCTCAACGCGCTGATCGCCGAGATCGACGCGATCCGCATCCTCGCCCCCGATCCGCCCAACCTCGCCAGCGCTTTGCGCAGCTGGCTTTTGGCCGATACTATTGATGCGACAAATACAATTGAGAATTATTCTCAATAGCGTTGACACTGCGAGTGACTCGCAATAGCTGGACCCCATCGAAAGGGGACCAATCTTGCGCCACGCCACTGCCCGCCGTCATCCCGTTGCCACGCCAGCCTTTCTCGCTCTGTCCTGCGTCGGAGCCTTCGCTTCCCTCCCGGCCTGGGCCGATGACAACAACGACACGACGCCGGCCAATGACAGCGACCCGCAAGGCCGCAACGACGTGATCGTCAACGGCACCCGCGAACAAAAGCCAGCCGACCCCAAGCAGGTCGCCCCCCTGGTCGACACGCCCAAGTCGATCGTCGTGCTGTCACGCGACGTGATCGACCAGACCGGCTCGGCCAGCCTGCAGGATGCGCTGCGCACCGTGCCCGGCATCACCTTCGGCGCGGCCGAGGGCGGCAACCCGATCGGCGACCGCCCCTTCATCCGCGGCTTCGACAGCCAGGGCAGCATCTATGTCGACGGCGTGCGCGACCTCGCATCGCAGACCCGCGAAGTGTTCGCGATCGACTCGGTGCAGATCGTGCGCGGTTCGGATTCGACGCTCGGCGGGCGCGGCAGCGCCGGCGGCACGATCAACATCCTGTCCAAACTTCCCCAGTTATCGACCTTCGGTTCGGTCAGCGCGAGCTATGGCAATGGCGACTACAAGCGCGTCACCGGCGATGTGAACCTCAAGGTCAGCGACACTGTCGCCTTCCGTGTCCAGGGCCTGTGGCACGACCAGAATGTCGTCGACCGCGACGCCGTCTATGCCCGCCGCTGGGGTTTCGCGCCGAGCGTGACGATCGGCCTCGGCACCGACACCCGCCTCACCGCCAGCTATTATTATCTCGAAAGCCATGAGCTGCCCGACAGCGGCCTGCCCTATCTCTATGTCTGCTCGGCAACTTTGTGCAACGCACCGGCCGGCAATGTCTTCACCACCCCGGCGCTGGGCACCATCACCACCAAGGGTGGTCAGACCGGCTATGTCGCACGCTCGACCTTTTACGGCCTGAAGGATCGCGACTTCCGCGACAGCACCACCAACCAGGCCACCCTGCGCGTCGAACATGACTTCGGCGGGATCACGCTGCGCAACACCGCGCGCTACAACCATAGCGACCAAGCCTATATCTACCTGCTGCCCGACGACAGCACCGGCAATGTGTTCGGCACCACCGCGACCAACAGCGGCACCGACGCCACCACCGGCGGCTATGTCTGGCGCCGCGCCAACACGCGCTACGGCTATACCAAGAGCATCGTCGATCAGCTCGACCTGAACGGCAAGTTCCACACCGGCAGCATCGAGCACAGCTTCGCGGTCGGCGCGGAAGTTTCGTGGGAGAAGACGCGCCGCGGCGCCTTCGTGCTCGCCACCGGATCGACGATCAGCCCGCGCTGCAACACCGCGACGATCGCGCGCTATTATTGCACCAGCCTGTTCACCCCTAACGCCAACGACCCCTGGGTGAACTATACCAGCGACACCTCGACCGTGCAGACGCCGATCGTGAAGGGCGCGCCCAACACCGAGACGCAGAACGACGCCAACACCGTCGCGGTCTACGCCTTCGACTCGATCACGGTTCTGCCGTCGCTGATCCTCAATCTCGGCGCGCGCTACGATCGCTTTACGTCGACCGTCACGCTGCCCTTCGCCGCCGGCGCCACCGCCGTCCAACTCGGCCGCACCGACAGCCTGTTCAACTGGCAGGCCGGCCTGGTGTTCAAGCCGACGTCCGAGACGAGCATCTATGCCAGCTACGCCACCGCCGCGACGCCGCCCAACAGCCTGCTCGGCGAGGGCCGCGAGGACAATGCCCTGCCCACCACCAGCACCGCGGTGAACCTGGCGATCCTCGACAGCCTCAAGGTGCAGAAGACCAAGTCGTACGAGGTCGGCGCCAAGGGCAGCCTGTTCCACGAAAAGCTCGCGCTCGGCCTGGCGCTGTTCCAGACCGACATCACCAATGCCCGCGTCCAGATCGACGCCAACACCGTCGGTTTCCTCGGCCGCACCCGCATTCGCGGCGTCGAGCTGACCGCCAACGGCACCATCCTCAAGGGCTGGACGGTGTTCGGCGGTTACACCCATCTCGACCCGAAGATTCTCGAGGCCGGCTTCACCGCGCTGACCGCGGCCGCTATCGGCGCCCAGGCCGCGCAGGTGGTCTATGTGCCCTCGGTCAACAACGGCAAGCAGATCCCGCAGACCGCGACCGACAGCTTCACCTTGTCGACCAATATCGAGGCGACCAGCCGCTTCTCGTTCGGCGGCGGGGCCTATTATTCCAGCCGCCAGATCGGCGGCTATGCCGACAACCGCTCCGCGACGCAGACGGCGGCCGGCGTGGTCACGATCAACCCGGCCACGACGGTGCTGACCCGCGGCACGCCCTCTTATTGGCGCTTCGACGCCCAGGCGCGCTACAAGCTCACCGACCATGTCGAGGTCAGCGTCAATGCGCAGAACCTCACCAACAAGGCCTATTTCAGCAACACCTATACCAGCCACTATGCCACCATCGCCGCCGGGCGCACGGTGTTCGGCACGGTGACGGCGAAGTTCTGATGAGGGACGCCAATCTTTCCTCCCCATCGCAGATGGGGAGGGGGACCGCTCGCGAAGCGA
>Ga0307510_10003959_pt1 | contig 17368 bp, 10 predicted proteins | sample 12_EM_MG_FD_207224 | JGI IMG/M metagenome (GOLD analysis project Ga0307510, IMG submission 207224) | Populus trichocarpa ectomycorrhiza microbial communities from riparian zone in the Pacific Northwest, United States - 12_EM | ecosystem: Host-associated > Plants > Roots > Unclassified | place...
AATCCATTTGTCTTATGCGATTCAATAATAAATACTAACTGAAGTTCATATAGTCAATTCTTATTATAAAAGTCTTGGTTTGATCATGAAAAATGAGAATTATAATTGATTCATTATTAAGTTTATGATTTGCACGTATCAAATTCCTTTGGTATATACTATAATACAAGAAGTTTTTAAAAGTTATTTTCTATTTAAAAATATATTAAAATAATATTATTTTTTTATTTTTAATATCAACACATTATAATAATCAAAAAAGTTTTAAAAAAATTATTTAATATTTTTTTCATATAAAATATATTTTTAAAACACATTAAAAAAACAAAAACTATAACACTCCTAAAAAAAACTCTTTAAAAATTGTTTAGTGCGCTCAACCATATCTATAATTACCTTTTGTTTTATTAAAATATCTGATATTACTTAATTGGGTCATTTGCATTTTATCTTTGAACCCGTTATATCAACTAAATCATGTCTTGAGTTAGGCAAAAAAATCAGATTAAAAGCTTTCAATATTAATTTATTAAATCAGTTTAATAACAATACTGAAATTTTTTATCTAACCAGTACTACCGTAAGACAGGCATGTAAACTAAGTAACAGCTGAGCCATGAAACATTTCTAGAGAAGATGAACTCTATCGGCGGTTGGTTTAGATGAAGAAACCCAACTCATCAACAGCTATATATCCTTATATATAGATGGAAAGGCAGTCTGCAGATCGAAAGGTAACTAAAGATTCTCAATCATAGTCATCAGCTCATAAGCTTAGCTAGCTCAGTTTTAACAATCCATTTATCATTTTCTTTACATGATACAATACAAAAGAATAAAGGTTGAGAACTGAACAGATATATAAAGAATCCAACGACCCTCTCTCTCCCTCTCTTACCTTCCTAGACACGTCTTCATTTTTTCTACCTACATAAATAGATTACAAAACCTTGACAAACCACACATTTCTCGCTTCTTTTTCTACCCCTTGAGCTCCTCCTCCTCCTCCTCCTCCTCGCTTCTTCGAGAAAGCAAAAAAGAAAAAAGAAAGAAAAAAACCCATGTCTACGGATCTTGAATTACTCCATGATCTGCCAAGAATTCAAGTTCGGCCTGCAATCAAGATTGAGACCCTACAATCTTGTAGTGCTACGGATGGCAATAAAGCCATAATTCAGCAAGAAAACAGCGAAACTGACGACTGTCAAACGCCGAAATCTGAAGAGCACAAGATTCCTGCCGTTTTAAGCTGTCCGCCGGCGCCACGAAAAGCAAAGAGGAATATTTCATGCAAAAGAAAGCTGACAGAAATCGACTTCTTTGAGATCGTGAACGGTGAAGAAGTAGATTCGTTTTTTCAATCAAGTTTTGAGCTTCTTACAAAGAGAAGGTGCCCTTGTATATGAAACGGTCGGATATGTACTGGCTACAGGGTATTACAGTTTTTCTTCTCCTTCATGTATGTATGTATAATTACACGCTTAAAAGCCACAATTTGTGGGGTAAAATTCATGCTGTTATAGGGTCTGTAATTCAAGACGAAATTAAATGGATCTGAATTAATTAAGGTTTTAGTTTTTAATAACATGAATTAATTCTTCAAAGTTATTCAAGTATTACATATATGCATTAATTTGTCATTTTGACTTTGAGATTTAGAGATTTTGAGCAGTTTTTGTTTGGTTTTGGTGCAATATTTATGAATTTTAGATGTTTAAGATGTGATTAATTATTGTTAAAAAAAACATTTGTCAGTAATTAATGGATTCAATTCTGTGTGAGAGGTGGAAGAGGAGAGGAGACTAATTAACCCATTGAAAACAATATTATTGATCTTGATTTTACTGAGAATAGGGTAGATGGGGTTGGTCGCTTGTGTCATTTTCTTATTTTTTTTTTTCAATCAATAAGATGAGTATTTATCATTGATTAATTGCTTCTTGGGTGGTTAAGATGGTTGGTTTGTTTCTGGCTTGACATTGAGATTTGAGTGATTGACACGGCTTCTAATTCGGTTGGTTTTTTTAATCAAGATGGGTATTTTTTTTATATAATCTTTTTACATTAATTAATATTGCATATTTTACTATATTTTTAAATTAATCTCTCGGAAACTCTAATTATCTAATATAGAAATCAATAAACTAGAAAGGATAAATAATGATACTGGGATCTAAACAAGGAATTATGTGCTAACTCTAAATTTGATATTAATTTCCATTCAAAACGATCACTATTTGATCGTCTGGCATGGCATAGGATTTCTTTGACATGATTTCTACCATTTTCACACCTAAAAATGTTCGAAGATAGAGACAAATCTAGCCCACATAAGTGGCTTATAATAAAATCACGTTTTACCGTCCTTTTCTAGACATGGTGATCTACAGGCCTTGCTAGCCGATCAAATTATATCAATTAACTATATAATAAAAATAACGATGGTCGGTACCAATATATAAATATGATGATATTTAATTTATGGGCCATGCTTCATTTGCGAAGATAGCCCATGTGCCAATAATGGCTGGAGAATTAATTAGACGACAATATGGAAAAGTAAACAGTGAATCTTGTTGCACAAAATGTCTGCTTCGGCCTTGATCAGGGCTGAATCATTTAAAAGGCCATGCAAGCGTAAGTTCACATATCAATTCCCGTCTTAGTAGATATTGCTTGATCTTTACGTGTCATCATGTCTGAATAAAAAAGTGAGGTTCAGGAAAAGAATATTATTAATTAACACTATTAATCAACAATTAAAGGAAGGCTTTTTGGAGAGCTTAAAACTTAAGTCACTCCTCACGCCTTAATTTTTGACGGAATAAAGAACATCCCTCAACGTGGAGGGATGGAGGGAGAGAGGCATTAATAGCTAAAAGACGGTGTTACAATTTACAAGATGGCTTCTGCTTTTACATGTAAACTAAAAGGCTTAAAACTTAATTAATATCCCATCAAAAAGTTGAGACAGAGTCTACATATTGTTTTTTTATTTTTATTTTACAATATTACTACTGATTAATTACAGTAGTCTAATTAATTAATTGCTCTCACTCCTGTGACTTGGGGGGGCATATAGAGGAAGAATGGTTAAATGGGCATGTTCCATTTACTAGATTTGTAGGGTACCCTACACATAGTTCTGTTTAAAAGAAACATGGAGAGTCTGTGATAAAATTTCCTACCTTTTGATAACTTGAACTACAAGATGATGAGTATTCAAATAGGTTGGTGACTACTGGAGGTGGGCTGCCACATACTCTCCAAAAGCTAGTGAAATTATTTAGATCTTGTAGCTTATACCACAAAAAGATGCTGGCCGACCGTCCAAAAACGTAATGTTAAAGCTACTAGCTATACGTTAGTAAACGCATAATTTGCTTTAATATTTTGCTTCTCCAAGCAGATAGTATCTTTATTTATTTCTGCACCGTCTTCATTAAGTATGTCTAGTGCTGTTTCTCTTTATGACCGAAAGATTGGATGAAACTGGGGAAAGGGATAGTAAAGGGAAATATTACATCAAGGAAGTGAAAAAGAAGAAAATCTAGGAAAAGTAGTGATAAGAAAAGTGATCCGAGAACCCACAATCAATCTGCACTTGGAAATAATTCTCGAGACTTGATCCAAATTATATTAATACTATTTATACTTAAACGGGTTATCTGATGTCATATATGATTTTTATTTTCAATTTTTTTGCCATTTTTTTAGCTAAATTTGAAAACAAAAGAAAAAATGTAAGAGATACAACACTTCTTCTTGAGAGGAAAAAAAAATCTCTAATATATAAAGTATTGATTCGAGAATGCCTAATGATTAAAAACTTTAATACACACACACAAACTTAATTAAAACGAGAGATGATATTAGCACTGTATCTCTTTAATAACTGTTAGAGAGATGGAAATACATGCTCATAGGAGCCCATTATCATGTCTCGTCCACTCGAAGAAACACATCTTCATCTGTCTCGTGAGGTAAGACAGCAAGCTAGGAAAGGGCGTTATCCATGAGAAATTCAAAAAGGGTTTTTGCCGAACTGAATTACGTTTACAGTAGTAGGAGGGATCCAAAATTCACAGAATCCGAGGTGGTGATTTTGTACTTTAGCATGTCTGCATGTCATGACCAGATCGGAAAGATCAAGAAACAGAATTTACAAGGATTTGGAATGTAGCACTCATAGGATGTAACTACCTAGGTAAAAGCCAACACAGGGACATCAAGCTTTATGGGTGTCCATGTCTGCTTCCATTTCAAGAGTGGTGTGTGCATTACATTGCTAGCTAGTGTACCAAAATGTAGATCCCATCGTCGATGCAAAGCAAACTCTATTCCATATTCTTTTGTGCTGCCTTGGTACTACTATAGCCACTTGCTTGTTATTTTACCAGTAAAGGTTATCGAGGAGTCTTCATATATGATTTTCGTTTTCTTTTTTTTATCAAATATAAATTATGATTATTCAATTTTAACTCAATTATTCAGATTTAATACGGTGATATTCGTTTAGAAACATGAAAGGATTCGAACCCATATTTTTACCATCTATAATCTTGATGTGTGGTACTGATTACTTTTCACATTGTCATGAAATTTCGTTGAGTAATGTACACTCCAGCATTTCGCTAAAGAGTCAAGACAGTAATAATTTGACGGCCTTACAACAAGAAGCTTCACATGCCTCTTTCAAAACGTGCACAAAAACACTATGCCATTTGTCAATTTGGTTTCCAAGGATTCGGGGGTTTCTTGAGATAATAAAATAATGGTTATTTTTTAAAGTGTTTTTTATTTAAAAATATATTAAAATAAGTTTTTATTTTTTAAAATTTATTTTTAATATCAACACATAAAAATAATCTAAAACTATAAAAAAAATTAAAATTAAAAAAAAAATGAAAGACTCTCAAACATCCTCTTCATTAGTAATAAATATATAGACCGCAGGCGCTAGCAATGAATGTGATAGGGACTGTATGTGTTTCAACGGGCATCTTTCAGGCCCAAAAAACGGTGTGATTGATCAACCCTACCATGCCATGTCATGTATTCTAAAGCACTCACATCATCCAGCTATATATTATTTGAGCAATTGTCTCACATTTGAAAAAAATAGTACCGACAATATTCACAAGTATACTTCCTTAAAAATCTCGAGAATCCTGCATCTTTTTTTTCACGCTAGATATATGGGTCTTGCGATTTTCTTACAGGCTTATATTATGAGTAATTCATGTTCATATGAGATCCACATTCATAGGAGGAGGATGTTTATAAATATGGTTATAATTATTTTTTAAAATATATTTTGTTTAGAAATGTGTTAAAATAATATTTTTATTTTTAAAAAATTATTTTTTACATTAATATATCAAAATGATTTGAAAATACAAAGAAAATATTAATTTGAAGCAAAGAAAAAAATAAAAAAATTTAAATTTTTTCAAAACTGCTTTTAAAACATAAAAATAAATTTTAATTGATTCACATGAGTGGATCAACTTAATTTTTAAATTTTTAACAAATATATATAAAATATTATTTTAATAAAATAAAATGATTGGTTTTTTACTTTTTACACTAATAATGTATCATGTCTGGAGCAGTACATTACTAAGTTATTGGGTCGATCTGAATGACTAAGCTGGGTTTCAGAATAATACTTTTAGCACACATATTAGCGTTTAATTAAGATGGAAAGGGAAATACATCAAGAATTAATGTATTCCTGTTAAGACAATATAAAAGACTTAAACACTTACATCCACTTTAAGAATAAATGTTTTAAGGAAATAATACAGGTGGTTTTTTCACTATCAGATCTTAAACGTGTTAAAAAAGATTTGGGAACCCAATTAAACGCTAACTGTGAAGTCTAATCAATGATGGGCCCGGATGCGGGCCCAAGAACAAAGCTTCTGTGAATTTACATTGAAAGCATCGGCTCGTGGGAGTAGTAATGGATCCAATAGGCCCACAAGCCCTACACAAACAATCTGATTTCAGGCCCCTGCCTTGTTTTCATCGTTAACAGCTGTGATGTTTTGGGCCCAGTACAAGATAAAGTGTGATTTTATCAACCAGCCTAAAACGGCTTATTATTAAAGCTAGCTCTGTGATAGGCTGATGCGAAAAACTCATGACTCGAAAATTGCTGGTTGAAACTCTGAAAATGAAATAACATTGTTTTAAATTGAGTTGACTTTGGTTACTCGTGGGTTGACTCAGCAACCCGACGACCTGGGTTTTTTTTTTATGCTAGACCCCAGTTGGGTCTGCCAAGTATATTAATCAGTACACTGCTCTGCTTAAACCGATGAGTGTGATTTGGTCGACCAAGTAGGTGTTAAGACATTGATAGCTTCATCTTCCGGGGACCAATTCTCTCTTCGGGTCCTCTGTCCTTTGCTGCCTTATGAAATGGAAGCTCTTTTTTTCTCCTTTTCATATGTTTTTAAGAAGAAACAGGTGGGCTTTCCTTTCTTCCTTTTGATTATAAATTCGTATGTTGATTTCCTAAACAGGCCCCATGTGTGTGAGCTCAAAAAAAAAAAAAAACGAGGAATGAACGTCCAAGGCCCAACTACTACTAAATTAGTCAACCACTTTTACGGGCTTGGGCTCTACTTAAAAGACCTGGCCCATCTACTTAACAACATGTGGTGGTCTGTCTTTTAATTCAACTTGGTAATTTTTTTAATTATTTTTATCCAGGTCACTGAGAATTGTGTCATTGACATGTAACGGGGTGGAGCATCGAAGGGGGAGGCGGAGGAGTATAGAATTGTGTTTGTAGGCCTCCGATATGGAAGAATTAGTAGCACTTTCTTGAACAAGAGAAATGAAGAATTTTATTATGGACCAAAGTCAATATATACAAATTTTCAAGTCTAGCACATGAAAGAATATGCTACTACTATATCTAAAAAAATAATATAATGGAAACGTGCCGTTGAACAAGTGGATTAAAGATTCCTGGAAGAATTGTTTCTCTCATATAACTCGTTAAATATGTGAATTTAAACTTCAAATTGATATAATTAAATCAGTCATTTTGATCCAAGCCGAGGTGGTGGTCTATTGTAAGTTTTTTTTTTTCCCAATGAATTCTCTTGACTATGTACATGTGCCTGAAATATTTGGTCTTAAAATCACGTGTCATGCAACTTGAAGAATTTTTCATAGAGACTAAAAGGCTGACAAGAAGTCTCCTATGGTTTTAAGATTGCTGTAGTTCATTTAAGGTACTAATACTTGGACAGGAATTGTCGGGGAAAAGCAGCGGTCCAGGTGCTTCAAAAGGTTTGATTTTTTTTTTCCATATTCAAACTCTGCGGCCCAATATCTTTAAAACAAGAATATTCATTTGAATACTTTTTATTGATGTAAAAAATATGTTTTTTAAATTATTTGGATAAAAGAATTTAATTCTAATTAATATATAAATTAATGCACAAGTAAATTCATTTATGTTTGGGTGGGAAAAAAAATTCTTTTCAAGATAATAATTATCTTGTTATCATGTTTTTAGGATATGTAGAACATGGTTATTAAATCTGAATTAATATTCAATTCAAAAGTTATTAAGAGTTTGGTTAGCTAATTAATTATTATTTAAAAAAAAATTAAACTAGGATCAATTTTAAGTTGACTTTCTTTATAACTGGTTTGGGTTGGAGACAAGTGAATTATGTCTGATGATTCATTAAATCAAGTTTAATAATTATTGAATTTTAAACTTTGAATTAAAAAGAATCATTAGTAAATATAAAAATAATTTTAAATTACTCTCACGATCATATATGTCATATATGTAGAAGTTATCTTAATGATAAATTAAGATTAAAAAGTATGAGATTAGATTGATGAAAACTATTATGGCATTTTCTTTTTCATCTTTAAACAAAGTCTCATATACCGCTTGTGTTTATGATCGATTTATGAAGGGGGACCAAATCATCAACCTTAGGGAAGTTGGAGATTTATGATGATATTTTAAAAAGTGTGATGCTAGGAATACTAATTAATTATTTACTGGATTATATGGTAAACAGCTTTTTTCAAAATATATGGAATCTGAATCTTATCTATACAATATAAAATAATTAATAAAAAAAATCATTCAATAATAAGATTTAATAAGAGTTTCAAGTATTTCTTGCATACTCCTTGCTTTATTTGATGCAGGAGAAAATATATTTAACCCTAAGTCTTAATTTACATTAATGATTGCTTTCAGCTAGAATGGACCATGCATAATTAAAGCCTCTAAACAAATCTAATAATGGATGGAGCCTTCTTTTTAAGTCAAACAATATAAAATGGAAAAAATATCAATATATCTAGTGAATTCGTGATAGATCTAATAACTAATACAGTATCTATCAACATCCAAGACTTTAAAAATTACATAAGAAATAATTATTGAGGCGAATATATATATATATATAATGGGCCACATTGGATGTCCCACCATTGATGTCGCTTATTCTCCAGTGACATCGGGGCCTAAGGCTGAAATCTGCTTTATTCATCCATAATTCCATAAATTTTATTGATTCAATCAGGCTTCATGTCTTGTTAATTACTAAGAGAAAACTCAAGAAGTTCTTGTAATAAAATTCAAGTAATTAACACTATAGTTTCATCACATCTAAATACATTTCAAAATCAAAAAGATGATATCCTATTATATCTTTCCCGTTTATCTTTGATCCAGCGAAAGTTAATTCATAAGCAGCAGGTAAACATTTCATAATTAAGTAATTAATTAATCACACCTTGTGAAATTACAGGAATAAATTAATTTTGTGTTTTTTACGTGACATATGGCTAAAAGTTATGGATTGTGAGTTCAGATTAAATTAAAAAAATATATAAAATCATGAGCATGAGACGTGTATTAGGTGAGGAGTTAGCTAGAATGTGTTTCAAGAAATATAGTGCTTGTCCAACGTTTATATAGTGATCAAAGCATAGTAATTATGCCTAATTGATAAATAATGCTGAATCTCTTGATTTTGTCCTAACCTCTCTGGGTGCTTTTCGGGGGCATTCATGCATACAAGCCATTGTCAATGGATATATCTACACATATATCATGCTTGGGAGCAATGACGACGAGGGAGGTGATTAAATATGCATGGGGTACGTAGTCAGCTAATTGGATAACAGCTTGTGCTCCCTTTACACCTGCTTAAAATTTTCTCACTTAATTTTTTTTTTCCAGAATAAGATTACTAGATTAATTACCTAGCAATCGAAATGAAAGACTTGGATTTTAATGTGCAGGGACAAGCATAAGACGCGATTCTTGAAATTTATAATTCATTTATACTCGACCGACCAAAAATTTAATTAGTATTTCTCGAGTTGAATTCGAGGGAGACACTTGTTTTCGTCATCAAGGAATGCTTCACGGGCTTAATTAACACCTAGTTATTTATTATCGCAATTATATATCATCTCATGTTCTAATTTTGTTTTTCTCGCAATGAGGTACAGGAGTTAGTCCTATTGTATCATTGTAACCGGAAAAACTATAATTATTATGGCTCAAATCTTATCTAAGCGAAGAAAACTATATAATTCCCGACTATTAGATTTAAACCTGCTCATGTAAAGAGGATATTGCATTCAAGAAATCCTCATTCATAAAACATAATACAAATATTTTTCATGAATAGCTAGCCATAGATATTTTTAGATATTTATGGCTAGTAGAATTAGTTGATTAATTTTTTGTAATAATTTTAATACATGAAATCTAGCTCATCTTAATATATATATTTATTCTCTGATCTCTTGAGTTTGAATTTTGAAACTAGTATTTTTAAGAAAATTATCTCCATGTCAATATAGAATACATATTTTAGCTAGGGTGTGTTTGTTTTTGTAGTTCAACATTTTTTCAAAATGCTTTCCAAACTAATTTTGGCTTGAAAATACATTAAGTAGAATTTTTTTAGGTATATATTTTTCAATAATTTTAATATGTTGATGTAAAAAAAAAATATTATTTCAATATATTTTCAATTAAAAAATATTTTTATAAAAACAATATATACCTCATTACCAACCTTACACTTAATATCATTTGAAAAACGATCATATTCTCAATTGATATAATATTCCGCTCTCATCTAACTCAAATATATATGGATATGGATTGTATGTTGTTCGAAATTTAAAACGCGAGGCTCCGGCCCGTGCAAATTTGGAATATAGAAACCATTGACTTCACTTGCCATTAAAAAATGGAAATAAGATAATAATTGACTTCTGGTTTTGAGGGAAAAAAAAAGGTCCCCTCGATCTTCCAATGGACATGACAACTGAGAGGTGATTAGAAAATATTAGCAAACATACAGTAAGCAGAGACTCAGGGAACTGATGCGTGCACCGAATGGAAAACATAGGACAAATTAATGGAGCTTCTGGGCCAAACAACCACTAACTCCTAGCTATAGTACTATACCGCTATAAAACCCTAAACTGTCTCTTTCTGCTAAGGCATTTGACATCGAGGAAGGTGGGGTGTATTAGGACACCCAAAACTTAACCACGCGTCATCGATGAGTGATCAGTTGGTGACAGGTTAGTATCAAATTAATTCACATTTTTTGTTTTGTTTTTCTTGTAATCAAGCATAGATCCACGGGAAGTACTGCTGAAGCAGTACGTATCTCTTGGCTACTCAACAAGATTAAATTCCATCATCATCGTTTATTATCTTCCAATATCTCAAGTTTGCTACCAGTCCTTGCATTTAGTTGATGGGTAAATCAACTAATTAACTAGCTAGCTAGGGATCATGGCCGGCCCCGTGGCCATAATGAGAGTAAAGAGAGCACGGGTGCCTGTGCTCTCATGGAATATTTACCAACATGCAATTCTTGCTATATATCAAAGCAATTTATGCATGGTAACTCTTTCCATAGAGAGAAAGAGGGCAAAACTTCGTACATGATCAAATTGCATACGAGGTAATCAGCTCTTTCCAAGGAGAGAAATAGGGCAAAACTTCGTACATGAAATTGTATACATAAAGCAAAGGCAAGAGACATGACAATTTCACTTATATACATATATTCGATGTTATATATAAGATAGATCGATCAAAGGTTAGTTTTCGTAGATCTAGATATACCTATACGTATCGATACCTCTTTATAAGATAGTTACATCAACTTATCAAATCAACAACAAATCCTTTGAAGACAAAGGTTCCATAAATTTATTTATAGGCTTGAAATATATTCTATGGTTGAGGGGCCATGCATGTGAACCTTTCCTCGGCACTGCCTCGTGGTATTTGACTAAGCCAAGTCAATGGTCGCCTTTGCATGGAATGGAATTAGTCCATATAATTTCCAGTATCTTGTTCATAAAAAACAAACTAGTCAGTATTTTTTGCAAAACCAAAGCTGGTTTATGAAGACTTGCTGTTGGTAGACTTTTGTGTTCTCCCCTATATATACACCTCTCCTTCAACATTCCTCTTCACCCCATCACCATTTCTGTTTCTCTCCTCTTTCTCAAGGTAGTTGTTTAGCTATATCTAGTGGTCCAAGGTCTCACTCGTTTCTTGTTATATATTGAATACAAATCATTGTTTTCTTTCCCCTTGCCGTATCTATACTATATTAACTAACAAAGTTGCATTAATATTCGACCTTGAAATAATTGGATTTCAGCCATGTCACCGGCATTGGTCTTGGAAGTTCAAACCATTTGCAAAGAAGACGAGCTAGTAGAAAGTCATAAGTACCATAAAGGAGTGAAACATCTATGTGAGAGAGGGTTGACAAAAGTGCCTAGAAAATACATATTGCCGGCTTTGGAACGTCCTCTGTTATCGAAAAAAGATGGCGCTACTAATCTCAAGTTGCCTATAATCGATCTTGCTCAGCTGCAAGGTCCGGATAGAATTCATGCCCTCGAATCCCTTTCAAAAGCTTGTGAAGAATATGGTTTTTTTCAGGTGAGCATGATTGATTTACCACATCAGCTAATTATATATCCTTGGTTTTAGTTCTAATTTTGGTTTATGCAGTTGATAAATCATGGCATTGCAAGTGAATCCGTTCTCGAAATGATTCAAGCAGCTAGGAAATTCTTCGAGCTTCCTTTCGAGGAGAGATCGAAGTACATGTCGAAAGATCAGAGTGCACCAGTTAGATATGGAACAAGTTTTAATCAGAACAAAGATAGGGTGTTTTGCTGGAGAGACTTTATAAAGCTTAATTGCCATCCCCTCTCAGATGTTCTTCCTTTTTGGCCTTCTTCTCCTGCCGAGCTAAGGTGATAAATCTGCACTAATATTGCACCTAATATGAGCTTCATGTTTCTAGCATGATGCTGTGAATCTGGTCCTGCTCAATTACCTACTCAAATAAATTAGATTAGATGATTAATTATTCCTTATTGTACGTAAGTGTCAAGTGTATTATTATACATGTCTCCATTAATTATTAATTGTTAATTCCATGTTTAATTTATTAACAGGCAAGCGGTGGTTAACTACTCGAAAGGAACAAAATCCTTGTATCTAATGCTTGCGAAAGCAATATTAGAGAGCTTAGGATTGGTTGAAACAGAAAAAAATATCGATGAAAATGATAGCTGTGATCTCTTAAAGGAATTTGAGGATGGGAGCCAACTCATTGTGGCTAATTGCTACCCTTCATGTCCTGAACCAGACCTAACACTTGGCATGCCACCCCATTCAGACTATGGATTCCTTACTCTACTTCTCCCAGATGAAGAAGTTAAGGGTCTGCAAATTCAGCATGAAGGGAGATGGGTCACTGTGGAACCAATTCCCAATTCATTTGTTGTTAATGTTGGTGATCATCTTGAGGTTAGTTCATTAAGCTTTAATTACTAAGTTTAACAGTTTTTCAATTACTAATCCATGCATAATTAACCCTTTTTTCATCATTTGGCAGATTTTTAGCAATGGGAAGTACAGGAGTGTACTCCATAGAGTTCTAGTCAATCCTTCGAAGTCTCGAATCTCCATTGCCTCGTTACACAGTTTACCTTTCAACAGCATGATTCGTCCATCGCCAAAACTCGTCAATGATGCTAATCCAAGGCGGTATAAGGATACAGACTTTGCGACTTTTATTCAATACATGGCATCTCATGAACACAAGAACAAGAACTTCCTGGAGTCCAGGAGATTGTCTCAGCTAGGCGATGCATGAGTTTTTTTTTAAATAAATATATTTATTTTTATTTTTATTTCTTTAGTTTAGGAGTTTTTTTTCTATTAAGTATTATTATGTTTTTTTTAGTTTATTTAAAGAGAGTAATTTTTCTATTTTGTTTTTTCTATCTAATATTACTAGGGTTTTCTAATTTTTTTCCCTTTGTAATAATCTTTTAGCAAGTGAAACCTGAATAAATAAAAATTGAATATCTTTTCATGATAATAAAGTTTTGACTTGTAACAAGAGTTTTGTTTAATTATAACTACGTCATTACAGGAAAAATAAACAAAATATCAAATATAAGAAGTTTGCCTTGAGCACAGGCAAATCAAAGCGCAGTAGTAAAGAATTGTTAGGATCGGTGCAAGAATTAAAGAAGAAATGTGAAGAAACCTAGGGTTCTTTTGTAGGTTATTAAGTAACTTATAGCTATTTGCTAATCTATCCTCCATTTTCACTGCTATATATAAAGCCTCTGGGAGTCCATGCTTTTGATTCATAGAGATTTATTTTTTGCTATGTTCAAAACGAACAGGGACTCTAATCCCTACACTTGCATGTTAGAGGCCCAAATCTTGGAGGGTCTACCCTTGTCCATTGGGTCCCCGAGCCCACGCACGTTGACAAAGTCCTTCATCACCAGCACTCCATGATGATGAAATTAAATTAGAGAAACGAAAGTAAGTGTGCGTGTTTGATTCAGACACCATAGAGGACCTGACGCCACGTACAATGACAAGAAAAGAAAAGAAAAATACGATTTCACAAATTTTAAAATGGCAGTTAAACTGCAGAGAGAATTTTAAATAAATTTTGAATTTCCCTAGTTCAATGCCTGTAACGTACAAGAGTATTTTTAAGCAGAAAATCGAGTTGATCTCGCTAATAAACCCAGATTAAATGCATTTTTTTAAACCTAACTAGAAAAAAACCAATAAAAAAAATAAAGAAAATCTTGAAACATCTTATTGGATTCTAGCTCCAACTCATAATTAAATTAAAAGTTATGCTTAATGAGTTTTATTAATAAGCTTATTTGACTTATTCAAACGTCTTATTGGATTTTAACAATGTGTTTAGACCCTAAACATGTTTAGAGAATAAACATGTTTAGAGAATTCAAATCCTTTTTATGCTATGTTTATTTTTCACCGGTTTTTGTATTTGCGGTGAAATAAACGTAGAAAGATATTTGGTGGTAAATCAAACTGTGTTTTATACTGTGGGACCCACTAAAAAATTAAGTTTGAAACACAGTTTTTACATATGTTTTAACTGAGTTTCGTAAAATTCTATTTGTTTTTGCGTTTCAAAAGCGCTTTTAAAAAAATTTAATTTTTTATATTTTTTTATTTTAAATTAATATTTTTTTGATATTTTTAGATCATTTTGATACGCTGATTTCAAAAATAATTTTTAAAAAATAAAAAAATATCATTTTAATGCATTTTTGAGTGAAAAACACTTTAAAAAACAACCGCAACTACACCCCAAACTAGCTTAGACACGCAAATACTCTAAAGACAAAGTTCGTACAAATTCAAATTTTCATGCATAGACTTGTATATGCAATGTGAATTCTGATCGATCAATTTATCAACAGCTTGAATTTGGAAAAATAAAGTTTGAAATTCCGACATATGACCATGAAGTTGCTGCTGGTGATGGATCCATGTTACGAGGACTTGTATCTTGCTCGAAGCACAAACTCTACCTTGGTGGCGGTCTTTTCAAGGCACAGAGGATGCGTTACCAGTTACTTCAAAGAAATATCTAGCTGAATTTCTTGCATATCATTTTCATTGCTTCTTCAAAATTCAAACAGATGTCCTGTAAAGGTAGGCTTGCCTTTTTTTCAAAATTACTTATTGATTTTCATACTTGTACGTCTCTTTCTACTACTTTTTTTTTTTTTTTTTTTTGTAGTTGCTATTCTCGTTCCGGATATTAACTTTAAAAGTATTTAGTTATCAATCAAAGATCATTGGATTAATTTAAGTTAATTATTTTTATTAAAATAATTATATTTCTTTTTTTTTAATCTTAGTTATTAATTCATATAGGTTTAATCAATTCAACTAGATTATTAAAAATTTAGCTGGATGGAATGAATTTTATTGGTTTAATATCTTATTAAATTTAATTAAGAATCCATATCAAACTATAAATATCAAGTTTTCTAGGTAAACTTATAATACCAAATTAAGTTTAACAACTATATTTTTCTGCTTACATTGGCCTGCAATGTTTTTGTGTGCCCTAATTTTCTCAATTTTTTGGTGATATCTTTTTTATGTTATTAATTTTTTCTCAATTTTTCAGATGAGTTTAATTATTTTAATTAAAATGATATTATTATTTTTCTTTTCTTCTTTAGATGTTGACTCATGTAGGTTTGATTCGTGAGTCATTAAAAACTTAGCTGAATTAAATGAATTTTGTTGGGTCAATAACTTATTAAATTCAATTAAAAAGTTATATCAAGCTTTAAATCTCTGGTTTTTTAAGATAGTGTTTGACATTGTGGCAATAATTATTTTTTGTTTAAAAATATATTAAAATATTTTTTTTAAAAAAATATTTTTGATATTAGCATATCAAATCAAAACGATATAAAAATACAAAAATAAATAAATTTGATATTAGCACATCAAATCAAAACTATATTATTTCTGCTTACATTATTCCATCTTCAATGTTTTTGTGTGCCCCAATTTTTTCAAGCCATCTCACACACACACACACTGCCGAAGGTGAGAATTTCATTTTTCCCTGGAAAAAAAAAAAAACTATGCTCGGGCCGGGTATGCATAATCCATCGTTCAAACAACGGTATATAAAAGCAAAATAACTTATAGGCTCTTGACCAGATCTCAAGAGAAAATTTATCGTAACTCAGTCCACTTTTCCGCAGTGAAGTTTGCTGCTGCATCACTGTCATTTTGGCATCAAGGCGTCGATGCTTTATAGCGATGTCACCTTCAAGACTAGCCCACCCTGAGTAATAAATTGAAGACATGGAAGTCAATCATTTTTTTTCTTCCTGATTTTAACGGTTTCTGTATCAGTATCTGTCCATTGAAATTAAAATTAAATCCCTTATTGATTAGTTCTTGCATAGACTTTCCATGCTTATTTTTTTCAAAATAAATCCGAGAAGATAACGTACGCAGACAAAAACTATCTCGTGTTCAAAACGAAGACCGACGGCTGTCTAAATCAGTATGTTCATGGATGAAAATATCTTCAATTATAGACTTGGGTAAAATATTCAAAAGGTGATCAAACCTAATCCACGATACAGTAATTAATTTACTAAATGGGTTGGATATACGTAATGGGAAGGAATGATGCCACTCTTGGAACAAATCATAACACATATCATTGGCTTTTGGCGAAGAAAATTGGCGTGTGAGTTCAATAAGTTTTGGCATCCACCCAACAACTCCAACCCATTGGACTCTAATTCTCCAACATCATGTGAGAGCATGATTTAGCAAGTACTGTACTCTTGTGAACCAAAAGAACAAGAAGACAACAGGACAGGGCGGCGAATCTTGAGAGCCAACATGCAAGTTGGCATCACGTGAACAAATTTTATTCCAAAATCTAATGGGAAGGCAAAGAAATAAATGTACGATCAAAACTTCATATTCATTTGGTTTGGTCCCTTGTCTAAACCCCATAATACATCACTAATTGCATCCCCTGTAAGCTGCGGCCCACGAGCCAGCATATATCCACTTGGAAGTTCTTCAGACAACAACTGCAAACGCCAAGAACTTCTGTAATTTTTATTTGTGTTCTGTCCCCATCTTCCTTCACAGTTTCTTGGGTTGCTACATAGCTCTGTTTTTGAGAAACGTTGCCCATGTCTAGATGGACCTTAGTGTATGTTTGACATCAATGCGGTTGGTTTTGTCATTGTGGTTTGAAGATGTAAGCTAAGAAAAACTATAAATTATATTTTTTTTTAACTAATGTTTCAATATAGTTTTCTCCATCAAACACATATCTAAGTAGGATCAGGTTATAATTTGATAATTCCATAACCAAGTTAGACTCTTAAGAGATTCACCAGGAGAAGCAATTCCTCGAGAAATAAATACATATACATGTTCTACACTCTGTCAACCAGGATT
>Ga0307510_10003961_pt1 | contig 17366 bp, 15 predicted proteins | sample 12_EM_MG_FD_207224 | JGI IMG/M metagenome (GOLD analysis project Ga0307510, IMG submission 207224) | Populus trichocarpa ectomycorrhiza microbial communities from riparian zone in the Pacific Northwest, United States - 12_EM | ecosystem: Host-associated > Plants > Roots > Unclassified | place...
TTGGGGGGTTACGGGTTTGGTAATCCAGGGCGACGATGATAGGAGTCTGGCAGGCGGACATGAATGGGCTCTCAGGCAGGTCGAAATCGGCGCGCATTGTAGCGGAACCGGCAGCGGCGCGGCACCCGATGATCGGTAAATCGTCGCACCAACCGTGATCAGCATAGCGCTCGCTGCTATTGTGTCGACTCCGATACACAGCCGACACGCCAGCAACAAGCATCCGCGCTAGCCTCGCCAGCCGCAACACGTCCTTACATCAGCACTTCCCGCCTCGCGGCTGGACGCCTATGCTGAAACCACCACCTCGCAGCCCATCTTTTGTGGTTGGCGGCCTACTGGCAGATGAACAGCCTCATGCACAACACCCAAATGACCGCGACGGATGAGCCTAAAGACGACAAGCGCTGGAGCATTCGCGCGCTGATCGTCGACGATGACGTGCCGATTCGCGAGCTGATGATCGATTACCTCGCCCGCTTCAACATCCACGCCAGCGGCGTCACCGACGGTGCGGCGATGCGTCAGGCGCTGCTGGCCGAGCATTTCGATGTCGTCGTGCTGGACCTGATGCTGCCCGGTGAAGACGGCTTGTCGCTGTGCCGCTGGCTGCGCGCTGAATCGGACATCCCGATCCTCATGCTCACCGCTCGCTGCGAACCGACCGACCGCATCATCGGCCTGGAACTGGGCGCCGACGACTACATGGCCAAACCGTTCGAACCGCGCGAACTCGTCGCGCGCATCCAGACCATTCTGCGCCGGGTGCGTGACGACCGCACCGAACAACGCGCCAACATTCGTTTCGACAACTGGCGCCTGAACAGCGTCCTGCGCCAATTGATCGCCGACGATGGTCTGGTGGTGCCGCTGTCCAACGCCGAATTTCGCCTGCTGTGGGTGTTTATCGAACGTCCGCGCCGAGTGCTCAGCCGCGAGCAATTGCTCGACGCAGCCCGGGGTCGCTCGATCGAAGCCTTCGACCGCAGCATTGATTTGCTGGTCTCGCGCCTGCGGCAGAAACTCGGCGATGACCCGAAAGCCCCACAGTTGATCAAAACCGTGCGCGGTGAGGGTTACCTGTTCGACGCGCGAGACATCGGCTGATGCGGGCGCGCTTCGACACGCTGTTCGGGCGCCTGTTTGGCGTGCTGTTCGTGGCGATCGTCCTCGCGCACCTGCTGGCTTTCACCTGGTTCCGTCTCTACGGCCCGCCCCCGCCTCCGCCGCCTCCGGAGTTCTCCCAGGGCGCCAACGGCCAAGCAATGGCGCAAGACCCGCGCTACCCGCCACGGCCACAGCGTCCGTGGTTCGGTGGCCCGGTGGTGCCGCTGACCTTTCAGTTCATCACGCTGATGATCGCGGCCTGGTACGGCGCCAAACTGCTCAGTCGCCCGATCCAGCGCCTGAGCGACGCCGCCGAACGCCTCAGCGAAGACCTCGACAGCCCGCCACTCGACGAGTCCGGCCCACGGGAAGCACGACAAGCCGCCTACACCTTCAACCTGATGCAGCGGCGCATTCGCGAACAGGTGCAGCAGCGCGCACGAATGCTCGGCGCCGTGTCCCACGATCTGCGCACACCGCTGTCACGCCTGAAACTGCGCCTGGAAAACATCAGCGATGAAAAGCTGCAAGGCCAGATGCGTCAGGACCTGGACGACATGATCGGCATGCTCGACGCCACCCTCACCTACCTGCACGAACAGCGCACCAGCGAAGCCTTGCAGTTGATGGATGTGCAGGCGCTGGTCGAATCGCTGTGCGAAAACGCTCAGGACCAGGGCGCCGACGTGCAGGTCAGCGGCCACTGCGCGCCGTTGCCGGTGCAGCCGATGGCGCTGCGTTCGTGCATCAACAACCTCATGGACAACGCCCTGCGTTATGCCGGCCAGGCGCGCATCGAGTTACAAGATCAACGCGAGCAACTGCTGATCCACGTGATCGACCATGGCCCGGGGATTGCCGAGGACAAACGTGAAGCGGTGTTCGAGCCGTTTTATCGGCTGGAAGGTTCGCGCAATCGTAACTCCGGCGGTGTGGGGCTGGGCATGACCATTGCCCGCGAGGCAGCGCAGCGTTTGGGTGGGCAGCTCAATCTCGAAGAAACCCCGGGCGGCGGCCTTACCGCCATCATTCGCCTGCCGCGCCCCTGAAAACACCACCATCCAATGTGGGAGCGAGCCTGCTCGCGAAGGCGTCAACTGATCCAACATCTCTTTTGAATGTACCGGCCTCTTCGCGAGCAAGCTCGCTCCCACAGAGTTCGGCGGTGTTCATTCTGCCGTGTGTACCCACCGGTACAAACCCCACATACCCCCGACAACTTGCGCCCTGAGGCTGCATGAGCCGGTACACCCACCGGTTTGCCATTCCAGGGAGTGAGTCCGATGATCGGTAGCGTCAGCAACTACACAAGCTATACCAGCACCAGCAGCACCTCCACGCAAAACGCGCGCAGCCAGCAACTGCAAAAAGAACTGTTCGCCAAACTCGACAGCAACGGCGACAGCGCGGTGGATCAGGACGAACTGAAAAGCGCCCTGTCGCAGAAGTCCGACGACGGCCTGCTGGTCAACCTGAGCAAACAGTTCGGTGATCTGGACAGCGACGCCAGCGGCAGCCTCAGCGCCGAAGAAATGACCGCCATGGCGCCGCCTCCGCCACCGCCACACGATCAAGCTCCGGACACCGATCTCGCCGACGCCCTGATCAGCGCCCTCGACACCGATGGCGACGGCGCCATCAGCAGCGACGAACTGAGCAGCGGCCTGACCAGCGCCGGCAGCAGCGCCGACAGCAACGAAATCTTCTCCGCCCTGGACAAGAACAAGGACGGCACCGTCAGCCAGGACGAACTCACCGCCAGCCTGACCCCACCGCCGCCTCCGCCACCACAAATCAACAGCGACGAACTGTTCAGCCAACTCGACGCCGATGGCGACGGCAGCGTGTCCGCGACAGAACTGAACAGCGCATTGCAAACCAGCAACAACAGCACCGCAACGACCAGCACCGACACCAGCGCCGCGCTGCTCAAGGTGCTCGATAGCGACAGCAGCGGCGGCGTGAGCAGTGATGAACTGAAAGCGGCGTTACAGGCTGGGAGAGAACGACCGGAGGAAGAACAGACCGCTTCGACCCAGAGCACCACTGAAGCGCTGAACCGCATGATTGCCAATCTGAGCAAACAGTACTCGCTGGAAAAAACGGCGTCGGTGGGCAAGTATTTGAATGTGGCGACTTGAGTCGACGCCATTATTTGCCACGGACAATCAAAAGCCCCTCACCCTAGCCCTCTCCCGTGGGAGAGGGGACTGATCGAGGTGTTTGGGAGAGCTACGCCGACGTGAAACACCGAGTCGTACTCAGATTCTGAAACAGATCAAAATCCCCTCACCCTAGCCCTCTCCCAGAGGGAGAGGGGACTGATCTGAGGTGTTTGGACGAGTTACACCGACGTGAAATACCGAGTTGAACTCAGATTCTGAAACACATCAAAAGCCGAACACCCCACGCTCTTCACCACTCAATAGGCCGAGTGTCAGCTCGCCTGCTTTTGATCTTGATCTTGATCCACGGGCGACGTCGGAAGGCTGAGTGGAGGGATTGATCCGGGCGTGGGAGCGCAGCGACCGTTTGGCGCAGCCAAACACAGCGAGAGGAGGTGCAGCGAAGCAAACCGGAGACGCTGCGCCCGGATCGATCCCGCAGCGAAGGAACCCCGAGCCCCAGCGAGCGGGCCGCACGTAGGAGCAAGCCTTTTGGGTTACCTTTTCGGCGTTTGGAAAAGGTGACCCGCCGTAAGGGCGGAACCCTAAGCCGCCGTTACCGCAGCAACGGATATTCACCCAAAACCCAAAACCCAAAACCGCTAGCGCCGCTCCTCAACCCGAGACTGACTCTTACTCCAATCCGTCAACAAACTATAAGCCACCGCCAACAACGTAGGCCCGATAAACAACCCGATAAACCCAAACGCAATCAACCCGCCAAACACCCCAAGCAACACAATCACCAACGGCAAATTCCCCCCGCGACTGATCAGATACGGCTTGAGCACGTTGTCCACGCCACTGATGATGAACGTCCCCCAGATCCCGAGAAACACCGCCATCCCATACTCACCTTTCCACGCCAGCCAGGCCGTCGCCGGCACCCACACCAACGGCGGCCCCATCGGAATCAGACTCAGCAGGAAGGTGACAATCCCCAGCACCAGCGCCCCCGGCACCCCGGCAATCAAAAAGCCGATCAACGCCAGAACTGCCTGCGCCGCCGCCGTGCCGATCACCCCGTTGACCACCCGCTGCACCGTGCCGGCCACCAAGTCGATGTAATACCCCGCCCGATCACCGATCAGCCGCTGCAGCAGACTGTGTACAAACGCCGCCAGTCGCGGCCCGTCACGATAGAAAAAGAACACAAAGACAATGCTCAGGGTCAGCTCGAGAATCCCGCCGCCGATCTGCGCACTGCGCGCCAGCAGCCAGTTACCGACCTGCCCCAGATAAGGTTTGATCGACACCATCAGAGCGGCGCCCTGCTGATCGATGCTGTTCCACAGCCCGACCAGACGCTCGCCCACAAACGGCAGAGTCCCCAGCCACACCGGCGCTTCCGGCAGACCGTCGACCTGCACATCCTTGATAAACGCCGTGGCATCGCGCACATGATCCGCCAGGTTGAACCCCAGCCACACCAGCGGCGCGGCCACGAGCAACATCCAGCCCAACGTCAGAATCGCCGCAGCCAAGGATTCACGGCCATTGAGCCAACGGGTCAGCAGGCGCATCAGCGGCCAACTGGCAAACGCCAGCACCGCGCCCCAGAACAGCGCCGACCAGAATGGCGCCATCACCCAGAGGCTGGCACCAAACAACACCAGCAGCAGGATCTGCACCAGCAGGCGATCATTATTGAGCATGTAAGGTCTCGAAAAAGTCAGTCAGGCAAAGAGTAGGCGAACACACGGCTCGTGCTCGCCAAAAACAGCTTACCGCAACAGATCGATGCGCAGGCCAGAGCCTTCGACACTGCCGGTTTCCATGCGTGCCGCCCGCACCCCCTGATTGATCAGCGCCTGGCGCCAGGCCTCGGCCTTTGGCCCTGACACCGTTACACGCAACGTCGTGTCGAGGTTAAGACCTCGGGAAATCAGCCGCAGCCAAGTGTCATCCGGCTCATTCACGCGATCAGGAAAGTCCAGCTCACCGGTGCTTTTGAGCTGACGCAACAAGGTTGCCGAAGTCGGCAGCAACTCACCCAGCGGTGCAACCGCCTCGAACTGTTCGACATGCAGATAGGCTTTGCGATTGCCACGGGTGATGCTGTAAAGCGCCACCAGCGTGTTGTCGCGCGGTACGGCCAGCCTCAACAACAGATACGCCTGTTGTTCGTCAGCGCCGTACAACTTGGAGTTGCCGAACACCTCGTTGGCCCAGAGGCTGCTTTCGCCGCAATCACGCGCCTGACACCAGAACAGCAATTCTGCGTCCTGCTTTTGCAGGGCCTCGCGGGCGGCGGTGAAGGCTTCGGTGGCGGAGTGTTCGGGGGGCAACTCGTAAGTCACCGACGTGATCTGGCCACGAGCGGTGACCTGGCCGTCGAAGCGCAGTTGCCCGCTGATCTTGCGGATCGAGCCCAGCGGATAGATCCGCTCAAGCTCCACGGGCGGGCGGTAGTCGACGATCTGCGCATCGGCCAGACGCGGCACGATCTGCAGATCCTGGCTGCCCGGCACATCGGCGGCGAACGAAACGGTACTGAAACAGCACAGTGCCAACAGACTGAGTGACCGTATAGTCAGGCTCATCGGATCGGTAATGCTGGATGATTCGAGGTCGCAGCGGTGTAGAAATCCATCGTGGTTGTCTCCCATTTCAACCCGCCCAGCCTCGACAGTTGCCCGCAGCAAGTCAAGGAATGGCGAAGAACCGATTGAAACAGTCTGCGACAAGGTCGGCCCCGGCCTCATCGTTCAGGTGCAAATGGTGCCCGCCCGCCAACTGTTCCCGACTGAAGGGTAGACGCTCCAGCAACTCGGGATGTTTAGCCAGCATGCCGTCAGCCGCGACCACCAAATGCGCCGGGCAACTGACTCGAAGCGCGAAAGCCATTGCCTGTTCCTCGGTCAGGCGCAGCGGTGATGGCAGGGTCAGTCGATTGTCGGTGCGCCAGGTGTAGCCGCCCGGAACCGGCATCAATCCGCGCTGAGCCAACAACTCGGCGGCTTCTCGACTGACCGCGACCAGCCCCTTCATCCGCGCTTCGATGGCACGGTCGAGGGTGTTGTAGACCGGTTTGCGTTTGTCGCGCAGATCCAGTTGCGCTTGCAGGGCCATGCCCATGCGCTCGGCGGCGTTTTCGCCTTTGTCTGTAGGAGGGATCACGCCGTCAATCAGTGCCAGATGACTGATGCGTTCCGGTAACGAACCCGCCAACACCATCGAGACAATGGCGCCCATCGAATGCCCGAGCAGGCCGAATCGCTTCCAGCCCAGTTGCTCGGCGACCTGCAGCACGTCATGGGCGTAATCCCACAGGGCATAGCCGGCGCCGTTGGGTCGATGCCCGGAATGTCCGTGCCCGGCCATGTCCAGCGCGATGATGCGCAAGCCTTTGAGCTTCGGCGCCAGACGGGCAAAGCTGTTGGCGTTGTCGAGCCAGCCATGCAGCGCGATCACCGGCACACCGTCCTCGGGCCCGAACAAATGCGCGGCCAGTTCGATATGCGGCAGGCTCAGGCGGACTTCTTCGAAGGGCGGGCTCATGCGCAATCCTTGTCCTGGCGTTTTTCCCAACGGGTAAACAGGTTCTTCAACAACCGTGCGGTGTCCTGCGGGCGCTCAAGCGGGAACATGTGCCCGCCGGGCATGCTCAACGCCTCGCCTTGGGCCAGACGCGAAACGAAACGGGTGTGATGACGCATGACCACACGACTCTTGTGCCCGCGCACCACCGCCAGCGGCACCTGCAATTGCCGGGTGCGGCCAGGACTGGTGTGCGGCACGCCGCGATAGATGCTGATCTCGGTGGCCGGGTCGAAACGCAGGCGCAGTTTGTCGCCGACCTGATGCAAACCGTGTTGCAGGTAGGCATCGAAGCATTCCGGATCGAAACCACGGAACAGTGTCTTGCCAGCAAAATAGCTGCGCGCACTGTCGAGGTCGGCGAACTCTTCCCGCCGGCCCAGGGTGCGGCCCGCCGGGGTCAGTCTGTCGATGAAGCCAAAACGCTTGGCGGCACGGATCACCCACTGATCAGTGCGAGTCAACACGGGTGAATCAAGCATCACCACACCGCGATACAGCTCAGGGCAACGTAGCGCCGCGTGCAGGTGCAACACCCCGCCAAAGGAGTGGCCAACGCCCCACACTGGTTGATCCTGTTGCTGCAAATGGTGGATCAACTCATCGACAAGGTTGTACCAGTTGTCGTCCGCCGGGAAACGCGGGTCATGGGCATGCTGCTCCAGATGCGCAACCCGGTACTCAGGCGCCAGCGCCGCGAACAACTTGCCATAGGTGCCCGAGGGAAATCCGTTGGCGTGGGCGAAAAAGATCGGTTGCGACATGCTGGGTAAATCCATGAGCGGGAAACGTGGCGTTGATTGTCCGTAAGACCGCGCCTTACAGCAATGACCGTAACTGCCAGGAATGATGACAGTCCGGTCAGGGCTATGGTGAGTCAGTCGGATCGCTACCCCCTCACCCCAGCCCTCTCCCCCAGGGGGGCGAGGGGGAAAGGGAGCCGATCTCCATGCTTTTCCGAATCTGTATTCGACTCGGTATCTCAGGTCGATGAAGCACGTGAAAACAACGAGGTCGCCCCCCTCTCCCTCTGGGAGAGGGCTGGGGTGAGGGGCTGATCACTGAAGAAACTCACTCAACGCGCCGGCGGCTGCTCACCCAACGGCACAACCGCCATGGTCAGCCGCGACACACAACTGGCCTTACCTTCATCGCTGGTCAAACGGATATCCCATACATGGGTGGTGCGACCAATGTGAATCGGTTTGGCCACCGCCGTCACCCGGCCACTGCGCAAGCCGCGCAAATGGTTGGCGTTGATCTCGAGGCCGACGCAATAAAACTTGCTGGCGTCGATGCACAGATAGCTGGCCATCGAACCGACGGTTTCCGCCAGCACCACCGATGCGCCACCGTGCAGTAAGCCGTAGGGCTGATGGGTGCGATGGTCGATGACCATGCTCGCGGTCAGCGATTCCTCGTCGAACGCTTCGAAGCGGATGTCCAGCACTTCGCCGATGGTGTTTTTCTGGATCGCGTTCAACTGCTCGATGTTGGGGGTGGTACGCCACAAGCTCATCGCAGACTTCCTTTGTTGTTTTAGTGGTCGCTCAATCCTGCCACAGCACCGCCTCGCTGCGCTCGCTCCATTCTTCGAAACGCGCGCCATAGGTGTCTTCGATGACGTTGCGTTTGATCTTCAGAGTCGGCGTGAGGAAGCCGTTTTCCACCGCCCAACTGTCCTTGACCACCACCAGGCGGCGCAGGCGTTCGTGCTTGTCGAGCACGGCGTTGACCTCTTCCAAGAGTTTTTCCAGACTCGAATGCAGGCTCGCCCGGCCCTCCTCCTGATTGACGCTCGACAGCACACACAAACCCAACGGCGCGCTCAAGCCGTCTCCCACCACGCACACCTGTTCAATCCGTGAATGCACGGCCAAGCGGTTTTCGATCGGCGCCGGGGCGACGTATTTGCCTTTGCTGGTCTTGAAAATTTCCTTGAGGCGGCCAGTCAGGCGCAGGCGCTCTTCGGCATCCTGCTCGCCCTTGTCGCCGGTGCGCAGAAAGCCGTCCTCGGTCAGGGTCTCGGCGGTCTTCTGCGGTTCCTTGAAGTAGCCGAGCATGTTAGCCTGACTGCGCACCTGCACCTCGCCCGACTCATCAATGCGCACCTCGACTTCCGGGCACGGTTTGCCGATCCAGCCCTGTTTGTATTGCCCCGGCAGGCAGATGTGCGAGTAACCGCAGCCCTCGGTCATGCCATAGACCTCCAGCACATCAAGGCCAAGTTTGCGATACCAGGCGAGCAACGTCTGCGGCACTGGCGCGGCGCCGGACAGCGCCACACGCAAGGCATCCAGCCCCAGTCCCGCCAGCACTTTGTGCCCGACACGTTTGCCAATGAACGGCAGGCCGAGGAGAAAATCCAGACGCTTCGCCGGGATCTTGCTGTACACGCCCATCTGGAATTTGGTCCAGATGCGCGGCACGCCGAACATCGCGGTTGGCCGAGCTCGCTGCAGATCGGTGATAAAGGTCTCAAGGCTTTCGGCAAAGAACACCGTTTGCCCGGTATAGATCGAGGCCAGCTCAACGAACATCCGCTCGGCAACGTGGCACAGCGGCAGGTACGACAGCAGCCGGTCGTTCTCGTTGAGACCAAACAGTTGCGTGCCACGCGTCGTGGCGAAGCCGAGATTGGCGAAACTGTGCATCACCCCTTTGGGCAGGCCAGTGGTGCCGGAGGTATAGATGATCGTCGCCAGTTGCTCGGCAGCCGGGCGCGGATCGTCCTGAATCGGTGAGCTGCGCTGCAAGTCTGCCCAACTGAAATCGAACTCCCCGGGCGGATGCAGCGGCAGGCTGATGGTCGGCAGATCGGCCGGCACGCCTTTGGACATGCCCGGCCAATCGTCGAGTTTGCCGATGAAGGCGAGGACACTTTCCGAGTGATTGAGTACTTGCGCGACGGAGTCGGCGGTCAGGTTGGGGTACAACGGGACGGAGACGTGCCCGGCCATCCAGATCGCCAGGTCGGCGATGATCCAGTGTGCACAGTTTTTCGAGATCAGGGCGATGTGGCTGCCTTGTGGCAACTCGCGGGCGCGCAACCAATGTGCGGCGCAGCGGGCCTGATGGCCGACGTCGGCCCAACTCAGCGTCTCGACCTGGCCGCCGCCGATGGGCTGCACGAGGAAGCGCTGGCGCGGATGGCGGGCTTCACGCTCGTAGAACACGTCCAGCGGCAAACGGAAGGCGGCAGACATGCGACTCGCTCCTGTTTTTTGGGTCTGGAGCAAGCGTAGTCAACCAAGCAAGTGCTTGGTTGGAAAATTCAAACAAATAATTTCATGGTGTACGCCGAAACCAATGTGGGAGCGAGCCTGCTCGCGAATGCAGTCTGTCAGACACATAAAGGGTGAATGACACGCCGCTTTCGCGAGCAGGCTCGCTCCCACAAGGGATCAGCGTTACGGGTGCTTGAGGCTGTTGAGGGTCATCGAGCCGATGAGCAACTCTGGGCTTTCCAGCTCTGCCAGGCCGGCGGTGCTGACCTTCTCCGGCGGATACCCGGCGCCATGCTGCAAATAGCTCAGCAAGTTGCCCACCAACGGGTTGTGGCTGACCAGCAGCACGTTGCTCACCGACACCAGTTGATCGGTGACCTTGTCCGGATCAACCTCCGGCGTCAGCCACTCGACCGTGCGAATTTCCGGCTCGAAACCCAGCGTTTCACGAACAATCTGCGCAGTCTGTTGCGCGCGTAAATAAGGGCTGGCGTAAATCGCGGTCAGCGGCTGGCCGATCAAACGGGCGGCGCTGCTCAAGGCCTCTTTGCGACCGTGCTCGGTCAGTTCACGCTCGGAGTCGGGGCACGAGCCGTAAGGCACGGCCTCGCCGTGACGCAATACCCAGAGTTTCATAGCTTGGGTTCCTCATCTCGGACCGGATGTGGCGCCGGGGCAACGGCGTGTGGCGCTTCACCTTCCGGGGTACGCGGCGTTGGCCAGTCGGCGAACGGCCAGGGTTTCTGGTCGCTGTGGAAACTGCCGAAACGCCCGATCTGCGCCAGAAACTGGCTCAGGCTGTCGCCGAAATTCATCAGGCTGGCGCTCGGCGCGCCATAGATCAAACGATAGATCAGTTGCACCAGCACCACCGCGCCGAGGATGAACTGCGCCACTTGCCAGACCAGCACGTAGACGATCATCCACAACACGCGCAGGAGGATGGATTCGTACTTGGCTTCGGTTTTCGGATCGTTCATGGCTTGCTACTCCCGGCTCAATCAGTTGAAACCGCTGGTGGAAATAAAATCGACGTCGGTTTTCGGTTCGGCTCGCATCAGTAGACCGATCACCTGCTCCAGCGTGCGTCCTTCGAACAGGATCGCGTGCAGCCCGGCGACCAGCGGCATGTACACGCCGACTTCCTGGGATTTGGCCTTGAGCACTTTCAGCGTGTTGACGCCTTCAGCAACTTCACCGAGGCGCGACACGGCTTCGTCGAGGCTCAAGCCCTGACCCAGCGCGAAACCGACTTGATAGTTGCGACTTTTTGGCGATGAGCAGGTCACGATCAGATCACCAACACCGGCCAGACCGAGAAAGGTCATCGGGTTGGCGCCCTGATTCACGGCAAAGCGGGTCATCTCGGCCAGCGCGCGGGTGATCAGCATGCTCTTGGTGTTCTCGCCCATCTCCAGCGCCACCGCCATGCCGGCGATGATCGCGTAAACGTTTTTCAACGCCCCGCCCAACTCGACGCCGAAACGGTCGGCGCTGGCATACACGCGGAAGGTGCGACCGTGCAGCGCGGCTTGCACGGCTTTACAGAGTTCTTCGTCTTCGCTGGCGACGACGGTGGCGGTCAGCGCGTGCTCGGCAATCTCGCGCGCCAGGTTCGGCCCGGACAACACGCCGATGCGCGCCTGCGGGGCGATCTCTTCGAGAATCTGGCTCATCAGCTTGAAAGTCTGCGCTTCGATGCCTTTGGTCAGGCTGACCAGCATCTTGCCGCTCAACCGCTCGGCGTGGGCGGCGAGCACCGTGCGCAGTGCGCTGGATGGCAGCGCGACAAAACACAAATCGCAGGCGTCGAGGGTTGCCTGCAGGTCGGTGACGGCGGTCACCCCCGGCAGAATCTTGATGCCTTTGAGGTAACGCGGGTTTTCGCGATTGACCCGGATGGCCTCGGCCTGCTCGGGGTCACGCATCCACTGCCGGACTTGATGGCCGTTCTCGGCCAAAAGGTTGGCCACGGCGGTACCAAAACTTCCGCCTCCCAGGACCGCAATCGGGCGCTGTTCAGTCATATGCAATCCGTTAATCCATACCAGTGGCGATGCCGGCATTATACGGGGCAGCCCACGCGCGGCCAGCCCCTGCATCAATTACCGACACTTGTAGGAAGAAGACCAACAAAACCTAGGAAAATGCCTGCAACGTGACTGGAAAAGTCGCTGTCCTCGGTTAACATGCGCGCCAATTCTTCGCTATCAAGGTTGTGTCGTGTCTTTTGGCTCTGCGTCCCCGCGTTCGTCCGTTTTACTGGCGCTGTTGTTCAGCCCGGTAGTGCTGGCGGACGACCTGTTCCTGGACAACGAAGCACTGCCGCAGGTGCTGACGGCCACGCGCCTGAAACAGACGCCGGCAGAAGTGCCGGGGAGCATGACCGTCATCGACAGCGAATTGATCAACGCCAGCGGCGCGCGCGATATCAGTGAACTGCTGCGGCTGGTGCCGGGGATGATGGTCGGCAACATCAGCGGCAATCAGGCGGCGGTCAATTACCACGGCACCAACGCCAGCGAAGCACGGCGCATGCAAGTGCTGATCGACGGCCGCTCGGTCTATCGCGCAGGCTTGTCCACGGTGGACTGGAGCGATATTCCGGTGGCCATGGAAGACATCGAGCGCATCGAAGTCTTTCGCGGCCCGAACACCGTCAGCTACGGCGCCAATGCGCTGATGGCGGTGGTCAACATCATCACCCGCCACCCGGCCGACAGCCACGGCACACGGTTGAAGTACACCCGTGGCCAGCGCGGCATCAATGACTTTTATGCCAGCCAGGGCACCGGCTGGAATGGCGGTGACTTGCGCCTGTCGTTGTCCGGGCAGGAAGACGACGGCTTCGACAGCGATCGCAGCGGAGCCGATTACCGTGACAGCCGCCGCTTGAACCGTTTCAGTCTCGCGGTCAGTCACACCCTCAGCGACAACCAGAGCCTCGATTGGCAGGTCAACGCCAAGGACGGCAGCAACCAGCGGCCCTACACCTACCGCCCGGTTTTCTCCGGGATTACCGCCGCCGGGAACAATTCCGACGTGGTCGCCAAGGATTACGCCGGCTCGGTGCGCTGGAACCTCGACATCAATCCCGAACACAGCCTTTATATACAAGGCTCGGCGCAACACTGGGATCGTCAGCAAACCTGGCGCGCCTGCGATGCCGAGGTATCGTTCAGCCCCGAACTGACGCAGTTGTGGCAACTCAACCCGAATTACACCGAACGTCTGGCGCGCAACATCACCCGTTTCACCGGCCCCGGCGCAGCGCCCGGCACCCCGCAGGAAATGGCCCTGGCCAATCAGGTGCTTGATCAATGGCGCAACGGTGCCAGCCGGACCCTGTGCGGCGACATCGACCAGAGCGCCCGCGAATCGCGTTACGACCTCGAATTGCAGGACACCCTCAGCCTGTCCGACAGCCTGCGACTGGTCAGCGGCATGAACTACCGTTACGACCGCGCCGACTCCGAGACTTACTTCAATGGCACGCTGGACGACACCACCTGGCGCGCGTTCGGCCAACTGGAATGGCGCGCCACGGAACACTGGCTGTTGCAGGGCGGCGCGATGTTTGAAAACACGCAACTGACTGGCAGTTCGCTGACCCCGCGATTTGCCGTCAATTACCTGATCAACCCGCGCCACGGCCTGCGTGCGGTGTACTCGGAGGCTATCCGCTCGCCGGACATGTTCGAGAACAACGTCAACTGGAGCTATCAGGTCAGCAACCTGCGGCCCTCGGCCTACGGCCAGTCGTCGGCGCGCTACTTTGTCAAAACGCGTGGCCCGGGCGATCTCGATCAGGAACACATGCGCTCGCGCGAACTGGGTTACAACGGCTATTTCGCCGAGTTGGGCCTGGCCCTGGATGTGAAGCTGTTCTACGACGAGATCACCGGAATGATCAGTGAGCCGCTGCGCAACAACCAATACATCGCGAGCAACGCCAACAGCTCACGGTTTCGCGGCACGGAAACCCAGCTCGACTGGCGCGTGAGCCTCGCCGATCGCCTGCGCTTCACCTACGCCTTTGTCGATGCCGAGGCGAGTAACCCACTGGATCAGCAATTCACCTCGCGCAACAGCGGTTCGGCCGGCTGGCTGCGCGATTGGGGCCACGGCTGGAACAGCGCCCTCTTCTATTACGGCGACAACGCGCTCAACGGCTACCGTTTCGAACGCGTCGACACGCGCATCGCCAAACGCATTGCGCTGGGCAAAGCCCAACTGCAACTGGCCGGCGTGCTGCAACAGCGCCTCGATCATGAGCCGACCACTTTCGTCGACAACAATTACGACGAACGCCGGGTGATGTATTTCAGCGCCGAGCTGGAGTTCTAGGATGCACTACGGGCCGTCACGGAAGCTGCCAACCTTTGGCCACTGGCTGGCCGGGGTGTGTCTGTTTCTGACCGCATGGCTGCATGGCGTGGCGGTGCAGGCGGCCGATATTCTGTTGACCGGCGCCGAGGAAAGTCCTGGCGTGCAAGCGTTCGTGCAGGCACTCAGCGAATTGCGCCCGACCGACAACGTGCGTTTCCAGCCACTGGCCAGTCTGCCGGCACCGGGCAAACTGCCCGCCAGCCTGCGCCTGATTCTGCTCGACCTGCCGAGTCTCGACTGGCGTCTGCAAGAACCACAAGGCCCGGCGACACTGGTGCTGCGCATCAGTCGCCTGCAAGCTCGCCAGCGCCTGGGCAACGCGCAACCGGCGCATCTGAGTTTGCTCTGGAGTGATCCACCGCTGAGCCGACAGTTGCAGTTGATCCGACGCATTTTGCCCCAGGCCCGGCGGATCGGCGTGCTGTTCGATCAGCACAGTGAATTCCTCCTCAAGGAACTGAATCTCGCCGCCGCGCCGCTGAACCTGCAAGTCGTCAGCCAGCGCTGGGACAACACCCACGACAGCCGCCCGCTGCAAACCGTGCTGAAAAACAGCGACGTGCTGCTCGGGCTCGACGACCCCGATCTGTACAACCCGAAAACCGCGAAAAACCTGCTGCTCAGCAGTTACTCACGGCAAGTCGCACTGGTCGGCCCCAACGTCGCGTTCGTTCGCGCCGGCAGCCTGGCCAGTACGTACAGCGATCAGAACGACTGGCTGGCGATGCTCGATCAATTGCTCGACCAACCGCCGGCCACTTGGCCGCGAACCCTCTACCCCGCACGTTTCAAAGTCTCAAGTAATGCGCAGGTCGCTCGTTCACTGGGTATCGAACCGTTGAATGAAGCGTCTGTCGCCAGCGCGCTGGCTGAAGGAGAACACCGCCCATGAGTTTCCGTCGCCGTTGGGACATCAATACCCGCACCCAGCTGATCAGCCTGGGCCCGGCGTTGTTGCTGACCCTGCTGTTGATCAGTTTTTTCACCTTCGTGCGCATTCAGGATTTGCGTCAGGAGTTGAACCACACCGGCCAACTGATCGCCAACCAACTGGCACCCGCCACCGAATACGGGGTGATTTCCGGCAACAACGAAGTGCTGGAAAGCCTGCTCAAGGCCACACTGGCCACGCCCAATGTGCGTTTTCTTGAAGTGCAGGACAGCGCCAACCGGATTCTGGTCTACGTCGAACAACCCGCGGCGGCGCACGGTCGACCGCATCAGGTCGAAGTATTTCAGGCACCGGTGCGCCTGCAACGCATCGCCCTGCACAACGATTTCTTCCAGGACGGCAAGGTCAGCAATAGCGGGGCCAGCGAAGATTATCTGGGCCGGGTGATCGTCGGTCTGTCCAACGATGCCTTCAGTCAGCGCCAGCAGGAAATCCTGTTCAAGGCCGCAATCCTCGCGCTGTTCGCCCTGCTCTTCACGTTTGTGTTGGCGCGGCGCCTGGCCGGCAGCTTGTCGCAGCCGATCCGCGATATCGGTGACGCGGTGAAGGCCATTCAGGACGGCGACTACAAAACGCCGCTGCCGATCGTCGATGACACCGAACTCGGCGCGCTGTCGCAGCACATCAACAACCTCGCCCAGGCGCTGGAACAAGCCAGCCGTGAGCAACATCAAGCCATGGCGCAACTGATCCAGACCCGCGAGGAAGCGGAAAAGGCCAACAACGCCAAGTCCGATTTCCTGGCGATGATGAGCCATGAACTGCGCACCCCCATGAACGGTGTGCTGGGCATGCTGCAATTGCTGGAAACCACCGAGATGACCGAGGAGCAGGTCGAGTACGCCGCCCTCGCCTCGGAGTCCACCGAACACCTGCTGAAAGTCATCAACGATATTCTCGACTTCTCGCGCATCGAACGTTCCGAGCTGGAACTGGAGCACATCCCGTTCAACCTCGCTGAACTGATCGGCGCCTGCGCGCAGTCGTTCCAGCACAGCGCGGTACAACGCGGCCTGGCTTTGAATCTGCGCATCCCGGACGACATGCGCGGTTTGCAGGTGCAGGGCGATCCGACGCGGATCCGGCAGATTCTGGTCAACCTCGTCGGCAATGCGCTGAAGTTCACCGAGCAGGGTCGCGTCAGCATCGAGGCGCAGTGGCAGTCGCTGGATCACGAATTGTTGTGGTTCACCTGCTCGGTGCGCGACAGCGGCATCGGTATTTCGTCAGAAAGCCTGGAGCTGATGTTCAACGCCTTCCAGCAGGCCGACAGCTCGATTTCGCGGCGTTACGGCGGCACCGGTCTCGGTTTGCCGATCGCCCGTACACTGGCCGAACGCATGGGTGGCACCTTGCGCGCGCAGAGCGAAGAAGGTCGTGGCTCGGTGTTCACCCTGGAAATTCCGCTGGCCCTGTATAAGCAGGCGCTGCCGGCACTGACCGCGCCGCGAGCACTGAACGGCAAGGGCCATGGCGAAGGGCGCAATGTCTTGCTGGTCGAAGACAACCCGGTGAATCAGACCGTGATTGAAGCGATGCTGCGCAGTCTGGGCTTTACTGTCAGTGTTGCCAGCGATGGCGCACAAGCCGTGCGCAGCGCCGAGGGCAGCGACTTCGAAGTGATTCTGATGGATTGCCGCTTGCCGATTATCGATGGCTACGAAGCGACACGGCAGATCCGTCTTCTGCCGGGTCGCAGCGAAGTGCCGATCATCGCCCTGACGGCCAACGCCTTGCAGGGTGACCGCGAAACCTGTCTGTCGGCGGGCATGAACGATTATTTGGCGAAGCCGTTCAAACGTAATGATCTGCAGCAGATTCTGCAGCGCTGGGTGTCGTAGTGTGGGCCTTTCGACCATCTGCGACTGGCATGAAAAGCGAAAGTGCGGCAGTCTTAGGCACCCGAACGAGCCTCAAAAGGGGCTTGAATAAAAATTTCAGTGCACAAGTGTACATTCATGTCCTTGGTGCTGTGACTTTCACCAC
>Ga0307510_10003962_pt1 | contig 17352 bp, 17 predicted proteins | sample 12_EM_MG_FD_207224 | JGI IMG/M metagenome (GOLD analysis project Ga0307510, IMG submission 207224) | Populus trichocarpa ectomycorrhiza microbial communities from riparian zone in the Pacific Northwest, United States - 12_EM | ecosystem: Host-associated > Plants > Roots > Unclassified | place...
CGGTCGTTCATAATACGATAATGTCTCAACCCCTAGATCCCTCCCATGCAATGCAATTGAAATATCGAATCCGCCTAATCTGAACTAAGAATAGTACTGCCGCGTAAACATAGGATCGCTGCAAGCACAATTGGAGAGACGAAAGAGGAAATAAGAAAAGAGAAAAAAGAAGAGAAGAGGGAGGGGAAGGAAATGGGAAAAGCAGTACCATTATTAAACAGCAAGAACGACCTCCAAAGACTCCCGGTTTCCATAGAAGGTACACCAAGGGTTCGTGTTTTTTTAACTCGGAATCCTCTACCGAATCACTTTTTGGGCAGCGGTGGTGGTAACATCATCCCGGGATTCTTTCCTCTGCCAGTGCTCTGTTTCTTGTGGGCCATGACACTCGGCTCGTCACCACCCACCATGCTGAAGGTGCCCCCGGCAAAGTATCTGTCGTCTTCAGCCGCGGCTTTCCGCTTTCTCTCAGAAGCGACTTTAGGATCGATCAACTCGATGCCCTGCACAGGTGTAAATGCAAGACTACTAGCTGTACCACTTCCCAAGCCCGTCAAGGCGCCAAAAGAGCTTCTTCCACCACCGCCCAATGCCGCAAGGCCTGGCCCATTGCTGGATCGGGTACCTAGTATAGACTGCGCACCTCCAGCTGGTGCTGCGCCAGCCCATCCGGGGTTGTATTTGCCTAACTTCGCACGGGTTCGCTGGTCAACCTGCAGAGCCCTAATGCGCCCATTTTGTTCCTGCCCAATCATGCCGAGGCCCTTGGTGGAATCACCGACCCCATAACCTGTCTCCTCCTCTTGCTTGCCAAACGCCATACGGTTCTGAGCCTTGCGAATCTCAGTCATGGCAGTTGCTTCTTTTGCCTTTCGTGCCCTGCGACCTCCACGCTTACGTGCCGGTTTATCGTCAGGCGCCGGTAGGGCTTTGGGGCCTTTGTTTGGCGGAGGGATAGTGAGCTTCTCGAGCTTTTCCAAGACTTGTTCTTTGAGGTCTTCGCCTTGAGACCCATCGGGAGATGAGTGCGAGAAGTCAACTCGAGCCGCAAGGATAAGTTTCGCAGATACTATTCGCATGGCTTGAACCTTTAGGTCTGTAGGTATTTCCCGAATTATTGGTGAGTGAAATATGTAACCTTGTTGTCGAATGCCAATGTTTGTCGCTAGCCCCGTCTGGGTCTGACGTTTAGACCCTAGAGCAGCAATATTACAAGCTGGCGTAGCAGCAAGACCGCGCAGCCCACCGGCAAAGTTGATGAGCTGAGCTGCAGTTTGAGAGCCAACAATAGCGGAGGTATTGGGGGCGAACATGGCCATTCGAGATTCGACGTAAGCCGTGATGGTTTGTTTGGCTGCGTCAAGGGCTTGGGTCATTTCACAGGCTCTCATTGTGACTGCCAATTCCTTCTCTGTCAAGTCGCGACCGGAGGTGGTCGTAGCTTCAACCGTCACCACCATCAATGTTGGGCCATCCAAGACTTGCCGTAGCCGATTCCCATTACGAGCTTCAAGACTTTTAATGTCCAAGTCATTACCGATTATAGAAACTGTCTTGGCATAGTCCAAAGGACCGGTGACCAGGTTTTCTAGTTCGGGAAATCTCACGGCGTAGTGATCGCGAATGAATTTGTGAACAAGAATGATCTCGTTATCGATGGACACGGAGTGCGCGTTGGATTGAACAAGTAGTTTGTACTCGGGGTTATCCTCGACACTTCCTTGGGGTCCTTTGGCTGGTGGGAGGTTTTTGTAGTATTGAATTTGCTTATTTCCATCGAAAGTTAGAGTAGCTCATTGGAGCAAGGGAATGAGAAAGATGGTCACATACCACGAGGACAGGCTCAAGAATCTTCATCAAGCCTGCCACACTGCGAACGTCATCGACCCCACCAAGGTGCATTTTTTCTACTTTTGCCTTCCTTGCCTCTTCATCATCGTCATCTGCGAGCTCAGACTCAGAATGTCTTCGCACTCCAGCACCATTTCCCACAGTCCTTCCGACACCCTCTGTTTCTCCCATATCTTCATCTTCATCATTCTCCTCATCACCATCCAGCCCAAGGGAACGCGATGTGGAGTGGATTCCGGTGGCCTCCAGAAGGTTTAGATCCCCGTTCTGTAGGTCCAAATCCTCATCATTGTCAGAATCATCGTTAAAGTCAGCCAGCAAGTCAGCAGCAAGTGATGACTCAGCCATATTGGTGATTTCTGAGGATTCTTGGGATTGTTTCTCTCTTTTTCAGAAGAAAAGATAGAAGGGGAGATGTAGGTTACGGGAAGAAGCTGTACCAGTATGGCCAAGTTAGCTCAGCTAAGATGGTATGTTCGACGGAACGCGAGGTGCTGGGAGATAAGAAAGTTTCAGTGTGCGAAACCGTTTGGGGGGGAGGAGAGAGGAGACAGTACTCGAGTACAGTACCGTATGACACAGCAGATGGAAGGTAGCCGTAGCCACCAAAGACGCAACCGCGGTCACAGCAACGAACGAGGAAGGCCGGGTAACGGCAGGCTTGCGAGCAGTGGGCAATGGAAGCTGCCGGTGGGACAAAACAGGTGACACTGAGTACGGTAGATGAATAATAAGGCCCTGTTTGGCACGCCACTGGAAAAACCAGAGTGAAAAGTGTAAGGATTGAGCAGTGCTGTAATTGGAAAACAATTTGCACCTATCATACTAGAAAACATTTTTTCTGCCTTTTCCTTCTCCCAGCTACTGTGCCATAACTTCTCATGTTCTATAACCTATTTTTGTGGAATAATAATTGCTGTACTCAAGTACTACCTTAATACTAACAGACTTCTGAGGGGTTCTACAAGAAAAAGGTACAGGAAAAAAATATACTACAGTATAAAAATACTGTAGTATTTATGTGCGTGCCAAACATACCTCGGTTTATTTATCCTGACCCAACCGGAAATACTTAGGAAAACCGAAAATACCATGGTATTTGTGGCATGGCAAACAGGGCCTAAGCTAGCATCATAGTGGGTACGTTCCAAGGTGTGGAGGGGAGCGTCCTTCCTTGTAGATTGCTATGGTACAGAAGGGGTCTTGAATACAGGAGAGAGATCCATTGACCGCGTCATGAAAGGCATCAACGTAACTGGCCACAATATACCCATAGGCCATCCACATGCCCAAAAGTACAGTGCAGTACTAGGGGTAGGGGCGAAGTATTGGGACAAGCAGGGGCAGCAGATGCCTGAGCATCTACCCTGGAAGGAGTATCAAAGAACCAAAAAAGTAAGATAACCGCCAATTCGAGTAATTCCACTACCCCCTGCCTGTCCCAATATTTACCCCCTCACCCGAGTACTCTTCATATACTCGAGTATAATACTAATACCGATATATCATACGGTAGTTCCAAAAACAAGCTTAGCACCCTAGGAGCGAATTTTACTGTTTCGCACAGCCCAAGGGATACATCAAGGGCAAAAAATGGCTACTCTCTGAGACAAAAAACCCCAGACCCTACTAGGAAGAGTAACCCCAACGTTCAAGCTGATATAATAATTATGATAGTCCAACACAGGATGCAGGCGACCCCTCAGTACTAGTACGAGCCTGGCAACAAAAGAAATTGACCTCCCATCGGGTTTTCCATACAAAATACACAAGTTTAGCCACCCACAACCAGGGCAGGCAGCAGATTTATTCTTTATATTCAAATGAAAGGGAATCATAGAGAATTTAACATATAGGATTGGCGATTTTTTCACACTGCTAAGTGCTAGCAGTAAACAAGTGAAGCTGGTTGCCCTGTAGAAATCGCATATAATTGACTGTCTTGGCAGGTCACGTGAGCGCTATTGCTGAAGAAACTTTCTGCCATTGGTCCTTTCCTTTCCTTTTTTTAATTTTCTCCTCTCGCCCCTCCACCCCACAGTCAACAGCTTGGGTGCATATTTCTTCCTATAAACTCTACTCTTTCCTTTTAAAATTACACCTTCCAATAACTCCCCCATTGTGCTTTTTTATTCGCTTGCTCCTTTGCTATCCATCTATTTTCTTCCTTGTCATGCTCCGAGCAGCCAGCAGAGGAATTCGTCCCCGAATTGTGCGCCAAAGCTCTGGGGCACGATTGACCTCCAAAAGAACTCCTCTACCGCGGCTGTGCCCTTCGCGATACCTATACCACCAACCAATTCGATGGTCCTCTTCAAATACAAGGAGTGTCAGTCTGCCTTCAGAAACACCGGCGGACCGATCCTACTCGACTGCCGCTGCCGCCCTGGAGTTTTCGGATATTGACACCTCCGCGGTATTCCCCCCGCTGAGCCAGAATGCAGCACCATATTCTATTCCAGTTGAACCTTTAGAGCCCTTGGATGCTTCCCAACTCTTGCTTTTCGAAAACTGGGCCGGCTCTGAGGAGAGATATACGGACGACTCGGCTGGGGCAATCTTATCGAATAAGAATGAGGTTTTTGCCACTTTCCATGCCTGTCTCGCTACCGGGTCGATGTTCAGAGCGCAATTGATGCTGGAGCAGATCACCAAAAAATGTAAAGAGGAAGGGGATACCGCGGTTCTCGTCGATGCTCACAATGCTTTTCTAAAGGGCCTGCTAAATCAGCAGAGCGACGTTGGTGTTCTCCATAGTCTTAAACTTTTTTTCATGTGGTTTGAAAACAAGATGAGATCCGAGTACTCAATCAAAGGGGATGCAACTACCTTTGCCCTGTTGCTCAAAGCAAGCTTTGATATTCCAAATGAGTCGGCGAGGAAAAGATATCTGATGGAATATGTGACGCTGTGGAAGTACGACAATCCGGACATTTTAGATGTTCTCGAGAACCCTCTGTTGAGTGATCCAGACGTTCTCGAAATAGCAAAGGTGAGATCCAAAAGAGGCTTTCGTCTGTGCCGAGACTAATAGGTATAGGTTTGTAATTTGCGGGTTGGCGAGCTTAGTACGACTATTCGGGAAATGGTAAGGGAGGAGAGGTGCCGTCTTGAGGCACCGATTTTTGAGATCCCGGAGGCGAAGCCCACACCGGTGAAAGGGTTTGGGCTGGCAGCTGTTAAATCTTCACTTAGATCATTGATTGATATCGACCACATACCCTTCCGAAAGCACGACACGGATTTGGATGAAGATGTGGAATTTCAAATAGAAAGGCAGAAACTGCTTGAGGAACATTCGTTTGGCAGCGCTCAGGAGCGGTGGAAGAAGGACTTTGAGAGGCTGAGTGAGAGGGGCATCATTAGGCAAAATCAGGAGGTCAATGCCCTCCTCTGGCAGTGGCATCAAGCGCTTGTTCCTTTGATTAATGAAGAAATCTCGCGGACCTGGGAGGCTGAAACTCACATTGCGGCGCCCCGAAGGATGCCCGCTGGGTTCACGGATAGGTGCCATTACGGACCTTTCTTGCGATTGATGGAACCTGAGAAGGTTGCTGCGATGACAATGATTGAACTCTTGCAAATACACACTATCAATGGCATAGGGACCGGTTTGAAGACGTCTAGGGCTGTCTTAGGAATTGGGAGAGAGCTGGAGATGGAGTACCTAGCTCAGCAAGTTCAGAAGAATAGGCAAGAGGGAGTTTTCGGGAATATGTCAAGAGCGGAATTGACAGAAATCTTTCGAGACAAGCCGGCTTTTAGGCAGCTGGTTGCTAAAGCTAGGCATGACGGTGATCTGGCCTTCGTAGAGCTGCCCGAGTGGCCCCTCCCTGTGAAGGTTAAGGTAGTAACTCCCCATGGTGCATCTTATGTTTTTTTTTCGGAACGTATACTGACTCGGTGATTCCTTAAAGTTGGGCGCACTCTTAATTTCGATGCTTATTCATGTTGCCAAAATTCCGGTTGAAACCGTAGTACCCGGATCAATTGAAGGGTCTGAATCATCTGAAAAAATCGTCCAGAACTTCCCAGCATTCCACCACGCTTACGAGTATGTACAGGGCCGAAAACTTGGAGTTATCAAGCTTCACCATGAGCTGATTCGGCGGCTAGGCACGGATAGCGTTAACCTTGCGGCAATAGGAAAATCTCTTCCTATGGTTGTGCGCCCACTTCCTTGGACCGACTGGGATGAGGGCGGGTACTTTTACACTCGCTCCCGGGTTGTTCGTATCAAGGAATCCATCGAACAAAAGCAATATGTTAAGGCCGCCGCGCAGAGGGGGCACCTGGATCAGTTATTCGCCGGGTTGGATGTGCTGGGTCGGACCGCTTGGAAGATTAACCCAAAAGTTTTTGATGTCGTCTTGGAGGTTTGGAATCAGGGGGAAGAATTTGCAGAAATCCCTGCAGCCGAGCAGGATGTTGATTATCCGCCGGAGCCGGAGCCAAGCGCCGACCCCAAGGTCAGATGGGAATGGGTGCAGGAGATGAAGAGGCTACATTCAGCTCGAAGAAATGCCCACTCTACAAGATGTGACGTCAACTTCAAAATTGAGATTGCAAGAGCTGTTAGTATATCCTTTGTGTTTCTGTTATGCCAGGCGCTGGACTGATTGGATGGATAGTTTCGATTTGAGAAGTTCTATTTTCCGCATAACGTAGACTTCAGAGGCAGAGCCTATCCTATCTCACCGAATCTCAATCATATTGGGAATGATCTTTCCAGAGGTCTATTGATGTTCGCCGAGGCGAAAGAGGTGAAGGAATCAGGCCTCAGGTGGATGAAAATTCACTTGGCAAATTTGGCGGGATTTGATAAAGCTAGTTTTACGGATCGCGTGGAATATACCGAGGAGAACATTGAAAATATTCGTGATTCCGCTGAGAATCCTCTTACGGTAAGAAAATCTCAAACTGGTGCTCATCATCCAATTGAACTAACAAATCATAGGGCCAGCGGTGGTGGCTAAAATCAGAAGACCCATGGCAATTGCTTGCGTCCTGTTTTGCCTTGAATGAAGCCTTATCGTTAGATGACCCGACCACATATACATGCCATCTCCCAGTCGCGCAGGATGGAACATGTAACGGGCTACAGCATTACGCGGCATTGGGGGGGGATGTCGCTGGCGCGAGACAAGTGAACCTAGCGCCTTCAGACAAACCCCAAGATGTTTACACGGGTGTCGCAGAGTTGGTGAAGGCTTCTGTTGAGCTGGACAAGGAGCAAGGCAAGCGAGAGGCTATCGCGTTGGAAGGCCTTGTCACCAGAAAGGTAGTCAAGCAAACAGTCATGACAAATGTTTATGGTGTTACCTTTATTGGCGCAAGGGCCCAGATTGAGAGTCAGCTCGAAAATATTGAGAGCCTTGATCGAAAAAAAGTCCCGCAACTCAGCCTATACTTGACAAGAAAAGTCTTCGATTCTATCCAAGAGATGTTTTCGGGTGCCAGTGCGATCCAGAACTGGCTTGTTACGTGCGCCAAGAAGATTTCTAGATCTGTAGGGCCAGATCAATTGGAACGTCTCGGAAATCACTCGGCTGGCAAAAAGAATGGTAGCTTGCACTTTATGACAAGCGTCATATGGACTACACCTTTAAGATTACCAGTTGTGCAGCCATACCGAGAGATGACCTCTACCGCAATTTACACTAACCTGCAAACTGTTTACATTAACGATCCTAGTCTAATCAACAAAGTAGATAGTAGAAAGCAGATGACGGCCTTCCCCCCAAACTTTATCCATTCTCTCGACGCCTCGCACATGCTGCTTTCTGCATTGAATTGCTACGCCTCAGGTCTAACATTTGCTAGTGTGCATGACTCGTTTTGGACCCATCCTTCGGACGTCGACAAGATGAATGTTATTCTACGAAATGCCTTCGTCGCATTACACGAGAAGGAGCTTATGCAGAACCTGAAAGCTGAATTCGAGGAGCGTTACAAGGGTTTCAGAACCCTTGTTAAGATTGGGGCAAAATCTAAGTGTGGGAGGGAGATTAAGGAAGCTCGTGGAATCTACGCTCAGAAGAAATTCGGCCGTCCTAAGCTGACAGCGGTTGAGGATCTCGAATGGGAACTTGAGAGGTGGAATCTAATGCAGAGCTCCGAGGCCAGTGATAGGAAGAAGGCAAAGGGGATGGTGACTCCAAGTGTTATCTTGGAGAAGCACGGTGGGCTTGAACATAATGAATTGCCAGAGAATACTGGTAATCTTGGCTCGGGGTCAGGCAATGAGGTTACGAGCTTGGATGATCAAGGCGAGGATGAGGAATCAATGATGGGCCAGGAGGCTATCCTGGGACCAGCTGAGGAGAATGATGACGGGCATGAAGAGGGCGTCCCACTCGATGAGGATATGGTGTTGGCGGATATGGAAGAAGACTCAAGAATGCTGAACACCGCTGACGATGAGGACACGGATATCCGTGATGCGCCCGTGAAGTGGAAGAAGAGATCAAAGGCTAGGAAGATAGTGGACGGGGATGAAAAAACTATTTCTGGTGATAACGGAAGCATCAAGAAGACTCCAAAACCACATGTCCCAATATTGAACGTATGGGTGAAGCTCACGCTCCCTGAACTGCCACCTAAGGTAATTTGGTTCCCCCCATCATTCAAAGAGTAAACCTGTCGCTGACTTATGTTGCTCCCATAGGGTAACTTTGAGGTAAGCGAGCTTAAGAAGAGCGAGTACTTCTTCTCATAAATTGCCTCCTCTCTTCTGACTTGTTATCGTCCCCGTTGTTTGGCTGATATCCCTCCCCTCTATCCTATCTTGGCTTTGGTGTATCGTTGATTACGGATGCGGTGGGGTTGCTTTGAAAAACAAAAGTGTATAGTTGCGCGACTAGCTATGTTTGCTCTCCTATCTTTTCTTATACTTTTTTGTCATGTATTCATATAGGGGAAAATGGAGCTGTTTTGTTTTTGTTTTTTGTTTTTCATATAAAAATCTTCAAATCCCCCCCCCCCATCACTCTTGTATAGTACGGTAAATACCATGAATTTTGGCCCCTTGTATGAAATTGTAGGGGATACCTCCAGGCAATCACGGACTGTGAAGAATAGCGCAGAGCCATACCTATAGGCAACCCTGTCATAATACCCACGGGAAAGGTTATAATGCTGTACAATGCTGGCTCTAGTCGGTCCAACCACATGCGGTGATCATAATCCCTGGTCCATGCAGGTACAAGTGTCAGCAACTAGCGCATGGCAGAAGCTGCAAATTGTGGGAGCTAGCCACTAGCATTTTCATTGATTGCACCCTTAGAAGCCGAGTCTCCGCTTCTTCGACCAGCCGAACAAACGGCCCATAACTTGTGGTGCTGAATTAATTGGCCGATTTTGCTGCAGAATAGGGCATTATACTCTTGAGCGCTACCAATGATAGGAAATAGTGGGACACATGGGACGAAGAGGTGCCCTGGGCTCCAACGAATATTGATCAACAAGAGTCTGCCTGATCGTGCTACAGGTATGACAGCACGGGCGTAGAGTAGTACAGTACGCTCAAAGTAGTGGGGGAGACCTTGGTTAGACTGAGGCTGAAAATTTAATGATGATATAAATAAACGGCCTTGAGCTGAGGTCCGTCGAAATACAGTCTTAACCGTACCGGTGTTGTCTACGATGAAACTGGGCCGGGCGGGGGCGGGGGCGGTATTTGGTGGGCAGAGGAACGAAATCGTCAAGGTTAGGGTTATATTTCCTATGGGTACCCGGTAGGGTATCGTCGTTTGTGACACAATCGTGAGTCGTGACATCCCAAGGCAGACCTGCAGCAAGGGGGTCTCAAGTGATCTGCACCTCGGATCCCGGGTCACCACGAGTAAGGCATGCTGATAATGGTGTAACTTCAGCTTAAACGAGCCTAGGATGATCCTCAAACGAATCCTTCCCCGACCCGACCCCACCTCCTCCCCATCTCTTCCCCCCCCAACACTCCTCCACCTCGCTTTTACCCTCCTTCTGGTTTGACTAAGAGACAGCAACAACAACAATGTCATTCCTCTCCCTCCCGAACGAAATAATCCTGCAAATAGCGGAAGACCTCCTCCCGACGCAACTCACCTCCTTATCACGGGTGAACCGCCGCCTAGCAAACCTCATCTCGCACGTCCTACTAGAAAGCCTCTTCCGCACGCGCTCACCGGACCTCGGGGCCCTCGCTCTCTTCAATGCAGCGGAGCGGAATGATTGGCGAGCCGTTAAGTGTCTTGTTGATCGCGGGATCTTCACATTTGCCGACAATGGATTACTGCTTAACCATGCGGTCGAAAAGACGCGCAGCGAGCGGGTTGTGGCGACGTTGTTGGCCTACGGGGTCGCGGCGGATGCTTGGCTTCCCGGAGGGGGACGTGTTAGGAAGACTCCGCTGTCGATCGCGGTTGATCTGGGCTGCTGGGATATTGCAAGGTTGTTGTTGACGAGGAAGGATGTTGATCCGAATGGGCGGGGCAGCGGGGAGCCGCTGATAGCGGCTGTTACGAAGAATGATATTTCAATGGCGAGACTGCTACTGTCTAATCCCTTGACGAAGATCGACCCTACGGCCATGGGTGGGAAAGTGCCGTTGCAGATTGCGCTGGAGAACGAGTACCTGGAGATGGTCTTACTGCTTATAGTGGATGAGCGGATCAATGTCAACGCATCTTTCAACACGGGGTGGTCACCGCTACACTTGGCTGCCAGCAAGGGAAACGAGACTATCGTGCGCGTCCTCCTATCAGATCCAAACATCTGCGTGAGCGCGCAGAATTATCGAGGCTGGACGCCACTGCACCAAGCCGTCGATGAGAACTTGGTAGCAATAGCGCGGATCCTCCTCTCGGATGAAAGATCAGACGTCAACGCCGGCCCGCCGTATCACCGCACAGCCCTCCACCTCGCAGTCAAAAACAAAAACTTAACTCTCGTGCAACTCTTGCTAAACGACGAGCGCACAAAGGTGAATCTCGGTCCGCCCTACCACCTCACACCCCTGCACCTGGCCGTCCAGCTGGGGACCCTGCATATCTTGAGCCGTCTGCTGCGAGATCCGAGAATTGACGTCAACGTGGTGGGCGATTCCGGCCAGACGCCGCTGCACCTAGCGGCTGCGGCCCCCGACGGAGGCGCGGTGGAATACTTGCTGAGGGACGGGAGGGTCGACGTCAATGCTATAAACTCCTACGGCGAGACACCACTTTGCATCGCGGTGAAGAAGGGCAGGGGGGAGGCAGCCTCCGCACTGCGTAGTAGGAGGAAAGATTTGGTGGCCGAAATAAAGAAGCAGGAGGGTGTGTCCTCGTTGTCACTGATCAACTCGGTGGTCGAGAGCAAGGAGGCAGTGCTTGTGCCGGGTCAGGGAATTGGAGAGATCACGAGGAGTATGGTGGGGATGCCAACCCAGAAGGGGCTCGGGAGGATGTTGAAGGATGCAGTTACTGGGCTCACAATGCGAAGGAGATGAGCCATGGTGAATCCGTGGGCTATTTCTTAGCGCGGGATAGCCGCACGTACAGTACTATCAACGAACCCTGTTGGGTCGCGATACTATGCGCTAGTATAGTTGGCTTAGCTCGTTCATGATTTCCTTCTGCAAAATAATCTGTGTCTGCCGCTGCTAGAGCTGGGATTGGCGCGAGCAAGGCTCTGGGGACCTCCACAAGTAGGAATAGCGTGACTCTTCTTGCAATGTATAGCTGCCGTACAAACCAAGTTGTCACAGTTACTCTCACCACGAATATGATATGGTACCGAGGCGACAACAATTATATAATAGCTTTGCTGGGAATCTTTTAGTCCATAGGGAGAGATCATGAATCCAACTCTCGTGATAGCTAGGTGCGGGATTCGTTCGTTATTGAGTGACGGCCCGAACGAGCACCCACACTAGGCTCCCATATGAGGGAGGTGTATAGCGCCATTCGAAAAGGGAAGGAAGGGAAGGAGGCTCGAGTGGGGGCGTGATGACTTTACTCGTACAGTCGTTTTTGGTACTAGTACTCGTACAGTAGCGTAACACCAAACCTAGGCTTTGAAAAGTTGTGGCTCTGTTTGAGAGAGCCCGACCAGCACTCGTATTTCGCCCTGTGTGCCGTTAACCTGAAGTTCTGGCTAGGCTGCCGCCGTACCCCGCCTAAATACAGGCATGATACCGGTATATGCGAGTGCGAGTAAGGGTATGCGTAGTACAGTATTTTTTGTAATTTTACAGAACGGTGCTGAAACCGGAGGCTAGCAGGACAGTACAGTATAGCAATAGATGGGAGACTCGCAGCTCATTACGCCTGGGAAGGAGATGGTGGAAGTGGTTGTTAGGCTGACGGCATGTACTAGTATAGTACTGTATCGGTGAGAGCTCTCCCCTCTTTTCGTACTGGGATTTCCATGCCTTTATGAAGAAGGAAAAAAAGATCTGGGCGATATCGGATTTCTAAATGGCTGCCTGGCCCTTCGGATGCCTGAGGGCGCCTGTGATTGTTAGGGGAGATAGGTTAATAGTAGGGCGGTGATATGTGCTAAGTAGGTAGAGGTGGGGGGGGGGTATATATATAATGCCATAGGGCAGTGGTGGCAGCTTTTCGTTTCCATGGAAAGTCTGGGTACGGTGCTTTTTGCTGATCCGGATTATGTAAAGGGTCTTTCCTCCGCCATCGTCTGCCTCCACGGCCACATACTGGCAAGCATGATTCTCTACCTTTCCTATTTATTTATTTCTCGCTTTTTTGGGGGTATTTGGCGGATACCTCCGAGGATGTAGACCTGTTAGTTTACCAGGATGAGCTCGGAGCGTTGTCTAATGTATAGTTGATATGGTGTTGGAAGGAAGGAAACGCGAAGGAGAGCGTGAGTGCGGGGAGAGGGGGGTTGAGGGAAAGAGCAAGGTAGTGAGTTCAAAGTAGGGATGAGGGGGGATAATATTGCAATCTTATCAAATTATCCTCCCGGGGAAGAGTTGGGAGGAAAAGCCTGAGGGACCGGGCGTCAGGAGAGGGTGCTCCTTCCTAACTCTATCCTAAGAGAAGCCATAACGGCCGCTGGTGGGGATAGAAAAACCGGTGGGCCAAGGCACGCATCCACGTAAATCTAACCCTATACTGTCTTCTGGACTGAGATCTTTATTCTTAGTTTGGAACCACTTTGTCGTCGACCGGAAGGGAGTGGAAGAGAAAGAGGAAATGATAGTTCAACCTAATTTCTGGGGTGATGCTACTCAAGCATGGTGCCCGGTTTCAAGCAGTGCCATATTTGAGTCTGGATCACACTAGCATGTCTCGCCAAGTAAGTACCCATTTGCTGTGAAACACGGATTATTAGCGCGGTGCTTACTGCAAGGTATCGTTCTAGCACGGTAGTGCTCTGTCTAGTGCAATCCTAAGCTTTAAGCCCAGCTAAAATTTCGTACATACCAGGATAGATCACTTTCATCATATATCGTTAACATTATAGAGTAGCAATAAAGTAGACTAAAGAAAATTGCGTGTATCATAACATAAGAAACAAGTATTGGAATGAATGACCAGAGTGTTGTAGAGCACAAAAATTCTCAAAGAAATCAAAAGAAAGTATCAGCCAATAAGCAAAGACCCCCCCCCTCATAATGGCCCTCTATAGCCATCTCTCTCTGTCGGGAGCAACCAGACTTCCAAGAAATCTCCAAGGGCCGACCCAGATAAATCTCCAAGGTAATTCACCTTGAGCCTATCCAACAACCGCCTGACAAGCGATACACCTCACACCTCTTTTGCCACTATCCTTTACCAACCTATCATAACATCCTCCACAAATCATATCTCCACAAACAAACTCGAACTTTACCGCACACCTCCGACAACCTGGGCACAGTTCCTCCTTCCTCATCCCGTTATTCCAGATCTCTAGCTTGGGTGTGACTTCAGGTAGGAGCATATCCTCAAGAGCTCTCTCAGAACCACGTTCCACGAGTTTGGCTAGGCGGAGAATGTGCTCTTGAGGTACTATTGGAATTAGCGGGTGCGAGGTACGTCGCCTCAAGCCCTTACCCAGCGACAATGAAGCGTTTCCTCCATGTCCTAACCCCTGGACTGAGGAGGGTCTTCTAAAAGAGGACTCTGATGGTGGGGACGATAGGCTCCCGGTTGAGGCCCGATCCCTCACTGTCCTCGGCGCTCGGGGAATTGGAATTGGGGTACTTTTCCTGCTGCATGGAGAGATTGCGGACTTTGAACGTGATTGTGTCGGCCGCGTGGTTTCTTGCCGTTTCTTCTCTGGGGTGGCCGGACTCGGTGGCCGAGTGACCCACTTGAGTTTTGAAGCTATTGTTGGAGATCTAGGCCCCTCGGAGAGCTCACGAACCCGAATTGTTGGTTCCTGGAGGCGTGCGGGAAGCTCGCTTTGTTTCTTCATCAGAAAGGGCTTTCTTTCTGTCGCTGGGTGATTGTAAGTCTTGTATGGCTTGCGCTCCTGGATTTTCTCTGGCTTCGCTCTGGGTTTCCTCACCGCCTTCTCTTCCACTTTCACCTTAGTCTTCAGTTCTGATGGCCTCCTTGGCGTCTTCGGTACTTGCACCCCCTTTGGTTCCTCTGATTCCTCGGCGTTCTCTGGGTGCTCCAAATCCCGTATCTCGCTCAGCTTCTGGATATAATCCTCAGCCAACAGCACCTCTTTTTGGGCCGTCATTTCGACTGATGTATCAGACAGCTTCTCCCTCATAGGTGTCCCAACAACAGAACTGGGCCCGTCCGAGAAAAACCCGCCCTCGTCGCCTTCCTCTCCCTCCCCCTCCTCACTCTCACCCCTCCGTCCGAAACAAGGCACGCCGAACCTCATAATCTCAATTTCCTTCGGCCCCTCGAGCTTCAAAAACATAACCTCAGATGGCAAAAGCGGCTTTGGAGTCGGTTTCCACGCACCTCTTCCACGCATAGGGGTTTTCGGACTCTCGCTCCTGTTATCGTTTTCCAGATCTTTGTCGTTTCCTCTAACATCTTGTGAAGTGTTGGTGGGTGCCATTTTTTTTGTATGTGGTGTGTAGTAAATAGTATGTGTAAAGGTGGAGATTAGTTGGGGGAATTCGGGAAAACAGCTTGGTTTTGTGGACCTTCCTCCTTCCAAGATGTAAAGGTATTCAAGATAGGCCCTATTGAATGTTTAAACTTAGTTCAAACCCGAGTTTTCAGCCCTAGAATACTGAAACCCTCTGGCAAGACAGCTGCCTTCCGAGTGATTCTCTATGAAGGTGTTTACTCATCAAAAGTGTTTCTCGGTTGATACCGAGCTGCAAGAGATCTCCCCTTTGAATAATTGCGTGCTTAACGGTTTAAGTTTCAGTCTCATGGGATCGAAGGTGTCCGCCGCGCACCGACATATGCATGTCTTAAATCTGGATGATAAGGTAAGCCCGGTGAAACATCCATGGCAGACTCAGGTGGATAGTGACCCTAACTGCGGCGACATGCAAGAGGAAATGCAGATCCAAACCGGCATATGCTAGTACCTTTAGCCGGAAGTGTGTGTGTGTGCGCGCACACTACGATACTATAAACACCCCCGAGGTAGAGAGAGGGGGGGTATTTCACCCGGGGCACAGTTTGGCCAAGACTCTTGGGATAGCATACAAGCTGTAGGTTCCTTGTCTTATGATGGCCTTAAATTTCTGCGCAGACATTAGCATATATATTAAAAATCGGGGACTGCCCACGCTGAATCAGGGCGAATGCAATCGGGAGATCACACAATATCTGGGGAGAGAGGGTATTCTGGGTCATCCCAAAACAATACTTGTTGTGCCATGTGGCGGGCAAGGTACTCTCATGGTCATACAGTACTCCAGGGCCAGATTCCTTGAGAAAGAATCATTATTTCTTATTATCATAAGTTCGATTTTCGCTTGTTCGTCATATAGTTCATCAAGACCTGTCCCCTCGGGCTGCTTTCCGGGTTTTTGAGGGCTCTTGGTTGGGATACCCCATTTTCCGGTTTTCAATGAGCCACCAATGTACAATAAATAAGGCGTCATGGCTCAGTGGTTAGGGCAACAGACAATAAATCTGTTTCATTGGCGAGCATAGGTTCGAAACCTATGGATGTCTTTTGTTTCAATTTTTATTTTCTCATGGAGGAAAAAAACCTAACCCTGGTGAGAAGGATGGGTTACACATTACTCAAGTATAGCATGGGTATATATCATACTCGAAACCAGGTTTTGTCCACAGCAAGGGCGACGGTTCAGGATGTGCATAGTGTGCACCAACGTAATTGCAGCAGGGGGTGCCTGGAATGAAATTCCTCGTGGTGGATCCTCTTTTTCCTCTGCATCATAGCTTCCTTGTCCTTATCACAGTCTAGAGGCAGCTTTATCTACGATAGAAACTACAAGGTAGAAATGCACTATACCAACTTGAAGGGCCCTATGCATCTTCCTTGTATATCGTAAAAGCCAGTGAAGGATTGTGTAGGGTTTCGTAGGCTTATCGATACAGAGACCAACCTCCCTCAGTAAACTCTAAGAGAGTTCCTGATTAAGGGGTCCTTGTCCGGTGAGGGGAACCAGGGATATACCATGTGTCCCCAGGATTCTAACTTTCTAAGAACTAAAGTCTGGGCCTCCTATGCTTCGTTGCGGGAGTTTGAAAACGACCTATTAACCACCAGCTACCTTCTCTACAACTTTGCAGTGATTACCTCTGGCTATCTCTAGAAGTATGCCTTCTCGATTGTAGAGCTTGACACTAGGTAGATCATTTTCTAGACTTGCAGAATCAGCCTATCGAGTTATTGGAATGTACATGACCCATTTGTCAAGTTGGGTCTTAACGCCTTGTAACATGGTTCGGGGACTGCTAATTCAAGGTTGAATAGTGATATAGATTTCTTAAAACCTCATAAACGATATTTAAATGGGGGCGAGCTCAATGTTATTCAAGCCACGATGGAGGAATGCAGGTAGTGGATAACGATGGTTCACCTTTCAGCGTCTTTTACAGCGGGAGGAGCGCAACTGTTTCCCCTGTTGTCCTTACACGTCCGAGACAGGTATCTGCTCGTAATTTTCTAGTGCTTATGAACACGGCCACTTTTACATACAGGCAAAAAACGACAAGAGCCTCAGGATTTTGGTGGTAGTCTATGCAAACGTCAGGGAATTACAAGTGTCTCTACAAGATTGTATGTTCCATCCCGGGCTCTATTCGTACTAGTAGTTCGCCAATATCTCACACTATCCATATAGTCTAACCAGATTCCTCAGGGCTCCCACGGAAGTACCGTACTGTAAATGCTGGTCGGTAAATTCCTCCTTTCCACGCAACCCCTGTTGCGGGCAAGTCTACAAACTGAGGCATATCAAGAAAGAAAAATAAAAGTCAAGAGGAAATTATCCGTATATCCCAAATATAAGTGAGAGGGGAAAAGCAAAACAAAATTTTCGAGCCAGCAGCGTCGTACTGAAGTCTATCAATGGAAAGTGATTCGGCAACCATGTCCGAATACTGACCAATCATCGCCCTGGGATATGTTTCATCT